>Ga0299906_10000670_pt1 | contig 30631 bp, 32 predicted proteins | sample RVTome_14_FD_200259 | JGI IMG/M metagenome (GOLD analysis project Ga0299906, IMG submission 200259) | Soil microbial communities from uranium-contaminated site in the Upper Colorado River Basin, Wyoming, United States - RVT145D125 (version 2) ...
CGGCGGGCGCTCGAGCACGCGCGGCGCGGCCTCGGCAGAACGACGCCCAATCCCGTCGTGGGCGCGTGCGTCGTCTCCGACGACGGCGTCGTCGTCGGACAGGGCGCCCACGAGCGGGCCGGTGAGCCGCACGCCGAGATCGTGGCGCTCGAGGAGGCCGGGGGCCTGGCGAGGGGAGCGACGCTCTACTGCACGCTCGAGCCATGCGTGCACGTCGGACGGACCGGACCGTGTACCGAGCGCGTGATCGCGGCCGGCATCCGACGGGTGGTGGCCGCCATGGAGGATCCCGATCCGCGCGTCCAGGGCCGGGGCTTCGCCGCCCTGCGCGCGGGTGGCATCGAGGTGGAGACCGGTGTCGGCTACGAGGCCGCCGTCCGGTTGAACCAGCCCTTCCTCACGACGACCCGGGAAGGGCGACCGTTCGTGATACTCAAGGCGGCCACGAGCCTCGACGGACACATCGCGGCCCGCCCGGGGGAACGTACGCCGCTGAGCTCGGCGCCGGCTCTGCGGCATGCGCAATACGTCCGCGCCTGGGTGGATGCCGTGGGGGTGGGCTCGGGGACCATCCTCGTCGACGATCCGCTGCTGACGGTCCGGGAGGTCTACCGCGAGCGGCCGCTCACACGGGTGGTATTCGACCGGCGGCTCCGCACGCCGGCAGGTGCCCGGCTGCTGACGACGCTGGCCGCGGGACCGGTGATAATAGTGACGGTGCCCGAGCGGGCGACATCGGCCCAGGCCGAGGCGCTTGGTCGCGCGGGGGCGACGGTGGTGCCGGCGGCCGGGCCCTCGCTTGCCGAGGCGCTCGTCAGCCTGCCGGCGCTCGGCGTGCAGAGCCTGGTGCTCGAGGGGGGCGCGCGGGTCCATGGCGCGGCCTGGGACGGTCGACTGGCCGATTGCGTACAGCTCTACGTATCGCCGGTGGAGGTCGGCCCCGCGGGGGTGCCGCTGCTCGAGGGGCGGCGATTCTCGACGGCCTCGCTGATCGAGCGGCGGGTCGAACAGCTCGGACCGGACGTGCTGATCGAGGGATATGTTCACCGGCCTGATTGAAGCGGTGGGCCGGGTGACCGCCGTAGACGCGATCGCGTCCGGGATGCGTCTGGGCATCGGCGCGGAGCTGGCTGGCGGGCTGGAGTCGGGTGAGAGCATCGCCGTCAACGGGGTGTGCCTCACGGTGACCGGGTCGACTGGCGCCGGCCTGGCGGCCGACGTCGGTCCCGAGACTCTTCGCGTGACGACATTGGGGGCCTTGCGGGTGGGGCAGCCGGTGAACCTGGAGCGGGCCATGCGGGCCGACGGGCGGTTCGGTGGACACTTCGTGCAGGGGCACGTGGACGGCACGGGCCAGGTGATCGGCCTTCGGCACGACGGCGAGTCTCACTGGCTCACGGTCGGGGTGCCGCGCGAGCTCGAACCGCTGCTGGTGCCCAGGGGCTCGGTCGCCGTCGAGGGCGTGAGTCTGACGGTGGCGGCACTCCGGGAGCGCGCCTTCGACGTGATGATCGTGCCGTTCACCTGGTCGCACACCACGCTGGCGACGCTGACCGACGGCGATCGCGTCAACATCGAGTGCGACATGGTGGGCAAGTACGTCGCCCGAGCGGCGGCCCTAGCGGGCCGCGAGGAGAGACGATGACGTCGAAGGACGCGAAGCTGCGCATCGCCAAGGGCGCCCGCCGGCGCACGCCGTTCGCGTCCATCGAGGAGGCGATCGCGGCGATTCGTGCCGGCCGGATGGTCATCGTCGTCGACGACGAAGATCGCGAGAACGAGGGTGACCTCACGATGGCGGCGGCCACGGTGACCCCCGAGGCGATCAACTTCATGGCCCGCCACGGCCGTGGCCTGGTGTGTCTCGCGCTCACGCCGGAACGGCTGGATCGTCTGGAGGTTCCGCTGGAGGTCTCCGACAACGCGCCGCGGCGGGATACGGCGATGTGCGTGTCGGTCGATGCCCGGGAGGGGACGACGACCGGGATCTCGGCCGCCGATCGGGCGGCCACCGTGCGCGTGGCGATCGCGCCGGAGTCGGGGCCCCGTGACCTGGCACGCCCCGGACACGTCTTCCCGCTCCGCGCCCGCAAGGGCGGCGTGCTCGAGCGCGCGGGGCACACCGAGGCAGCCGTCGATCTGGCCAAGATTGCCGGACTCGAGCCGGCCGGCGTGATCTGCGAGATCATGAACGACGACGGGAGCATGGCGCGGGTACCGGAGCTCGTGCGCTTCGGCAGGCGGCACGGGCTGCTCCTCATCACGATCGCGGATCTGATCCAGTACCGGATGCGGACCGAGCGCCTCGTCCGCTCGGTGGCCTCGGCGGACCTGCCGACCGAGCACGGCGCGTTCCGGATCCACGCCTACGAGAACGAGCTGACCGGGCGGACGCACGTGGCCCTCGTGCGCGGCGAGATCGGCGACGGGGCGGACGTGCTGGTGCGCGTACACTCGAAGTGCCTGACGGGTGACGTGTTCCATTCGGCCCGGTGCGACTGTGGCGACCAGCTCGAGACCGCCATGGGTCGCATCGCCGCGGAGGGACGCGGCGTGCTGCTCTACCTGAACCAGGAGGGTCGGGGCATCGGGCTCGCGAACAAGATCCGGGCCTATCAGCTCCAGGACCAGGGCCTGGACACGGTCGAGGCCAACGAGCGGCTCGGCTTCAAGGCCGATCAGCGCGACTACGGCATCGGCGCGCAGATCCTCAACGATCTGGGCGTCAAGACGATGCGCCTGCTGACGAACAACCCCCGCAAGTTCGTCGGGCTGCAGGGCTACGGTCTGGCCGTGTCCGAGGCCGTGCCGCTCGAGATTCCCGCGAGCGAGTCGACCCGCCGGTATCTCAAGACGAAGAAGGACAAGCTCGGGCACAAGCTGCAGTCGGTCTGACCGCCCGGCATGCTCGTGCTCGAGCGGCACCCCACGCTGCACGTTCCGCGGATCGTCCTGGCCCTCGGAGCGGCCAGCCTGTTCGCCTGTCTTGCCCGGTCGTACGAGTCGAACCCCGACAACTTCTCGGTGTTTCTGTTCGACTACGAGCTCGGCTTCATCAGGCGCGGGCTGCTCGGGGAAGCGACCCGGATCCTGGCCGGGGGGCTCGAGCCGTACTACGTCTACGCCACGCTGTACTGGCTGGTGCTCGCGGGCGTCTTCGTGCTGGCGGTGCGGCTGCTCTGGCTGGCACTCGACGTCGGCTCGGGGCGCGACACGCTGGAGAAGGCGCTCTTCGGAGCGGTAATCCTGGCGACGCCGCTGTTTCTCAAGAACGCGTTCCACGACTTCGGCCGGGCCGACCAGCTCGGCCTGCTGGCCGTGTTCGGCTTCGGGCTGGCACCCATCGCCGCCAAGCACGTCCTGCTGGTCCTGCTGCCGCCGATTCTGCTGCTCTGTCACGAGGCGCTGATCTTCCAGGCCGTGCTGCCGATGTTCGGCATCTTCCTGGCCGATGCGCTCCGGCGCGACTGCGTGTTCTCCTGGCGGACCATCGTGCCGGTCGTGGCCGGTGGCGCCGTCGCGCTGGGGGTGAGCGTCTATTTTCTCGCGTACGGCGTTCCACACGTGCCCCACGAGGTCCTGAGCGGCTATCTGGAGGCCAAGAGCCCGTACAACGTGGGTGAGCGGTCCTGGCTCCTGTACGACGATCCGCAGGCGAATGTGGACCAGGCGATGGGGCGTCGCGGCTTCGGTGGCCGGCAGCTCGCGGCGGCTCCGCTCTACGTGCTCGCCCTGCTCCTGCACTGGCCGCTGCTCGGTGTGCTCGTCCCACTGGCGCGGCAAGACGACGGGCACCTCGGGGTCGCCTGTGCCGTGGTCGTCCTGGTAGTCGTGGTGCAGTGCGCGCTGTTCGCGATCAGCATCGACTACGCCCGCTGGATCGCGAACATCTTCGCGACCACGGTCGCGATGCTGCTGTTCGTCGTCTGGCGGTGGAGGCAGGCGTCGCTGGTGGTCGAGCACGTCCGGCGGCGGCGGATGCTCTTCGTGGCCGTGCTCCTCGTCCTGCTGCCGATTCCCCGTTTCGGCGTCATCACGCCCTGACGGGCGCCAGCCCGCCGGGCGTAGTCCCGGCCCTCACAGGCCCGGTGCTACTCGACCAGGCGAATCGCCCGCAGGAACGCTCCATTGGGCACACCCCCCCCGCCGCCGTTGGGACGGATCAGGCCCATCGCCGGCACGATCCGGGCGCGAACGTCGTTGCCGACGACGTCCTCGATGAAGAAGCCGACGAAGTTCGCGATCTTGATGTCGATGCGTCCGCTCTGCCGGCCGAGCTCGTAGACGTAGGTGTCGAAGACCGGAAGCACGATGATCCGGGGGCTCGGGTGCATCGAGCTGACCACCCGCTGCTGGGCGTCGTCCCAATACGCGTTGGGGTCCTTGGCGATCAGGTCCACAGTGCCCGCCTTGGTCGGCCCCGTCATGTTGCCCGGCTCGACGGCCATCATGTTGCCCAGGAGCGCCTCCCCGGGCCAGCAGCCGGGGATGTTCGATTCGTACCAGGCCGCGCCAGTGCCTCCGTCGAGCGCGATCGGGAAGAACTGGCTGGGGTTGATCGCGGACCCGGGGTTGCCGGGCTTCAGCAGCACCTGGAGGCCGTAGTCGGCGCCGGTCGGGCTCTGCTGATAGCCGGTGTAGTTCGCCTGGGTCGCGGGGTGATAGATGTCCGGGTTCGGCAGCGGCAGCCCCTTGTTCGGGCCGTTCTCGTAGAACATGTTCGACTCGTCCGACGTGTCCCACGCCGGCGTCTGCATCTCGATCCACTTGTCCGGAATGGCCCAGGGCTTGATGCACGTGGCCGCGTTGGCCGGCACGGCCTCGGCGGTGGCCACGGCGGCGATGTCGGCCGTCGGCGTGCCGAAGTAGCTGGCGACGAGCGTGGAGAGCGGATTGCCACGGATGGCCGTCCGCTGGACCCTCACGCGCACCCGTTCGATGCTCGGAAAGGTCACGTCCGCGGGCTCGACGCTGACCGTGTCGTGCATGACCTCGTTGGCCCGGGCGGCCATCACCGCGTTCTGAACGGCCGGACTGTTCGCCGTGCGATCGTCGAAGTCCTCGAAGACCAGCGCGACTGCGCCGGCCAGCGCGCCCGCGTCGGCCGAGTTCTGCGCCTGCGCTCGGGCGCTCATCAGCATGCCGACGTCGATGGCGAGCATCGACGCGCTCAGGAACGCCATCAGGCCGAACGCGACGTACGCGGCGACCATCCCACGGTCGTCGCGGCAACGTGTGTGGATACGCATGAATCACTCCCGCTCGTTGGGGACAGTGCGTCGAGCCCTACTGCGTCTCGTTGCGCATCAGGGTGGAGGCGTTGAGGGTGATCGGTTCGCCGGCCTGGGTATTGGGGGCCACGAGCCTGGCGACCGGCTGGAGCACCATGAAGTCGAAGGGGTAGTTCACCGTCACGCGGCTCGCGCTCTCGGACACGCCGTTGACCACGATCGCCGCGTCGCGATCCACCTGCACGTCGGCCGCCGCGAAGAGCGGAAGGCGACCGTCTTCCATGTACTGACGCACCCGGGCCTCGACGGCGTCGGGGTCGCCGGTCGGCACGACCGCCATCCTCGCGCCCTCACGCACGGCGTTGGTGAGCACCTGCCAGGTCTGGTAGGCGCGGCCGAACTCGAAGATGCCGACGGAGATGAGCAGCAACATCGGGATCGTGATGGCTGCCTCCATCAGCACCGCGCCGCGCTCGTGCCTGAGAACCCGCATCATCAGCCTCTCTGCGCTTCCGGTGGTGGACATGGATGCGCACCGGAGCGTCGGCCGTGTCCTGCCTCGAGACACGACCGGTTACCGCGGACTCCAGGATCCGCTGGCAGTGGCCAGAGCAGGGACCATGCCGCCGCCGACCCGAGGTGCCCCAACCGACCCGTCGGCAATGACTTGTGGGCCTGGCGCGCTGTTTCGAGCCGGCGCCGGCCGGAGGCACCCGGGGCCCACTTCCGTCATCGGGTTTACAGTTCAGGAGCCGTGAACCTTCGCCCGGCTTGCGGAGTCTGGTGAGGTGACGCCGGATGCATGAGCACGTCGAACGCCTCGCGGGACGCCCGGTGAGCGCCGACGAGGAGCTCGCGCGGGAGTTCGAGGCGCGGCTCGCCGACTCTTCGACGCTGGCCTTCCGCGTGGCGTACAGCGTGCTCCGGCAGCGTGAGGACGCCGAAGACGTGGCGCAGGAGGCGTTCGCCCGGGCGTACCGCCGCTTCCTTCAGTTGCGCGACCGGGAGAAGTTCCGCGCGTGGCTGGTGCGGATGACGTGGCGGCTGGCGCTCGATCGGCAGCGCGCCGACCGCCGGCGCGCGGCCCGGGAGCTGGCGGTGGAGTCCGGGCCGGAGCCCATGGCGGCCGACGATCCGGCGGTGACGCGGGAGCGTGCCGAGCGCCTCTGGGCGGCCATCGAGGCGCTGCCCGAAAAGCTCCGCCTGACGATCGTGCTCGCCGGCATCGAGGGGCACGACGTGCGGGAGGTCGCCGCGCTGCTGCGGCTGCCGGAGGGGACGGTCAAGTCGCGGCTGTTCCTGGCGAGGAAGCGGTTGAGAGAAGAGCTGTCATGGATGGCCGAAGACACGAGGCGCTGAACCAGGAGGCGCTGCGCGACGAGGCGCTCGACCGCGAGCTCGAGGCGATGCTCGACGTCGATCCGTCGCCGTCGTTCGTGGCGAGGACGCGTGCCCGCCTCGACGCCGAGCCGATCGGGGCCCGACGGCCGCTGTGGATGGCGGCCGGCGGCGTCGCGGCGCTCGTTGCCGGTGCGGCGCTCGTGTGGCCGATGGTGCGGCCAGCCGTTTCTCCGACGACGGAATCGTCAAGCAGATCCGTGACCTCTCAGGCGCCGCTCGCACTGCAGGACGAGGTGCCGCCGGCCGGCGAGGTGGTTGCGCCGGAGCGCGCACCCGCGGTCGCGGTGGCCTCATCGACGGCCGCGAGCGATCAGGACGCGCCGGGAGACGCGACCGAGCCGGAGGTCCTCATCCCCGAGGGGGAGACGCGCGGGTTCGCGGTCCTCCTGGCGCACCTGGACCAGGGGCTGATCGATGGCTCGATGCTGTCCGAGGACTGGGGACGGCGTGCCGAGAGCAGCCGGGTCGTCATCGACATCGTGCCCATCGAGATTGTGCCGCTGACGCCGCTCGCGCGGCCGGAAGGAGAACGTCCATGAGAAACGGCAGTCGAATCGCGCTGGTGCTGGTGACGCTTGCCATCGCAACGGCGAGTGCGCTGGAGCCCGTGCATGCGGCACAGGAGCCACAGACGGGACAGACCGTTCTGCAGCTCGTGCCTCTCGAGGTCGAGATCGTCATCTCGCGCTATCTGGGCGAGAAGCGAGTGAGCCGCACTCCCTATGCCCTGGCGGTCAATGCCAACAGTGACGCGCAGCGCGCCGAGCGCGCGCAGCTCAACATCGGCGCGGAAGTCCCGGTGCCGATGACGACCTTCACGCCGGCCGGCAACAACGACTCCGGGGCGAAGCCGCTGGTGTCGTTCAACTACCGGAGCGTTGGCACCGCCATCGAATGCTGGGCCACGGTGCTGAGCGACGGGCGCTACGCGCTGAATCTGTCGATCGAGGAGAGCAGTGTCTATTCCGAGGACAGCGGGGGCGCGCAATCCACGGTGGCAGGGAGTCCCGTCTTCCGGAGCTACGAGTCCCGGAACACGTTGCTGCTGCGGAACGGTCAGTCGCGCCCGTACATCGCAGCGACCGATCGGGTGAGCGGCGAGGTCATCCGGATCGAGGCCACCGTGCGCGTGGTGGACTAGCCGACGGGCCTATTCGAGCCGGCGCGCGGCGATCAGCAGGTCCTCGACGACGCGCCCGCCGATCAGGTGCTCCTGGATGATCCGCTCGAGCGCGGGCGGATCGCACTCCCCGTACCAGGTTCCCTCCGGGTAGACGACGGCGACCGGCCCCCCCTCGCAGATGCGGAGGCAGTTGGCCTTCGTCCGAAGGACGCCCCCCTGCTCGGAGAGCCCCAGCTCCTTCAGCCGGCGCTTCAGGAAGTCCCAGGCGGCCACGCCGCGCTCCAGGTCGCAGCACTTCGGCTTGGTCTGTTCGGAACAGAGGAAGATGTGGCGCCGGGCCACCGGGATGCCAATGGATTCGGCCTTGGCGCGCTGAGCGTCTGTCATGGGCGCAGGCTCAACAGTTTACGCCCAGCCTTCCCAGAGGCCGAAGGCCGAACGAGAGGCATGAAGCCCGGAGCCCGTAGCCTGGAGCCCCGTTCCCGTCTCCCCTCAGCCGTTCCCCTTGCCCATTCCACCCAAAGCACCGTAATATAAGCGTTTGTTCGATTCGCTCAGTTCCCGTATCCAGGGTGCGTTCGGATCGCTTCGCGGGGAAGTGCGGCTCACCGAAGCCCACGTCGAGACCGCGTTGCGGGAGATCCGCCTGGCGCTGCTCGAGGCCGACGTCAATTTCCAGGTCGTCAAGGCGTTCATCGACCGGGTGCGCGACCGGGCGATGGACCAGACGGTCCTCAAGAGCCTGACGCCGGTCCAGCAGGTCGTCAAGATCGTGCGGGAGGAGATGCTCGCCCTCTTCGGCGATGCCGAGGGCGGGCTGCGGAAGGACGCGCCGAAGCCCCGCGTGGTGCTGCTGCTGGGACTGCAGGGCTCTGGCAAGACGACCACGTCGGCCAAGCTCGGACGGTGGCTCGCGAAGCAGGGGCGCCATCCGCTGATGGTCTCCACCGACGTCAGGCGGCCGGCTGCCATCGAGCAGCTGGCGGTGGTGGGCGAGCAGGCGGGCGTGACAGTGTTCGGGCCGGACACGATGGACCCGGTGGCGCGGGCGGCCGGGGCGCTGCAGGAGGCGAGGAACAAGGGGTTCGACACGGTCATCGTGGACACGGCCGGCCGTCTGCACATCGACGACGAGCTGATGGGCGAGCTGCAGGCGATCAAGGACGCCGTCCAGCCGTCGGACCTGCTCTACGTGGCCGACGCGATGACCGGACAGGACGCCATCAAGAGCGCGGGCGAGTTCAACCGCCGCGTCGGCGTGACCGGCGTGGTGCTCAGCAAGCTCGACGGCGACGCGCGCGGCGGGGCGGCGCTGTCGGTCGTCTCCGTCGTCGGCGTGCCCATCGCGTTCGTTGGCAGTGGCGAGCGGCTCGAGGATCTCGAGCTGTTCCACCCGGACCGGATCGTCTCGCGCATGCTCGGCATGGGCGACGTGCTGTCGCTCATCGAGAAGGCCGAGGAGGCCATCGGGCAGGATGAGGCCGAGGAGCTCGAGGAAAAGCTCCGGAAGAACGCGTTCACGCTCGACGACTTCCGCAAGCAGTTGCGGACCTTGAAGAAGATGGGGCCGCTCGAGTCGGTACTGGGTATGATTCCCGGGCTCGGCGGCATGAAGCAGATCGCCGACAACAAGCCCGACGAGCGGCAGCTGGGGCGAATCGAGGCCATCATCTCCTCGATGACGCCGTACGAACGCGGTCACGACCGCGCAATCGACGGCAGCCGGCGGCGGCGCATCGCGAAGGGCAGCGGCACGACGGTGGAAGAGGTGAACCGGCTGCTGAAGCAGTTCACCGAGATGAAGAAGGTGATCCAGATGCTCGGCCGCGGCGGCGTCCCGCCAGGCATGAAGGGGATGCCGCAGATGCCGCGGCAGGCGGCACGTCCGGGGCAGCCCGGCATGCGGCGGCGGAAGAAGGGCGGCCCCTGGGGGTTGATCAAGTCCCGCTGACCGGCGGCAGCTCGAACGCCCACGTCGAATACCGTAGCCCGTAGCCGGAAGACGGAAGACCGGAGACAGAGAGAGACCGAAATGCTAGCGATCAGATTGAGACGGGTGGGCTCGAAGAAGAAGCCCTACTACCGCGTGGTGGTCACCGAGGCGCGCACGGCGCGCGAGAGCAGCTTCGTCGAGAACGTGGGGACGTACAACCCCCGATCGAAGCCGGCGCAGGTGAGCATCGACAAGGCGCGGGTCGAGCACTGGCTGAGCCATGGTGCGCAGCCGTCGAGCTCGGTTCGGACGCTGCTGGCCCGGCACCTGACGCGGGATCTGGGGGCGCCGGCCGAGGTGCCGGCCGAGGCGCCGGCCGCGTCGTGACCGACGAGCTCGAGCCTGCCGGTGGCGCACCGGACGGGAGCGCTCCGGCAAGCCGGTTGCGGACGGTGGTGGAGGTCGTGGTCCGGAAGCTCGTGGAGCAGCCCGACGCCGTCCGGGTGCGAGAGTCGACGCGCCGGGGCTTGACGGTCGTGGAGCTGACGACCGCTCCGGGCGACATGGGCAAGATCATCGGGCGGCAGGGGCGCACCGCGGCGGCCCTGCGCACGCTGGTGTCGGTGGCGGCGGAACGCTTGGGGACGAGGGCGCAGCTCGACATCCGCGACTAGCGAGGTGTCGCGAGGCCCGAAGAGGGCACGGCCGGCCATGCCTACGGTCAACTGGGACGACATGGTGTGCGTGGGGCGGATCGTGCGTCCACACGGCATTCGCGGGCAGGTCGTCGTGGTGCCGGAGACCGACTTCGTCGAGGAGCGCTACCAGGTGGGCGTCGCGTTCTGGATCGACGGCACGGGCGATGGAGAGCGGCTGACCGTCAGTGCCGCCCGCCTCCAGAACGGGCGGCCGATCGTGGGCTTCGAGGGCTTCGCGACGATCGACGACGTGGCGCGGCTGGTCGGCCTCGAGCTTCGCGTGCCGGAAGAGGAGTTGATGCCCCTCGAGGAGGGACGCTACTACCACTACCAGCTCGTGGGCTGCGAGGTGGAAACGACCGGCGGCGATCGGGTCGGCGCGGTGGCCGGCGTCGAGGGTGGTGCCGGCGCGGGTCTGTTGCGCGTGACGGGAGACGGCGGCGAGGTGCTGGTGCCGCTGGCCGGCGTCTGCGTGGAGATCGACCTGGCACGCCGGAGGATCCGGATCGAGCCTCCCGCGGGACTGCTGGACCTGAACGCACCGGCGAAGAAGGCGGCGAGCGGAACGTCCAGGCGGCGAGGGTGAGGATCGACGTCGTCACGATCTTCCCGGCGATGATTCGCGCCGGGCTGGCCGACGGAGTCATCGGCCGCGGGATCGAGCGCGGCATCCTGGATGTGGGCGTGCACGACCTGCGGGCGTGGACGACCGATCGGCACCGTACGGTGGACGACGTCCCGTACGGGGGCGGGCCAGGGATGGTCATGAAGGCCGAGCCGTTCGCGCGCGCCGTGCAGGCGATCGGAGCGAGGCGGGGCACGCCTGACGCCGTCGTGCTGCTGTCCCCGCAGGGACGGCTGTTCCGGCAGGCCGAGGCGGAGCGGCTGGCGGGCCTGGCGCACGTGGCCCTGCTGTGCGGCCGGTACGAGGGGGTGGACGAGCGCGTGCGCGAGGTGGTGGCGACCGAGGAGCTGTCGATCGGCGACTACGTGCTGAGCGGCGGCGAGCCGGCCGCGCTCGTCGTGATCGACGCCGTCGGGCGCCTGCTGCCGGGTGTGGTGGGCGACGAGCGGTCGGTGGGCGAGGATTCGTTCTCGGCCGGATTGCTGGATCACCCGCACTACACGCGGCCGGCGGAGTTCGCCGGCCGCCGGGTGCCCGACGTGCTGCTGTCGGGCCACCATGCCGAGGTGCGGCGCTGGCGGCGGAAGACGGCGCTCGCCAGGACGCTCGAACGACGGCCCGAGCTGGTTGCGGCCGTGACGCTCGACGACGAGCAGCGGGCGCTCGTCGAGGAGATCCGGCGCGAGCGATCGCGCGAGGACCGAGGATTCAGGACCGCGCCAGACGCGGGACGGCGGAAGGAGAGGGAGCAATGAGCGCGATCGAGTTGGTGGAGAAGTCCCAGCTCACGGAGCGGCCCGAGATGCGGGCGGGCGATACCGTGCGCGTGCACGTCAAGGTGCGCGAGGGTGACAAGGAGCGCATCCAGGTATTCGAGGGCATCGTCATCGGGATGCACCGGGGGGGCGCCCGGGCCTCCTTCACGGTGCGCAAGGTGTCGTTCGGTCAGGGCGTGGAGCGCATCTTCCCCCTGCACTCGCCGACGATCGCCAAGGTGGACGTGGTCCGCTCGGCGAAGGTGCGGCGTGCCAAGCTGTACTTCCTGCGCGGCCTGCGCGGCAAGGCGGCGCGCATGAAGGAAGCCAGAAGAACCTAGTTCAGGGTTTCAGGTGCGGGTCCGGGCCACCAGAACGCTCGAGAACGCGCTGCGGCGCTGGGGGTTCTACCGGGTGGCCGGGTGCGACGAGGTCGGCCGCGGCTGCCTCGCGGGCCCGGTCGTGGCCGGCGCCGTCATCCTGGATGCGGATCGGCACATCCCGGGTCTGGCCGACTCCAAGATGCTCACCGAAGCGGAGCGTGCGCGCCTGCACGCCCTCATCGTGGACCGGGCCGCGGCGTGGGCGGTCGCCACGATCGAGGCCGACGAGATCGATCGTCTCAACATCCATCGGGCCTCGCTCGAGGCCATGCGCCGCGCCGTTCTCGCGCTCGCGCCGCTCCCCGGCATGGTGCTGGTCGACGCGTTTCGCATCCCGGGGCTGCCCATGGCGCAGCGGGGCGTCGTCGGCGGCGACCGCCGCTGTGCGGCCATCGCGGCGGCCTCCATCGTGGCCAAGGTGACGCGCGATCGGCGGATGCTCGAGCAGCACGCGCTCGATCCCCGCTACGGCTACGATCGCCACAAGGGGTACGCGACGGCCGAGCACCGCGCGGCGGTCGAGCGGTTCGGGTACTCCGCGCTGCACCGTCGCACCTTCAGGCCGCAGGCCGGGCTGTTTGATAGGATCGAGTGAGTGCCGGCCGATCGCGACGCGACGATCAAGAAGGCGGAAAAGCTCCGCAAGCAGGGGAAGCTCGCCGGCGCCATCACCGAGTACGCGCGACTGCTGGCGGATCGGCCGGACGACTGGGCGACGATCAACACGCTCGGCGATCTGCACGCCGAGGCTGGCGAACGAGACAACGCCATCATCCAGTTCCGCCGCGTGGCCGACCACCTCTTCGACGAGGGCTTCCACCCGCGGGCCGCGGCCGTCTACAAGAAGATCCTCAAGGTCCGCGCCGACAACGATCACGCGCTGTCCCGGCTGGCGACCATCACCGAGCGGCAGCGCCTGCCGCTCGAGGCGAAGGGGTACCTGGAGCGGCTGATGGCGGCCCGCAACGGGCGGCGGGACGAGATCGGTGCCGCCGAGTGCCTGGTGCGTCTGGCCGCCCTCGACCCGCCCAGCGAGACCTTTCGCGGGCCCCGGGGCGTCGGGGCGCCCCCGGTCGGGACGGTCGAGACCGTGGCCGTGGCCAATGACGATGCGATCGTGGTCCCGCCGATCGAGGAGGACCTGGAGACGGTGCTCGCCGATGCCGAGCAGGCGGTGAGCCCCGTTCCAACCGAGGCGGTGCCCGAGCCCCACGCGCCGGCTCTGGAGGACGTGTTCGGCGAGATGCGGGCGAGGGTCGGTGGCGACCTGGAGGCGCGGGCCAGAGAGCAGTACGACCGGGCCATCCGGTACCTGGAGGAGGGACGGGCCGCCGAGGCTATCGCCAACCTGGAGGAAGCCGCGCGCACGCCGTTCGTGCGATTCGCGGCGGCCACCAGGCTCGGGCGGCTGCATGTCGAGCGTGGCGAGCTCGCCGCGGCAGTCGACTGGATGGAGCGCGCGGCGGAGGTCCCCCCCCCGACGCCGGACGAGGGCACGGGCCTGCTCTACGACCTCGCGGATACGCTGGTGCAGCTCGGAGAGCGGGAGCGGGCGCTGGCGATCCTGATGGAGATTGCCGCCGGCGCCGGTGAGTTTCGCGACGTCAAGGAGCGGATCGCGCGGCTGTCGGCGGCCGGCGACGAGGGAGAGGACACCTGATGCGCCTGCTCCTCGTGGCCTTCTTCGTCGAGGCCGGGTTGGTGCTGTTGTTCATCCCATGGTTGCACTACTGGGAGGACAATTACTTCCTGCGCAGTCTTCCGCTCATCGAGGCCGTCGCGACCAACGCATTCGTCCGGGGCGCCGTCTCCGGAGTGGGCCTGCTCAACATGGCAGCGGCGGTGGCCGAGATGCACGCCTTCGTCGTCGAGCGGAGACTGAAGGACGGCATCACGTCGATTACCCACGCGCCTGCCGCGGAGGAGTAGCTCCCCGTCCCGTGAGTCCCGTCCTGTGTCTGGTCACGGATCGGCGCCGTGCCGCCACGACCGACGCGCTCGTCCGGCGCGTGGCGATCGCGGCCGGCGCGGGCGTCCATCTCGTGCAGGTTCGCGAGCCGGACCTCGACACCCGGGCGTTGCTCGATCTCGTGAAGCGTCTCGTGGCCGCCGTGCGCGGATCGCGAACCCGGGTCGTGGTCAACGACCGTCTCGACGTCGCCCTGGCGGCCGGGGCGCACGGCGCGCATCTGCCCGGGTCATCGCTCCCGGCCGCCCGCGCGCGCGCCCTGGCTCCGCCAGGATTCCTGCTGGGTCGCTCGGTGCATGCGACCGACGAGGCCGCCGGGGCCTGCGCGGGCGGGGGACTGGACTACCTGGTCTTCGGCACCGTGTTCGCCACGGGCTCGAAGCCGGAGGGGCGGGCCGCCGGTGCGGCGGCGCTCGAAGAGGCGGTGGCGGTTGCGGCGGGCGTTCCCGTGCTCGGGATCGGCGGCGTGACCGTCGCGCGGGCCGGAGCGATCGCGCGAACCGGGTCTGTGGGGCTGGCCGCCATCGGACTGTTTGCCGACCCGGTTGAGACGGAGCTTCCAGAAGCACTGGCCGCCGTACGGGCCGCGTGGGAGAATGAGGCCCACCTTGGACGCCGGTCATCGCACGCCGCTTCTCGACTTCTTCCGCCGCGGTGACGTCGCGCGCGACGTCCGTCTGCTGGCGGCTCAGGGGGCGCTCGCACCCAGGGCGCACGAGCAGCTCGGGCTGCTGATCCTGCTCGTGGACGACCCGGATCCCGAGATCGCGGCAGCGGCCGAGCAGACTCTCTCGATCATCCCACGCAGCTCGCTCGAGGCATTCCTCGCGCGGTCGGACGTCTCCACGGAGATGCGCGAGTTCTTCGCCGGGCGGGGCGTCGAGCCGGCGGCGGTCGCAGCCGAGGATGCCACGGCGCCGATGATCGACACGTCGGAGGGCCCCGAGATCTCCGACGACGAGGACAACGAGCAGTCGGCGCAACAGCGGCTGTCGGCGATGAGCGTTCCCCAGCGTCTCGCCCGGGCGACGAAGGGCACGCGCGAGGAACGGGGCATCCTGATCCGGGACTCGAACAAGATGGTGGCCGTGGCCGTGCTGAGCAGCCCGAAGCTGACCGAGTCCGAGGTGGAGGGGATCGCGCGGATGGCGAACGTATCCGAGGAGATCCTCCGAATCATCGCCTTCACGCGGAACTGGATGAAGAGTTACGCGATCGTCTCGGCGCTGACCAGGAACCCGAAGACGCCGGTGGCCGTGTCGATGAACCTGATCTCGCGCCTCAACGACAAGGACCTGCGGATGCTGTCGACGAACCGCAACGTGCCGGACGTGCTGCGCATCACCGCCCGGAAGAAGATCGTCATCGACAGGTGATCACCGGCGGCGGGTGGACCGATGGCACCGCCACTCCTTCTGCATCTCCGCCAGGCCCTCCATGTAGACGGTGGCCTTCTCCCGCTCGGCCTCGGAGGGCAGCGCCTTGAGCAGCTCGATGGCGTGCAGCATGTCGCCCTCGATGGTCTGCCGGGACGTCTTGAAGTAGATCCGGCGTATCTCGGCCAGCAGCGCGCGTGGGGAGGCCGGCTGACGGGCCAGCCTCGACAGCGGCACGAAACCAGGCGGTCGTCTGGACATCTCAGCGCGCCCTGTGGCGGCGGAGCCTGGGGCGGAGCTCCTCCAGCGTCGACGTGTTGAGGATGTCGCCCGGGCCCGCCCAGGCCCGGCGTGCCACCTGCACGCCCCACCGGAGGGCGTCGAGCCCGGCGGTCGAGTGCGCATCGGTGGACACGACGAGCGGGACGCCCCGCTCGCGTGCCAGGCGGGCCCGTGTGTCCCCGAGGTCGAGGCGGTTGGCCTGACAGTTGATCTCGAGCGCCACGCCCAGGCGGGCCGCCGCGTCGATGACGGCCGACAGGTCGAACCGCACCGGGTCGCGCCGGAGGAGGAGACGGCCCGTCGGGTGACCGAGCACGTCGACGAAGGGGCACTCCAGCGCGCGCAGGATGCGATCGGTCATCCGGGGCTCGTCCTGCGAGAAGTGGGAGTGCACCGAGGCGACCACGATGTCGAGCTGCGCCAGACAGTCCTCGGACAGGTCGAGCCGGCCGTCGGACAGGATGTCGCACTCGATGCCGGCGAGCAGCGTGAGCGGCTCGAGCCGGCGGTCGAGGGCGCGCACGCGCGCCGCGTGCGCGAGGGCACGGTGCTCGTCGAGCCCGTTGGCCATGGCGAGCGCCTTGCTGTGGTCGGTGATGGCGACGTACTGGTGGCCGAGGCGGCGGGCGGCCTCGGCCATGGCTTCCACGTCGTCCTTGCCGTCGGTCTCCGTGGTGTGCATGTGCAGGTCGCCGCGCAGCTCGTCGACGGTGACGAGCCGCGGCAGGATCCCGTCGAGGGCGGCCTCGATCTCGCCGCGGTTCTCCCGCAGCTCCGGCGCGATCCAGGGGAGGCCCAGCGCTTCGTAGATGCCTTCCTCCGTCTCGCCCGCCACGACCGTCCCGTCGTCCCGGAACAGGCCGTACTCGTTGAGTCGGAAACCGTGCTGCACGGCCCGGTCGCGTAGCGCGATGTTGTGCGCTTTCGAGCCGGTGAAGTACTGGAGCGCGGCTCCGCGGCTCTCCGGCGGCACCCGTCGCAGGTCGACCTGATAGCCGCCCCGGAGTCGGACGCTGGCCTTCGTGTCGCCGTGGCCAAGCACGCGCTCGACGTCGGGGTGTGCGACGAAGGCGTCCATGACGGCGGAGTCGGCACCGGTGGCCACGATGTCCAGGTCGCCGCAGGTCTCGGTGCCGCGCCGGAGGCTTCCAACCGGCACGAGTTCGAGGTCGGGGTCGTCCCGGCGGAGATAGCGCACCAGATCGGCCGCCACCGCCGCCGTGTCGGTCAGGAGATGGCGTCCGGTCTCCCGTGTCCGCGCGGCGATCGCCTCGAGGATCTGCGCCTCCTTCTTCGCGCCCATGCCCTTGAGCGTCCGCAGCCGCCCGGCTCGGGCCGCGGCGGCCAGATCGTCGAGACTGCCGATGCCGAGGGCCGAGTGCAGCAGGGCGACCGTCCTGGGGCCCACGCCCTGCAGGCGGAGCAGCTCCAGGATCGTGGGGGGCAGCTCCGCGCGGAGCTCCTCGTAGTACGGCGTCGTGCCGGAGGTGGTCAGGTCGTGAATGCGGGCCGCCAGGTCCTTGCCGATGCCGGGCAGCTCCCGGAGCTGCCGCTCGTCGAGGCGCGAGAGCGCATCGGGCCAGGTGGCGACCGTGTCGGCCGCCGAGCGGTACGCGCGGATCTTGAAGGCGTTCGCGCCCTTGATCTCGAGCAGGTCGGCGATGTCGGCCAGGACCCGGGCCACCGCCCGGTTATCCACGCGTGAGCCCGTTTCGCTCGAGCGCGAAGTCCAGCACGCGCGCGCCGCCGGCCGCCAGGGCGACGGCGACGGCCTCGCGTGCCTCGGGCGGGGCGTAGCAGAAGAGGCAGCCGCCACCGCCGGCTCCGCAGACCTTTGCCGCCGTGGCGCCGGCCGCGCGTGCCCGGGCGATGAGGTCGTCGATGGCCGGGGTCGTCACGCCGGGCGCGAGCCGTTTGCGGTTGTCCCACTCCTCGGCGATGGCGGCGCCGACCTGGTCCCAGTCGCCGCGCTCGAGGGCCTCGCGCATCCGCTGGGCCGTGTCGCGGATCCGTTCCAGGCAGTCGAAGACGTGGCGGTCGCCGTCGAGGTGCCGCCTGGTGATCTCCCAGTTGTTGGTGCCCGATTCGCGCGGCTCACCCGTGTAGCAGAGGACGATGCGACGCTCCAGCTCCTGCACGTCCACGTCCAGCGCGACGCGGCGCACCCCGTCGGCGTCGAGCTCCACCGCGGCGAGGCCGCCGTAGAGAGCGGGCCGGTAGTCCTGCACGCCGGTGGGGACGCCGATCGCGCGTGCCTCGATGTTCATCGCGAGCTGCAGCAGGGCTTCGGGCTCGTAGTGCGTGCGCTGCCATTCGGCCAGCGCCGCGCAGACCGCCACGTTGAGGGCGGATGAGCCGGCGATGCCGGCGCCGGCCGGAGATTCCGAGGAGGTGGTCAGCGTCAGGCCGCGGGCCTCGAAGAAGTGACAGAGCAGGGAGAGGAGCCGCAACCGGGGCTCGTGGCGCAGTGCGCGCCAGTCGGCGGCCTCGACCGTCACGCCGGTGTCGAGCGATCGGATCGTCACGCCGGGATCCTCGCCCGGCTCGAGACTCGCGTGGGCCCGAAGGCTGATGGCCGCGTTCAGCGTCTGGGCTCGGTCGTGAAAGAGGTAGAGCGGCCAGATGTCGATCGTGCCTCCGGCCAGATCGATCCGCGTGGGCGCCGACGTCGTGATCTGCACGCAAGGATAATGGAGGTTCCGGGTTCAGAGTTCAAGGTTCAGAGCCTCTATAATGTCCGTCGTGCCTGGCGCGATTCGTCACGAGATTGGCCAGCTCCTGATCGGCAGCCTGCCGGGTACCACGATCACCCCGGAGCTTCGCTCCCTCGCCCGCGAGTTCTCCCTCGGGGGCCTCATCCTCTTCGGGCGCAACATCGAGGCGGTCGAGCAGGTGGCGGAGCTCTCTCGCGACGTGCAGGAGCTCGCCTCGGAGCTGCCGCTCTGGGTGAGCGTCGATCAGGAGGGAGGGCGTGTCGCGCGGCTGCGGGCTCCGTTCACCGAGTGGCCGCCGATGGCCGTGCTCGGACGCAGCGGTGATCCAGACCTGGCGCGGCGATTCGGCACCGCCCTCGGCGCCGAGCTGCGGGCGGTGGGCATCACGCTCGACTACGCGCCGGTGCTCGACATCCACACGAACCCACGGAATCCGGTGATCGGCGATCGCGCGCTGGCCGAGGACGCCGCGGGCGTGGCGCGCCTGGGGGTGGCCATCATCGAGGGACTCCAGGGCACCGGGGTCGCGGCCTGCGGCAAGCACTTTCCCGGGCACGGGGACACGTCGGTGGACTCACACCTCGAGCTGCCGCTCGTGGAGCACCCGCCGGACCGCATCCGCCGCGTGGAGTGCGTCCCGTTCGTCGAGGCGATCCGGGCGGGTGTGGCCTTCATCATGACGGCGCACGTGCTGGTGCCGTCCTTCGACGAGGATCGGCCCGCGACGCTCTCGCCTCGACTGGTCGATGCCCTGCTGCGGCGGGAGCTGGGCTTCGGCGGCGTCATCCTCAGCGACGACCTGGAGATGAAGGCCATTGCGGGCACGTACGCCGTACCGGAGGCTGCCGTGTCCGCCGTGGCCGCCGGGTGCGACGGGCTGCTCGTCTGCAGCGGCGATGTCGAGACGCAGGCGGCCACGCTCGAGTCCCTCGTCCACGCCGTCGAGCAGGAGCGGATCCCGTTCGGACGGATCGAGGACGCCCTCACACGGCTGCGGCGGGCGAAGGAACGCTTCCTGGCCGTGCCGGTAGCCTCCGGCGGTCGCGACGCGCTTCGGCGCGTGATTGGCTGCGACGAGCACCGGCGGATCGTCGACGAGATGTCCCGCTTTCTCTGATGCGCAAACCGCGAGCCCTGAAGGCTGGTGATCGGATCGGGATCGTCGCGCCGGCCAGCGGTGCCGCCCGGGAGCAGATCGAGCGGGGTGCCTCCGAGCTGCGCCGGCTGGGCTTCACGCCGCTCGTGGACGAGGCCGTCTTCGCGTGCGAGGCGGGCTACCTGGCCGGTTCGGCCGAGCTCCGCGCCCGGTTGCTCATGCGCTACTGGCACGACCCGGACGTGCCGGCCGTCGTGGCCGCGCGGGGCGGATACGGCAGTGTCGAGCTGTTGCCCCTGCTGGATCCGGCAGCGATGGCGGCGCAGCCCACGCTCTTCATCGGCTACAGCGACAACACCTCGCTCCTGTCGTGGCTCACCTGTCAGTGCGGCGTGACGGCCCTGCACGGTCCGATGGTGGAGGGGCGGCTCGCCGGCGGGGCCGGCTACGACGAGCGGTCCTTCATGCGGCTCGTGTCCGGCGAGGCCGGGATCGAGCTGGCCCCGGAGGGGATGGACGTGCTGAGGCCGGGGACCGCGACCGGCCCGCTCTTCGGCGGGACGCTCACGCAACTGGTGGCCTCCCTGGGGACCCCCTTCGCGTTCGATCCACCGGAGGGCTGCGTGCTGCTGATCGAGGACGTGAACGAGCGCCCCTACCGGCTGGATCGCATGCTCACGCAGCTCGTGCAGGCGGGCCTGCTGGGACGCGCGGGGGCGCTCGTGTTCGGCGAGATGCGCGGCTGCGACGAGCCGGGCGGGGCGGTCACCGCCCGCGACACGATGGCGCGCGTGACCCGGGACTTCGCGGGACCGATTCTGGCCGGATTCCCGGCGGGGCACACGACCGGTCCCACCTGGAGCCTGCCACTGGGCGTCGCGGTGCGGATCTCGGCGTCGGACCGGCCGGCGCTCGTCATCGAGGATGCCGTCGTTGCCTGAGGTCAAGTCCCAGCGTATCCATCTGATCGGCGTCTGCGGCACCGCGATGGCGACGCTGGCCGCGCTCCTCAAGGCGCGCGGACACCGGGTCGGCGGGTCCGACCAGAACGTGTACCCGCCCATGAGCGACTTCCTGGTCGCACAGGGCATCCCGGCCGCGAGCGGCTACGACGCCCGTCACATCACCGCCGACCTGGACCTGGTCGTCGTCGGCAACGCCATCTCGCGCGGGAACCCCGAGCTCGAGGCGGTGCTCGACCGCAAGATCCGGTATTGCTCGCTCCCCGAGGCCCTCCGGGAGCACTTCCTGTGGGGCGCGCGCTCGATTGTCCTGGCCGGCACGCACGGCAAGACCACCACGACGGCGCTGACCGCCTGGCTGCTCACGGGCGGGGGGCTCGATCCGTCGATGCTGGTGGGTGGAATCGCCCTCAACTTCGGCGATGGCGGCTCGAGCTACCGGCTCGGCGCGGGCCGGGACTTCGTCCTCGAGGGAGACGAGTACGACAGCGCGTTCTTCGACAAGACGGCCAAGTTCCTGAAGTACCTCCCCGAGGTCGCCGTCATCGGGAACCTCGAGTTCGATCACGCGGACATCTATCCGGACCTCGATGCCGTCGTGACGGCCTTCGGTCGTCTCGTGAATCTGGTGCCACGGGAGGGACTGCTGCTGCTCGGCGCCGACAGCCCGGACGCGCGGGCGCTGGCCCGTTCCGCCGTCAGCCCGGTACAGACGTTCGGCCTGTCGCCGGACGCGACCTGGCAGGCCGACGACATCGAGCATCGCGACGGCCGCACCCACTTCGCCGTGCGACGGTCCGGCGCGCCGTTCGGCCGGTTCGAGTCGCCGCTGCTCGGCGCGCACAACGTGCGGAACGCGCTGGCGGCTCTGGCCGTCGGCGCGCACGTGGGGCTCGGCCCCGACGCGATGGCCGACGCGCTGCGCGCGTTCCGGGGGATCCGGCGGCGGCTGGAGACCGTGGGTGTGGCTTCGGGGGTGACCGTCCTCGACGACTTCGCGCATCACCCGACGGCGGTGTACGAGACGCTGGCCGCCCTCCGCGTGGGCTATCCGGGCCGGCGGCTCTGGGCGGTCTTCGAGCCCAGGTCCGCCTCCTCGTGCCGCCGCGTCTTCCAGGATGCCTTCGCGCGGGCCTTCGGTGCCGCCGACGAGGTGATCATCGCGGCGGTGTTCCGATCCACGCTGCCGGAGCCGGAGCGACTGTCGGCGACGCGGCTCGTCGAGGATCTGGAAGCGCGCGGAGAGCATGCCCGCTACATCCCTGCCGTGCCGGACATCGTGCAGACGATCGTCGCCGAGCACCGTGAGGGGGACGTGGTGGTCCTGATGTCCAACGGCGCCTTCGGCGGCATCCATCAGCGGCTGCTGCGGGCACTCGGCGGGTGAGCGGGCCCGTCATCCGCGAGGCGGGCGACGCGGCGCTGCTGCTCGAGCTCGATCCCGTCATCGCGCCGGAGGTCAACGCGCGGGCGGTCGCCGCGGCGACGGCGTTGCGGCAGGAGGCGCCGCCCGGTGTCCGTGACGTGGTGCCGACCTATCGGACGGTCGCCGTCTACTTCGATCCGCTTCGCGTGGACGTGGACGGCCTGCGCCGTGCGCTGGAGCGGGCGGCGCAGGCCCCGCCGGCGAGCACGGAGAGCCGGACGATCGAGGTGCCCACCGTCTATGGTGGTGCCGCGGGACCGGATCTGGACGCGCTTGCCACCACGGCCGGCCTCAGCGCAGCCGAGGTGGTCGAGTGCCATACGGGCACCACGTATCGCGTCTACATGCTGGGGTTTCTGCCGGGGTTCGCGTACCTCGGTACCGTGGACCCGCGGATTGCCGCACCGCGTCTGGCGTCGCCGCGGCTTGCGGTGCCGGCCGGTTCGGTGGGCATCGCCGGACGGCAGACGGGCATCTATCCACGGCTGTCGCCGGGCGGGTGGCGAATCGTCGGACGCACCGCGCTCACGCTCTTCGATCCGGCGCGCACGCCGGCCGCGCTGCTGCGACCCGGCGATCACGTGCGGTTCGTGCCGGTGCCGGCGGCCTCCACCGAGCCGGACCCGCAGGTCGACGATCGGCAGCCGCCCGTGCCCGCCCTGGCGCCGGCCGCGCGCGGAGTGACGGTCCTGTCGGCCGGGCTGCTGACCACGGTCCAGGACGAGGGACGCTGGGGACATCAGGCCAGCGGCGTGCCGGTGGCGGGTGCGCTCGATCGCGTCTCGGCGCGCGTGGCCAATGCGCTCGTCGGCAATCCACGAGGGACCCCGATGCTCGAGGCGACGCTCGTCGGTCCCGAGCTGCGGATCGACTGTGCGGCCCGGGTGGCCGTGGCCGGTGGTGACCTCGACGCACGTCTGGACGGACGGCCGCTGCCGCCGCACGCGCCGTCCACGTGCCGGGCAGGCAGCGTGCTCCGCTTCGGGGCACGGCGGGCTGGCGCCCGGACCTACATCGCCTTCGACGGTGGGCTTGCGCTGCCGCGAATCCTCGGCAGCGCGTCCACGCACGTGCTGAGCGGCCTCGGGGGGCTCGGCGGGCGCGCGCTCCAGACGGGTGACCGCCTGCCGCTCGGTCCGGAGCAGGGGGCGCCGGGCACCCCGCGTGTCGAGATCGTGTCCCCGGCCCGACCCGGGGGGGCGCGGCTTCGGGTTCTGCCGGGTCCGCAGGACGACTGCTTTCCGGAGGCGGCCTTCGAGCTGCTCGAGCGTACGCGGTTCACGATCGCCCCCCAGTCCGACCGGATGGGATACCGTCTGGTTGGGGGACGACTGCCGCGAGAAGACGGGCGCGAGATGGTGTCGGACGCCACCGTGCCTGGCGCCCTCCAGGTTCCGCCCTCGGGCGAGCCGATCCTGCTGATGTGCGATCGCCAGACGACGGGAGGCTACCCGCAGATGGTCACGGTGATCTCGGCGGATCTACCGGTGGCGGGGCAGCTCGCACCGGGGGACTGGGTGGAGTTCGAACGCTGCACGCGCGCCGAGGCGCTCGCCGCCCTGATCGCGCAGGAGAGCCGGCTGCTTGCCCTCGAGTGAGACCTTCACGCCGCAGACCGACGTGCACCTCGACGCGTTCTGCACGCTTGGCGTCGGCGGTCCGGCCCGCTGGTTCGCGCGCGCGCGGGAGGCGGATGACGCGCGCGCCGCACACGAATGGTGCCAGTCGAGGGGCGCGCCGCTGCTTGCGCTCGGCGGCGGCAGCAATCTGGTGATTGCCGACGCGGGTGTCGAGGGGCTGGTGCTGGCGATGGCGCTGTCCGGCATCACGGCGGAATCCGACGGCGACGACACGCTTCTCACGGCGGGAGCCGGCGAGTCGTGGGACGGGCTGGTGGAGACGGCCGTCGGCCTCGGGCTGAGCGGCGTGGAATGCCTGTCCGGCATTCCCGGGTCCGTGGGCGGCACGCCCATCCAGAACGTCGGCGCGTACGGGCAGGAAGTGGCGCCGGTGGTGGAGCGCGTCACGGCGCTCGACCGTCGCGACGGCGGCATGCGAGTGCTCGGTCCTGGCGACTGCGGCTTCGCCTACCGCGCCAGCCGCTTCAGGGGGCGCGACGCCGGGCGGTTCCTGGTCTGCTCGGTGACGTTTCGCCTCCGGCCCGGGCCGCCGACGGCGAGCTATCCGGACGTGATGGCCGAGCTCGGGCACACCGGGGCCGCGGGCCCCTCGCTGCGCGACGTGCGTCGCGCCGTGCTCGCCGTGCGACGGCGCAAGGGAATGGTGCTCGACCCGGCCGATCCGGACACGCGCAGCGTCGGCTCCTTCTTCCTGAATCCGGTGCTCGGGCCGGCCGATCGTGAGCGCATCGCGTCGGTCGCCGGCGAAGCGGCGCCGGTGTTCCCGGTTGAAGGCGAGCTGATGAAGGTCCCGGCTGCCTGGCTCATCGAGCGGGCGGGCATCCGCCGGGGCGACGGGGAGGGACGGGCCGCCATTTCCTCGCGGCACACGCTGGCCATCGTCACCCGAGCCGGGGCCACCACGGACGACGTCCTCCGGCTGGCCACGCGCGTCAAGCGCGCGGTGGTGGAGCGGTTCGGCGTCTGGCTGAGGCCCGAGCCGATCTTCGTGGGGCTCGACGGCGACGAGCGAGTCAACTTCCTGCAAAGGACGCGCGACTGATGTCGACACTGCTCATCGAGGGCGGACACCGGCTCGAGGGCCGCGTGGCCGTGGAAGGCAACAAGAACAGCGCGCTGCCGCTGCTGGCGGCCTGCCTGCTGACCGAGAAGGAGTGCGTCCTCACCAACGTGCCCCGCATCGGCGACGTGGAGGTGATGGTCCGTCTGCTGGTCGATCTCGGGGCCGAGGTCGACGGCCTGGGCACGACGACGCTGCGCGTACGAGCGACACGCATCACGTCGGACTCGCCAGACCGCGCGCTCGTGGGCCGGCTGCGCGGGTCGGTACTGCTGCTCGGGCCGCTCCTGGCCAGGACCGGTCGGGTCCGGATCGCCCCGCCCGGGGGAGACTTTCCGGCGCGGAGGACGATCTCGACTCACATCGAGGCGCTGACGGCCCTCGGCGCGCGGGAACGGAGCGAGGGGGACCACGTGCTCGAGGCGCCCGACGGTCTGAAGGGCGCGTCGATGTACCTGTTCGAGGCGTCGGTCACCGGCACGGAGACGGCGCTGCTGGCGGCCGCCTCGGCCGACGGCGTCACCGAGATCCGCCACGCCGCCACCGAGCCGCACGTCGTGGAGCTCTGCGAGTTCCTCGCCCGCATGGGCGCCGGGATCACCGGCATCGGGAGCTCGCGGCTGCGCGTCGAGGGGCGTTCGAGGCTCGAGGGCGCAGCGCATCGCCTGGGAGGCGACTACATCGAGGCGGGAAGCTGGGCGGTCGTGGGGGCCATCACCGGCGGCGAGGTCGCCATCGAGGGGGCGCGCGAGGATGACGTCGAGGTGGTGGCTGCCGTGCTGCAGCGCATGCAGGTCGACTGCGGGGTGCGGGACGGCATCTTCCACGTCCGTCCGTCCAGACCGACGGCCGTGCGGCGCATCGTGACCGGGCTCTGGCCCTCGTTCCCGAGCGACCTGGTCAGCCTGGTGACCGTGCTCGCGACCCAGGCCGACGGACGTACGCTGGTCCACGACTGGATGTACGAGCTGCGGCTGTTCGCGCTCGAACAGATGAGCGGCATGGGCGCGGATCTGTTCCTGGCCGACGCGCACCGGCTGATCGTGACCGGTCCCACGAGACTTCGGGGCGGACGCACGCTCGACAGCCGGGACCTGCGCTCAGGAATGTCGCTGATTGCCGCCGGGCTGGCCGCGGACGGGCTGACGCGCGTGGCGCCGCTCGAGACCGTGGAGCGGGGCTACGGGAGGCTCGTCGAGCGGCTGCGAGAGCTCGGGGCGAAGGTGGTCAAGGAGTGACGGGCTGCGGAGCCCGATCTTCAGTTCTCCTCCGGTTCAGGCACCCCGCCGTTCCCCGGAGGCACGATCGGGAGGATCAGGCCTCCGGGCGGAGCCGTGACAGGAGGCGGCTGCTGTGCGGCGGGCAGCGGCACCGGTAGCGGTACCGCAGCCCCGGGCGCTGTCAGGGTACGGCCGACGCGGAACGGACGCAGGTCGTCCTCGGTCAGCTCGATCCCGCGCACGATGTGCGGCGTGAGCACGAGGACGATGTCGGTCTCCTGCGTCTGCCGCCGCGTCTGCGAGAAGATCTGGCCGATCACCGGGATGTCGCTCAGGCCGGGGATACCCGCGGTCAGCCGCCGCTCGTCGTCGCGGATGAGCCCGGCGAGCAGGTTGGTCTCACCGTCGCGGAGACGGATCACCGTATTGATCTCCCGGTTGCCGAACGTGGGCAGGCCGGCGAAGCCGGATCCCGACAGGCTGGTCACCTCGATGCTCACGGCCAGCGAGACATCGCCGTCGTGATGGGTCCGGGGCGTGATGTCGATGTTCACCCCGATGTTCCGGTAATTGTACGACGTGATCGGCTGCTGGTTGACGCCGCCGGCGGCGATGGGGGCGAAGGTCGTCACCGGGATCGGGACCTCTTCGCCGAAGTTGGCCTGCGCGGAGGCGCCTTCCGACGCCCGGAGCTGCGGCTTGGCCAGCGTCCGGGTGTTCGTGTCGTTCTTCAAGAGCCGGTAGTACAGGCTCGGCAGGTTCGTGAGGAAGATATCCGACTCCGTCAGGTTCCGGAAGTCGTTGAGGGTGATCTCCCGCTCGAGGCCGACGGCGCCATTGATGCCGGTCGGCGCCGCGTCGCCGGGCGAAGCGATCTGAAGGCCGTACTCGAGGAGCCGCGTCCGGTCCACCTCGAGCAGCTCGACGTCGATGACGACTTCGGACCGCGCCTTGTCGGTGCTCGCGATGATCCGGGCGGCAGCCTCCACCCGCTCGGGGATGTCCTTGATGATGATGGCGTTGAGGTCGGTGGCCGGCGCGATGCGCCTGGCGTCCACCACGATCCGGAGCAGGTCGATCATCTCGTCGAGGTCGGCGTTGCTCAGGTAGAAGACGCGGACGATCTCCTGCTCGTATTCGGCGCGCTTCTCGGGCGTGTCCGGGGCGACGGTGATGGTGCGCTCGCCGGTCACCTGATAGAACGCCCGGGCGGCGCCGGCGACGGCCAGCAGCGCGTCCTCGAACGAGCCGCCGGTCACGTTCAGGCTGACGGGCTGGGCCAGGAACTGGGGATCGAAGACGACGCTGACGTTGCCGATCATGCCGAGCGCGACGAACACGTCGCGCGAGCTGCCGTTGAAGGTGAGGACGGGGGGCATCTCGATGCCGGCCGGCAGCGCGGACCCCTCCGGCTCGAGCGTGCGCGAGCGCTCGATGAGGGTCTCGAGGGCCGTCTGGCCCTCCCGGGCGATCGTCACGCGGTCGCGGAGCTGTACCCGGACGCGCCGGAGCAGATCGTCGATCTGCCCGTTGCCGGGATTGAGCTCCTGGGCGAGCTGCAGCTCCACCAGCGCCTCGTCGGGCTGCCCGGACGCCTCGAGGCGGCGCCCGCGGGTGAAGTGGTCCTGCGAGGCGCGAAGCCGTGCCACCTCGAGCGCCTGCCGCGCTTCCCGGTTGTCGGGGTCCTCGCGCAGCACCTGCGTGTAGGCGGCGACGGCAGTGTCGAAGTCGCCGGCGTCGCTGGCCGTGCGGCCGGCGCGCAGGGCGCTCGACGCGCAACCGCTCACACCGAGCGCGATCAGCAGCCCCAGGGCCGGGACGCTAGTTGAACTGCACGTCGACGCCACGCGGGATCTGAAAGTGGAAATAGCCATCCTCTATGCCCGTGTTCTCTCTCAGGTTGTCGAAGCGGATCGCGGACTGGCCGCCCTGTGTGTCGAACGTGGTGTAGCCACGAATCTGCAGCGTGTCGGGATCGACCGCCAGCACGAGACGCTCGAAGTCGGCCTCCCGGCGGACGGGTGTGAGCTCGAGACCGATCGTGCCGGCGACCGGGCCCTCCACGATCGCGGGCGTGAAGTCGGTGACGATGTCGCCCTTGCCGCTCAGGAACAGATCGGCGGTCGGCGCCTCGTCGCCGGTCGGGACGTCCTGGACGTTCACCATCTGGTCCGCCGGCACGTAGGCGTAGATCTTCTGCCCGTCGGAGACGATCTCCTTGGGATCGGGGTCGGTGTACACCAGGCGCAGGCGCCCCGGCTTCTTGATGACGAGCGTGCCGAGCTCGCGGCTTTCGGTGAGCAGGACGCCGCGGTAGACCTGCGTGAAGTCGGCCGAGAAGTCCCGGATGCCGGCGTACCGCTGCTCGACGGCCCGGGCGAGCGCCTCCGGACTGCGCGCGGCCTGTGAGACGGCCGGGGACGGCGCCACTGCCAGCAGGACGGTCGCCACGGCGGAGAGGACATGTGTGCGCATTGTGGCTCGCTCCAGCGTTTCGGCAGGCCGGTTTCCCTACGATACCCAAGCCGCCGCTCAGCCGTCCACCGCGCGCCCGGCGGCCCGCTTCCGGGCGACGAAGGCCTGCACGGCCGAGGTGTCCCGGGCGTTCAGCACCGAGTCCGGCCCCACCCAGCCGCGACGGGCCGTTCCAAGCGCGAATCGCATCTGGCGACCCAGGGCGTCGGCCCGGTGGCTGTCGCTGCTGACGACGATCGTGACGCCGGCGGCCGCGGCGCGGCGGGCTACCCGGCCGTCCATGTCGAGGTGGACCGGCGAGCCGTCGACCTCCATGGCGGTCCCGGTCTCGACCGCCGCCTCGAAGAGCCGGTCGTAGTCGAGGTCGTAGCCCGGCGAGAGCCCCGGCGATCGGTTGGCCGGATGCGTGACGACGTTGACGAGCGGGTGGCGCATGGCGGTGAGGTAGCGCTCGGTGAGACGGCTGCCGGGATGCCCGTGATCTTCGTGCAGTGACGCCAGGACGACGTCGAACTGCGCGAGCTGCGTGTCGGTGAAGTCGAGCGAGCCGTCCTCGAGGATATCGACCTCCACGCCGTGCAGGATCCGGATGCCCGGCATGTCCGCGCGCAGCCGGTCGATCTCCTCCCGCTGGATCGGGATCTCGAGCGCGAGCAGCCGGCGCGAGGCCATGGCCCGCTCGGAGTGGTCGGTGATGGCCACGTACTCGTACCCCAGCCGCCCCGCCGCCCGCACCATCTGGCGAATCGAGTCGCGGCCGTCGCTCCAGGTGCTGTGCATGTGCAGGTCGCCCCGCACGTGCACGCTGGAGACGAGCGGCGGCAGCCCCCGCTCGGCCGCCTCGACCTCGCCGTCACCTTCGCGGAGCTCGGGCGGCACGAGGGGCAGGTCGAGCAGGCGGTAGACTCGCTCCTCGTCCGGGGTGTACGCGGCCTCGCCCGAGGCCCGGCGAAGCTGGCCGGCGGCGAAGGCCAGGCCACGTCGTCCGGCGCGTGCGGCCAGTTGCTCGACGTGCCGGGCCGAGCCGGTCAGCCAGACGAGCGCCGCCCCCGCCGTGTCGGGCCCCGTCGCGTGCAGGACGATCGCGCCCCGGGCCGTGTCGACCGACACGGAGGTCGCCGTGCGCTCCAGCACGGCGGTCACCATGGGGAGGCGCGCGAAATCGCCGAGCACGCCGGCGGCCCGTTCCGGCTCGCACACGGCCAGCAGAGGCACGCCGGGCACTTCCGGCGCGTGCCGGCGCAGGTCGCCCACGACCAGCATGTCGATCGCCGGTACGCCGGCCCGTTCGGCCTCGTCCCGCGCCATCGCGGCCAGCATGTAGGCGCGTCCGAACGAGATGCGTGGCGGTGTCATCGGACCGGTGGGGAAGAGGATTCGGGCCCGGAGCCTCTCGTGCATTGTCTCCGGACGCGGCGCCGCGCGCCAGCGCCGGCCCCCTGCCGCGCGTGCCGGTACGACACGCCGCCGCTCCCGGGGAGAAGCGGGAATGACCCGCGGAGGTTGTGGGTTCATGGTTCGGGGTTCGTGTTCAGGCTCGGCGCTGTCGGTTCCTTCTCCCGGCGTGCCGATGCCCGGGTTAAACTAAGGGTTCGGGCCTGTCGCGCGTCAGCGCGCTGGTCGGCCGGCCGGGCACGTGGGCGGCTAGCTCAGTTGGGAGAGCGCCGCGTTCGCAATGCGGAGGTCAGGGGTTCGAGCCCCCTGCCGTCCACCAGATTCCGATCGGACCGCTCCCGTCGCGCGCCCCTGTCTGCCGCGCACCTCCCTCCGTCCGGGAACACGCACGTTCGGGCTGTGGCGCGTGTCGCGCTGCGGCGGACTGCTATACTCGGCGCACCCGACGACGGCGAGTCGTCATCGTCACGTCACACGATCATGTCCACGATCAGGCGCATCGGCGTGCTCACGGGTGGTGGCGATGCCCCGGGCCTGAACGCCGTCATCCGCGCCGTCGTCAAGTCCGGCCACAACGCGGGTGTCGAGGTGATCGGCCTCGAGGACAGCTTCGACGGCCTGATCTACGCGAAGAAGTCCCGCCCGCTCACCCCGAAGGACGTGACCGGGATCCTGCGCGTCGGCGGCACGATTCTGGGCACGGTCAATACGGGCGATCCGTTCGCCGAGCCGATCGTGACCGCCGAGGGAACCTTCGACTACGGCGACCGCGTGGTCGAGATGTTCTGGCGCATGCAGCTCGACGGCCTGGTGTGCATCGGCGGCGACGGGACGCTGGCCATCTCGTACGAGTTCTACAAGCGGGGC
>Ga0299906_10000673_pt1 | contig 30568 bp, 22 predicted proteins | sample RVTome_14_FD_200259 | JGI IMG/M metagenome (GOLD analysis project Ga0299906, IMG submission 200259) | Soil microbial communities from uranium-contaminated site in the Upper Colorado River Basin, Wyoming, United States - RVT145D125 (version 2) ...
GAGGCCAACCGCCTCGAGCTGTGCGCCGTGGAGGCGGTCACGAACGTCATCCGGCACGGCTCCCCGGGAGACGCGGACCAGGCGATCACGGCATCGCTCGACGCGTGGCCGGGCCGTCTCGAGCTGGTCGTGACCGGAAGGGGCGCCGTGTCCGGCGGCCTCGATCTCGAGACCGGACCAGAAGTGGGCAGCCTCACCGAGGAGCGGGGCCGCGGGCTGGCTCTGATCCGGGCGATCATGGATCGGGTCGAGTTCCGGGTCGAAGGGGACCGACAGATCCTGTCGATGGGAAAGGACCTGAAGGACCCCGCCTGAGCCCCTGGCCCGAGGCAGGGAGAGCTTGCCGGACTCGGGCTCCTTTCCCGGGAAGGCAGCGTCCCGATCGAGTCACATGTCCTTGTATATCAACTACTTGCGCTCAGGAGCCGCGCGGCAGGGAGATTGCGAGACACCCGGTTCGGATGCGGGCGGATGCCGCGGTCCGGGAGGCGACACATGAGAGGCAACACATCCCTTGGCCGTCCAGGAAAGCGTGACGTGGACGCGTTGTCGCGATCCGTCCGCCAGCTCGAGTCGGCGCACTCCGAGGACGATCTCCGGCGGATCGTGAGCCTGGCGGCCGGCCTGGAACGCCACGCCGCGCGCCTGGGCGACGACGAGCTGGCGAGCGTGTTCCGCCGCCTCCGCCGCGCTGAGACGCTCTTTCCGAGCGATCTCGCGGCGCGGGTCGCCGAGGCCGTGGCCGAGGGCACCCGGGCCGTTCGCTGGCGGCGCGTCTGGGACGTGCTGACCACGCGGCCGGCCGCCCGACCCGTCTGGGCCTGAGCATCCCGACACCGCGGGCGCATAGGCTCGCCACGACCTTCGCCTCCGGGCCCGTTCCCGGGCTGGCCCTTTACACCTGGGAGCCAGCTGGACGGAGCGTGAGTGTACAATCCACGTCGCATCGTATGGATTCCACCAGGGGCGCCCGGATCCTGATCGCCGAGGACGAGGCGGAGCAGCGCGAGCTCCTCGAGCTGGTCCTCGTGCAGGCCGGCTACAGGGTGGCGGCGGCACCGGATGGAGCGGTGGCGCTGAGGCTCATCGAACAGGAGCGCTTCGACGTCGTCGTCAGCGACATCAAGATGCCCGGCCTCGACGGGATCCAGCTGCTCCACGCCATTCGCAAGCGCGACCTCGACCTTCCCGTCATACTCCTGACGGGAGACCCGGACCTCGCGTCGGCGGCGCGGGCCGTCAACGAGGGGGCCCTGCGCTACCTGACCAAGCCCACGGGCCCCTCGCTGATCCTTCGCGAGGTCGACAACGCGGTGCGCCTGCACGGGATGGCACGCCTCAAGCGCGACGCCCTCCAGCACCTCGGCTACGCCGACAAGCTGCTCGGGGACAAGGCGAGCCTCACCACGGCGTTCGCCCGGGCCATCGAAGCGGTGTGGCTCGCCTACCAGCCGATCTTCCGGGCCGACGGCAGCCGCTACGGATACGAGGCGCTGGTGCGCTGTGACGTGGATCCGCTGCGGGCTCCGCCCGCCCTGATCGACGCCGCCGAGCGTCTCGATCGGATGATCGAGCTCGGCCGCCTGCTTCGAGCCCGTATCGCGAGCCTGATCGCTTCGCGGCCCGACCTCTGCCCCATCTTCGTCAACCTCCATCCCTCGGAGCTGGACGACGAGCAGCTCTATCACCCCGCAGGGGCGTTCGCCCGCCACGCCGGCTCGGTGGTGCTGGAGATCACCGAGCGGGCCTCGATCGACGACATCTCGGAGGTACGCTCGCGCGTCCGCCGCCTCAAGGACCTGGGTTTTCGCGTCGCGGTCGACGATCTCGGGGCTGGCTACGCCGGCCTGAGCACCTTCGCCGCCCTCGAGCCGGACGTGGTCAAGCTGGACATGTCCCTGGTCCGCTCGGTGGACGCGGAGCCCATTCGAAAGCGCCTGGTGCGCTCGATGATCGAAGTCTGCAGGGAGTCGGGAATCCTCGTCGTGGCCGAGGGGATCGAGACCGAGGCGGAGCGCGACACGCTCGTGGAGCTGAAATGCGACCTGCTCCAGGGCTTCCTGCTCGGCCGCCCGGGGAAGGTCGAGGCCCTGGCCGGCCAGCCCGCCTGACGGTGGCCTCATGCCGAATCCTGGCAGCCGGGTCCTGATCGTCGACGACGACGACACCTTCGCGGAGGTCGTGTCGGACGCGTTGCGGGAGGCCGGCTTCGAAACGACGGTCGAGACCGACCCCGAGCGCGCCGTCGCTCGCGGCATCGAGGGCCGCTACGCGGCCGCGCTCGTGGACCTGGTCATGCCCGGTCTGGACGGGCTCGAGGTGATCCGCCGGATCCGCGAGCAGAGCCCCGCGACCGAGTACGTCATCCTCACGGGAAAGCCGAGCCTCGAGACCGCCGTCGGGGGAATCCACCAGGGCATCTTCGACTACTTCGACAAGTCGCAGCTTGACCTGCGCCGCCTGGAACGGGTGGTGGGCCAGGCGATCGAGAAGGCGCGGCTCGGGCTCGAGAATCGGGTGCTCACCGAACGCCTTCGGGAGTCGAACACGCTCCTGCGGCGGGTCGGCGATCTCGGCGCGAGGATCCGGGCGTGGCACCACCAGGACCGCATGCTGGACGAGCTGGTGTCGGCCGCCGTGGCCCTGTGCGGCGCCGCCCGCGGACGAGCGGTGATCCTGGAGCCCGCTTCGGAGGACTTTCGCGTGCTCGCGGCAGCCGGCTGGGGCGCCGAGTCGCTGGTCGGCCATCGCGTCGCCGACGGGCAGAGCCTCACCGCGCTCGCGGCCATCGGCGGGCGCGCGCAGGTCCTCTCCCGCGCCGACGAGCACCCCGCCTACGACCCCACCCTGGACGGAATCGAGGTCGATCTGCCCGGTGTCGTGTTCGTGCCGTTCAGCCACGGCAACGTGCGGGGGGCGCTGGCGCTGGCCGGACGAGAGCAGGGCTTCGGAATCGAACACCGCGAGGCTTTACTGGGCCTGGGGCGCCAGGCCGCGGCCGCCCTGGACAACGCCCAGCAGCACGAGCGGGCCTCCAACTTCTTCACCCACGCGACGGACATGCTGGTCTCGATTCTCGACAGCGTCGACACGCACTACGAGGGGCACGCTCGGCGCGTCGCGATGCTCGCAGACGCCGTGTCGAGGCGACTCGGCCTGGGCGACGACGAGCGCCGCGCCGTGCACTTCGGCGCCCTGCTCCACGACATCGGCAAGCTGAGGCTCGGCCCCACCCTGATCAACGCCAGCTCGCTCTCGGAGACGGAGCTGCGGCGGATGCGCGAGCATCCGGCCCTCGGGCTGGACCTGGTCCGCCCGATCACGGCGTTCGAGGACGTGCTCCCGGTGATCTACGCGCACCACGAGCGCTGGGACGGCAGCGGCTACCCCAGGGGGCTGGCGGGCGAGGAGATTCCCCTCGGGGCCAGGATCGTCTCGGTTGCGGACGCCTTCGACAACATGCTTCGCACTCGCCCCTGGGCAGCGCTGAAGACCCCCGAAGAGGCCATCGCCGAGCTGGAGTCCTGTGCGGGGAGCCAGTTCGATCCCAGGGTGGTGCGGCTCTTCGCGGCGTGCTGGCGCGAGAGCGGCGAGGCGCTCATCGCCGAGCCGAACCGCTGAGCTTCAGCTGTCCTTCGACGCGCCCTTGCGGCGGGGGCGCTCCGCCCCGAGCTTGTTGTACAGCGTCTTCACGTCGATCCCGAGCGCCTTGGCCGTCTGCCCGCGGTGACCGCCGTTCTCCGCGAGCGCCTTCTTGATGTACATCTCCTCGAGCTGAACCAGGGTGAGGCCGCTGGGAAGCTCTCCTTTCCCGGACGCCCGCCGCGTCGGCCGCGTGACGACGTCCTCGGGCCCGATGGCATCTCCTGGAGCCAGGATCGCCGCGCGACGAATCACCATCTGCAGCTCGCGCACGTTCCCCGGCCACGCGTAGGCCTGGAGCACCTCGAGGGCCTTCGGCGCCAGGGTCTTGTCCGTGGTCGCCTCGCGAAGGAAGTGGAGGGCCAGGGGCAGGATGTCGCCTCGCCTCTCGCGCAGCGGCGGCAGCTTGAGGGTCACGCCGTTCAGCCTGTAGTAGAGGTCCTCTCGGAACTCTCCACCCTCGATCGCCGAGGCCAGGTCGCGGTTGGTCGCCGCCACCACCCGGACGTCGCTGGTTGTCGGGCGGGTGCCGCCGACACGGAAGAACTCCTTCTGCTCGATCGCCCGCAGCAGCTTCACCTGCACCGACGGGCTGACCTCTCCCACCTCGTCCAGGAACAGAGTTCCCCCGTCCGCCACCTCGAACAGGCCGGGCTTTCTGTTCGCGGCCCCGGTGAAGGCGCCTTTCTCGTGGCCGAAGAGCTCGCTCTCCAGGAGGTTCTCCGGCACCGCCGCGCAGTTGAACGCCACGAACGCCTGGCCCGAGCGCCGGCTCTTCTCGTGCGCGGCCCGGGCGAAGAGCTCCTTCCCCGTCCCGCTCTCCCCCTCGATCAGGATCGGCAGCTCCGATTGCGCAGCCCGCTCGAGGCGATCGATCAGCGCGCGCATCCCCTTGTCTTCCGTCACCAGCCCCTCGACCCTGGGCTCGTGGCGCGCGAGCCGCACCCGCAGCGAGAGGTTCTCACGCCGCAGCCGCGCCTTCTCGGCCGCCTTGCGCACGGACAGCTCCAGCTCCTCCGAGCGGGCCGGCTTCGACAGGTAGTCGTAAGCACCCAGCTTGATCGCCTGGATCGCGGTGGAGACCTCCGCGTAGCCTGTCAGCACGACGGCTTCCGTGAGCAGCCGGTCCTCGACGATCTGCTTCAGGACGTCGATCCCGCTCCCGTCGGGCAGCTGGAGGTCCAGCAGCGCCACCTCGAAATCGCCGTCGCCGAGCGTCCGACGCGCTTCGGCGACGGACTCCGCGTGGGTCGTCAGGCAGCCGAACTCCTCGAGCTGGTCGCGCAGCGCGTCCGCCAGCGGGGCGTCGTCCTCCACGATCAGGACGCGGGTTCCGGCGAGCGCCATCGCCTAGGACCGACCTTCCACCGGCAGCCGGACGGTGAAGCGGGCGCCGCGGCCCGGCTCGCTCTCCACCGCCACCGAGCCGCCGTGGGCCAGGACGATGCCGCGGCACATCGCCAGCCCGAGCCCGATCCCGGACCCCATCGGCTTGGTGGTGAAGAAGGGGTCGAAGACGCGGGGCAGGTCCTCCGGAGAGATACCTCGGCCGCCGTCCGTCACGCTGAACAGGACCTCAGCGGGGCCCGCCTGCGACGTCGCGATCTCGACGACGCCGCCGGGAGAAGACGCCTCCAGAGCGTTGACGAGCAGCGCCAGCAGGGCCTGCCGCAGCCGGACGTCGTCGGCCACGATCACCGGCAGGCTCGGGTCGAGGTTCCGCACCAGCGTGACGGATCGCTGCTTGAGTTCGTGAGCGATCAGCTCCCCCGCCGCCTCCGCCACGGCGTTGAGGTCGATCGACCGCGCCTGGGGCTGTCCCGACCGCGCGAAGTCGAGCAGCGCGGCGATGATCTTCTTGCACCGGAACGTCTCCCGGTCGATCGCCTCCAGGTACTTGGGGAACCTCTCGAAGGTGGGAACCGCCTGCAGGGCGGGATCCTGGGCTTTCCGCAGCAGGGATTCGGCCCGGAGCGCGATCGAGGCCAGCGGCGTGTTGATCTCGTGCGCGATGCCTCCCGCGAGTTGGCCGACCTCGGCGAGCTGGCTGGCTCGAAGCAGCATCTCCTGCCGGCGCTTGTCCTGCGTGATCTCCTTCATCGCGACGACGACGCCCCCCGCGAGGCGATCACTGCTCCTGAGGGGGGAGGCCGTCACCTGCCAGACACCTGGCAGCGCGCCGAACTCCATCTCGCCGGCGTGGGGAGCCTTCTCCTCGAGGCTGCGGGAGATCGGGCAGTCGGGAACACTCCCTTTCGGCGCCAGCAGGGTCGTCCAGTAGATCCCGATGCCACCGTCGCTTCGGCACAACCACTCGGCGAGCCTGTCATTGAGACTCCAGGTGACACCTTCGGGCCCCAGCACCAGCAGCGGGTCGGCAAAGGCCTCGAACACGCCCTGCCACTCCCAGGCTCTCATTACCTCGGGTCGAGTGATCCGGGACGAACCGCGGCTCCCGGCTGCCGGTACTCTATTCCCGGGGGGAGGTGGATGCAAAGCCTATAGCGAGCGCGGCTCGCCCCCGCGGACACGTTCGCGCGAGGCGCCGGACGCGGGGTGCTCCGCGTCCAGGCCGGCGAGCTCCCACCGGGCGCGGGCGTGGCCCGGGTCGCTCCTCAGCGCCCTCCTGAACGCCGAGACCGCGCGCAGGCGCAGCCCCGCAGTGGCGTAGATCCGGCCGAGCTGGAAGGCGACCTCGGCATCGCGGGGACGCTCCCCCGACAGCTCCACCAGCTCCCGCTCGGCGAGATGCCTCCACATCGGGTTCTGCGCGTAGCACTGGGCCCTCAGCAGGCGGGCGTGGAACCTGGCGTCCCCGACAGCGCTCGGCTCGAGGGCGTCCAGCAGCTGGATCGCTTCCCAGAAGCGCCGGTTCCCGTGCAACGCCCGAGCCTGCAGCAGCCCGTCCTCGACGAAGGCGCCAGCCGGCACTGCCTCCACCGCCGGGGCTTCCCGGGGAACCGGGGTTTCGACGGCCGGTCCCGGCGGGCGGAAAGCAGGCCCCGCGGGGGCCGGAGCGACCGGGGCCGGAGCGACCGGGGCCGGAGCGACCGGGGCCGGAGCGACCGGGGCCGGGGTCTCGGGCCGAGGGGACGGTGCCGCTCCGAGGCTGCGGTAGGCCGCGACGACCCCACCCACTATGCGCTGAAGCTCCGGCCGCAGGTCGCTCAACTCGGCTCCGGCGGCGTCGGGATGGAAGCGCTTGACGGCCCGCCCGTACGCCTCCCGGATCTCGGCCCGGCTCGCTCCCGGCGCGACGCCGAGCAGCTCGTACGGCGTGCAATGCTGGAGCCGCGCGGCGACGCGCTGGATCTCGTCCCGCCGGCGCCGCTCCGCCGGCGCAAGCGGGCGCTCGGGGCGGGGCGCATCGAGATGGATCAGGCCGGTGCAGGCCAGACCGAGCAGGATGCCCTCCGCCTCGCACCCGGGGGGAGCGAGAGAGAGCACCTGGCCGAGGGGGAGGCCCTCTCCGGTCCGCGAGAGAAGGAAGCGCTCCTCGGCGCTCAGGCGGAGACGGGAGGAGCAGGGGAGCCCCGTCGGCTCGGGAACTCGCCCGGGGTCGCCGATGTGGAAGAGGACGCCGGTCGTGTCGGCGGCCCGACACGCGCCGAGGATCAGCTCCCGTGTCGGGAGGTCGAGGGCCACCTCCTCCTCGACGGAAGCCGGTCCGAACCCGGGCGTGAGCGTCCAGGCCCCCCCGGTCGCCGAGAGCACGCCGGCGAGGTCCGACTGCACCGCGCGGGCCACGGCGTCGCGCAGCTCGGCATGGTCGACAGCGAACAGCTCGTGGACCACGGCGGAGAGCCGGCGGCGATCTCGCCGCGCCACCTCGGCGGCGCGCGACAGGTCCGCCTCGCCGAGCCGCCCCCGGGCCAGGAGGCGGGAGGCCAGCTCTTCGAACGACGCCGAGCCGATGAGCTCCCCCAGGGCGAAGCGGAGCGCGACCTGCCGGCCGCTGGCCGTGGAGAGCGTCGCGAGGCCGCTGAAGTGCCCCGTCAGCAGCCGGCACAGGAGTCCCGGGATCTCGCCCGGCTCCCAGGCGTGCGGCTCAGTAGTGGCCGCCAGCTCCAGCTCGTTCGCGTTGGGGTCCATGTCGCGTCCGTCCTCGCGGGTAGGGTGAGCGACGGGAGCGGCGACGCCGCCGGCTCCCGTCGCTCGGGGGAAAAGACTGCTCAGACCGTTGCAGGCAGCGGCGCCCGCGGAACACGCGCCACCAGCCCCAGCTCCACCTGGTCCTGGATCGCAACCTGACCGGACGCCGGTCGGGTGGACCGGGGTTGCCGGGCGCCCAGGGACGAAGCGAGGATCGCGGCCAGGTCGTCGAGGTGGCGCAGGACGTCGACGTCCGGCAGGCGGTCGTCGCTCATGAGGTAGAGCAGGGCGAGCCCCACTGTGCGCTGCCCGCAGCGGATCGGGACCGCCGCCACCGCGCCCAGCGCGGGCAGCCCGCGCAGCGCCTCTTCCAGCTCGGGGTTCTCGGACCGGTGCAGGAGATGGGCCTGCTGGCAAGCCAGGGACAGCCGCACGTGCTCCCGACCCTGGGCGCTCTCCAGGAGCGGATCGCGCTCGAGGGGCGGCAGGCTGAGCCCGCGGATCCCGGGTCCCTCGACGAAGGCCAGGCTTGCGTGAGCCGCGCCGCACGCCTCGCCGAGGCACGACAGGACCGAGCGGGCGAGCCGCTCGAAGTCGGAAGCCTCGCCCGCCATCCGGGCCGCACGCCTGACGTCCTCGAGCCAGGTCTCGACCCGATCGACGGCAGCCTGAGCCTCCACCAGGTTGGTGGAGAGCTGGGCGCACGCCTCGGCGTAGGTCTCGGCTACCGACGACGGGTCCGTGGTCCCCCCGCCGTCCGTGGCCACCCGGACGATCCTGCGGCGGTCCGTGCCGCCGGGCACGGAGCCGTCCTCGGCGGCGATGCTGGTCCTGCCGAACGCGGCCTGGACCGCCCGCTCGCTCCATTCGGTGGGCGAGAGCGAGCCGAACAGGTCCAGGCGCGGGAAGCGTCGCTGCAGGTCGGCCGCGGTCCGGGAGAGGATCGCCCGGAACGTCTCCAGCACGCCCTTGCCGCTGACGGCGATGGCCGGAAACGCCTCCGAGCCCCGGGAGTTGAGCGCCCGATCGAGCCCTTCGACGTCGCTGATCTCCGGGAGGTCGCGCTTGTTGTACTGGAGCACGAGAGGTATGCCGTCCGGGTCGAGGTGGTGCTCGACCAGGTAGCGCCGCATCTCGTCGAGGCTCGCGACGTTCTCGTACCAGCGGTCCGCCGCCGAGTTGGCCACGAACACCATCCGTCGGCGCCCTTGAGCGCCATCCTGCGGGTGGCGGTGTACATGGCCTGCCCGGGCACGGCCACCAGCTGGAGCTTCAGGTCGATGCCGTGCCCCGCCCGCAGGCGCAGCGGCATCATGTCGAAGAGGACGGTCCGATCCTGGAGCGAGTTGAGCGAGATCATCTCGCCCCGCCGTTCGTCCAGGGCGGCCGAGTGGAGCAGCCGCAGGTTCGTGGTCTTCCCGCCGACGGCGGGGCCGTAGTACACGATCTTGACGTTGAGCGTTCGATCTTTGTTATTGAACTCAGCCATTGGTCTTCCCCTCTCGCCCTGGCCACCGGACGATGCCGCCAGCCGCACCGAGAAGCTCCAAGCCGCGTGCCGCACCGGATCAACGGAGGCATACCCATGTAACCCGTTATCTTGGAACTATTTACGGCCAATACGACAAGGCCGCTGCGGCGTGAAATGAGGGAGCCGGTTCGGGTGTCGTTCCCGAACAGTGGAGGTGTTCCCGAAATCCGCTGAGCCACTACCGGAATCCGCCCTTCCTTGATTCGAACGGTCGCGCGTGCCACTCTACGGGATTCCGCTATCTACGGGGTCGAGGATGACCGAGCTTCGACGGCGCCCCGCGGGCTGGGCGCTGCTTCTGGCGGCACAGGCCGCGGTGCTGGCCGGCGCCGCGTACTGGTTCTTCGAGGTGCACGCTCCGCGGGAGCGGCTCGTCGGCGTGGGGCGATGGCGGGCGGTCTTGACCGCGATGGCGACGGACCGTGAGCGCGGTCTGGACAGCTGGCTGCGCCACTGCCAGGCGGATGCGAGGAACCTGGCCGCGTACCCCACGGTCCACTACCTGCTCGAAGGGGGTCCGACGCGGGGAGGAGTCCCGTTCCCGGAGGAGGAGGGCCCCCGCCGGCACGCCGAGGAGCTGGTCCGCGCAGCGGCTCTCTCGCACGGATACCGCTCGGTCAGGGTCGCCGATCGCCGGGGAGCAGTCGCCCTCGAGGTCGTCCTGGACGACGGCCTCGCCGCCGGAGACGAGGCCGCCGCCGTCGAAGCCGTCCTCGCAGGCGGAGAGCCCGTCGTCGACGTCGCCCGAAACGCCGGAGGTGTCCTCGGCCTGGTCGTCGCGGCACCGATCCGGGGCGCGCTCGAGAAGGCCCCGGCCGGGGTGCTCGTCCTCGACGTGGACCCGGAGGAGTTCTTCCTGCCCCTGCTGCGCTCCGAGCCCCAGGCCACGCAGAGCGGCGAGAGCGTCCTGGCCCGCCGGGACGGCGGGGAGGTCCTGTTCCTCGTGACGCTTCGCCATCAGGCCGGCCCCCCGCTCTCCCGACGCCACCCGCTCGAGGTCGAGGGGTTCGCGATGAGGGAGGCCCTGAGCGGGCGAGCCGGGTTCGGGGAGCTCCGCGACTACCGGGGGGTACCGGTGCTCGCCGCCACGCGGCACCTGCAGAGCGTGCCGTGGGGCCTGGTGGTCAAGGTCGACGCGGAAGAGGCGTTGGCGCCCCACCGCCGCCGCCTCGCCCTGCAGGCCGGCGCGGGGGCGTCCGTGCTGCTGGCGTTGGGTGGGCTGGGCCTGGCCTTCGCCCTGGCGCTCCGGTCGACTCAGGCGAGGGCGCGCGTCGCGGCGGAGCGGCAGGCCGGGCTCTCGAGCCGCTTGTACGCGACCCTCTCGGAGGTGAACAAGCAGATCATCCGCTGCTCCGACCCGCAGGAGCTGTTCGGGGGCGCGTGTCGCGCGCTCGCGGAAACGGGCGGATTCCCCTTGTCCTGGGTGGGCCTGAAGCAACCCGACGGCAGTGTCTCCGTCGCTGCGGCCTCCGGCAGCGCCCTGGGGTACCTCCAGGCCATCGCGGTGCGCTGGGACGACACCCTCGAGGGCCGGGGACCCAGCGGCCGGGCCATCCGGGAAGGCACCGCCACGGTGATCGACGACCTCGAGCGGGAGGACGCATTCGGCCCCTGGCGGGAGCGGGCCCGGGCCCACGGCCTGCGCTCCGCGGCGGCGTTTCCCATCGCGCGCTCCGGGGAGATCATCGGCGCCCTGAGGGTCTACGCCTCGCAGCCGGCCGCCCTGGGCGCGGAGGAGCGACGGCTGGTGGGCGAGCTCGCCGCCGACATCGGCTTCGGGCTCGAGGTGCTCGCGCAGCGCGAGACGCTGCAGCGGCACGAGCGCCGTCTCAGCGCCCTCTTCGAAAGCGGCCTGATCGGGATTCTCGTCGGCCAGGTCGACGGACGCGTCCTCGACGCGAACGACACCCTGCTCAGTATGCTCGGCTACTCGCGGGAGGAGCTGTCCCGTGGGGAGCTGAGCCTGGACCGGATCACGGCCCCGGAGCACCGGTCCCGGGACGCCCAGGGACTCGCCGAGGCGATGCAGGACGGCACCTGTACTCCGTACGAGAAGGACCTGCTCCACAAGGACGGAGGACGCATCCCGGTGCTCGTCGGGTTCGTGCTGGAGGAGCCCGATCGGGTCCGGGCGGTCGCGTTCATCCTGGACGCGCGCCCGCTCAAGGCCGCCGAGCGCGCCGCCGGCGAGGCCGAGGAGCGGTTCCGGGTCTTCATGGACAACCTGCCGCTGGCCGTGGCGATCCGCGACTCCGCCTTGCGGCACGTCTACGTGAACCCCGCGATGGTCGCGCTAGTCGGCCGGCCTCGCGACGAGATCCTGGGGCGCCGCTTCGAGGCCCTGATCGATGCGGAGGCAGCCCGGGGCGAGCGGGAGCACGACGAGCGCCTGCTCGCCACCCGAAACGCGGAGCGCTTCGAGTACGAGACCGGTGTCGAGGGAGGGGGCCGCAGCTTCGTGGCATGGCGCCTCCCGATTCCGCTCCCCGACGGCTCCGTGCTGATCGGCGCCATGGCCCTCGACGTCACTCGGCGCACCCGTGCAGCCGAAGAGGCCCGACGGCTCGCGGCGATCGTCGAGGCGACCACCGAGTTCGTCGGCCTGGCCCGCCCGGACGGCGAGGTGCTCTACGTCAACCCAGCTGGCCGGCGGCTCCTCGGGATCGCGGCCGACGCCGACCTGCGCGGAACGCGGATCGCCGAATACCACCCCGAGGGAGCCGGACGAAAGCTGTTGGAGACGGGCCTCCCCGCCGCAACCCGAGACGGCGTCTGGGTGTCGGAGTCGACGGTTCGGGCGACCAACGGCCTGGAGATCCCCGTCGAGCAGATGATCCTTGCCCACCGGAACGCCGAGGGGCGCCTGACGGCCTTGTCCACGATCATGCGGGATCTTCGCGAGCAGAAACGGAACGAGTCGCGCTACCGCTCCCTGGTCGAGCAGGCGCCCGACGCGATCCTGCTCGTCGAGTCCAGGACCGGCCACCCCGTCGAGGTCAACCCGGCCGCGGAGCGGCTCCTCGGCCGGCCGGCCGAGGCGCTTCGGCAGCTCCGCTTGCCCGTGGACGTGAGCCCACTCCTGCAGCCCGACGGGCGAGCCTCCGCGGAGAGAGCCGTCGAGCTCGAGTCGGCGGCGCTCGCGGAAGGACCCCAGGCCTTCGAGTGGGTCTTCCAGAGCGCCGTGGGCGAGCCACTGCCCTGCGAGGTACGCCTTTCCCACGTACCCGATCCCGAGCGCGAGCTGCTCCGCGTGAGCGTCACCGATCTCCGCGAGCGTCGCGACCTGCAGGAGCAGTTCCGCCAGGCGCAGAAGATGGAGGCCGTGGGCCGCCTGGCCGGCGGGATCGCCCACGACTTCAACAACCTGCTGAACGTCATCCTCGGCTACGGTGAGATGCTGCTGCGCCGCGCCGACCCGGCGTCGCCGGACCACAGGAGAGTGGAGCAGGTCGTCAGGGCGGCGGAGCGCGGTGCCGGGCTGACGCGCCAGTTGCTGGCGTTCAGCCGCAAGCAGGTTCTCCAGCCCCGGGTCCTGGATCCCAGCGCCCTGCTCCGGGATACCGAGCAGATGCTGGCACGGGTCCTGGGCGAGGACGTCGAGCTGACGCTCACCCTGGACGCGCGCTCGCACGTCCGTGCGGACCCCGGCCAGATCGAGCAGGCGGTCATGAACCTCGCCGTGAACGCCCGCGACGCGATGCCGAACGGAGGAGCCCTCAGGATCACGTCCGAGGACACCGTGGTGACGGGGCGCGAGCCGGGGGTCGCGAATCCCATCCCACCCGGCGCGTACGTGACGCTGTCGGTCCGGGACTCCGGGATCGGGATGGATGAAGGGACCCTGTCGCACATCTTCGAGCCCTTCTTCACCACCAAGCCCGAAGGGAAGGGAACGGGGCTCGGTCTCGCTACGGTCTACGGCGTGGTTCGGCAGAGTGGCGGCCATGTCCGGGTCGAGAGCAAGCCGGGTGGAGGGACGGTCTTCCGCATCCATCTTCCCAGCGTGGACGAGGAGCTGCAGCCCGCTTCACCCGCACCCGGCCGCGACGCCGAGCGGCGTGGGACCGAGACGATCCTCCTGGTCGAGGACGAGCCCCCGGCCCGGGAGCTGGTCGCCGAGGTGCTCCGGGAAAGGGGTTACACCGTGCTCCTGGCCGCCGACGGCCTGGAGGCGCTCGAGCGGGCGGCCTCGGCCGGGCGCATCGACCTGCTGCTGACGGACGTGGTGCTGCCCCGGGCGAGCGGACCGGTGACCGCCCGGGCGCTCCAGAACACCCGCCCGGGCCTCAAGGTCCTGTTCATGTCGGGCTACACCCGGGAGACGGTCCTGGAGCGCGGCGTCGCCGAGGGGTGGACGATCCTCGAGAAGCCCTTCACGCCGTCCCGGCTGCTGCGCGTGGTCCGGGAGCGGCTCGACGCCGCCGACTGACCCGGGCGGCTAGGCCCGGGCCAGACGCTGGCCGGGAAGCCATGTCGGCCGCAGGTCGTGGACGCGCATCCACGTCGAGAGCAGCCACTCGGTACGGTTCCACTCCTCCTGGACGCCGGCCACCTGCGCGGCGACAACGGTGGCGTCGTGGGCGAGGGGCTCCCCGCAGGCGCGGGCCAACCTGTGGGCGCTGATCATCGCGCTGATGCCCCTCAGGTCGGCGAGCAGGCTCCGGAGCGCCGCCAGGTCGAGCTCCTTCTGAGCCCGGTCGATGCCCGCGAGGGCCTGACGCCCGTCGGCGATGAACAGCTCCGCCAGCTCTCCGGCGCCGGCGTGTCCGATGGCCGCGCTCAGGCGTTCCATCAGGTCGAGCAGGCGCAGTGGCGGTTGCGTCGGTTGCGTCAGCAGCGTTTGGCTCAAAGACATGACCTTTCCCCCACTGGCTCCGTCCTGCTTCGGTGCGCTCGCCCCGACGCGGGCACACCGCTCGACGGCGCCTTCACGGGGACGAGATGGCTGAACGGCGACGAAACCGGAGGGAAGCCGACTCGGTGGTGCGTCCACGCTGCGCCCGGTCCTGATGTAGCGTCCGAGGTGCGGGCAGCCTCTCCGGCCGGGTCTGGGACGGACCGGAGGAGTCGTGCGCGGCGAATCGACACCGTTGCAGCCATCTCGCCTCCCACACCGAGAGTCGGCACGACCGGTGCCACACGCGGGATGCCGGCCTAAGCTGCGGCTGCGCCGGGCTTTGACATCTCAGCGGTCGCCGTGCCGATGCCTCGGCGCTCGGGCGCACATGCCGACCATCGGCAACACGGCCCGAGCCGACCGCGCCTTCCGCGGCCGGCCGTCCGAGCGTCGCCGAGACCGGCAACTCTTCCCGCCCGAAGGATCATCGCCCGACCGCCGGCCGCCCCAACTCGCGCCCGCTGAGTCTTTGCGCTCTGGCACACCTCTTGCCCTACTCCGAGGCGGGAATCAGAGCGTTCCCTGGAACAGAGAGGGGGAGTATCGTGAGAAGCCTCGAGCGACGTGCCTGTGTCCGATTCGGCGTTCCAGACGCCACGGTCCGCTGGGTCCAGCACCGTCGCCTTTCGTTCGGAGAGGCGCCGGCCGAGGCTGGATGCCGGCTGATGGACCTCAGCCGTGGCGGCGCCCGGTTCCTGTCGACGCAGTCCCTCAAGACCGGCGCTCGCCTCGAGCTGGAGATCGCCGGCCCCGTGGGCGAGCGCCCGCTCCGGCTGTCGGGCCAGGTCCGGTGGTCGTGGCTGCATCCCACCCACAGCTTCGAGATCGGCGTGGAGTTCGCCCCCTACGGCGACGTACCCGGAGCGAATCCCCCGGCCGAGCTCGCGCGCATCGTGGCTCTCGAGACCCTCTTCGCGCCCCGGGAGGTCCGGACCGAGGGCTGGCCGGTCGACCACCCACCGCTTCTCTGCCCGCCGCCGTCACACCGGCCCGTTCCCCACCTCTCGGCGGCGTCCTGAGGGTCGCCCCCGGGGGTTGACTCCCACCCGGGAATCCCTAGGATTCCCGGACAGCAGCGGGCTCGGGCACCCCCGGTAGTCGGGGGTGTTGCGTCGCGACGGGGTGTTGTCGCATGGCGGACGCGTCTGCCGCTCGGTCTGCTTCGCCGCCGGGCCACTCCGCTTCGGCAGCGTGCGCCGGCGCCGTGACGCTTCTCGGTGCGCTGGGACTGCTCGGGTGGGCCTTCGATCTGCCTCCGCTGCGGAGCGTCCTGCCGGGACTGGCCACGATGAAGGCGAACACCGCCTTGGGCTTCCTGCTGTCCGGGCCGGCCCTCTGGCGAGCCCGGGCCGCGCAGCGGGATCTCGTCGGCCGAGCCCTGGCGGCAGCCGTCGGTCTGCTCGCGGCGACGACTCTGATCCAGTACCTCCTGGGGCTGGACCTGGGCATCGACGAGCGCCTGTTCCCGGATCCGTCTGCGCCTCCGGGGGGCTTCCCCGGTCGGATGTCCGAGGCCACGGCCGCCGGGTTCCTGCTGCTCTCCGTCGGCATCCTCGCCCTGGATGCCAGGGGACCGGCGATCTCCCTCCTGGCGGCGCTCGCCCTGGGCGTCCTGGCCTCGGTCGCCCTCACGGGTTACGCCTACGAGGTCCGCGCCCTGTACCGGATCGGTCCCTTCTCGAGCATGGCGCTGCACACGTCCGCGGCGTTCCTCCTGCTCGCCGTGGGCCTCCTTTTCTCCCGTACCCAGCGCGAGCCCGCGCGGTCCCTGCTCGGGAAGGGCGCCGGACCGAGACTCCTGCGGCGCCTGATCCCCTGGGCCATCGCCATCCCGTTCCTGACCGGGTGGCTGCGGATCCTGGGCGAGCAGGCGGGGCTCTTCCCGTCGGCCTTCGGCACGGCGGTGCTCACGCTCTCGAACATCGCGCTGCTCGTGGCCGCAGTCGTGTGGAGCGCCAGGAGCGTCTCGTCCGCCGAGGAACGCTTCCAGGTCGCCGTTGAGGCGAGCCCGAGCGGGATGCTCATGGTCGACGCCCGGGGCGCGATCGTCCTCGTCAACACCGAGACCGAGCGCCTCTTCGGCTATGCGAGAGGCGAGCTGCTGGGTCAGCCCGTCGAGATGCTCGTACCGGAACGCGTACGGGACGCCCACCGAGCCGAGCGGGCCGGGTTCGTCGAGGCCCCCACGGCCCGACCGATGGGCGCGGGAAGGGACCTCCACGGCCGGCGCAAGGACGGCTCGATCTTCCCCCTGGAGATCGCCCTCAACCCCGTGCCCACCCACGCCGGAATCGTCATCCTCGGATCGATCGTGGACATCACCGAGCGCAAGCGCCAGGAGAACGAGCTCCGGCGCTCGAACGCAGACCTGGAGCAATTCGCATACGTCGCCTCCCACGACCTCCAGGAGCCGCTGCGAATGGTCGCGAGCTTCACGGAGCTGCTCCGTCAAAGATACGAGGGCAGGCTCGACGAGAAGGCGGACAAGTACATCCACTACGCCGTGGACGGCGCAAAGCGGATGCAGAGGCTCGTGGCCGACCTCCTGGCCTACTCGCGGGTCGGCTCCCAGGGGAAGCCCCTCGTCCCCGTCGCCGTCCGCCCGGTGCTCGAGAGGGTGCTGCGCTCGCTCCAGCACTCCATCGACGAGGCGGGTGCCGCCGTCGAGACTCCCCCCGAGCTGCCGACGGTACTCGCCGACGAGGGGCAGCTGCATCAGCTCCTCCAGAACCTGATCGCGAACGCGATCAAGTTCCGGTCGGAGCGGGCGCTCCACGTCCTGGTGGATGCCAGGCCGGCGAACGGCCGCTGGCGGTTCGAGGTGAGGGACAACGGGATCGGCATCGAGCCCCGCTACGCCGAGCGGGTGTTCGGGATGTTCCAACGCCTCCACGAGCGGGACCGGTACGACGGGAGCGGGATCGGGCTGGCCCTGGTCAAGCGTATCGTCGAGCGACACGGCGGAACGGTCTGGCTCGAGTCGGAGCCCGACCGGGGCACGAGCTTCTTCTTCACGCTCCAGGGGGCGACCGGGAACGGAGGAACATGATCGAGGTCAGGCCGATTCGAATCCTGCTCGTCGAGGACAACCCCGGCGACGCCGAGCTGACCCGGGAGACGCTGGAGGCAGGTCGCCTGCACCTCCGGATCTCGGTGGTGGTGGACGGCGCCCAGGCCCTCGCGTACCTTCGACGCGAGCCGCCGTTCGACGCTGCCGAGGCCCCAGACCTGATCCTCCTCGATCTCAACCTGCCGAAGCTGGACGGACGGGAGGTCCTGGCGGAGATGCGCAGCCGCGAGGAGCTGCGTCGGATCCCGGTGGTGGTCCTCACGTCTTCCGACGCCGAGAAGGACGTCGCGGAGAGCTACGGTCTGGGCGCCAACTGCTACGTCACGAAGCCGGTGGATCTCCACGCCTTCCAGTCGATCGTCCGGTCGGTCGAGGGTTTCTGGTTCACGGTCGTGCGGCTGCCGGCAACCACCTGACGTCCCCGGCCCAGCAGCTCGCGGCGGATCGCACCGGAAATCCGTCCCGCGGCGTGTCGGCCTGTATCAGACTCCACCCTGGACTCCCCTATAGGAGTGCGGGTCGTTCCTGGCCGGACCCCTACCGTCGTGGGAAAGGCCTCCCCTCCCGGCTCGCAGGAGGCGGGCACACCATGGCAAGCAGCTTCAAGATCCTGACCGAGCGCGGGTTGCTCGTCACGCGCTTTCGCGACCGGGTGACCGACGAAGAGTTCGTCGGGCTCTACAGACGACTGCTGGGCGATCCCCGCTACGAGACGGGCCTCACTGAGGTCGCCGACCTGCGGCAGGTCGACGACTTCCGCGTCACCACCTCCGCGCTCCGGACCGTGGACGGTCTGATTCGCGCGCGCCTGGCGGGATCCGCCGGCTGCCAGACACTGATCATCGCGCCCGGCAACCTGCCCTACGGCCTGGCCCGCCTCTACGGCGCCTTGGCGGACGGGGGGCCCGAGCAGGTTCGCGTCTATCGGACCCTCGAGGAGACCGCCGAGGGGGCCGGGCTGGCGGCGGAGACCCTGCGCGACGTCCTGGACGAGGCTGGTGCGAGAGCCCGGTCCCGCCGGTCGGGCCAGGCAGCCCGGGAGCCTCTCCCGAGCCCGGGCATCCTTCCCTAGACCCGAAGCGGCTCGGCTTCTCGGCTGCCGCGGCCAACGCTTTACATACCAGCAGCTTAGGGAAGAGCGCCCAGCGGACACAGGGTTTGCTCTCCACCTCGGGCGAACGAACGATGCTCCTCCAGGGAAACGCTGCGGCCGACCGACTGCGCGCGGTCCGGGCCGCGACAGGGCTCGCCCGCGCGCTCGCGGCGGTCGCCGCCTTCGTGCTCCTCTCCGGGAGCGCGTCGGCTGCCGCTGACAGCGTGGACCTCTCCGGCGAGTGGCGCTTCCGCACGGGGGACGACCCCGCCTGGGCCGACCCGGAGCTGGACGACACGGGATGGGACCGCATCTCAGTCCCCACGGGTTGGGGCCGTGACGACGACGCCGGGGAGATGGCCTGGTACCGCCGCCGCCTGACCGTCCATCCCGACGCGGCGCGGCGCCCACCGGGACTCAGCCTGCTCATGGGCCGGGTCGACAGCGCCTACGAGCTGTACGCCGGGGGCAGGCTCCTGGGGGGAGTGGGCGCGCTGCCGCCCTTCCCCAGGATGGACTACGACCGGCTCGCCCGCTTCCCGGTGCCGGCCGAAGCCGTCGGCGCAGGGGGCGAGCTGGTCGTGGCGCTGCGCGTCTGGAAGTCGCCAGAGACGGAGTCCTCGGTCGGGGGCCCCGTCGAAGGTCGCTTCGCCCTCGGCCCCTCGATCGACATGGAGCGATGGGTGCTCTTCGACGAGATGGCGGCCCTCTTCCTGGCGGGCCTCTACGTCCTCGTGGGTCTCTACCATCTCCAGCTCTTCAGCCGTCGGCCCGAGTCCCGGGAGTATCTCTGGTACGCGGCCGTCGCCATCGACGCGGGGCTCTACTGCCTGCTGCGAACGCAGTGGAAGTACGCCGTCACGGATCGGTTCGCCGCGGCCAAGGAGCTCGAGTACCTGGTCCTGATGCTGCTGCCCGCGCTGTTCGTCCAGTTCGTGTGGCCGTTCGTCGGCCTGGCGGTCCCCCGCGCGCTGCGCGTGTTCCAGGTGTGGAGTGCCGGGCTCGCCGCGCTCGTCGCTTTCACCCCGGGGCTGTGGCTCAACGCCCACGCCCTGCCGCTCTGGGAGCTGAGCCTGCTCCCCCTGGCGGCCACCGCCGTCGTGACCGTCGTCCGTCAGGCCCGGCGCGGCGATCCCGAGGCGCCCGGCATCGCCCTCGGGCTCGGCGCCTTCATCGTGTGCGGCCTGCACGACGTGGCCGTGGACCGCGGCCTCGCCACGACGCCGCGCCTGGCCACGTTCGGCTTCGCAGCCCTCGTGCTCTCGATGGCGCTGAGCCTCGCGAACCGCTTCAGCCGGGTCCAGGCCGAGCTGTCCGCCCTGCGCCGCGACCTCGAATCGCGGGTCGCGGAGCGAACCGAGGCGCTCGCGCGCCGGACCGCGGAAGCGTCGGCCGCCAACATGGCCAAGAGCCAGTTCCTCGCCACGATGAGCCACGAGATTCGCACTCCCCTGAACGCCGTCATCGGCATGACCAGCCTGCTCCTGGACTCGCAGCTCGACGAGCGCCAACGCGAGTCGCTGGAGCTGGTCCGCCGCGGCGGAGAGGGGCTCCTGGACATCGTCAACGACGTGCTCGACCTGTCGAAGATCGAGTCCGGGAGACTCGAGCTCCGCACGAAGCCGTTCTCCCTGGCGGACACCATCGAGGAGGTCCTGGCGCTGGTCTCGGTGACGGCGGCGGAGAAGCGGCTGGAGCTGGCCTGGACGGCGCCGGGCATCCCCCCGCTGCTCGAGGGCGATCCGGCGCGAACGCGGCAGGTACTCTTCAACCTCGTCGGCAACGCCGTCAAGTTCACGCGGGAGGGCGGCGTGATGGTCACGGCGAGGATCGACGAGGGGGCCGGCCCGCGCGCGGTCCACGTCGAGGTCGCCGACACCGGCATCGGGATCCCCCGGGAGCGTCGCGCCTTTCTCTTCGCCCCCTTCACACAGGTCGACGCCTCCCATTCGCGCCAGTACGGAGGCACGGGCCTGGGTCTCGCGATCAGCCGGCGGCTGTGCCGGCTGATGGGCGGGGATCTCTGGATCGGCGACGACCCGGGAGCGGGCAGCGTCCTTCACTTCACGTTCCGGGCCGTCGAGCACGACGCGTCCCCCGCGCCGCACCCGCGGGAGGGCGAGCCGGAGCTGAAGGGGCGCCGCGTGGGCGTAGCCGGGGCGGGGCCGTTCACCTGGCGGATGCTCGAAGCCGCCCTCGGCTCGTGGGGGATCTCGGCCCTGCGAGTCGAGGCCGAAGGGCGCGCGCCGGGCGCGGACGCGAACGCCGAGGTGGACGCGCTGCTGGTCGGTCCCCTGGCCGGAGTTGCGGCGCTCGACCTCGCGACGCGACTGCAGGCTTCGGGGCGCCCCGTGATCGCGTTCGGGAGCACCCGGGGCGCCGGCCTTCCCGCCCGGGTCGCATCCCTGGACGCCACCCGGCACCTCGCCGAGCCGCTGCGCCTGCGTCAGCTCCACGCGACCCTGCTCGACGCGATCGGTCCGGGACGAGCCGAGGCGTCGGCGCCGCCGACGCCACCGGAGCCGACTCCCACGCTCCCCCCTCTCTCCATCCTGCTGGCAGAAGACAACGCCGTGAACCAGCGGGTGGCGCTCCTGATGCTCGAGCGGGAGGGGTTCCGGGCCGACGTGGCTCTCAACGGGCGTGAGGCGCTCGAGGCCCTCCAACGAAGCCGCTACGACGTCGTGCTGCTCGACGTGCAGATGCCGGAGATGGACGGCCTGGAGGCGGCGCGTCGGATCCGCGAGCGCTGGGGTCCCCGCCCGTGGCTGATCGGCGTGACCGCCAACGCGCTCCCTTCGGACCGCGAGGCGTGCCTCGCGGCGGGCATGGACGACTTCGTCCCCAAGCCCGTCAAGCGCGCGACGCTGCGCGCCGCCCTGGAACGGTCGGCGGCCGGAATCTCAGAGCTGCCGCTGCGGTAGTCTGGGAGCCGGTTCCGGAGAACGCCGTCAGGCACTCCGCTCACTGCAGTATGCTCTCCGGGTCCCATGGGAGAGGAGACCGTCGCCGCGCCGTCCGAGGTCCGCCTGAGGACGTTCGTCAAGTGCCTCTGGTCGTTCCGCTCCGATCACCCCGCGACGCTCCCCGGGATCGTCGTTCCGGACGCCCACGTCGAGTTCGTCGTCCACCTCGGGCGACCCTGGGCGATGGCGTCGAACGACGCCCCGCTGGCCAGCCAGCCCCAGATGTTCCTGATGGCCCAGTCGCAGGGCAGCCTTCGCTTCGCTCCCGCCGGCCCGAGCGACCTCGTCGCCTTCCGCACGAACGCAGCCGGGGCGACGGCCCTGGTCGGTCCGCGCCTCGTCGAGCTGTGGGACACGCCGGTGCCTCTCGAGGAGCTGTGGGGAGCGCGAGCGTGGGCCCTCCATCAGGAGCTGTCCGCGGCGGCGACACCGCGAGGCCGATTCCGGGTGCTCGAGCGCTTTCTGGCGAATTCCTTCGCCGGCACGGGAGGCGAGACGCTCCGCAGCGCGCAGCTCCTCGAGGAGACGATGCTCGCCTCGCCGGGGGCGAGCATCGGTGACATCGCCGCGCGCTTCGGGATGGGCCTGCGCACCATGGAGCGGCGCTACTCGCGCTTCGTCGGCCTGCCACCCCAACGGGTCCACACGATCGCGCGGCTCCTCCACGCCTGCCACCTGATCCGGACGGCGCGCGACCTCGACCTCGGCGCCGTCGCGCACAGGGCCGGCTTCTACGACCACGCCTCCTTCTCGAACCGCTTCCGTGAGCTGGTGGGGTGCAGCCCTTCCCGGTTCCGCGCCATGGAGGACGTCCACTACGTCGAGCTCGGATGAGCTGCGCCGCGAAGGACACCTGTCGCGATTCTACAAGCGCTCGGAGCCCAGCCGGCGCAGCTTGCTGTCGAGCCCGCACGGAGGACCGTCGATGACTCGAACCCTGCTGCTGACCGCACTCGTGACACTCGCACCTCAGGCGCGGGCACAGGAGCCGGCCTTCACCCCGAGCCTCGAGACGCTGCGTCCCCTCGTGGGCGAGTGGCGGGGCGTCGGCCAGGGACGCTGGGGCGAGTTCTCGGCCGAGTGCAGCTTCGCCTTCGTCCTCGACGGCCGCTTCCTGCAGAATCGGGGGCTCGGGGTCTACCCCAGGCAGGAGAAGAACGAGGACGGGGAGATCCACCGTACCCTCGACCTGTTCAGCTTCGACCAGCGCCGCGAGACGCTCGTGCTTCGGGAGCTCGACAACGAGGGCTTCGCCACGACCTACTACATGGACCGCTCCGCGAGCAGCCCGCAGCGGCTCGTGTTCCTCGCCGAGCACCTGGAGAACGTCCCGGAAGGCTGGGGAGCCCGCATCACCTACGAGCTGCTCGGCGACGACGAGTACCACGAGACCTTCGAGCTGGACACCGACGAGCGCGGCTTCCGCCACTTCCTGAGGATCCGATTCCTCCGGCTGCCGGAGGGAGCCGCGAGCCCCTGAGTCGGCCCTGGAGAAAGGAGAAGGCGCCGTGCCTCCTCTGCTATGCTCGCCGGCATCCGTTCGGGGGCGAACGGGAGGGACGCCGTGCTCGAGCTCTGGTCCGGTCTTCGCCACGGAGCCCGGTCGCTGCTGCGCCGCCCCCGCTTCACCGGCCTCGCCGCCCTGATCCTGGCCCTCGGCATCGGCGCGAGCTCGGCCATCTTCAGCGTCGTGGACGCCGTGCTGCTCCGCTCCCTCCCCTACGGCGACGCCGAGGAGCTGGTAGTGGTCTTCGCCGACGGTACCGCCCGGGGCATGAGCGACCAGCTCCGCACCAGCCCCGGCGCCTTCCTCGACTGGCGCGACGGGGCGCGCTCCTTCTCCGGAATCGCGGCGCTGCGGAACGTCAGCCATCGCATCACCAGCCTGGACACCCCCGTCGTGCCCCTGGTCCACGCCGTAACCGCGAACTACTTCGAGGTCCTGGACTCCCCGCCCCTCGTGGGGCGGGCATTCCGACCCGGAGAGGACGCTCCGGGCGCGCCGGGGGTGGTGATGCTCTCGTACGCCCTCTGGCAAAGGGCGTTCGGCGGCGACACCGACGTCGTGGGACGCTCGATCGCTCTCGACGGCGTTCCCCACCAGGTCGTCGGGATCATGCCCGCCGACTTCCACTCGGCTCACGTCTTCGCGGTCCAGCCCGGGCTCTGGGTGCCGCTCCGCCTCGAGGACGAGCGCGCCGATCGGGGGCGACGCGACCTCCTCGCCTACGCCCGGCTCGCCGTCCCGCTGGAAGCGGCCCAGGCCGCGATGACGGCGCTCTCCGCCCGGCTGGCCGAAGCACACCCGGCCAGCGACGACCGCTGGGGGGCGCGCCTCGTGCCGCTGCGCGAGCATGCGGTGGGGGCCTACAGCCAGACCTTCGGTGCCCTGCTCGCTGCGGTGGGACTGGTCCTCCTGATCGCATGCGCCGACGTGGCGAACCTGGCTCTGGCCCGGACCGCGGAGCGCTCCCGGGAGCTGGCCCTCCGGGCGGCCCTGGGCGCGGCCGCGAGCCGCATCGTGGGGCAGCTCCTCGTCGAGAGCGTCCTCCTGGCTCTCCTTGGCGGGGCCCTGGGCCTGCTCCTGGCCCGGGCCGCCGTGGGGCCGCTGGCGCTGCTCATCCCGGCCGGGGCGGGCGTCCCCTTCCTGGACGAGGTGGCCGTGGACGGGCGCGTGGTGCTCTTCACCCTGGCGGTGGCCGTCCTGGCCGGGGTGGGCTCCGGGCTGCTCCCGGCGCGCCAGGCCCTGCGCGCCGACCTCGTCGCCGTGCTCAAGGAAGGGGGGCGGAGCGCGGTCGGCGCCCGCGGCGCGGGGCTGCGTGGCGCGCTGGTCGTGGCGGAGGTGGCGCTCGCCGTCGTGGTGGCGGCCGGTGCCGGCCTGCTGGTGCAGAGCTTCGCCCGGCTCGCGGCCGTGGATCCCGGCTTCGACGCGGACCGGATCCTGAAGCTGCGCATGTCGCTCCGCGGCGAGGGCTTCGCCGCGCCGGAGGAGCGCCGCGCGCACTTCGAGGAGCTGCAGCGTCGGCTCGGAGAGCTGCCCGGCGTCCGGAGCGCCAGCGGAATCAGCTTCGAGCCCCCCATCGCCGGGCAGGTCTTCGGGGCGGTGCGCATATCGCTGCCCGGCGTCCCCGAGGACACCGCGGCCCCCCCCAGCGCCGTCCAGAAGGTGGCGTTGCCGGGCTACTTCGAGACGCTGGGCATCCCGATCCGCCGCGGCCGCGGCGTGAAGGCGTCCGATCGGGAGGACTCCCGCCCCGTCGCCGTGATCAACGAGGAGATGGCGCGCCGCTACTTCCCCGAGGGCGATCCCCTGGGCCGGAGCTTCTCCCTTGCTGAGGGGATGCCGAGCCTCGAGATCGTGGGAGTGGTCGGGAACGTCCTCACGGCCGGCACCGACCCGGCGCCCAAGCCGGTCTTCTACCTGCCCCACGCCCAGGATCCGATCCCGATCATGAGCATGACGCTGCGAGTGGACGCCGCAGCGCCGGGGTCCGTGGCGCGGGAAGCCGAAGCGACGGCCTGGGCGATGACGTCCACCTCGAACGTCTACGGCGTCGAGACCCTGGAGGCCCGGATCGCCGACTTGAACTGGAGGACCCGGTTCGCGGCCCTGCTCCTCGGCGCCTTCGCCGGGCTGGCGTTGCTGCTCGGCGCTGCGGGGATCTACGCGGTGGTCTCCTACGGCGTGACCCAGCGGCGCCCGGAGATCTCGCTCCGGCTCGCCCTCGGTGCACCCCCGCGGCGGGTGCTCGGAATGGTGCTCGGCGGCGCGCTGCGCCTGGCCCTCGGCGGCGTGCTCCTGGGCCTGATCGCCGCGGCGGTCCTGACGCGGCTGCTCGACGGGCTCCTCTACGGCGTGGCCGCCACCGATCCGCTCACCCTGCTGTCGGTCGCGGCGGCGCTGGTGGTGGTGGCGATCACGGCGAGCCTGGAGCCGGCGCGCCGGGCCATGCGGGTCGATCCCATCGAGGCACTGCGGGGCTGAGCCCGCGGGAGGTCGCGCAATGAGACTGTCGGCGGCGGGAGCCGCGCTGGCGTTCGCAGCGCTGGCGACGGGCGGCGGGGCGGCAGAGCGCTCCCTTGCGGAGCTCGCCTGGATGGCTGGCGCCTGGAGCAGCGCCGAGGGCGGCGTCGATTCGGAGGAGCTCTGGACCGAGCCGAAGGGCGGAATCATGCTGGGGGTGCACCGGGACGTGCGGTCGGGCCGTCCGGCGTCCTGGGAGTACCTGCGCATCGAGGAGGGGCCTGGGGGGATCGTCTACCAGGCCAGCCCCGGGGGAACGGCGCCGACGCCCTTCCGACTCGTCGAGCTGCGCGGCCACCGGGCCGTGTTCGCGAACCCGGAGCACGACTTCCCCAAGCGCATCGTCTACTGGCTGTCCGAAGACGGGGCGCTCCACGCGCGCGCGGACGCGGGAGAGGGGACGTCGGGACCGGAGTGGGTCTGGCGCAGCGGCCGCTGAGCCGCCGCCCAGCTGGGCTCCCGCCGCCGCGTGTTGGCTTTCGGGGCGGTCACTGTGGAGGTCGTACCTGCCCCGCCCCGGTAGCCCACGGAGGCTGACGCCGGCGGCGCCCGTCCCGGGGGGATCCCGGTCCGGGCGCCATCGCCGTCCGTCAGTCGAGGGCGATCGTCTTCACGCCCTCGGTGGGAACGCCGGCGGCGACGTAACCGATCGCCCCGGGAGTGGCCCCGACGAAGGCCAGCACCTCGGAGTCGGAGTCGCGGATCGTCGGCGGCACCCCACGCCCGGAGAAGATCTGCTTCTGCCAGTAGGCGGCGATCGCCGACGTCTTCTGCTCGTGGACGTCCTGGGTGAACGCCGCCCGCACCATGGAGACCGTGGACTGGTCCACCGGCGCCACGGCCATGCCGTTCGACCACTCGATCTGCTTCTTCATGAAGAGCCGCGCCAGCTCGCCCCGGCTCATCCGGTCGACGGGTACGTCCCGGTGCGCGACGATCTCGAAGCCCTCCGCCGCACCCGAGGCGAGGGGCAGCAGCGCCACGACCAGGGCGCACCCGAAAACTCTCAGCGGTTGCATGATGTCGTCTTCCTCAGAATGCGAAGGAGGCCTTCGCGATGAAGTAGCTCCAGTCCTCGGCGAGGCCGTCCTGGCGGTTCAGCTCGCCCCAGGTGTCGAACACGGCCGCCGCACCCCGGACGTCGTGGTACTCGGCCTTGAGCGCGACGCCCCGCCGGACGTCCCAGCGCAGCCCGACGCCCAGGTCCTTCTTGTGGTTGTGCCTTCCGTTCGCGGGATCGTGCTCGCGATCCGTGTAGCGCACGAACTCGTCGTACGAGGCCGTGACGCTCACCCGCTCGATCTCGGGAATGCGCAGAGTGCCCATGACGTACCAGGCGCGGGTGTCGCCCAGCTCGGTGACCTGGCCGAACGTGGCGGCCTCGGTCCTGAAGCGCTTCAGCTCGGCCCGCAGGTCGAAGCTCTCGGTGAGGTATTCCCCGGACACTACCCAGCTGTCGCGGAAGCCTCCGGTGGCCGTTCCGGGAATCCCGGTTCCGGCCAGCAGCTCGGAGAAGGGCGTCCCGCCCGCGCCCAGCTCGAAGCGACCGTTCAGGTCCGAGTAGGAGAGGCCGACGCGCAGGCCCGAGAGCGGTGTGTTGTAGATCAGCCGTACCGCGACTCCCGTGTCGCTGCGGAAGTCGTAGTCGGTCACGGGCGCGCCGAACGACTGGAGCGCTGCGCCGCTCACGTACCTCTTCTGCACTCTCACGAACGTCGTCTCGTCGCTCACGGCGATCCGGCCCACGAAGGCGATGTAGTCGACGTCGCCGCTGCCTCCCAGGCTCACGTTGCCGAAGGCGGCGGCGCCGACCCCCGCGATGAGGAACTCCCGGGTCAGCTCGTCGTAGACGCCCTGCGGGAGAAAGGCCGTGGGTCGGAGGATGTCCAGGTCCCGCTCCTCGTTGTAGAGGCCGATGGGCAGCTTGACCCTGCCGACCCGCAGGCCGAGCTCGCCGTAGGGGCGGTACTCGCCGAAGGCCCAGTCGACCTTGACGGCGTGGTTCCCCTCGAGACCGAAGTCGCGGGCCAGGAGCTGTCCTCCCACCCGCAGCTCTTTCGCGATCTTCACGTTGACCGCCAGCCCGATCTCGGTGAGCTGGAACGATCCGTCCCCGCTGTCCTCGACCAGGTAGTTGTTGCCGTCGGATCTCAGGAAGGCCTGAGAGGCGAAGCCGTTGATGCGGAGCCGATCCCCGAACAGGTCCGCAGCGGCAGACGGCATCGCTGCGACCTGTGCGAGCAGGGCCACCAGAGCCACTCTCTTCATGTCCTCGCGCTGTCTCCTCTTGTTCTGACATCAAGTGTCATATTCGACAGTAGATGTCTTTCTAGTCAGCAGGTGTTCAATAGCACCCTGCGTGCCACCAGATCGCTCTCTTCAGATCAATCAGTTACAGGCACCGCCGGGCGACGCCGTCGGGTTCCGGGGATCCGTCCGTCCGGAATTCCGTACGATGTCGCAGCGAGTGGCGCCGGCAAGCGGCGCGGGGTTGAGCGAGAATCGCCGCATGCTCCAGACCGGCCCGTCGGCGCGAAGGCGGATCCTCGCATCCGGGCTCGCGGTCTGGGTGTTGACGCTGGTCGTCGGCTTCGGCTGGGGCGGCGTGCTCCGCGTGGTGGCCGCGAACCTCGGCTACGCCGCGCTCTTCGCCATGGTGGCGTGGGGCTCTTTCACGCGCGCGGCCGCCGAGGCGCCCGCCCGCACCGGGTGGCGGCTCCTCGGCAGCGCCGGCGTGGCCGGAACGCTGACCGGCCTCTGGTTCACGGCCCAGGTGTTCGTTCCCGCGCTGCGGCAGGCGTCGCTTCCGGCCGTCTCCCTGCTCGGCCTGGGCGCCCTGCTCCTGACCTGTAGCGCCATGCTCACGTGGCCGCTCGCCCCCGCCGAGGGATCGAGCCGCGTCCGCGCCGGCCTGGACGGCGTCATCTTCGCCGCCGCGAGCCTGTTCGCGTTCTGGGCGGTGGCCGTGGAGCACCTCAGCCCGGCCGGTCCCCGGGGATCGCGGGACGTGCTGTTCCTGGCGATCTACGTCGGCACGGCCGCCGTCCTGGGCATCGTGATCTACCTCGCGAGCCCGCTGCGCCGGCTCCAGGGTCCCCTCGGCTGGGTGGCAGCGGCCTACGCTCTCAGCTTCCTGAGCGAGGCGCTGTTCGCCTCCCTGGCCCTCGCCGGGCGCTGGTACGCCGCTCACCCCAGCGAGCTGATCGCCCTGGCCCGTTGGATCCCGCTCGCCGTCGCCCCCTGGGCACCCCCCTTCCGGGACGACCGCGCCGACGTGGAGGAGGCCTCCGATCTGCGGGACGCCCTCGTCTACGCTCCTGTCGCCATCGCGCTCTCCGCGGGAATCGCCCGGGGACTCACCACCGGCACGCCCCTCACGCCGTTCGCCGCGGTGCTCCTGGTGCTCCTCGGGAGCGGAGTGCTGCTGCGGCAGTTCCTGGCGCTGCGTGACGTCCGCGCCCTCTCCAGGACCCTCGAGCGACGCGTCGAGACCCGCACCCGCGAGCTCGAGGACGCACGCCGGGAGCTGGAGCGCACGCGGCGCCTGGAGGCCCTGGGGCGCCTCGCCAGCGGCGTCGCCCACGACTTCAACAACCTGCTCACCGCGATCACCGCGAACGCCGCCAGCGCGGCCGAGGCCCTCGAGACGTCCGACCCCGTGCGGGCCGAGATCGAGAGGATCGAGCAGGCGGCGCTGCGGGGCTCCTCGCTCACGGGCCAGCTGCTCAGCTTCGGGCGGCAGCGGTCCGCCGCGGGAGCGCCGCTCCAGCTCAACGCGGCGGTAGACGCTCTCGTGTCGTTCCTGTCGCGTACCCTCGGCGCGCGCTACGAGCTGACGGCCACCCTCGGTCCGGCCGTGGGCGCAGTGGTGGTGGAGGCGGGCGAGATCGACCAGCTCCTCACGAACCTGGTCGTGAACGCGAGGGACGCCATGCCGGAGGGTGGCCGCATCGACGTGCGCACCGAGCTCTACGAGGTGGGGGGCGACCTGGCTCGCGTCCACGACGTCCGGCCGGGGCCCTACGCATCACTCGTGGTGGCCGACGCCGGACGCGGGATCGACGACGACGTCCGCGACCGCATCTTCGAGCCGTTCTTCACCACCAAACCCGAAGGGAAGGGCACCGGCCTCGGCCTGGCCTCCTGCTACGGCATCGCGAGTCGCGCGGGCGGCTTCATCGCGTTGGAATCGGCGCCGGCCGGCGGAGCCTCGTTTCGGGTCTGCTTCCCCTCGCACGAGCGGCCCGCCGCCTGAGGCCCGGCTTCAGGGACGGACCCCGGAAGCCCCCTGCTCCGTCCCCACCCGCGCCAGCCAGGCCATCGCCGCCTCCACGGTCTCGAACAGCTCCACCGTCACGCCCTGCTCCCGACGCCTCGTCTGCAGGCCCTTGAGCTGCACCGCCCCCACGGTCAGGGACGGGACGACCACCGCCCAGTACCTGAACCCCGCCGCTTTCACCCGCGGGAACCAGACGTCGTCGGCCCACTTGATGTCCTCGGGGGATACCACCACGTTGTCGCGGTCGTCGGAGAGCCACTTCACGGCACCGTGCTTCTCCATCAGCTCGGCCCCGGCGCTGAGCAGCTTCTCGAACCTCCCCGGGAGCAGGAAGGCCTTGATCTTGTGATGGACGACGTTCTGCTCGGGGTGGTGCCAGAGGCTCACGAACTCGTCGTCCAGCATGAGGGTGGTCATCGATGACGGTCTCCAGGAATTCTCGAGAATCACTCGCCGATGCCGCGGTGAGGGCGTCGCCGGCTGGTGGTCCGCTCCCCTATCCGCGACGCGCGCTCAGCTCGCGCTCGACCTGAGCCATGACCTTCTCGCTGAGCGGGTAGAAGAACATCAGCGCCACCCCCGCTACGCCGAAGAGCGAGGGGAAGACGCTCATCAGCAGGCGGATGCCCTGCCGCGTCGCCTCCGACTGGTCCACGTTGGCCTCGAAGCCGTAGGAGTCCAGCATCCAGACCACGAACGCCCCGCCCACCGCCAGGCCCAGCTTCAGCATGAACAGCGAGGCCGCCATTACCAGCGCCGTGGCTCGGCGGCCGTTCTTCCACTCCATGTAGTCGGCGACGTCGGTGTACATGGACCACTGCAGCGCCGAGACCGGCCCCCACGCGAACTGCCCGATCAGGTTGAGGACGTAGATCAGCAGGACGTCCGTCGGCTCGGCGAAGTAGAGACAGGCCTGGGCGACGACGCTCACGGCGAGGAAGATCAAGTAGCCGCGGCCCTTCCCCATGCGCTGG
>Ga0299906_10000674_pt1 | contig 30545 bp, 16 predicted proteins | sample RVTome_14_FD_200259 | JGI IMG/M metagenome (GOLD analysis project Ga0299906, IMG submission 200259) | Soil microbial communities from uranium-contaminated site in the Upper Colorado River Basin, Wyoming, United States - RVT145D125 (version 2) ...
GATCGAGGACGATGTACTTCTCGAAGTAGATGACCGCCTCGACGTCCTTCATCGGCATGTCGAGGAGCGTCGCGATCCGCGACGGAAGACTCTTCAGGAACCAGATGTGCGCGACGGGCGAGGCCAGTTCGATGTGGCCCATCCGCTCGCGGCGGACCTTCGACTGGATGACTTCGACGCCGCACTTCTCGCAGACGATCCCCCGGTGCTTCATCCGCTTGTACTTGCCGCAGTTGCACTCATAGTCCTTGATGGGACCGAAGATCTTCGCGCAGAACAGGCCGTCGCGCTCGGGCTTGAACGTCCGGTAGTTCAGCGTCTCCGGCTTCTTCACTTCCCCGTGCGACCACTTTCGGATCTGCTCGGGGGATGCGATCGAGATCCGGATCCCCGAAAAATGGACGGGATCCTTCGGTTTTTCAACGCGGGTGAAAAGGTCTTCCACGGGTGCCTCCCGGATACGTTTCCGCTACGGTTTGCTGCCGGTTACTGCTGGGGCTCCTCGCTGATCAGCTCGACGTCCAGACCCAGGGCCTGGAGCTCCTTGATCAGGACGTTGAACGATTCGGGAAGTCCCGGCTCGAGGGAGAAGTTCCCCTTGACGATGGACTCGTACATCCTCGCGCGTCCCGGGACGTCGTCGGACTTGACGGTCAGGAACTCCTGCAGGGTGTACGCGGCGCCGTACGCCTCCAACGCCCATACCTCCATCTCACCGAGCCGCTGCCCCCCGAACTGCGCCTTGCCTCCCAGCGGCTGCTGGGTCACGAGGGAGTACGGTCCGGTCGAACGGGCGTGGATCTTGTCGTCGACGAGATGATGCAGCTTCAGCATGTACATCGAACCGACGGTGACCGCCTGCTGGAATGGCGTCCCGGTCCGCCCGTCGTAGAGCATCGTCTGAGCGCGTTCGGGGAGCCCCGCGAGGCGCAGGTAGTCCTTGATCTCGTTTTCCGTCGCACCGCTGAACACGGGGGAGGCGAGGAACACGCCGGCATGCATCTTCCGGACGACTTCCCGCAGTTCGTCGTCGGTGAGGTCCTTGAGATACGCCCCGAACCGTTCGGAGTTATAGATCTTGCGAAGCCACTCCCGCAGCGAGGCGGTGCTGAATTCCACCTCCATCATCTGCTGGAGCTGCTCTCCGAGCCCCTTGGCGGCCCACCCGAGGTGCGCCTCGAGGATCTGCCCCACGTTCATGCGCGACGGGACCCCGAGCGGATTCAACACCACATCCACCGGCGCGCCGTCGGCCGTGTACGGCATGTCCTCTTCCGGCAGAATCCGGGAGATGACGCCCTTGTTCCCGTGGCGGCCCGCCATCTTGTCGCCGACGGAGAGCTTCCGCTTCATCGCGATGAACACCTTCACCATCTTCAGGACGCCGGGGGGAAGCTCGTCGCCACGGCGGATCCGGGAGATCTTTTCGTCGAACAACGCCTTTACGAGCGCTACCTGGTCCAGGCAGACGCGCCACGCGTCGGAAAGACGGGTCTTCAGCTCGGGATCTTCCTCGACGCCGATCTCGGCCCAACGCTCTTTCGGGATTTCGTCCAGCACCTCTTCCGTGATCTTCTTGCGCTTCGCGAGGAGCACCTCGGACTTGTCCTCGGAGGTGAGCCGGACGGCGGAGGTCTTCCCCAGCAGTTGGGTCCGGATCTTTCCTATGGCGGCGTCGATGATGATGCGGGTCTCGTCCTCCTGATCCCGGTACAGACGCTCGAGATCCCTGTCTTCCAGCATCCGGGCGCGGTCGTCCTTCTCCCCGCCCTTCCGGGTGAAGACCTTCGCGTCGATGACGATCCCCTCGATCCCGGGCGGGACCCTCAGGGAGGAATCCTTCACGTCCCCCGCCTTGTCGCCGAAGATCGCCCGGAGCAGCTTCTCCTCGGGGGAAAGCTGCGTCTCCCCCTTCGGGGTGATTTTTCCGACGAGGATGTCCATCGGCTTCACCCGGGCCCCGATCCGGATGATGCCGCTCTCGTCGAGGTCCGTCAGCGAGTCCTCGCTGATGTTGGGGATATCGGCGGAGATCTCCTCTTTCCCGAGCTTCGTCTCCCGTGCGACGCACTCGAACTCCTCGATGTGGATCGAGGTGAAGATGTCTTCCTTGACGATCTTTTCGGAAATGAGGATGGAGTCCTCGAAGTTATACCCGCCCCACGGCATGAAGGCGACGAGAACGTTCCTCCCCAGGGCGAGATCCCCTTCGCTGGTGGCGGGGCCGTCGGCGATCACCTCGCCTCCCGAGACCTTTTGCCCGAGGGTGACGATCGGCTTCTGGTTGATGCAGGTATTCTGGTTCGACCGGCGGTACTTGACCAGCGTGTAGATGTCGGCGCCGTACATCCCCGACGCGTCCGGCTCCACGGAACGGACGACGATCCGGCGCGCATCGACGCCCTCCACGACTCCCGAGCGTTTCGCGGCTACCGCGGCGCCGGAATCCATCGCCACGACGGATTCCATTCCCGTCCCGACGAAGGGGGGCTCGGTCCGCAGGAGCGGGACCGCCTGCCTCTGCATGTTGGATCCCATGAGCGCACGGTTGGCGTCGTCGTGCTCGAGGAACGGAACGAGGGATGCGGCCACCGATACCAGCTGGTTCGGGGAAACGTCCATCAGGGTAACGTCGCCGGAGCGCACCATCGCGAACTCCCCGCCCTGGCGCGCGATGACCACGTCCTGGACGAACTTGCCCCTGGCGTCGATCTTCGCGTTTGCCTGCGCGATGACGTGCCGCTCCTCCTCCATCGCGGAGAGGAAGACGATCTCCTTCGTCACGGCCGACTCCTTCACGACCCGGTACGGCGTTTCGATGAACCCGAACTCGTTGATCCGCGCGAAGGTGGACAGCGAGGCGATCAGCCCGATGTTCGGTCCTTCCGGCGTCTCGATCGGGCAGATGCGGCCGTAGTGCGTCGGGTGGACGTCGCGAACCTCGAATCCCGCGCGCTCCCGTGTCAGTCCGCCGGGTCCGAGGGCGGAGACGCGCCGCTTGTGCGTCACCTCGGAGAGCGGATTCGTCTGGTCCATGAACTGCGACAGCTGGGACGACCCGAAGAATTCCTTGATGACCGCCGATACCGGCTTCGCGTTGATGATGTCGTGAGGCATCAGCGTCTCGATGTCCTGCAGCCCCATCTTTTCGCGGATGGCGCGCTCCACGCGGACCAGCCCCATCCGGAACTGGTTCTCGATCAACTCTCCCACGGTGCGGACACGGCGGTTTCCGAGGTTGTCGATGTCGTCCGCCTCCCCGACGCCGTTCTTCAGGCCGATCAGGTAGCGGATGACCCTAAGGATGTCCTCCTGGGTCAGGACCGTCTTCTCGAGTTCGCTTCCGGTGATGCCGAGCTTGTGGTCGAGCTTCAGGCGGCCGACCCGCGACAGGCTGTACCGCTCGGGATTGAAGAACATGTTCTCGAAGAGCGTCTTGGCGGCGTCCTTCGTCGGAGGGTCGCCCGGGCGCATCTTCTTGTAGATCTCTTTCAGGGCCTCTTCACGGGTCTTGATCTTGTCCGAGACCAGCCCTTCCCAGACGGCGCGGTCGGAGTTCTCGAGTGTGAAGATGGAAAGCTTTTCGACGTTCTTCTCCCACAGCTTCCCGAGGATTTCGGGGGTGATCTGCTGCCCGCACTCGACAACGACCTCACCGGTCGCGGGGTCGGCGACGTCGGAAACGACCACCTTGCCGATGAGGTCGTCCGACGGCAACAGGATCCTGGCGAAGGCGACTCCCTCGCGGGCATACCGTTCGACGCGCTTCTTGCTGATCTTTACGCCCTTCTTGAAGGCGATCTCTCCCGCCTTGGCGGGGTGACGGACCTCCACGGGCATCTTCAGCCCAACCATCAGCTCCGGACGGAAATCCTTGGCGTACTTTTCCCCCTGGAGGGTCACCTCCTCCGCGTCGTAGAAGATCCGGAGAAGCTCCTCGGTGGTCCGCCCGAACGCGCGCAGCAGCACGGCGATGGGGAACTTCCGTTTCCTGTCGATCTTGATGTAGAGCGCATCCTTGTGGTCGAATTCGAAATCGAGCCACGATCCGCGATACGGGATGATCCGCGCGCTGAACAGCACCTTTCCCGACGCATGGGAGCGGCCCTTGTCGTGCTCGAAGAAGACGCCCGGCGACCGGTGCAGCTGGCTGACGATGACCCGCTCGGTGCCGTTGATGATGAACGTGGCCCGCTCGGACATGAGGGGGATCTCCCCGAAGAAGACCTCCTGCTCCTTGACGTCCCGGATGGTCCGGGCCCCGGTCTTCTCGTCCACGTCGAAGATGACCAGCTGGACCGTCACCTTGATGGGGGCGGCATACGTCACCCCCCGCTCGCGGCACTCCTCTTCCGACCACTTCAGCTCGCCGATCGCGTAGGAGAGGAATTCGAGGGAGGCGCGCCCGTTGTAGTCGGTGATGGGGAAGATTCCCTTGAAGACGGTCTGGAGCCCCACGTCCCTCCGCTTTTCGGGCGGAATGTCCGCCTGCAGGAAATCCGCGTACGACTCCTGCTGAACCTGAATGAGGTTCGGAATCTCCTGGACTTTCTCGTTCTTCGAGAAGTCCACCCGCTTGATCCGGTTCCTGTAGTCCAGATAAGCCATCGTGTCACCCCGGGGAAAAAACCTTGAATGCGGCGGGGGACGGTCGTCCCCCGCCGCGGTTGCCGACGCCGAAGAAAGAGGTTACTTTATCTCCGCGGTTCCGCCGACATCTTCGATCTTCTTCTTCATCCCCTCGGCGTCCTTCTTGGCGATCGCTTCCTTGACCGGCTTGGGAACGCCCTCCACCAGGTCCTTCGCCTCCTTGAGACCCAGGCCGGTGAGCTCGCGGACCACCTTGATGACCTGGATCTTGTTGGCGCCGAAGCCGGTCAGGATGACGTCGAACTCCGTCTGCTCCTCCACCACGGCGGCCGCCACCCCGGGAGCAGCCGCGGCGGCCGCGGGAGCCGCCGCCGTCACGCCGAACCGCTCCTCGAGCGCCTTCACGATCTCGTGCAGCTCGAGAACGGTCATCCCCTCCACCATCGCGATGAATTCATCCTTGTTCATGGAAGCCATTTCGTTCGATCCTCCCTAAAGGTTTTGTGATTTTGTTTGTCCGGGTTCAGCCTGCGACCGCTTCCGCGGGCTTCTGCTTGCGGATGGACTCGAGAACGTACGCCAGTTTGCGAGGCGGCCCCACGAGGACCTGGGCCAGGCGGGTGATCGGCGAAGCCAGCCCGCCGACCAGACGCGAGAGCAGCACGTCACGGGAAGGAACGGACGCCAAGGTCTCGACTTCTTTCGCCGAGAGCACCCTCCCCTCCACGAACCCCGCGCGCAGCTTCACCTTGGGACTGGCGGCCGCGAACTCCTTCATCACCTTCGCCATCGCGACGGGATCGCCGTGCGCGAACGCCACCGCCGTCGGCCCCGTGAAATGCTCCGAAAGCCCCTCGAACGGCGTCCCCTCGGCGGCCCGCAGGATCAGGGTGTTCTTCACCACCCGGATCTCGGCGTCGATCGCGCGAAGCTTCTTTCGCAGGGCCGTGATCTCAAGGACCTTCAGCCCCCGGTATTCCGCGACCACGGTCCCTCGCTGCGCCGCGATGGCGGCCTTCAACGCCTCGACCGTTTCTGCCTTTCCGATTTTATTCACCGCGTACGTTTCCCCCTTTCCCTTTCGAAAGTTTTGGACCCTATGACGAAACCCCCGTCAAAGGAAGAGGGCGCGGCGCGAAGGGAAGGCATCCCGTCCGACCGGCTCCCCTTGTCTGCGCGGGACGGGCGAAGGAGCGATCCCTTCGACCCCCTTGGTCGCCTTGCGGCGAACCCGCGGTCTTTGGCAAAGGAAGTTTCCCGTGCTTGCAAAGAGCGGTCACTTCTCCGTCAGCAGTACGTTGAAATTCATCCGGATCCCTGGCCCCATCGTCGTGGAGAGCGACAGGGTGCGGATGTACGCCCCCTTGGCCCCCGACGGCTTCGCCTTCACGATCGCCTCGAAGAAGGCGAGGAAGTTCTCCCGGAGCTTCTCTTTCCCGAAACTGGCCTTTCCGATCCCTGCGTGGAGCGTCGCGGTCTTGTCGACGCGGAACTCGACCTTCCCGCCCTTCAGGTCCCGCACGGCCCTCGCGACATCGAAGGTGACGGTCCCGACCTTCGGGTTCGGCATCAACCCGCGCGGTCCGAGCAGCTTTCCGATCCGGCCGACGCCCCCCATCATGTCCGGCGTGGCTACCGCCTTGTCGAAATCGAGCCACCCACCCTGGATCTTCGCCAGCAGGTCGTCGCTTCCCACGAAGTCGGCTCCGGCGTCCTCCGCCTCCTTCACCTTTTCGCCCTTGGCGAACACGAGGACGCGCACGCTCTTTCCCGTCCCGTGAGGGAGCACCACCGAGCCCCGTACCTGCTGGTCCGGATACTTCGGATCGACCCCCAGCCGCATGGCCACCTCCACCGTCTCGTCGAATTTCGCCCGGGCCGTCTCCTTCAGAAGGTCCAGCGCTTCGTCGAGAGAGTACTTTGCCTCCCTGTTCACCTTGCCCCGTGCTTCCAGGTATTTTTTCCCTTGCCGCGGCATTTCCCCCTCCCTTCCCGCCCCGCGATCCGCGACCGGGGCGACTTCATCTTTGTGTTCCGTTTCCCGTCAGACGACGTCGAGCCCCATGCTGCGCGCCGTCCCCTCGACCGTCTTCACGGCGGCGGCGAGATCCTTCACGTCGAGGTCGACCAGCTTCAGCTTCGCGATCTCCTCGACCTTGTCCCGGGAGATCTTTCCGCATTTTTCCTTTTTCGGGGTCTTGCTCCCCTTCTCGAGCCCCGCGGCCTTGAGCAGCAGGACCGACGCCGGAGGGGTCTTGGTGATGAAGGTGAACGACCGGTCCGCGAACACGGTGATCACCACGGGGATGACCATCCCCTCCTGGGACGCCGTCTTCGCGTTGAACGCCTTGCAGAACTCCATGATGTTCACGCCGTGCTGCCCGAGTGCGGGACCCACGGGGGGCGACGGGTTCGCCTTCCCGGCCACGATCTGCAGCTTGATCTGGGCAACGACCTTTTTCGCCATGGCTTCTCCTTTTCCCTGCTATGCCTTTTCTACCTGCGTGAAATCCAGCTCCACCGGCGTGGCGCGTCCGAAGATGGAGACGAGCACGATCACCTTTCCCTTGTCGGGCTTGACGCTGTCCACGACGCCGGTGAAGGTCGCGAAGGGGCCGTCGATCACGCGGACGCTCTCCCCCTCCGTGAAGGTGATCTTCGGCTTCGGCTTCAGGCGGCCCTCGACCATCTGGGACTTGATGTCCTCGACGTCGGGCTCGGGGATGGGGGCCGGGTGCTGGCCTCCGACGAATCCGGTGACCTTCGGGGTGTGCCGCACGAGGTGCCAGGTCTCCTCGTCGAGGTCCATGTTCACGAGAAGGTATCCGGGAAAGAAGGAGCGGGTCCCGGTCTTCTTCTTCCCGTTTTTCATCTCCACGACCGTCTCGGCGGGGATCAGGACGTCGCCGAAGCGGTCCTGCATCCCCTCCGTGACGATCCGGTTCAGGAGGGATTCCCTGACCTTCTTTTCATACCCGGAATAGGTATGAACGACGAACCACTGTTTCGTCATCGTTTCCTCTTGGGGTTTCAGAAGCTCAGGATCGACTGGGTGATTCGTCCGAGAGCGAAGTCCACCAGGCCAAGAAACGCCACGATGATGAGGACGACCACGATGACCACGGCCGTGGAGGAGACGGTTTCCTTCCGCCCCGGCCAGGTGACCTTCTTCATCTCGGTGATCCATTCCTTGTAAAAACCGGATACCCTCGGGACAAGTCCTGCCGGCGCCGCCGCCCCCCTGCCCTCGTCGGTGGCGGTGCGGGTGCCGGGCAACCGTTCCAGCAACCTGTCCTTCATCGTCTTCGCCATTATCCAAACGCTCCCGTCTTCGGAGAAAAGTGGCAGGCCAGGAGGGATTCGAACCCCCAACCCGCGGATTTGGAGTCCGCTGCTCTAGCCGTTAGAGCTACTGGCCTTCGCTCCGCGCCCTTCTATTTGGTCTCCTTGTGCGCCGTGTGCTTGCGGCACGTGGAGCAGAACTTTTTCAGCTCGAGCTTGTCGGGCGTGGTCTTCTTGTTCTTCGTGGTCGTGTAGTTCCGGTTCTTGCAGTCGACGCACGCCAGGGTGATGATGTCCCGCATCGTCCTTTCCTTCCCCTACTCGGTGATTTCCGAGACGACGCCGGCGCCCACGGTCCGTCCGCCCTCGCGGATCGCGAACCGAAGCTCCTTCTCCATCGCCACCGGTGTGATCAGCTCGATCGACATCTGGATGTTGTCCCCGGGCATCACCATCTCGACGCCCTCGGGCAGCGTCCCGACGCCCGTCACGTCCGTCGTCCGGAAGTAGAACTGCGGACGGTATCCGTTGAAAAACGGCGTGTGGCGGCCACCCTCTTCCTTCGTCAGGATGTACGCGGACGCCTTGAACTTCTTGTGGGGAGTGATCGACCCGGGCTTCGCCAACACCTGCCCGCGCTCCACGTCGTCCTTCTTCGTCCCGCGAAGCAGAACGCCGATGTTGTCCCCGGCCTGACCCTGATCCAGAAGCTTGCGGAACATCTCCACGCCCGTCGCGACCGTCTTCTGCGTGTCCCGCAACCCGATGATCTCCACCTCGTCGCCGACCTTCACCACGCCGCGCTCCACCCGGCCCGTCACCACCGTCCCGCGGCCGGAGATCGAGAAGACGTCCTCCACAGCCATCAGGAACGGCTTGTCGACCGCGCGCTCCGGCATCGGAATGTACGAGTCGATCGCCTCCATCAGGTCGTAAACGCACTTGCACTTCGCGCAGTCGTCCTTCCCGCAACCGCACTCCAGAGCCTTCAACGCGCTCCCGCGGATGATCGGTGTCTTGTCCCCGGGAAACTCGTACTTGCTCAACAGCTCCCGAACCTCCAGCTCCACCAGCTCCAGAAGCTCCGGATCGTCCACCATGTCCACCTTGTTCAAGAACACCACCATGTACGGAACGCCGACCTGGCGAGCCAGCAGGATGTGCTCCCGCGTCTGGGGCATCGGACCGTCCGCCGCGGATACCACCAGGATCGCACCGTCCATCTGCGCCGCGCCCGTGATCATGTTCTTGATGTAGTCCGCGTGACCCGGGCAGTCCACGTGCGCGTAGTGACGGTTCTTCGTCTGGTACTCCACGTGCGCCGTCGCGATCGTGATCCCCCGCTCACGCTCCTCCGGAGCCTTGTCGATCTGGTCGAAAGCGACGAAATCCGCCAACCCGCGGGAGGCCAACACCTTCGTGATCGCCGCCGTCAGCGTCGTCTTCCCGTGATCCACGTGACCGATCGTCCCAACGTTCACGTGCGGCTTCGTACGCTCGAATTTCTGCTTGGACATGTGCGCGTCCCTCCTCCCGGCGGATTCCCTGGATTCCCTGCTATGCGCCCTTGACCTTGGCGATGACTTCCTCGCTGACGGACTGCGGCGTGGGCTCGTAATGGTCGAACTGCATGGTGTAGGTGGCGCGCCCCTGGGTCTTCGACCGCAGGTCGGTCGCGTATCCGAACATCAGGGCAAGCGGTACGTGCGCTCCGATCACCTGCGTGTTCCCCCGTGCTTCGATTCCCTGGATTCTTCCCCGGCGGGAGCTCAGGTCCCCGATGACGTCCCCCGTGAAATCCTCGGGGGAGACGACTTCGACTCCCATGACCGGCTCGAGCAGGATGGGCCCGGCGCTCTTGCAGGCCGCCTTGAACGCCATCGACCCGGCGATCTTGAAGGCCATCTCGGAGGAGTCGACCTCGTGATACGAGCCTTCGATCAGGGAGACCGTGACGTCGACCACGGGATAGCCGGCGATCACGCCACCCTCGGCCGCCTCGACGATTCCCTTCTCGACGGCCGGGATATACTCCCGCGGAATCGAGCCGCCGACGATCTTGTTGACGAATTCGAACCCCTTCCCTTTTTCCGACGGCTCGACGGTGATCCAGACGTGGCCGTACTGGCCGCGACCGCCGGTCTGGCGGATATATCGCCCTTCCTGCTTCGCATGGCGCGTGATCGTCTCGCGGTAGGCGACCTGGGGGCGACCGACGTTCGCCTCGACCTTGAACTCGCGAAGAAGGCGGTCGACGATGATCTCGAGGTGGAGTTCGCCCATCCCCGAAATGAGCGTCTGCCCCGTCTCCTCGTCGTTCCGGACCTGGAAGGAGGGATCCTCCATCATCAATTTCTGGAGCGAGAAGCCGAGCTTCTCCTGGTCCGCCTTGGTCTTCGGCTCGATGGCGATGGAGATGACCGGCGCGGGAGACGTGATCGACTCGAGGATGATTTCGTCGTCCTGGTCGCAGAGGGTGTCGCCCGTGTAGGCGGTCTTCAAGCCCACCACCGCGGCGATCTCGCCGGCGTAGATGGTCTTGATCTCTTCCCGCTTGTTGGCGTGCATCTTAAGGAGCCGGCCGACCCGCTCCTTCTTCTGGCGGACGGAATTGTAGATGAAGTCACCGGAGCTCAGCACGCCGGAATAGACACGCACGAAGGTGAGGTGCCCCACGAAGGGGTCGTTCATGATCTTGAAGGCGAGCGCCGAGAAGGGCTCGTCGTCGGAAGGCCTGCGGGTCACCTCGGCCTTTCCGTGCGGGTTGATCCCGACGACGGGCGGGATATCGACCGGGGACGGGAGGTAATCGACCACCGCGTCGAGCATCGGCTGAACGCCCTTGTTGCGGAACGCCGTGCCGCAGACGACCGGAGTGATCCGGTTCCCGATGGCGGCCTGTCGGATCGCGCTCATGAGCTCCTCGACCGGGATCTCCTGTCCGAGAAGGTACCGTTCCACGAGCGTGTCGTCGACGTCGGCCACCGCCTCGAGCAGGCGCTCCCGCGCGGCGGCCACTTCGGCCGCCATGTCGGCGGGGACCGGCTCGTCGTGGAACTTCGCTCCGAGGGTGTCCTCCTCCCATACGATCGCCTTCATCCGGACCAGGTCGATGACCCCGCGGAAGGAGTCCTCCTTACCCAGGGGAAGCTGGATGGGGACGGGATTGGCGGCGAGGCGTTCCCTCATCATCCGCACCACGCGCTCGAAATCGGCGCCGGTGCGATCCATTTTATTGACCATGGCGAGGCGGGGGACGTTGAATTTGTCCGCCTGGCGCCACACCGTCTCGGACTGGGGCTCCACGCCGCCGACCGCGCAGAAGACGGCCACCGCGCCGTCGAGAACCCGCAGGGAGCGTTCCACCTCGATCGTGAAGTCGACGTGCCCCGGCGTGTCGATGATGTTGATCCGGTGCCCCCGCCAGAAGCACGTCGTCGCGGCGGAGGTGATGGTGATTCCCCGCTCCTGCTCCTGCTCCATCCAGTCCATCGTGGCGGTGCCGTCGTGGACCTCTCCCATCTTGTGGGAGACGCCCGTGTAATAGAGCACACGCTCCGTGGTCGTCGTCTTCCCGGCGTCGATGTGGGCCATGATCCCGATGTTCCGGGTTTTGTCGAGCGGTGAAACTCTGGACACGAACCGTCCCTTCCCTGCCGCCGCGCTCTTACCAGCGGTAGTGCGCGAACGCCTTGTTCGCTTCGGCCATCTTGTGGGTGTCTTCCTTCTTCTTGAACGTGTTGCCGCGGTTGTTGTAGGCGTCGAGGAGCTCGCCGGAGAGACGCTGGACCATGGTCTTCTCGGCCCGCTCCCGCGCGTAACCGACCAGCCATCGGATCGAGAGGGACTGGCGCCGTTCCGGACGGATCTCGATCGGGACCTGGTAGGTTGCTCCGCCCACCCTGCGGGACTTGACCTCGACCACCGGCTTCACGTTCTCGATCGCTTTTTTCAGGACCGCGACGGGGTCCTCCTTCGTCTTTTCCTTCAGGACGTCCAGCGATCCGTACACGACATTCTCGGCGACTCGCGCCTTTCCGTCGAGCATGATGGCATGGATCATCTTTGCGACCAGCACGTCGCCGTACACGGGATCGGGTGAAACGACCCGCTTGGAAACGAAACCTCTCCTGGGCATACGATCGAACCCCCTCGGCCAGTTGCCTCGGAATGGGAAACACACGACAACAAAAGTTCCCGCCTCACGTGCGGTGAGCCGGGAGCGGTGCCAAACCCGTTTTACCCTTCCCGGCAGACCCGCCGGGGATCGGAAGGAACCTCTACGCTGAAAGTGGGGAAGCTATTTGGGTCGCTTTGTACCGTACTTCGACCGCGACTTCCGTCTGTCCTGGACACCAACGGAATCCAGCTTCCCACGGATGATGTGGTAGCGAACGCCGGGAAGGTCCTTAACGCGTCCCCCCCGGATCATGACCACGGAATGTTCCTGCAGGTTATGCCCTTCGCCCGGAATGTACACCGTCACCTCGAGACCGTTGGTGAGCCGCACCCTCGCCACCTTCCGCAGCGCGGAGTTCGGCTTCTTGGGGGTGGTCGTGTACACGCGGAGGCAAACGCCCCGCTTCTGGGGGCAGGAGTCGAGCGCCGGGGAGTTGCTCTTGTTGGCGACGACCGTTCGCCCCTTCCGGACCAATTGGTTGATCGTGGGCATTCCTGTTCCTTCCGGTATATGAAGCTCTATCTCAACAGAACGAACTGACATTTATAACAATAGCGGCGCTCTGTGTCAACGATTATCTTCCAATCCGAGGGTTTCGGAGGGTCGGGGGCGCTACCGCCCCTCCTCCTCGTCCTTCGGAAATTCCGGCTCCGGTTCCGGCATGGGAGGAGGCTCCACCACCAGCGGCGCGTCGGACTCGAAATCCATGGCCTTGTACGCCGCGGCGCCCGTCCCGCCGGGGATGAGGCGGCCCATGATCACGTTTTCCTTCAGGCCGGCGAGGTAGTCCACCCTCCCGTGGACCGACGCGTCCGTGAGGATCTTGGTCGTCTCCTGGAAGGAGGCGGCGGAGATCCACGACTCCGTCGAAAGCGACGCCTTCGTGATCCCGAGAAGGAGCGGCTCCGCGGTGGCGGGTTTTCCTCCCGCCTGTTTCAGCACCCGCTCGTTTTCCGCCCGGAAGATCCATTTCTCGACGCTTTGCCCCACGAGGAACGAGGTGTCCCCGGGATCCGATATCTTGACCCGCCGCAGCATCTGGCGGACGATCGTCTCGATGTGCTTGTCGTTGATCCGAACGCCCTGGAGCCGGTACACCTCCTGGATCTCGTTGACGAGGAACCGTGCCAGTTCCTTGTCCCCGAGGACCCGAAGGATATCGTGGGGATTGGGAGAACCGTCCATGAGGGCCTCGCCCGCCCGGATCCGCTCCCCGTCGTGAACCGTAATGTGCTTGCCCCGGGGGATCGTATACTCCCGGGGGGCCCCGACTTCCGGCACCACCTGGATCTTGCGCTTCCCCTTGAAATCCTTTCCCATCTGCACGATGCCGTCGATCTCGGAGATGAGCGCGTACTCCTTCGGCTTGCGCGCCTCGAAGAGCTCGGCGACGCGGGGAAGTCCCCCGGTGATGTCCTTGGTCTTTGTCGTCTCGCGCGGGATCTTGGCGATGATGTCGCCCGCCTGGACCTTCTGCCCCTCGTCGACCAGGATGTTGGAACCGCTGGGAAGAAGGTACCGGGCCTCACTCGAGGTACCGGGGAGCTTGCGTGTCGTCCGGCCGCCCACCTCCTTCAGGGAGATGCGGGGGCGGACCTCGGAATCCTTGGATTCGATGATGACGCGCGTGGAGCGACCCGTCACCTCGTCGACCTGCTCGCGCATGGTCACGTTTTCGATGATGTCCCCGAACTTGATCTCTCCGTCGACCTCGGTGAGGATCGGGATGTTGTACGGATCCCATTCCGCGAGCCGGGTTCCGTCCTTTACCTTGTCGCCGTCGGCGACCATGAGGACCGCCCCGTACGGGATCTGGTACTTCTCCCGCTCGCGGCTGTTCTCGTCCAGCACGACAAGGTAGCCGTTCCGGTTCATCGCGACGAGATGCTTTTCGCGGTTCTGGACGGCGACGATCCCCTGGAACTTGATGCGTCCCGACTGCTTCGACTGATGGGAACTCTGCGCGATCGATCCGGCCGTCGCGATGCCGCCGATATGGAAGGTCCGCATCGTCAACTGCGTTCCGGGCTCCCCGATGGACTGCGCGGAGATGATTCCCACCGCCTCGCCGATCGCCACCATCTTCCCGCGCGCGAGGTCGCGGCCGTAACAGAGGGCGCACACCCCACGTTTGCTCTCGCAGGTAAGAGCGGAGCGGATCTTCACCTCGTCCAGCCCGGACATCTCGATCTGTCGCGCGACCTCCTCGTTGATTTCCTGGTTCGCGGCGACGAGGAACTTCCCCTCCATGTCGTAGAGGTCCTCCAGCGCGGCGCGGCCCAGGATACGGTCCGACAGGCGATCGATGATCTCCCCGCCTTCGATCAGCGCCCGAACGCCGATCCCGTCGAGGGTCTGGCAATCCTCCTCGACGACGATGCAGTCCTGCGCGACGTCGACCAGCCGGCGGGTCAGGTATCCGGAGTTCGCCGTCTTCAACGCGGTGTCCGCCAACCCCTTGCGCGCGCCGTGGGTCGAGATGAAGTATTCGCCCACGGACAGTCCCTCGCGGAAGTTCGACCGGATCGGCGTCTCGATGATTTCGCCGGACGGCTTGGCCATCAGGCCGCGCATCCCGGCCAGCTGCATCATCTGCTTGTCGGATCCCCGGGCGCCGGAGTCCGCCATCATGTAGATCGGGTTGAAGCTGATGACCTTCCTGTCCTTGCCGTCCTTCCCCTTGACGGTCTCGGTCCCCATCTCCCTGATCATTTCCTTGGCGACCTTTTCCGTCGCGGCCGACCAGATGTCGACGACCTTGTTGTACCGTTCGCCCGGGGTGATCAACCCCTCTACGTGCTCATTGATGACCTTTTCGAGACTGACCGACGCGCGGTCCAGGATCGCCTTCTTGCTGGAGGGGATGACCATGTCGTCGATGCAGATCGAGATCCCGGAAATCGTCGCGAACTGGAATCCGGTGTTCTTCAGCTGGTCGGCGAGGATGACCGTGGCCTTCTGTCCGCAGTTCCGGTACGTGATGTCGATCAGCTCGGCGAGATCCTTCTTCTTCATCACCTTGTTGACGTACTCGAAGGGGACCTCGTCCGGGACGACCTCGTAGAGCAGCACGCGCCCGGTGGTCGTTTCGACCATCTTCCCTTCGATGCGCACCTGGATCGCCGCCTGGAGCCCGACCGCGCCGCCGTCGTAGGCGATGCGCACTTCTTCGGGGCCGGCGAGCTTCTTCCCTTCGCCGATCTGGCCGTCGCGCTGCCGCGTGAGGTAGTAGATCCCGAGCACGATGTCCTGGGAGGGCCCGATGACGGGCTTCCCGTGCGCAGGAGAGAGGATGTTGTTGGTCGACATCATGAGGACCCGCGCCTCCATCTGCGCCTCGATGGAGAGCGGAACGTGGACCGCCATCTGGTCCCCGTCGAAGTCGGCGTTGAAGGCGAAGCAGACCAGAGGATGCAGCTGGATCGCCTTCCCCTCGATCAGCACCGGCTCGAAGGCCTGCACGCCGAGACGGTGGAGCGTCGGCGCCCGGTTCAGCATGACGGGAAGCTGGCGGATGACCTCGTCGAGGGCATCCCAGACCTCCCGCTTCTCCTTCTCCACCATCTTCTTCGCCTGCTTGATGGTGGTCGCGAACCCGCCCTCCTCGAGCTTGTTGAAGATGAACGGCTTGAACAGCTCGAGCGCCATCTTCTTGGGAAGCCCGCACTGGTGAAGCTTCAATTCCGGCCCCACGACGATCACGGAGCGTCCCGAATAGTCGACGCGCTTGCCGAGGAGGTTCTGGCGGAATCGCCCTCCCTTTCCCTTCAGCATGTCCGACAGCGACTTGAGGGGACGCTTGTTCGATCCCGTGATGAGCTTTCCCCTGCGGCCGTTGTCGAACAGTGCGTCCACGGCCTCCTGAAGCATCCGCTTCTCGTTCCGGATGATGATCTCGGGCGCGGACAGGTCAAGGAGGCGCTTCAGCCGGTTGTTCCGGTTGATGACGCGCCGATACAGGTCGTTCAGGTCCGAGGTGGCGAACCGGCCGCCATCCAGCGGGACCAGGGGCCGAAGGTCCGGCGGCAGCACCGGGATGACCTGCTGGACCATCCACTCGGGCTTCTGCTCGCTGTCCCGGAACGCCTCTACGATCTTCAGCCTCTTGGAGATCTTCTTCTTCTTCGCCTCGGACGCGGTGTCGCCCATCTCCTTGCGCAGCGACTCGGAGAGCTTCGCCAGGTCCAGCCCGGCCAGCAGCGTACGGATCGCCTCCGCGCCCATTCCAACGCGGAAACGTTCACGGAGCAGATCCTGCTTCTCCTTGTCCCCCTTGAAGTGCTCACGGTACTCCTCGAATTTCTCGCGGTACTTCCCTTCGGTGAGAACCTCCTGCGGCTGCGTGTCGGTCTCCCACGGATCGAGGACGATGTACTTCTCGAAGTAGATGACCGCCTCGACGTCCTTCATCGGCATGTCGAGAAGCGTCGCGATCCGCGACGGAAGACTCTTCAGGAACCAGATGTGCGCGACGGGCGAGGCCAGTTCGATGTGGCCCATCCGCTCGCGGCGGACCTTCGACTGGATGACTTCGACGCCGCACTTCTCGCAGACGATCCCCCGGTGCTTCATCCGCTTGTACTTGCCGCAGTTGCACTCATAGTCCTTGATGGGACCGAAGATCTTCGCGCAGAACAGGCCGTCGCGCTCGGGCTTGAACGTCCGGTAGTTCAGCGTCTCCGGCTTCTTCACTTCCCCGTGCGACCACTTTCGGATCTGCTCGGGGGATGCGATCGAGATCCGGATCCCCGAAAAATGGACGGGATCCTTCGGTTTTTCAACGCGGGTGAAAAGGTCTTCCACGGGTGCCTCCCGGATACGTTTCCGCTACGGTTTGCTGCCGGTTACTGCTGGGGCTCCTCGCTGATCAGCTCGACGTCCAGACCCAGGGCCTGGAGCTCCTTGATCAGGACGTTGAACGATTCGGGAAGTCCCGGCTCGAGGGAGAAGTTCCCCTTGACGATGGACTCGTACATCCTCGCGCGTCCCGGGACGTCGTCGGACTTGACGGTCAGGAACTCCTGCAGGGTGTACGCGGCGCCGTACGCCTCCAACGCCCATACCTCCATCTCACCGAGCCGCTGCCCCCCGAACTGCGCCTTGCCTCCCAGCGGCTGCTGGGTCACGAGGGAGTACGGTCCGGTCGAACGGGCGTGGATCTTGTCGTCGACGAGATGATGCAGCTTCAGCATGTACATCGAACCGACGGTGACCGCCTGCTGGAATGGCGTCCCGGTCCGCCCGTCGTAGAGCATCGTCTGAGCGCGTTCGGGGAGCCCCGCGAGGCGCAGGTAGTCCTTGATCTCGTTTTCCGTCGCACCGCTGAACACGGGGGAGGCGAGGAACACGCCGGCATGCATCTTCCGGACGACTTCCCGCAGTTCGTCGTCGGTGAGGTCCTTGAGATACGCCCCGAACCGTTCGGAGTTATAGATCTTGCGAAGCCACTCCCGCAGCGAGGCGGTGCTGAATTCCACCTCCATCATCTGCTGGAGCTGCTCTCCGAGCCCCTTGGCGGCCCACCCGAGGTGCGCCTCGAGGATCTGCCCCACGTTCATGCGCGACGGGACCCCGAGCGGATTCAACACCACATCCACCGGCGCGCCGTCGGCCGTGTACGGCATGTCCTCTTCCGGCAGAATCCGGGAGATGACGCCCTTGTTCCCGTGGCGGCCCGCCATCTTGTCGCCGACGGAGAGCTTCCGCTTCATCGCGATGAACACCTTCACCATCTTCAGGACGCCGGGGGGAAGCTCGTCGCCACGGCGGATCCGGGAGATCTTTTCGTCGAACAACGCCTTTACGAGCGCTACCTGGTCCAGGCAGACGCGCCACGCGTCGGAAAGACGGGTCTTCAGCTCGGGATCTTCCTCGACGCCGATCTCGGCCCAACGCTCTTTCGGGATTTCGTCCAGCACCTCTTCCGTGATCTTCTTGCGCTTCGCGAGGAGCACCTCGGACTTGTCCTCGGAGGTGAGCCGGACGGCGGAGGTCTTCCCCAGCAGTTGGGTCCGGATCTTTCCTATGGCGGCGTCGATGATGATGCGGGTCTCGTCCTCCTGATCCCGGTACAGACGCTCGAGATCCCTGTCTTCCAGCATCCGGGCGCGGTCGTCCTTCTCCCCGCCCTTCCGGGTGAAGACCTTCGCGTCGATGACGATCCCCTCGATCCCGGGCGGGACCCTCAGGGAGGAATCCTTCACGTCCCCCGCCTTGTCGCCGAAGATCGCCCGGAGCAGCTTCTCCTCGGGGGAAAGCTGCGTCTCCCCCTTCGGGGTGATTTTTCCGACGAGGATGTCCATCGGCTTCACCCGGGCCCCGATCCGGATGATGCCGCTCTCGTCGAGGTCCGTCAGCGAGTCCTCGCTGATGTTGGGGATATCGGCGGAGATCTCCTCTTTCCCGAGCTTCGTCTCCCGTGCGACGCACTCGAACTCCTCGATGTGGATCGAGGTGAAGATGTCTTCCTTGACGATCTTTTCGGAAATGAGGATGGAGTCCTCGAAGTTATACCCGCCCCACGGCATGAAGGCGACGAGAACGTTCCTCCCCAGGGCGAGATCCCCTTCGCTGGTGGCGGGGCCGTCGGCGATCACCTCGCCTCCCGAGACCTTTTGCCCGAGGGTGACGATCGGCTTCTGGTTGATGCAGGTATTCTGGTTCGACCGGCGGTACTTGACCAGCGTGTAGATGTCGGCGCCGTACATCCCCGACGCGTCCGGCTCCACGGAACGGACGACGATCCGGCGCGCATCGACGCCCTCCACGACTCCCGAGCGTTTCGCGGCTACCGCGGCGCCGGAATCCATCGCCACGACGGATTCCATTCCCGTCCCGACGAAGGGGGGCTCGGTCCGCAGGAGCGGGACCGCCTGCCTCTGCATGTTGGATCCCATGAGCGCACGGTTGGCGTCGTCGTGCTCGAGGAACGGAACGAGGGATGCGGCCACCGATACCAGCTGGTTCGGGGAAACGTCCATCAGGGTAACGTCGCCGGAGCGCACCATCGCGAACTCCCCGCCCTGGCGCGCGATGACCACGTCCTGGACGAACTTGCCCCTGGCGTCGATCTTCGCGTTTGCCTGCGCGATGACGTGCCGCTCCTCCTCCATCGCGGAGAGGAAGACGATCTCCTTCGTCACGGCCGACTCCTTCACGACCCGGTACGGCGTTTCGATGAACCCGAACTCGTTGATCCGCGCGAAGGTGGACAGCGAGGCGATCAGCCCGATGTTCGGTCCTTCCGGCGTCTCGATCGGGCAGATGCGGCCGTAGTGCGTCGGGTGGACGTCGCGAACCTCGAATCCCGCGCGCTCCCGTGTCAGTCCGCCGGGTCCGAGGGCGGAGACGCGCCGCTTGTGCGTCACCTCGGAGAGCGGATTCGTCTGGTCCATGAACTGCGACAGCTGGGACGACCCGAAGAATTCCTTGATGACCGCCGATACCGGCTTCGCGTTGATGATGTCGTGAGGCATCAGCGTCTCGATGTCCTGCAGCCCCATCTTTTCGCGGATGGCGCGCTCCACGCGGACCAGCCCCATCCGGAACTGGTTCTCGATCAACTCTCCCACGGTGCGGACACGGCGGTTTCCGAGGTTGTCGATGTCGTCCGCCTCCCCGACGCCGTTCTTCAGGCCGATCAGGTAGCGGATGACCCTAAGGATGTCCTCCTGGGTCAGGACCGTCTTCTCGAGTTCGCTTCCGGTGATGCCGAGCTTGTGGTCGAGCTTCAGGCGGCCGACCCGCGACAGGCTGTACCGCTCGGGATTGAAGAACATGTTCTCGAAGAGCGTCTTGGCGGCGTCCTTCGTCGGAGGGTCGCCCGGGCGCATCTTCTTGTAGATCTCTTTCAGGGCCTCTTCACGGGTCTTGATCTTGTCCGAGACCAGCCCTTCCCAGACGGCGCGGTCGGAGTTCTCGAGTGTGAAGATGGAAAGCTTTTCGACGTTCTTCTCCCACAGCTTCCCGAGGATTTCGGGGGTGATCTGCTGCCCGCACTCGACAACGACCTCACCGGTCGCGGGGTCGGCGACGTCGGAAACGACCACCTTGCCGATGAGGTCGTCCGACGGCAACAGGATCCTGGCGAAGGCGACTCCCTCGCGGGCATACCGTTCGACGCGCTTCTTGCTGATCTTTACGCCCTTCTTGAAGGCGATCTCTCCCGCCTTGGCGGGGTGACGGACCTCCACGGGCATCTTCAGCCCAACCATCAGCTCCGGACGGAAATCCTTGGCGTACTTTTCCCCCTGGAGGGTCACCTCCTCCGCGTCGTAGAAGATCCGGAGAAGCTCCTCGGTGGTCCGCCCGAACGCGCGCAGCAGCACGGCGATGGGGAACTTCCGTTTCCTGTCGATCTTGATGTAGAGCGCATCCTTGTGGTCGAATTCGAAATCGAGCCACGATCCGCGATACGGGATGATCCGCGCGCTGAACAGCACCTTTCCCGACGCATGGGAGCGGCCCTTGTCGTGCTCGAAGAAGACGCCCGGCGACCGGTGCAGCTGGCTGACGATGACCCGCTCGGTGCCGTTGATGATGAACGTGGCCCGCTCGGACATGAGGGGGATCTCCCCGAAGAAGACCTCCTGCTCCTTGACGTCCCGGATGGTCCGGGCCCCGGTCTTCTCGTCCACGTCGAAGATGACCAGCTGGACCGTCACCTTGATGGGGGCGGCATACGTCACCCCCCGCTCGCGGCACTCCTCTTCCGACCACTTCAGCTCGCCGATCGCGTAGGAGAGGAATTCGAGGGAGGCGCGCCCGTTGTAGTCGGTGATGGGGAAGATTCCCTTGAAGACGGTCTGGAGCCCCACGTCCCTCCGCTTTTCGGGCGGAATGTCCGCCTGCAGGAAATCCGCGTACGACTCCTGCTGAACCTGAATGAGGTTCGGAATCTCCTGGACTTTCTCGTTCTTCGAGAAGTCCACCCGCTTGATCCGGTTCCTGTAGTCCAGATAAGCCATCGTGTCACCCCGGGGAAAAAACCTTGAATGCGGCGGGGGACGGTCGTCCCCCGCCGCGGTTGCCGACGCCGAAGAAAGAGGTTACTTTATCTCCGCGGTTCCGCCGACATCTTCGATCTTCTTCTTCATCCCCTCGGCGTCCTTCTTGGCGATCGCTTCCTTGACCGGCTTGGGAACGCCCTCCACCAGGTCCTTCGCCTCCTTGAGACCCAGGCCGGTGAGCTCGCGGACCACCTTGATGACCTGGATCTTGTTGGCGCCGAAGCCGGTCAGGATGACGTCGAACTCCGTCTGCTCCTCCACCACGGCGGCCGCCACCCCGGGAGCAGCCGCGGCGGCCGCGGGAGCCGCCGCCGTCACGCCGAACCGCTCCTCGAGCGCCTTCACGATCTCGTGCAGCTCGAGAACGGTCATCCCCTCCACCATCGCGATGAATTCATCCTTGTTCATGGAAGCCATTTCGTTCGATCCTCCCTAAAGGTTTTGTGATTTTGTTTGTCCGGGTTCAGCCTGCGACCGCTTCCGCGGGCTTCTGCTTGCGGATGGACTCGAGAACGTACGCCAGTTTGCGAGGCGGCCCCACGAGGACCTGGGCCAGGCGGGTGATCGGCGAAGCCAGCCCGCCGACCAGACGCGAGAGCAGCACGTCACGGGAAGGAACGGACGCCAAGGTCTCGACTTCTTTCGCCGAGAGCACCCTCCCCTCCACGAACCCCGCGCGCAGCTTCACCTTGGGACTGGCGGCCGCGAACTCCTTCATCACCTTCGCCATCGCGACGGGATCGCCGTGCGCGAACGCCACCGCCGTCGGCCCCGTGAAATGCTCCGAAAGCCCCTCGAACGGCGTCCCCTCGGCGGCCCGCAGGATCAGGGTGTTCTTCACCACCCGGATCTCGGCGTCGATCGCGCGAAGCTTCTTTCGCAGGGCCGTGATCTCAAGGACCTTCAGCCCCCGGTATTCCGCGACCACGGTCCCTCGCTGCGCCGCGATGGCGGCCTTCAACGCCTCGACCGTTTCTGCCTTTCCGATTTTATTCACCGCGTACGTTTCCCCCTTTCCCTTTCGAAAGTTTTGGACCCTATGACGAAACCCCCGTCAAAGGAAGAGGGCGCGGCGCGAAGGGAAGGCATCCCGTCCGACCGGCTCCCCTTGTCTGCGCGGGACGGGCGAAGGAGCGATCCCTTCGACCCCCTTGGTCGCCTTGCGGCGAACCCGCGGTCTTTGGCAAAGGAAGTTTCCCGTGCTTGCAAAGAGCGGTCACTTCTCCGTCAGCAGTACGTTGAAATTCATCCGGATCCCTGGCCCCATCGTCGTGGAGAGCGACAGGGTGCGGATGTACGCCCCCTTGGCCCCCGACGGCTTCGCCTTCACGATCGCCTCGAAGAAGGCGAGGAAGTTCTCCCGGAGCTTCTCTTTCCCGAAACTGGCCTTTCCGATCCCTGCGTGGAGCGTCGCGGTCTTGTCGACGCGGAACTCGACCTTCCCGCCCTTCAGGTCCCGCACGGCCCTCGCGACATCGAAGGTGACGGTCCCGACCTTCGGGTTCGGCATCAACCCGCGCGGTCCGAGCAGCTTTCCGATCCGGCCGACGCCCCCCATCATGTCCGGCGTGGCTACCGCCTTGTCGAAATCGAGCCACCCACCCTGGATCTTCGCCAGCAGGTCGTCGCTTCCCACGAAGTCGGCTCCGGCGTCCTCCGCCTCCTTCACCTTTTCGCCCTTGGCGAACACGAGGACGCGCACGCTCTTTCCCGTCCCGTGAGGGAGCACCACCGAGCCCCGTACCTGCTGGTCCGGATACTTCGGATCGACCCCCAGCCGCATGGCCACCTCCACCGTCTCGTCGAATTTCGCCCGGGCCGTCTCCTTCAGAAGGTCCAGCGCTTCGTCGAGAGAGTACTTTGCCTCCCTGTTCACCTTGCCCCGTGCTTCCAGGTATTTTTTCCCTTGCCGCGGCATTTCCCCCTCCCTTCCCGCCCCGCGATCCGCGACCGGGGCGACTTCATCTTTGTGTTCCGTTTCCCGTCAGACGACGTCGAGCCCCATGCTGCGCGCCGTCCCCTCGACCGTCTTCACGGCGGCGGCGAGATCCTTCACGTCGAGGTCGACCAGCTTCAGCTTCGCGATCTCCTCGACCTTGTCCCGGGAGATCTTTCCGCATTTTTCCTTTTTCGGGGTCTTGCTCCCCTTCTCGAGCCCCGCGGCCTTGAGCAGCAGGACCGACGCCGGAGGGGTCTTGGTGATGAAGGTGAACGACCGGTCCGCGAACACGGTGATCACCACGGGGATGACCATCCCCTCCTGGGACGCCGTCTTCGCGTTGAACGCCTTGCAGAACTCCATGATGTTCACGCCGTGCTGCCCGAGTGCGGGACCCACGGGGGGCGACGGGTTCGCCTTCCCGGCCACGATCTGCAGCTTGATCTGGGCAACGACCTTTTTCGCCATGGCTTCTCCTTTTCCCTGCTATGCCTTTTCTACCTGCGTGAAATCCAGCTCCACCGGCGTGGCGCGTCCGAAGATGGAGACGAGCACGATCACCTTTCCCTTGTCGGGCTTGACGCTGTCCACGACGCCGGTGAAGGTCGCGAAGGGGCCGTCGATCACGCGGACGCTCTCCCCCTCCGTGAAGGTGATCTTCGGCTTCGGCTTCAGGCGGCCCTCGACCATCTGGGACTTGATGTCCTCGACGTCGGGCTCGGGGATGGGGGCCGGGTGCTGGCCTCCGACGAATCCGGTGACCTTCGGGGTGTGCCGCACGAGGTGCCAGGTCTCCTCGTCGAGGTCCATGTTCACGAGAAGGTATCCGGGAAAGAAGGAGCGGGTCCCGGTCTTCTTCTTCCCGTTTTTCATCTCCACGACCGTCTCGGCGGGGATCAGGACGTCGCCGAAGCGGTCCTGCATCCCCTCCGTGACGATCCGGTTCAGGAGGGATTCCCTGACCTTCTTTTCATACCCGGAATAGGTATGAACGACGAACCACTGTTTCGTCATCGTTTCCTCTTGGGGTTTCAGAAGCTCAGGATCGACTGGGTGATTCGTCCGAGAGCGAAGTCCACCAGGCCAAGAAACGCCACGATGATGAGGACGACCACGATGACCACGGCCGTGGAGGAGACGGTTTCCTTCCGCCCCGGCCAGGTGACCTTCTTCATCTCGGTGATCCATTCCTTGTAAAAACCGGATACCCTCGGGACAAGTCCTGCCGGCGCCGCCGCCCCCCTGCCCTCGTCGGTGGCGGTGCGGGTGCCGGGCAACCGTTCCAGCAACCTGTCCTTCATCGTCTTCGCCATTATCCAAACGCTCCCGTCTTCGGAGAAAAGTGGCAGGCCAGGAGGGATTCGAACCCCCAACCCGCGGATTTGGAGTCCGCTGCTCTAGCCGTTAGAGCTACTGGCCTTCGCTCCGCGCCCTTCTATTTGGTCTCCTTGTGCGCCGTGTGCTTGCGGCACGTGGAGCAGAACTTTTTCAGCTCGAGCTTGTCGGGCGTGGTCTTCTTGTTCTTCGTGGTCGTGTAGTTCCGGTTCTTGCAGTCGACGCACGCCAGGGTGATGATGTCCCGCATCGTCCTTTCCTTCCCCTACTCGGTGATTTCCGAGACGACGCCGGCGCCCACGGTCCGTCCGCCCTCGCGGATCGCGAACCGAAGCTCCTTCTCCATCGCCACCGGTGTGATCAGCTCGATCGACATCTGGATGTTGTCCCCGGGCATCACCATCTCGACGCCCTCGGGCAGCGTCCCGACGCCCGTCACGTCCGTCGTCCGGAAGTAGAACTGCGGACGGTATCCGTTGAAAAACGGCGTGTGGCGGCCACCCTCTTCCTTCGTCAGGATGTACGCGGACGCCTTGAACTTCTTGTGGGGAGTGATCGACCCGGGCTTCGCCAACACCTGCCCGCGCTCCACGTCGTCCTTCTTCGTCCCGCGAAGCAGAACGCCGATGTTGTCCCCGGCCTGACCCTGATCCAGAAGCTTGCGGAACATCTCCACGCCCGTCGCGACCGTCTTCTGCGTGTCCCGCAACCCGATGATCTCCACCTCGTCGCCGACCTTCACCACGCCGCGCTCCACCCGGCCCGTCACCACCGTCCCGCGGCCGGAGATCGAGAAGACGTCCTCCACAGCCATCAGGAACGGCTTGTCGACCGCGCGCTCCGGCATCGGAATGTACGAGTCGATCGCCTCCATCAGGTCGTAAACGCACTTGCACTTCGCGCAGTCGTCCTTCCCGCAACCGCACTCCAGAGCCTTCAACGCGCTCCCGCGGATGATCGGTGTCTTGTCCCCGGGAAACTCGTACTTGCTCAACAGCTCCCGAACCTCCAGCTCCACCAGCTCCAGAAGCTCCGGATCGTCCACCATGTCCACCTTGTTCAAGAACACCACCATGTACGGAACGCCGACCTGGCGAGCCAGCAGGATGTGCTCCCGCGTCTGGGGCATCGGACCGTCCGCCGCGGATACCACCAGGATCGCACCGTCCATCTGCGCCGCGCCCGTGATCATGTTCTTGATGTAGTCCGCGTGACCCGGGCAGTCCACGTGCGCGTAGTGACGGTTCTTCGTCTGGTACTCCACGTGCGCCGTCGCGATCGTGATCCCCCGCTCACGCTCCTCCGGAGCCTTGTCGATCTGGTCGAAAGCGACGAAATCCGCCAACCCGCGGGAGGCCAACACCTTCGTGATCGCCGCCGTCAGCGTCGTCTTCCCGTGATCCACGTGACCGATCGTCCCAACGTTCACGTGCGGCTTCGTACGCTCGAATTTCTGCTTGGACATGTGCGCGTCTCCTTGAGGAAAATGGAGTGTCGGTCGATCTGGAGCCCACGAGCAGGATCGAACTGCTGACCTCGTCCTTACCAAGGACGCGCTCTGCCTACTGAGCTACGTGGGCGTAACCATCAAAACGTCCCGAGCGACCTGCGTCCGCCCTTCTTCGCTCCTTGCGGCAACCGAAGACCGACGCTTCGGAGCTACGAAGGGCATCCTTCGCTCCGGAGCAACGCCTGCTCGCCCGCTTCCATGCGAAGGCTGGCTCGCCAGACGTAGCTCAGAAGCATGAGGTTTCATGTACGCTTCTGAGCGAAGTCTGGAGCGGGCGACGGGAATCGAACCCGCGACCAACAGCTTGGAAGGCTGTGACTCTGCCAACTGAGTTACGCCCGCACCTTCGCAAACTTGTAATTATACTCAATTTCCGGCGGCGGTCAACCGTTTTCGCAACATATTTTGTCCGCCTTCGCTCCAAGCCGTCCACATCCGTTCGCGTGGAGCTTCGGCGTGACAGCCTTCGCTCGTACCGGCTTGCCAGCCGTAGCTCGAAGCATGGGTGCCGTTGTCACGCTTTCGAGCGATAACCGAACTGTCCGCCTTCGCCCACCACCCTGTATACAATCTCCTCGCGGGCTACGTCGGACATCCTTCGCTCGAATTGGCTTGCCATCCGTAGCTCGGGAGCATGAGATTTCACGTATGCTTCCGAGCGAAGGATGGTGGAGGGGGGAGGATTCGAACCTCCGTAGGCGTCGCCAGCAGATTTACAGTCTGCCCCCTTTGGCCGCTCGGGTACCCCTCCATGAAATTCGCAAGAGGGCGATTGTATTGAATTGGAACGATTTGTCAAGTAGGTTAATTTTTTAAAGGGGGGAAAAGGGGGGGCCTGAGATGAAGGGGTGAAGACCTCCGGTAAGGAGGCGGTCATCCAAACGGGATGCCCAGCTTCTTCCTTTCCCTTGACGCGGCCCTTTTCAACCCCACCTGCTTACCGATCTTGAATCCGAGCCAGAGAGAAACCAGCCAGAAAATATAAAGGCCGACGGGGGTGACATCACCGACCACTTTGAGGATCGGGAATCGAACGAAGATCCATTCTATCCCGCGCCCTGCTCTCTCCGGATCCGATAGGAAGAGCAAACCACAGAGCAGGATGAAGAAAAGAAGTTTCCCCAAGAAGGAGAAGAAGCCATCTTCCTTCACCTTCATGTGTTTCTTCACGTTTTTACCCCTTTTCCGCCTTATCAGGAAATTTCTTGTTTCGCAGCCCCCTTGCAAAGGCTATACGTTCACTAAACGATATATCGGCAAGGAATACAAAAATCTTTATTGCTCTCTACCGGACGGGGATGAGCAAGGGGAAGCCTCGGGTTGCGTTGGTGCGGCATCGACTGGAGCGGGAAGTTCAAGCGGAGCAGGAATGTATTTCCCGGGGACGACCCGGGGACCAGGACGGCGGCGGACTTGCCGGACAAAAGATGGAGCCGACGAGAGGAGTTGAACCTCCAACCATCTGATTACAAATCAGACGCTCTACCGTTGAGCTACGTCGGCGCGCAACCCTACCGACACCCGGACTCCAAAGTTTGTTCTTATCCTTCGGAAGATGTCAACGGTTTTCTGATGGAATATGCGATGATCCCCGCCGCGACGGAGACGTTCAGCGACTCGGCACCGGGGGCCATCGGAATCCGCACTGCGCCGTCGCATCGGTCCCGCGCCAGCCTCCGGATTCCCTTCTCCTCGCTCCCCAGGACGATCGCCGTGCGCTTCGCGGGGGCGAACGCGGACAGATCCGTACCCTCCGACCCTTCGGCCGCGTAGAGCCAGAACCCCGCCTCCTGCATTCGCTCGATGGCGCGGACCAGGTTCGTCACCTGTACCACCGGCACGTGCGCGGCGGCGCCGGCGGACGCGCGGAAGACCGTCCCGGTGACCGGGCACGACCGGTCGGCGGGAAGGACCACGCCGTCGAAGGCGAATCCCCGCGCGCTGCGCAGGATTCCCCCGAGGTTCCCGGGATCGGTGATGCCGTCGAGCAGGAACACCCTCGCCGTTCCGGGCAACGCCGAGACCCACTCCTCCATCTCCGCGTACACGTACTCCGCGATCTCCGCGGCGATCCCCCCCCCCTCGCGCTCCCCCGTACGCCGCTCCCACTCCTGTCGGGGACAGGTGAGGCACGGCAGCGCGAGCTCCCTCGCGCGTTTTTCGAATCCGCCCCGCACCTCCTTCGGGATCGCGTCGCTCAAGAGGACCTTCCGCGCCCGCTGATTCGCGGATGCGAGCAACTCCTCGACGGGATGCCGGCCCGTAATCCACAGGGATCCGCTTCTGTCTTCGCGCGATATTCCCTTTCTCGCCACTTTCCGGTCGCCCTCCCCGGCGGCCTTCCCGGTCGGGTGATTTTCCCTGCCGTCGTCCGGATCCTTCATTGCCGCCTCCCTTCCGTAAAGGCGCCGCGCATCGACGCCGCGATCGCCCGTGCGGCCGCCGCGGGGTCCGCAGCCTTCGTGATCGGCCGTCCGACGACAATGTAATCGGCGCCCCGGCGGATCGCATCGGCCGGCGTCACCACCCGCTTCTGGTCCCCCGCGGCGTCTTCCGGCATCCGCACCCCGGGGGTGACGAGGGTGATCCCTTTCCCGACGCGGGCGCGCACGGCCGCCACTTCCTTCGCGGAGCAGACGATCCCTTCGATACCGCAGGAAACCGCGAGGCCGGCGAGCCGCGCCACCGACTCGGCAGTCCCGAGGGAGAACCCGACGTCGGCCAGGTCCGCGTCGTCCAGGCTCGTGAGGACGGTCACGGCGAGGAGCGTCGTCCCGGTGCCGCGTACGCTTTCCGCGGCCGCCGTGAGCATCGCCCGCCCTCCGGAGGCGTGGACGGTGGCGAATTTCACCCCGAGGGCGGCGGCGGAGCGGACCGCTCCGGCGACCGTGTTGGGGATATCGTGGAATTTCAGGTCCAGAAAGACGTCAAACCCCTCCTCCCGGATGCGGCGGATCAGTTCCGGGCCGCCGCGGGGGAACAGTTCCATCCCCACCTTGATCATCCCGACCTCTCCGGAAAGCGCCTTGACGGTCGTGAGGGCGGCCCCGGGAGAGTCGGTGTCGATGGCGACGATGATCCGGTCTTTCATGGGGCGCACTCCGCCTTCTTCTTCCCGACCAGCGCGAACGCCTCGTCCGCCACCTCCGGCAACGGGATCCGCAGCGTCTCCCCCGTTTTCCGGTCGCGGATTTCTCCGAACCCGGCCGCCACGTTCTTTTCCCCGAGGGTGATCCGCACGGGGATTCCCGTCAGGTCGGCGTCCTTGAACTTGATGCCGGGGCGCTCCTCGCGGTCGTCGAAGAAGACCTCCACTCCGCGCGCGTCGAGATCCGCCGCCACGCGCTCCGCCGCCGCCGTCACGTCGGCCTGCTTAACGTTCACGGGGATGACGGCGACCTCGAACGGGGCGATGGAGATCGGCCAGACGATCCCGTCGTCGTCGTGGTTCTGCTCGATCGCGGCCGCCGCGGTTCGCCCGACGCCGATGCCGTAGCACCCCATCACGGCGACCCGTTCCTTTCCACCCTCATCGAGGAAGACCGCCCGCATCGCCTCGCTGTATTTCGTGCCGAGCCGGAAGACGTGCCCCACCTCGATCCCGCGAGAGAACCGGAGCGCCCCGCCGCATCTCGGGCACGGGTCCCCCTCGCGCACCACCCGCAGGTCCGCGTACCCTTCCGGGAGGAAATCCCTCCCGGGGACGACATCTACGAGGTGGGCGTCCTTTTCATTCGCGCCGGTGGCCCCGGAGGCGATCGACCGAACCGAGTGGTCCGCGATCGTCCGCACGGAGAGCCCGACGGGACCGGCGAACCCCGACGGCGCACCCGTCATCTCCCGCACTCGCACTTCCCCCGCCAGCCGGACGTATTCCGCGCCGAGGTGGTTCTTCACCTTGATCTCATTTACCTCGTGGGCGCCGGAGACGAGAACGGCCACGTCCCCGACGGAGGTTTCGAACAGGAGCGTCTTGATGAGCGTCGCGGGATCGATCGCGAGGAAGGCCGACACCTCCTCGACCGTCCGCTTGCCGGGTGTGGGAACCTTGCGGGGCATGCCCTTCGTAGCGCCGGGAATCGCCGCGGAGCAGGGTATGCACTCCGCCTTCTCGACGTTCGCCCCGTAGGAGCAGGAAACGCAGGAGACGATCGCGTCCTCGCCGGAGTCGGCGATCACCATGAACTCGTGCGAGCTCGAGCCGCCGATGCTTCCGGTATCCGCCTCGACGGCACGGAAATCGAGCCCCATGCGGCGGAAGATCCGGCAGTAGGCGTCGTACATCTTCTTATACGACTCCGCCGCTCCCTCCTCGTCCGTATCGAACGAGTAGGCGTCCTTCATGAAGAACTCCCGGCCGCGCATCAGCCCGAAGCGGGGGCGGATCTCGTCGCGAAACTTGTCCTGGATCTGGTAGAGGGTGAGCGGCAGTTGCCGGTACGACCGGACCTCCCGCCGCACGAGGTCGGTGACCACCTCTTCGTGGGTGGGGCCGAGGCAGAACTCCCGGTCCGCCCGGTCCTTGAAGCGGAGCAGCTCCTTCCCGTAGGCGTCCCACCGGCCGCTCTCCTTCCAGAGCTCGGACGGCACCACCGCGGGCATCAGCACCTCCAGCGCCCCCGCCCCGTCCATCTCCTCGCGCAGGATCCGCTCCACCTTGCGCAGGACCCGCAGCCCGGCGGGCATGTAGTTGTAGATCCC
>Ga0299906_10000676_pt1 | contig 30544 bp, 27 predicted proteins | sample RVTome_14_FD_200259 | JGI IMG/M metagenome (GOLD analysis project Ga0299906, IMG submission 200259) | Soil microbial communities from uranium-contaminated site in the Upper Colorado River Basin, Wyoming, United States - RVT145D125 (version 2) ...
TCTCCAGGAGGCTTCGGCGAACCTCCTCGTGAGAGAAGACCCGGCCGTGGTCGCGATCCGCGAGTGCCTCCTCGAGAGCTTGAGCATCCTCGTCGGTAAGCGGCTCGTCGTCGAGGGGGGCGCGCTCCAGAGCCCGAAGCACGGGATCATCGAGTCGGAACCTCAGGAACTCCAGAAACCGAGCTGCCGGCTCAAGCTCGGAGTCCGGAAGCGCCTCGACGAGCTCGTACAGGTGTTCCCTCGCAGTCATACACTTATTCTAGCAGCCGATGCCGGTTATCTCCAAGCGCGGTCCGGCCGACCGCGTCCTCCTCTTCGCGCGCTCCCTCGCCGAGCTCCGGCGCCGCTTCACGGCGGCCGAGCGCGTCCTCGTCGAGCGCGGAGGACTGTGGATCTGCTGGCCCAAGAAGGCCTCGGGCGTGGCGTCGGACTTCGCCGAGCCCGACGTCCGCGCCTTCGGCCTCGCCGCCGGCTGGGTGGACTACAAGGTCTGCGCCGTCGACGCGAGGTGGTCGGGTCTGCTCTTCGCGCCGCAAGGCGTGAGTCTCGTCTCCGGGTTGTGGTGCAGGCGTCTCGCCTGCACAGGAGCGGCCGGGACGGCTGCACCCGGCGGTTGATGGTATCGTAGGGCCGACGCAGGAGGACGCAGATGGCGCTGCAAGTCATGGTCAAGCTGGACCTTCCCGACGATCTCGACCGCTTCCGGCTTCCACTTGGCGTCGATGGTCGCCTGAAGATCCTGTTGGATAGGCAGGACCAAGGCGAGGAGCTGTCCGCATCCGAACGACGGGAGGCGGAGGGGTTGGTCGATCTCGCCGAGACCCTCTCGCTTCTCCGGTTGCGAGCGCAACGCGCCGGGGCGCTCGTCCCGAAGGGACGGTGGAGAGGTAGCCAGTGACTTCAGTCACTGGCGGGCGGCCGGGTTGCGGGTCAAGCATGGTGGGTGGTATACATGAGCCATGAGCACCGAGGACGGCCCCATTCTCCAGGTCCTACGGGATATCTACCAGGCGATCCAGGGCACCAACAGCCGGCTGAACGAGACCAACAGCCGGCTCGGATCCCTCGAGAACCGTATGGAATCCCTGGAGAAGCGAGCTGACGAGACGAACTCGTCGCTCGGGAACCTCGAGGAGCGCGTCATCGAGATGATTCACCGGCAGACGGAGTCCGAGATGCGCGTCTCGACCGAGCTCATCAGCGTCGCCAACCTCCTCCGGGAGAAGATCGACGACCACCACCGCGTCGTCGAGCACGAGCGCCGCATCGCGGTGCTCGAAGCGAAGGCAGGATAGGTCGTACCGGGCCGATGGCGACGACGGCGGGCTATTCGGGGACCCCGCTGCCCAGGAAGCTGGGCATCAGGAGCGGCGAGACGGTGACGCTCCTGGGCGCGCCCGACGACTTCGACGCGACCCTCGGCGAGCTTCCGGACCACGTCCGCGTCAAGCGTCAGGCGCGCGGTGCGGCCGACCGCGTCCTCCTCTTCGCGCGCTCCCTCGCCGAGCTCCGGCGCCGCTTCGCGGCGGCCGAGCGCCTCCTCGGCGAGCGTGGCGCCCTGTGGATCTGCTGGCCCAAGAAGGCCTCGGGCGTCGCGACCGAGATTGCCGAGCCCGACGTCCGCGCCTTCGGCCTCGCCGCCGGCTGGGTGGACTACAGAATCTGTGCCGTCGACGCGACGTGGTCGGGCCTGCTCTTCGCGCGCCGCAAGGCGTGAGTCTCGTCTCCGGGTTGTGGTGCAATCGTCTCGCCTGCACAGGAGCAGCCGGGACGGCTGCACCACAAAAGAGCTCGACGCCGCCCGGATCGCGTCCGTGCTATCCTGGTCTCGCAGACCGTGGTGCTGCGACCGGGAGACCGCGATGGAAGACATGACCCTTGAAGAGCTCAAAGCCCTCGTGGCGGAGAACAGCCGCGCGATCAGCAGGCAGGAGAAGCTCCAGGCCGAGCGTGTGGAGCAGTGGCAAGAGGAGCTGCGCGCCTCTCGGCAGCAGTGGCAGGAGGAGCTCGCCGGTTCCCGGCAGCAGTGGCAGGAGCAGCTCGACGTTTCCCGGCGGCAAGGGCAGGAGGAGCTCGCCGGTTCCCGGCAGCAGTGGCAGGAGCAGCTCGACGTTTCCCGACGGCAAGGGCAGGAGGAGCTCGCCGGTTCCCGGCAGCAGTGGCAGGAGCAGCTCGACGTTTCCCGGCGGCAACGGCAGGAGGAGTTCGCCGCCTCGCGTAGCGAGCACGACCGGATGATCGCCCGCCTCGATAGCTCGATGGAGAATGCCAACCGCCAGCTCGGTGAGCTCGGGAGCAAGATGGAGGCTTCCCGCAGGCAGTGGCTAGAGGAACACAACGCCTCGCGCCGCGAGTACGACCGGTTGATCGCCAGCATCGAGCGGTCGATGGACAACCTCAACCGCCAGCTCGGCAACCTCGGCAATCAGGTGGGCGAGCTCAACGAGGCCGCCTTCTACCTATCCCTCGACCGCGTCCTGCGCGAGGACTTCCACATGGATGTCGTCGCCCCCAACGTGCGCGCCCGCCGTCAGGGCGAAGAGCTTGAGCTCGACATGCTGGCCTATGCCAACGGGGAGGTCAACACGGTCTTCGACGTCGAGATCAAGACCGACCTCGACCAGGAGGCCCTCGACCAGATCCTCGACCACCTGCGTCGTTTTCCGCGTTTCTTCGTCGAGCATCGGGGGAAGAAGCTCTACGGCGTCCTCGCTGCCATGAAGGTCCCCGAAGGGATGCGCAACCGCGTCCTGCGCCACGGGCTCTATCTGGCGACGATTCGCGACGACGTCTTCGACATCCTGCGGCCTGCGGGCTTCGAGCCTCGCGCTTTCCCGAACTGACGTCTCGCGGTCGGGCCGACTCGTCCCGAAGGGACGGTGGAGAGGTAACCCACTCCGATCCGTATTGTTCCTGGATCTCTGCGACGGTGAGCAGCTCGCCCATGAATACCTCCTGAATAGCCCTCGCGGCTTCTGTCCCGACGTCCGCGCCTTCGGCCTCGCCGCCGGCCGCCGAGCACGGCCCTTGCGACGCAGGGTTGAAACCCTGCGCGGGTGAGCCCGGGGACGGGTCTCGCGAAGGACGTCCGATTCATCTCGGACCTGATCGACGACCTGGAAAAGGCTTTCAACGTCGACCCCACCAGGATCTACGCCGACGGGCTCTCCAATGGCGGCGGCATGGCGTTCGTCCTCTCGTGTACGCTGTCCGATCGCATCGCGGCGGTCGGAATGGTGGCGGCCGCGCAGTCGCTGCCGTGGGACTGGTGTACGGACCGGCGACCGGTTCCGATGATCGCGTTTCACGGGACGGCCGATCGGCTCGTTCCGTACGAGGGCGGCACGTCCTGGGTAGGTCCCGTCTCGTTTCCCGACGTCTCGCGGTGGACGGCGAGCTGGGCGCGACGCAACCGGTGCGGGCCCGACCCCGTCGAAACGACCGTGGCGGCCGACGTCACCCGCCGGGACTACACGGACTGTGCGGACGACGCGGCCGTCGTGCTCTTCACGATTCACGGCGGAGGCCATACGTGGCCCGGCGGCGAGCCTTTGCCGGAGTGGTTCCTCGGAACCACGAGCCGCGGCGTCGACGCGACGCGTGAGTCGTGGGCGTTCTTTCAGGAGCATCGGCTTGCGAGGCGACGCCCGCGCTCCCGGCGTCAATCGAAAACCGCGCCGACGATCTCGGCGATGACCTCGAAAGCGTTTCCCGCCAGCTCAGCGGTGACCCTGACCACGGCTCCGAGGACCTCGGGAGCGTGCGACGCCACCGCCACCGCCACCGCGGCGCGCGCGCCGTGGCGCGCGGGCGCACGCCGTGCGCCCCTACACCGGTCCTGCGGGACGCGAGCGCGCGCCGTGGCGCGCGGGCGCACGCCGTGCGCCCCTACACCGGTCCTGCGGGACGCGAGCGCAGGGCATGCGCCTGCGCCAGAGGCTCACTCGACGTAGCCGAGGCTCTTCAAGACCTCGCGGATCTCGTCGTCCTTGGGGCTCGCGACGCTCTCGTGGCTCGGCGCCGACAGCGTTTCATAGGTCGGGATGCGGACGGCGGGCGAGGCGTCGAGGAACTCCGCGGTCAGGGCCGCGCGGTAGGCCCCGGTGCGCGCCCCGGGCATGTCGTCGGGCAGCGGCATGCCGAGCAGCCGGAGCACCAGCGGCGCCACGTCGTAGACGGAGAGGCCGTCGACGCGGCGGCCGGCGGCGAAGGCCGGGCCGCGGGCGAAGAAGACGCCGGGCGGCGCGTAGGTGTGGTGGTTGTGCTCGAAGTCGTAGCCGTGATCCGAGACGACGATCACCTGCGTCTCGTCGCCGAGGACGTCCAGGACCTCGCCGAGGCGGGCGTCGTCGAAGCGATAGCGCTCGGCGATGGCGTCGGAGAAGATCCCGCCGCGGTCCCGAAAGGCGTTGAACAGGTGGTGGAAGGGATCGACGGAGTAGAAGCTCGCCGCCGCGAAACGGACGTCGAAGGCCGCGATCAGGCGCGGCAGCTCTTCCGCCACCGGGTCGGCGAGGCCGCCGACGATCGGGTGCAGGCGGAGATCGCCGGGGGCCACCTCGTGGCCCTCGCCCACGTAGGCCGCGACCGTCCGCGGATCGACGCCGTCCGCGGACGGCTGGCGCAGCAGCCGCCGCAGCGCCGGCGGGTAGACGGCCTGGCCGCGCAGCTCCTTGCCGGCCTCGTAGCGCGCGTGGGCGTCGAACTGCACCCAGCCGAGGCCGCCGGCGACGCTGAAGCCGTTCACCTCCTCGGCCGGCCAGGACACCAGCCAGCGGTACGCCCCCACCCGGTAGCGGCGGCCGACGACGTTCCACAACGCCTCGGCGCGCCGCATGTTGCTGGTGTAGGGCGCGCGCAGCACCGGCATGCCCGGGACCTTCTCGAGCAGCGGGAAGAACGTGAAGTTGAGCCCCGTGTGCAGGGGGAACTCGTAGATGGCCTGACGCACGCCCGGCAGCCGGAAGTGGAGGAAGTGGCGGATGCCGTGCTCGGCGGCCGGCTTGCCGGTGATGATGGTGGTCCAGACGAGCGCCGAGAGGGTGGGCTCGACGGTGGCGAGAGAGCCCCAGGCGCCCTCGCGCATCATCCGCGCGAACGCCGGCAACTCGCCGGCCGCGACCATCGGCTCGATCACGTCGTCGAGGTCGGCGCCGTCGATCAGCAGCAGGACGACGCGCGGCGGCGGCTCCTCCGGCGCCGGCGGCAGCTCCGCGGCCGTCGCCGGCGCGGCGGCGGCCGGCGGCGGCGCAGCGGGTCCCACGAGGACGAAGAGGGCGATCGCCGCCAGCCCCCAGAGGACAGGCAGGACGACGCGCACGCTCGTCCGCAGCCGGCGGGCCACGACGGCGAGCGACGTGGAAAGTCCCCAGCCCGCCGCCAGCAGCACGGCCGCCGCCGCCGCGAGCCGGAGCGCCAGGCCGAGCCCCGAGGATGCCAGCAGGGTCGTCAGGAGCTCCGAGCCCAGACCCATGCCGGGAAGGAGGAGGAGGTAGACGACGGGGGCGAGGCCGCACAGCGCGACGACCGCGTCCGCGAGACGACGGCGCCGCCGCAAGAAGGCCACCAGCAGGGCTCCGAGCCCGCCCAGGACGGCCGCGGCGGACGCGTAGCCGCCGACGAGCCAGAGGTGGAGCAGGAGCGTGTCGGAGAGGTCGTCCGCGAGGTGGGGATTGAGCTCGAGCGTCAGGCGCGCGATGCCCAGGCCGGCGAGGGCGCCGGCGGCGGTCGCGGCGAGGAGGGCGTCTACGGGGCGGGCGGTCCGTGCGTCGAGAATCATGGGCTATCGGAGCTGAGGCTGAGACCGGCCTGCCGGGCCGCGCCGCGGAGATCGTATCAACGATTCGGTCTCGAGAGTGGGCAGCGTCATAGACAAGGCTCCCGATCCGTGCTATCCTCCAAAAAGGGAAACTTCAATCAGGCGTCCCGAGGCCATCGGCGGCCGGCTCCGTCGGAGGGACGCTGCTCCGGGGAACCGGAACTGCGATGTCTTCCGAGAAAAATATCTTGCGCGTCTTCATTTCTTACACGGGCGAGGATCTGGCAGCTTACGCCGACGTGGTCAGGGAGGTCGTGCGCAAGCTCGAGTGGGTGGCGGTGGATCACCGCGACTGGGGAGCCCGAGAAACCAGGTCCTGCGACGAGTGCCGGGCGACGGTCCTCGGCTGCGACGTCCTCGTGGTCCTGGTCGCTCATCGCTACGGTTGGGTCCCTCCGGTGAAGCAGGGCGGTGACGGCAAGACGAGCATCACCTGGTGGGAAGTCCGCTGGGCTCGGGAGCATGGCCTGCCGGTGCTGGCCTACCTGGTGAAGGACGACTTCCCCTGGCCGCCCGACAAGATCGAAGGTCTCACGAGCCCGGAGGCCATGCAACGCTTGGCGGAATTCAAGGCTGAGCTGCGCCAGAGCGTGGTCGGCTTCTTCACCACGCCGGACTCGTCGCTCGACGTCGATCTGGCGATCAACCTGCAGCGGGTGGCCATAGGAATCAGGCGCGATGGCGCGGCGCCGGCGGTCGAGACGCCGGCGGCGGCAGCCGTGGCGTCGGCAACTCCCGCGGCGGTGATCGATCAGACAGCGGTGCGGCCGGTCCTGCCGTCGTACTCGTACCGCACCCTTGAGCTCCGCTTCGGCGAGGGTGGCGGGGGGCGCTATCCGGTCGAGATGGCGCAGCCGTCTTCCGGTCAGCCGGCCGCGGGCGAGCTGCGGCTCGACCCGATCGAGCTGAAGCGCTCGCTGTGGTCGTCCGCGGGCATGGTGGAAAGCACCGTGCGGCTCGCCGCGGGCGGCGCCCACAGCTTGCTGCCACACCTCGACGACGTGAAGCGGGTCGGCGGCATGATCTACGAGTCGCTTTTTTCGTCCCAGCTCCGGGAGTTGCTCGAGAGCAACCTGCGCGCGATCGATTCCCAGCGACGCGAAGGCATCCGCTTCCTGATCGACACCACCCGCTCCCGGGAGCTGGCGGAGCTGCCGTGGGAGCTTGCCTACGACGCGGCCCGCGACGACTTCCTGTTCACCGACGAGATGAAGCCGGTGGTGCGTTGGTTCGAGGACGACCAGATCGAGCCGACGCTGGCCGTCGAGCCGCCGCTGCGGCTGTTGGTCGCCGTGGCCAACCCCACGGACCGTCCGGAGCTCCGCGTCGGTGAGGAGCTGGCGCATCTCGACGACGAGCTTCGCGACTTGGTCGGGGAGGGCATGATCGAGGCCTTCCACCTCGATCACGCCACCGCGAACAGCCTCGACGCGGCACTGATACGGCACCAGCCGCACTTCCTGCACTTCGTGGGCCATGGCGACTTCGTCGACGGCGAGGGGGTCGTGGTCCTCGAGGCGGAGGATCCGCCCGGACGCAGCCAGGCGATCGCCGGGCCGCGGCTCGCCAACTACCTGCGCAATCACCGCGCCTATCTGCGGCTCGTGTTTCTCAATAGCTGCCTGGGGGCCGCGGTGTCGGTCCGGGATCCGTTCGGGGGCGTCGCTCACAGCCTGGTCCGTCGCGGCATGCCGGCCGTGGTCGCCATGCAGTTCCCGATTCCCGATCGCGCCGCCGTGACCCTGGCCCGCCAGTTCTACCGCTATTTGGCGAACGGCAGGCCCGTGGACGCGGCCCTGAACTCGGCCCGGGCCTACCTCGCCCTCAGCTACGACGTGGAGTGGGGGGCGCCGGCCCTTTACATGCGCGCGCGGGATGGCCGCCTGTTCGACCTCGCCGGCGGCCAGCCGGTGGCGCCGGCACCCTCGACCAAGGGAGTGGCCGCGGAGGAGGAAGAGGTGAAAGAAGCCGCGCCGCCAGCACGGCAAGAGCCTCAGCGGCAAGAGCCGTACGTGCCGACCCTGGCGCCGAGCCGCGGACGCCGGCGTCTGCGACCGGCCCTGGGGATTGCCGCCCTCGCGGCCATGGCGATCCTCGCGATGCTGGGCTATTGGCAGATCGGTGGACGGTTCGATCTTGCTCCAGGAGGTTCTAAAGGCGCCTCGGAGGCGGAGCCGCCACCTCCGCTACCGCCACCCCCGCTACCGCCTCCTGCGCCTCCGCTAGGGCCTTCTGCGCCACCGCCGGGGACGAGGTCCCTCAATGTCCCGGACGCGGAGACAGCCTACGAGACCCGCGAGGGCGACACGCTCTGGAGGATCGCCGGCGAGGTCTACGGCGATCCGACCCGGTGGCCGCGGATCTACGACGCCAACCGCGACCAGATCAGCGATCCGGACCGGATCTTCCGCGAGCAGAAGTTGGTCATATCGCACGCCGAGGAGACGGCGTCACCCCGGGAGGCGGTCCGTCACGAGGTTCGGGGCGGCGACTACCTGTGGCGGATCGCCGGCATCGTCTACGGCGATCCGCGCCTCTGGCCCCTGATCTACGACGCCAACCGCAGCCGCATCTCGAATCCGGACCTGATCTACCCGAATCAGGAGCTGGTCATTCCTCGCGGCCTCTCCCCCGAGGATCAGCGGCGGAGATTGCGTCAGCTCTGGGCGGACCAGCGCTGATCGTCCGCCAGCCATGCGGTGATTTGACCGCGTCGTACCAGCGATCCGGCTCCATCGGCAACCCGGTCCTCAGGGTCCAGGGGTGCGACCGGGTCTTCATGGAACCTCACCCGCGAGAGCTGAGGGTGCATGGGAAGCGGACCCGTAGGGGTCGCCGGTCGCAGCTCGGCTATCGGGCGGTCGCCCCGGCAAATCACGACGACCTCGCCACGCTCCTCCACGTCTTCCAGGAGCGTCCCGAGACGGCCAGGGGCTTCATCCAGTGCGATGGTGATCATAGAAGGGATGTTAGCAGATCCGACCCCCTTTGTCCCGTAGAACGAGGCGAGCGGCCTCGCTCAGGGCTTCGGCGCACCCGCGCAGCCGCGAGCGCAGACCGAGAAGCCGGCCGACGACCCACGGACGTCCCAGAGCATACAGCGCCACACGCGCCCGGCGCGTTCGTCCACCTGCGTCGAGGAAGCGGTTGAAGTCCAGGGGCAGGTCCTCGTCCACCGTGTCGCTCACCGCGCGGATCGCCGTATAGGGCACGCCGTGGGCGGCCGCCGTCCGCGCGTAGACGGCGGTCTCCAGGTCGACGACGGCGGCGTCCGCCGCGCTCTCGGCAAGCAGCCGACGTCCCAGCTCGGCCTTCTCGTCCGCACGGACGAGGATCCGGTCGTGCGAGAAGACGAGGGCCTGGCGTGCTCCGGCAAGCTCGACGGCGCGGTCGATCCATTCAGGATCGGGAGCCGGCGCGACGCCATCGCCGTCGCGGACCTCGCTCGCTACGGCCAGGCTGCCGACGTCGAGGCCGGGCGTCAGGCCGCCGGCGACGCCGAGGACGACGAGCCGCGACGGCCGGTGCGCGGCGAGCAGGGCCTCGAGCCCGGCGCGCGCCGCGCTCCAGCCGTCGCCCGTCCACCCGAGGACGAGCCGGCGCGAGCCCAGGCGTCCCGTGTAGGCGCGTCGCGAGCCGGCGCGCCGGACGTCCGCCACGCGGCGCAGCAGCGGCGCCAGCTCCTCGCGCATGGGCGCGACGACGGCGACCGTCTCAGCGTCCCGAGCGGACATAGCCGTTCATCCTCATCTACGAGAGGACGGCGAAATGTCCTCTCATTCGCATCCACATGCGGTGGCGAGGGCCCGGCAGACTTCCAGCATCTTCTCCGGGCTCACGGTGCCGACGAACGCCTTCAGCTCCCCTTGGCGGACCGTAAAGAGATTGCAGAGATTGACGCAGGACGTCTGCTTGAGCCCTTCGCCGAGACCCAGCTCGACTTCGGTGGGAGCGCCTCGAAGCGTCGACGTGACGGCAGCGACCGTGTCGGTGTGGAGCAACCCGATCAGCGAAGGGCGACTGAGAACCAGGACCGGTCTCTTCTTGTCCGGTCGCGGAAGATCAAGGAGCCAGATCTCTCCGCGGTTCAGTCGTTCGGCCATGACTGCCTGCCGATGAGAGATTCGATCTCTTCGAGCAGGGCGTCCGCCTTGCCCTCATAAGCCCGGGCGAGCCGTTCCTCGACCTCCCTACGTTCCTTGGCCCTGAGGTAGAGCTTCACCGCGGTGCGGACGAATGCCGACCTTCCCCGCCGCCTCGCTTCCGGATCGGCGTCGATACGGCCGAGCAGATCGGTGTCCATCGAGATCTGTATCGCCTTCGCCGTCATGGTGGGATCATACAATGTCTTGTCGCAGGACGAAGACAGCGGCCCTCACGCTGCCGAGCGGACATAGCCGTGCTCGCGGAACCAGTCGACGGCGCGTCCCAGGGCCTCCTCGACCGGCGTCTGCGGCAGGCCGAGCTCGCGCACCGCCTTCGAAGCGTCGAAGAACATCTTGTGACGGGCGAGACGGGCGGCGTCGTACGAGACCCGCGGCGTGCCGCCGAAGACGCGGGCGCGCAGGGTGTCGACGGCGGCGAAGCCGACCGGGATCCAGTGCGGCAGGCGCCGCCGCGGCGCCGGCAGGCCGGTCAGACGCGCCAGGACCTCGAGGATCTCGCGCAGCTCCAGGTTGCGGCAGCCGAGGATGTACTTCTCCCCCACGCGTCCCTTGTCGGCGGCCAGCAGATGACCCTGGGCGCAGTCGCGCACGTCGATCAGGTTGAGCCCGGTGTCGACGTAGGCGGGGATCCGGCCGTCGAGGAAGTCGACGACGATCTTCCCGGTGTCGGTGGGCTTGACGTCGCGCTCGCCCACCGGCGTCGACGGGTTGACGATCACCACCGGCACGCCGCGGGCGGCGAATTCCTCCGCTACCCGTTCGGCCTGGAACTTGCTCCGCTTGTAGGGGCCGATCATTTCAGCGTACGTGACCGGCGCGGTCTCGTCGGCGGGGGTGCCGTCGTCGTGGAGGCCCAGGGCGCCGACGGTGGAGGTGTAGACGATCCGCGCCGCGCCGGCCTTTTCGGCCGCGGCGAGCACGTTGCGGGTGCCGTCGACGTTGGCGGCGAACATGGCCGCGGGATCGGGCACGTAGAGGCGGTAGTCGGCGGCGCAGTGGAAGACGGCGTCGCAGCCGGCCACGAAGCGCTCGATGGCCGCGGCGTCGGTGAGGTCGCCGGTGACCACCTCGACGTCGAGCCCGGCGAGGTTGTCGCGCCGGCTCGACGCCCGTGCCAGGCAACGCACCGCCTCGCCGCGCGCGAGAAGCGCGCGCACGACGTGGCTGCCCACGAAGCCGGTGCCGCCGGTGACGAAAGCCTTCATCATGAGCGTTCCCGTTCGTTCCCGCGAAGCGGGAAGCTCGTCCCGCAGGGACGACGGAGAGATAGCCAGTGATTTCAATCACTGGCGTCGTCGGCGTTACCCCGTCATATGCCAGGCGGCCAGCCGGAACATCTCCAGCGGCTTCCGCTTCGATTCCATCACCACCGAAGCCTCGAAGCCCGAGTGCATGGCGCAATTCTGGCACAGGGGGTCCTGGCGCGACTCCCAATACTCCCAATCCGTCCCGTTCCAGAGCTCGTCCCAGGTCTCGACGTATTCCTTGCCGATCAGGTAGCAGGGCGTCTTCCAGCCGTTGGGCGTGAAGGTCACGGTCGACCACGGCGAGCAGTCGTAGTCGCGGCGGCCGGCCGCGAACTCGAGGAATTGCGGCGTCGAGGTGAGCGGGTATTCGCCGGCCCAGCTCAGGACCTCCTCGAACTTCTCCTGGATGTCCTTGCGGGTCAGGAAGATGTCGCGCTCGACCGACACGTAGTGGTAGCCCGGCGAGATCAGGATGCCGTCGATCCGCATGGCCTTGAGCATGTCGCACAGCTCGCGCACCTCGGCCACCGCGGTCTCCTTGTAGATCGTGGTGTTGACCCACATGTGGTGGCCCAGGCGTTTTCCTTCGGCGATCATCTCGACCGCCTTGTCGAAGACCCCCTCTTTCGCGCACACGTAGTCGTGGGTCCGCCTCATGCCGTCGAGGTGGACGTTGATCGTCAGGCGCTTGTGCGGCGCGATCTTGCCGTAGACCTTCTTGTCGAGCAGCAGCGCGTTGGTGCACAGGTAGATGTGCTTCTTGCGCCGGATGACGGCGTCGACGAGCTCCGGCAGCTCGGGATAGACGGTGGGCTCGCCGCCGCAGATCGACACCGCCGGGGCGCCGCAGTCCTCGAGTGCCTGGAGACAGGTCGCCACCGGCAGGCGGTCCTTGAGCTTGCCGGTGTGACGCTCCGTCGAGCAGCCGATGCAGGCGAGGTTGCAGGTGTAGAGCGGCTCGAGCATCATCACGAAGGGGTAGCGCTGGCGGCCGCGGAAGAAGTTCCGCGCCTGGTAGCTCAACATGTCGGTGGCGATGTGGAGGGGCATGCGCATGGTGGAGTTTCCTATCCGTCAAGCCGCGCGCTCGCGCGCCGGCGCCAGCTCGGTCTCGCGCCCGGAAGGCGCGCGGGTGGCGGCCATGTATTCCTCGTGAAGGCCCAGGGCCTGCAGAGGGAAGTAAAGGGCGTAGAGGTGATAGCGCAGGTAGAAGACCCTGGGGAAGCCGGTGCCGGTCCAGTATTCGTCGTGCCAGGTGCCGTCCGGCCGTTGCCGGGCGAGCAGGTAGTCGACGCCGCGGCGCGCCGCCGGCGAGGTGTGGTCGCCGGAGAAGAAGAGGCCCATGAGCGCCCAGGCGGTCTGCGCGGCGGTCGAGGGTCCCTGGCCCTTGCGGCGGGGATCCTCGTAGGACGCCGGCAGCTCGCCCCAGCCGCCGTCGGCGTTCTGGTGACGGCGGATCCATTCGGCGGCGCGCCGCACGCGCGGCTCCCGCACGTCGTGGCCGGCGGCGGAGAGACCGCGCAGCGCCAGCCAGGTGCCGTAGAGGTAGTTGCAGCCCCAGCGGCCGTACCAGGAGCCGTCGCTCTCCTGCTCGTCGAACAGGAAGCGGATCCCCCGCTCGATCGCCGGCTCGCCGCGCTCCATGCCCAGGGCGTGCAGCGCCTCGATCGAGCGCGCGGTGATGTCCACCGTCGGCGGGTCGATCATCGCGTTGTGGTCGGCGAACGGGATGTAGGTGAGCACCTTGCGGGTGCAGTCGCGTTCGAAGGCGGCCCAGCCGCCGTTGCCGTTCTGCATCGACAGCAGCCACGCCTGTCCGCGGGCGAGGGCGGCACGGCGCCCGGCCTCCTCGCGCTCGTGGGCGAGCGGCACCTTCTCGAGGCACTTGAGCACCTCGGCGGTGTCGTCGCAGTCGGGGTAGAACTCGTTGGCGTACTCGAAGTACCAGCCGCCGACCGGCGCCTCGGGGTCGATGAGCTTCCAGTCCCCCGGCTCGCGGACCTCTTTCGCGACCATCCAGCGCGCCGCCCGCTGCGCCGCCGGGTGGTCGGCCGCCAGCCCCGACTCGAGCAGCGCGTTCAGGGCCAGCGTGGTGTCCCACACCGGCGACTTGCAGGGCTGGACGCGGAGCGTGTCGCCGTCCTCGATCTCGAGCTTCTCGAGCTCGAGGAGCTGTCGGCGCATCGCCGGATGGTCGAGCGGATAGCCGTGGCAGCGCAAAGCGATGAGAGTGTTGATGATCGGCGGGAAGATCGCGCCCAGGCCGTCGCTCTTCTCCAGGCGTTCGAGGATCCAGGCCTCCGCCCGCGCCAGGGCGCGGCGGCGCCACGGCCGGATGCGCAGCGCCTCGAAGACGTGGTTGGCGACGTTCACGAGGCGGAAGAAGGCGCTCCAGAGATGCCCGCGGAGGCCGTCGACCGCCGGGTGCGCGGGCTTGCCGCCGCGCACCCGGAGCTCGGGAATGCGGGCGTGCTCGGGGAGCTCGCGGCAGGGCCGGTAGGCCCAGATCATGCTGAGCGGCACCACGATCGCCCGCGACCACGAGGACATGGCGTAGAGGTTGAAGTACAGCCACCGCGGCAGCAGCACGATCTCCGGCGGCACCGCCGGGCACTGCGACCACGGGTACTGGCCGAAGATCGCCAGGTAGATGCGGGTGAACGAGTTGCAGGCGTCGATGCCGCCGAGGCCGAGGATGGTCTCGCGCGCCCGCGTCATGTGCGGCGCCTCGGGATCGTCGCCCGCCAGCTTGAGCACCAGGTAGGCCTTGACCGAGGCGCTGACGTCCGCGCCGCCGCCGGGGTAGATCGCCCAGCCGCCCTCGGCGAGCTGCCGTTGGCGGACGTAGCTCGCGGCCTTGGTCACGCGCTTCTCGTCGGCGCGGCCGAGGAAGTGGAGGCAGAGCACGTACTCCGACCCGAGGATGGAGTCGCCTTCGAGCTCGGCGCACCAGTGGCCGTCCTCGTGCTGCAGCTCGAGGAGGCTCTCGCGGGCGGCCTCCACGGCCCGGCGCAAGCGCGTCCCCGGAGCCTCGGTCACGCTCGGAACCGGCACCATGGCCACGGCGCCGGATGATTCGCTGTGTCTCATGAGGTCCATGTCGTTCCAGATCCCTTGAGCTTCCTGGTGTCGTCGCACTCTTTCGTACGGACGGCCGCCCATGCCAGTTCTGTCGTGCGTCGTGACCGTCCGGTGCGCGGCTGAAGCCGCAGATCCTACTCATATCCGCCGCCGCCCGCTACACCGTCCGGCCTGTAGCCGTGGGGACCGTCCTCGGTTCGTGGGGGTCGGGGTCGGGCGGGTATGTTACCGTACTTTCGCCGTTTGAAGAAATCCGGCCGTCATAGAATGCTCCGCGAGGACCGGTCATGAACCCGCACCCGAGATCCCCCCTGTCGATCCTCGCCCTGGCGTCGTGGATGGCGGCCTTCGCACTGCCGGCCAGCGGCGTCCAGGTCACCCGCGGCCCTTACCTGCAGCGGGCCACGCCGACGAGCCTGGTGGTGCGCTGGCGCACCGACGTGGCCACCGACAGCCGGGTGCGCTACGGCGACGGTCCCGCCGACCTGACGTTCACGGCCGACGACTTCGCGGCGACGACCGAGCACGAGGTCGAGCTGACCGGGCTCATGCCGGAGACGACCTACTTCTACTGCGTCGGCACGACGGGCGAGGAGCTGGCCGGCGGCGACGCCGGCACCTTCTTCGTCACGCCGCCGCCCGTGGGCGCGCGGCGCGCCGTCCGGATCTGGGTGATCGGCGACTCGGGCACCGCCAACGCCGACGCCGGCGCCGTGCGCGACGCCTACCTGAGCTTCACCGGCAGCCGCCACACCGACCTGTGGCTGCTGCTCGGCGACAACGCCTACGCGAGCGGCACCGACGCCGAGTACCAGGCGGCCCTCTTCGACGCCTACCCCTCGCTCCTGCGCTCGAGCGTCCTGTGGCCGGCCTTCGGCAACCACGACGGCGTCGCCGCGGACTCGGCCACCCAGAGCGGGCCGTACTACGACGTCTTCACCCTGCCGGCGGCGGCCGAGGCGGGCGGCATGGCCTCGGGCACCGAGGCCTACTACTCCTTCGACTACGCCAACGTCCACTTCGTCGTCCTCGACTCGCACGAGAGCGGCCGTTCCCCGGGCGGCGCGATGCTGATCTGGCTGACCGCCGACCTGGCGGCCAGCGACGCCGAATGGGTGATCGCCTTCTGGCACCATCCGCCTTACTCGCGGGGGTCCCACGACTCCGACCTCGAGCTCCCGCTCATCGAGATGCGCGAGAACGCCCTGCCGATCCTCGAGGACAGCGGCGTCGACCTGGTGCTGACGGGCCACAGCCACTCCTACGAACGCTCCTTCTTGCTCGACGGCCACTACGGCACGTCGCCCACCCTCGACGGCTCGATGATCGTCGACGGCGGCGACGGCGACCCGGCGGGCGACGGCGCCTATGCCAAGCCGACCGCCGGCCGGGGGGCGCACGAGGGGGCCGTCTACGTGGTGGCGGGCAGCTCCGGACGCGTCGGCGGCGGTGCGCTCGACCACCCGGCGATGGTCGTGTCCCTGAGCGTCCTCGGCTCCGTCGTCCTCGACGTCGAGGGCCACGTGCTCGACGCGATCTTCCTCGACGCGACGGGCGCCGTCGCCGACCGCTTCACCCTCCTCAAGGGCGCGATCTTCGTCGACGGCTTCGAGAGCGGCGACGCGTCGGCGTGGTCGGCGGTCGTGGGCGGGCCATAGGCGAAAGCCCGCGACCTTGACAAACGTTTGATAGCATGACAGGATCCTCCACGGACTTCCCGAGGAGGATCACCATGATTCCCAAGAGCTCACCGGCGCTTCTGGCCTTCGCCCTGACTCTCCTGCTCGTGACGCCGCTCGTGGCCGACCCGCTGCCATGGGGCCCCGAGTGTGGCGCCGTGCGGTGCCCGGGCGCCACGCTCCTGATCCCCTACTTCGAGGTCGACCTCGACGATTCCGGCCGGACGACCCTCTTTTCGATCGCCAACGCCGACTTCGAGCCGGCGCTCGTCCGGGTCGTGGTCTGGACGAATTGGGGGATCCCGGCGCTCGGCTTCAACGTGCTGCTCGCCCCCGACGAGCTGCGGTCGATCCATCTCGGGAAGGTGCTCGCCACCGGCGCCCTGCCGGTGAGCCACTACGACGACCCCTTCGACTATCCCGGCTGCCCCTCGCAGCTCGCCCCGGCGACGCTCGACGCGCAGGCCCTGGCGACGCTGAAGGCGCGCTTGACCGGGCAGCCGGATCCGGACGACGGCCAATGCTACTCGGAGGCCGTCGAGGACGGTCTGGCGACCGGCTACGTCACCGTCGACGCCGTCAGGCGATGCTCGGACACGGCGCGCTTCCCCGGCGACGCGGGCTACTTCGCCGCGGGCAATCAGGGCGTGGCGAGCGACCGTAACGTCCTCTGGGGCGACGTCTTGCTGCTCGACGACGCGCGCGACCGCGCCGACGGGTTCGAAGCCGTCGCGCTGCGGGCCGACGCCGAGCGCTTCGGTACGGGTCCGGGTCAGGTGCCGGGCACGTTCTACGATTGCTGCACGCTCGGGGAAGTCCCTTCCTTCGACGATCACCGCACGCCGCTGTCGGCGACCTACCGGACCCGCGTCCTCGGCGCCAAGACCCTCGGCACGCAGCTCCTGGTCTGGACCCAGGGGCAGCCCGAGACCCGGTATCCGGACGGCGGCCCTCTCGAGTGCGGCGCGAGCCCGAAGGAGACCTACGTCGGTATGGCTTCGCGCGATGAAGCAGGCGGCGGCGGCAACTTCATCGAGCTCACGACGGCTCTCAGGACGCAGCGTCTGGACCTCGAGGATTTCGCGGAGCTCGAGGGTTTGTTCGGCACGCTGGACCTGTGCACCAAGCACCGCTCGGCCTTCGGCTTCCTCTCGCCGCCGACCCGGCTCTTCCAGACCTGGGTCGTGCCGCTCCTCTCCCTGCGCGACCGCTTCAGCGTCGGCTACCACGCGGCGCCGGTGCGGGAACCGGGCGTCTGTGGGTGACCTGGGCCGTCCGAAGAGATCGCGGACCCAGCCCCACCGGAGTGATCGTCCCACCATGACTGCCAGGAACTCACCGGCGGCAACAATTCTGTTGCCAACAATTCTGTTGCGAGGATGCGATGGTCGCACAGCGACGGGATCGGTGCGGTGATCCGGCGCTTGCTACAAACCCGAGCCTGAGACCGCGTCCGTGGTCAGCATTAATCCCAGAACTCCGACAATGTAGAGGACAAAGGGCCTAAGAGGTCGAGTGGACGGTCGCGCGCTGGCCCTACTTTCCCTGAACATCGACGGACGCTTTCCATTCCTCGATCCGCTCGAACCCATCTCGACAGATCACCTCCGAAAGGGCGCCCAACGTCTCCATATCGACGAGGCCACGGCCCGCGAGATTCTGGCGTCCTGTGAGAGTCTGCTCGGATGGAATCCGCTGGAAGGCGGACGCTTCAAGCTCGAGGACGCACCGACGGCTCGACTACCGCCGGAATCGTCAGGCGCAGCCTGACCTACGTGGACGCGGTGAGCCGATTCACGCCAGTGTCGGCGCGTACGCTGGCGTCATCCGGCCGATTCACGCCAGTGTCGGCGCGTACGCTGGCGTCATCCGGCCGATTCACGCCAGTGTGGGCGCGTACGCTGGCGTCATCCGACCGATTCTCGCCAGTGTGGGCGCGTTCGCTGGCGTCATCCGACCGATTCACGCCAGTGTGGGCGCGTTCGCTGACGTCATCCGGCCGATTCACGCCAGCGGCGACGCGCACACTGACGTCATCCGGCCGATTCACGCCAGCGGCGACGCGTACGTTGGCGTCATCTGGCCGAACGACTCCGCGTCTGCTCCGCGCGGCCGCAGTGGACGTTCCAGCGGCTGTGAGGTCATCGGGCCATCGACGACGCGATGTTCGGGCTGGCCGGATTGACGTCCAGCCGTTTCTCTTTCGGCAGGACGATCAGGTCCATGTCCTCCATGGGAATGGCTCCCAGGAGCGGCAGGTCCCCCAACACCAAGGCGCCCACGAAGCCGATCCGGTTCTTGAAGCGGATCTCGATCGGTCCCACGTAGGGGACGAGCTTCTTGGCGCCGTCCGCGAGGGTCACTTCCTTTTCGTCGATCTCCTCGAGCTTGAGCTGGAGACGGACGTGCTCGGGGATGCAAAGGTGGACGGCCCCCGTGTCGACGAGGACGTCGACGTCCATCGGCTTGAGCTTCGGCTTCTTCGGGTTGATCAGCCGGACCTTCGCGGTCACCAGTCCCATGGTCGCCTCGGTCATCTCGATGATCCTCGGGGGCTCGTGGCGGCGCGGGCGTCGCCTGACCCCGGCTTCCCCTCCAGTATATGCCGACAGCCGGGTCACGCCGGCAGGCGCGGACGCCTGGCCGCCACCAGGGTGCCGCCGAGCACCAGCACCGAGCCGCCGCCCCGACGGCGTCGGGGCGGGACGATGGGCGGTGGCTACTTGACCACGGGCAGGTCCGCCGCCGTCGCGCCGAAGGCCACGGTCTGATATCCCGTGTTGCCCGAAACGTTGGCGTCCTTCAGGAAGAACCTCGCCTCCGGTTGGAAATAGAGGCCGATGGTGTCGACGCCGTCGGCGTCCCAGTCGCCGCCGATGGGGCGGAACAGCGGGCTCGGCTTGCCGAACTGGACGGTGAGGTCCGCCGGGCCGGTGGCCGGCGCGTTCTTCAGGTACCACAGCGTCGTCGACGGATCCCACAGCGCCACGCCGTCGGCGCCGTCGCCGTCCCAGTCGCCGGCGGCCGGCGGGAAGTTGGCGGTCACCGTGGTGAGGACGATCGAGAACGTGTAGTCCGGGGGACCCGCGGCGTTCGTGTCGCGCAGCGTGAAGACGCCGGTCGACGGGTCGTAGAGGCCGATCGAGTCGACGCCGTCGCCGTTCCAGTCGCCGGCGACCGGGACTTGGCCGGCGCCCGCGGTGCCGAAGCTGAACGTGGTCTGGGGCAGGCCGCCGGTGGTGACCTCGTCGGAGAGGAGGAAGGTCGCGGTGGCGGCGTCGTACACGCCGCCGGAGCGGATGTCGTTGCCGTCCCAGTCGCCGTAGACCGGCTGCAGGTTGGCGGCGCCGAGGGTGAAGGCGATGTCCTTGCCCGGGTTGCGCAGCGACGTGGTGACGAGGAAGCTCGCCGTGGCGGGGGTGTAGACCCCGACGGAATTCGGCGTGGTGCATGGGTAGCGCATCGGGTTGACCCAGGTGCCCCAGCGGGCGTTGCCCGGGATGTTCTTGGAGTATTCCCCCAGGTAGTAGTACGTCACGCCGTTGGGATGGGGAGTCATGCCGGTGTAGTCGCCCCAGCGGCGCGGCACCGGGTCGAAAGCGGTGTAGGTGATCTCGCCGCTCTTGAGCAGGGCCTCGGCCTGCAGCGTGCCGGCCGGGTCGCCGCTCTGGCGTCCGGTGGCCCAGACGTCGGGGAAGTGGGTCGACCCCGTCTTGGTGTAGCCGACCGCCATGTCGTCGCAGTGGTTGGCGGCGAGGTCGGCGAAGATGCGGTACTCGCCGGTCGACGCGAACACGCCGGCGTCGAGCACGCTCGGCACGGTGGGATCGATGCGCGCCCAGCGCACGCAGTCCACGGTGCCGCCGCCGGGATTGCAGGAGATGGTGTTGGACATCCACAGGGAGCCGTTGCGGTACTCGGCGTCCTGGACGCGCCAGTCGTTGGCCTGGATCGCGCCGCCGCCGAGCTGTGGCGCGTTGATGGGAAAGCCGGGAAACACTCCGGTGGCGGTGAAGAGGTTGACGGTCCCCAGGTTGACCAGGGTGCCGCCGGCGCCGTTGAACGGGTTGGCCCACGACCAGACGCCGTAGGTCTGGCCGTTGAAGACGTCGTCGGTCAGGACGTGATGGGGACCTGTGGTGGGGAAGGTGCCCTGGTGGAAGCCGTGGAGGTTGGCCGGCTGCGGGGTGCTGTCGTTGCCGGTGCTCTGCGACACCACCAGGATCGGGGCGCCGGCGTAGAGCTCGCGCTTGCGCACGGCCCAGAGGCGCCCCTCGAAGAAGGGGCCGGCCTGGAGGAACATGTTGGCGCCCATGAAGATCGCGTTGATGCCGACGCCGGCGTGGGGGTAGTCGAAGAAGTTGCCGCCGACGTTGGTGGCGAACGAATATCGGTTCCAGGTGCCGGTGGGATCGGGCCCCTGGGTCGCCGCGATGCAGTAGCGCACTCCGCCGTCGTCGATGCCGAGGATGAAGCGGTTGAACCGCTCGTCGTAGATCACGTTGGGGTCGAAGTTGGAGTTGTTGTTCGAGCACCCCGGAACGCCCGCGAAAAACGTGCCGAACGGAGTCGGCGGCACGAGCTGAGTCCCCAGCCGGTCGTAGATCGCGAAAGCGACGTTGGTGACGGTGATCAGGTGCCGGGGGCCGGCGGCCATCTCGGGATCCGGCGGCACGGCGGTGAAGAGGCCGCCGCAGCACTGGCCGGCGTCGATCGAGGGGAAGCCCGTGCCCACGGCCGGCGCCTTGGTCGGAAGGAGGGCGGAAACGTCCTGGACGTTGAAGTCGGGCGGCAGGGAGAGGGCTTCCTCACGCAGCCGCTCGGCCTCCTCCTCGGAGATGGGCATCTCGATCTGGTTGCCGGTCGACCGCGGCTTGGCGAGAAGCAGCGCGTCGAAGGCCTTGGTCGACAGGTCGGCGAGATCGATCGGCGAGCTCTCGATCTGCTCGTAGAAGACGACGGGCGCCCACGAGGGGGCGTCGGGCACGTTGTCGGCGGGCGCCACGCCGACCCGCGACGCGCCCGCGGCCGCGGCTTCTTCGCCGGCGACCGGAGCGGCTTCCGGCGGCGCCGTGTCGGCGGGTCCGAGCTGGCTGCACGCCGCGCTCAACCCGAGGACCAGGAGGAGGGAGAGAGAGCTGCGGAGACACTTCGAGTGCATGTGCTGATCTCCTTTGTCTGGGCGGTCTCCGGCAATTGCCGGAGACACGGTTGACCTGAGGTCCGGCCGTGCCGGACGACGGTGATCAGCGCCACTGATGGAAGCGTATGGCCGGAAAGCCCACAACTCGACCTTGAGCGTCAGGGAGCATAGTGCTTCCGGCGAAGGACGTCAAGTGGATTCCGGCCTGCGAACGTGCGGTGGAATCGCCGCCGTCAGGGCACGCCCGTGCCGCTCGGCTTGTCCTTGCGGCGCGGCTCGGTGGCGGCTCTTCCATCTCTTGGTCGCCGGCCGCCAGGGAGTGGCTCGCGGCGAAGCCGCCCGAGGCGTCAGCGAGGACGCGACCGTCGTCGCTCGAGCAGGCGCTACTGCCGTGCTCTTGACGCCCGGTGTCTTCGAATCAGGACGTGGGCCGGGATACCCAGCCCTTCTTGCAGTCGCCGGATCATCGGCAACGTCAGGCTGCGGGTGTGGTTGAGGATCTCGGCTACCCGAGCTCGAGTGCCGATGTAAGACTCCAGGTCGCGCCTGCTCAGTCCGAGCTGGTCCATTCGGAACAGGATGGCGTCGATGGGATCCGGAGGATCGATGGCGTGGTGCTTCTCCTCGTAGGCCTCGACGAGAGTCGACAGGACCTCCAGCCGGTCACACTCCGGGGATCCGGAGGGTGCGTCCCAGAGCTTCTCGATCTCGGCCAGCGCGGCCTCGTGTTCGGCTTCCGTGCGGATCGGCTTGACGTCCATCGTGGGTTCTCCATGCTCAGATTGTGGTGGCGTCGATGCGGTCGTACTCGGGATGAGTGCCGACGAAGCGGATGAAGACGATGCCCAGGTCGTATCGGATCGCCGCGGTCAGCCGGTAGTCGTTGCCCTTGATGTTGAAGACCACCCGGTTGTCCGCCAGGAAGCGCGGCGATCGTCCGACGGTCCCCGCGCGGGCTATACTTTCACCGTTCAGAGCTACCCTCGAGCGCCGCATGAACCCGTACAACTGGCAGATCCACAGCCCGCAGGTCGAGATTCCGCGTCCCGACCTCGGCAAAGTCACGGCGACGCTGCTGGAGGGCGGCAGCTCGGTGGTGCTCGGCGGCCGGGGGATGGGCAAGAGCGTGTTCCTGGACCAGCTCCGGGCCGAGCTCGAGCGCGTCGCCGGCGTCCGCGTGGTCCTCATCCAGGCCCCGCCGCCGGAGCTCACCGTCCGCGCTTGCCTCGACTCCCTGGCTCGCGTGCTCGGCGTCGCTGCGCAGGGAGCCCTCTACTCGCTCGAGATCTTCGAGACGTTCTTCGCTCGCGACGGCGCACCGGAACGGCTCGTCCTCCTCTTCGACGAGTTCGACCGCTACGCCGAGAGCGGCAAGCAGGAGTCAGGACAGCCACCGGGTCGAGGATTCTTCAACGACCTCGAGGCTTCGCGGCGCGCTTTGGGCCGGCTGGGCCTGCTGGCGGCAGGCTCGATCGGCATCTACGTTTTCCGGGACGTGTTGGGATCGAGCTTCTTGGCGCGGGCACTCCACGTTCGGCTGCTGCCGTTCGGTCCCGGCGAGAGCGCGGACCTGACGCGTGCATTCGACGAGCGTGGAACGCCCCTTCCTGACGACGTGCTCGCCGGCCTTCAACTGGCCACCGGCGGCCTTCCCGCTCTCCTGACCTACGGCCTGCAGCGGTTGTGGCGTCTCGAAGGTCTGCCCACTCCGCACGACGTGACCGCGATCTACGCCGAGTTTCGGGAAGAGCACGGCGAGTACTTACGCGATCTCCTGAAGGGTTTGACCAATCCGCGGTTGTCGGAGGCGCCGCAGCGGGTGTGGGAGCGGATCCAGCGCGAGTCCGGGGAGATATCGAGAAGCGTGCTGGAAGAAGCTTGTCGCCGGCCGGACGGCCCCCTGGATCTCGACTTGGCCGACGTGCTCCATCTCCTTCAAGCTACGGGCCTGGTCCGCCTCCAGGGCTCGGCGTACTCCAGTGATCCCGTGGTGGCGCACCCCATCACCAGCATCCTCAATTTGCCGTCGGCGTCGCCGCCTCGTGAAGGGTTCCGCGAGCGTTTCCTCAACGACCTGGAGATGCTCCTGGGTAAGCTCCATCGCTCGAGCGCCGACTTCTTTCGGCCGCATCCGAAGGGCAAGCGGCTCCTGCCTGAGGCGGTATTCACCGCCCATCTGGGGCTCGGCTTCGACCTGTTGGGTTGGACGATCGAGCGCGAAGCTCAGAGCGTCGCGGGACGCACCGACCTGAAGCTGCGGCGCAATGGCTCGCGTGAAGTTGCGATCGTGGAGGTCAAGATCTGGGGCCATCCTGGGGCCAAGGAGGCCCAACTGCAGATCGAGAGCTACTGGACTGCCGAGGTGGCCGCTGGAGCAGTCGTCCAGATCGCCGACGCCGCGCCTCCGGAGTGGGCGGAAGTCTACCGGCGAGAGTGTCTCGAGGGATCAGGCTGCGAGGTCGAGCGGAGGGTGCTCAGCGATTCACCGGTCCAGGCTCGCTGGACCTGCAACACGGCCTTGAGGGAAGGGATGGTCGCCTTCGTCGATCACTATCTCCTCTGGCTCGGACGGCGGGCGCCGTAAGAGCCACGCCGAAGGCGACGGAGTCAGGGCACGCCCGTGCCGCTCGGCTTGTCCTTCTTGAACGAGCGGCGCGGCTCGGTGGCGGGGCTCAGTCGAAAGACGCCCTCGTCGACGACGCGGCGCAGCTCCATGTCCACGAGACAGGTCTCGTTGGCGACCAGGATGCGGTCGAGCGGGATGTCCTCGGAGCGGAACTCGCCGGCCACGAGGTGGGAGAATCCTCGCTCGGGACGGGCGGTCAGGCGGAAGCCGAGGGCGCCGCCGGGGATGGTCGACATGCGGTCGTGGTCGAGGTAGTAGGTCAGGCAGTTGCCGGCGCGCCGGTTGCGCTGGCGGTCGACGAAGAAGCCCTTGGGGAGCACGTCGGGGCTGTAATCGCGGCCGGCGAGCAGCAACAGGTCGTAGTCGGTGACCGGCCGCCCCTGGTCGTCGTGGATGTGGAAGACCACCATGGCGCAGCGCGGCACCCCCTCGCGGGCCTGGACGCCCTGGGAGAGCTCGGCCAGCTCGTCGCCGAGGGCGGCGTAGGCGGCCTCGCCGTCCACCTTCAGGCAGCGCAGGATCCAGTCGAACACCGGCTTGTCGGCGGCGTTTTCGGGCGTCACGCTGCGCATGATGCCGATCTTCTTGCCGGAATGGGCGGCGTCGGGCACGATGCCCAGGGGCAGACGCGGCGAGCGCACGCTGGTCTTGACGACCATGCGCAGCGTCGGCGGGCGTTGCCGCAGCACCTCCTCGGTCTGGACGAGCTCCACGCGGCGGTAGTTCATGTTGGCGGCGGCCAGGCGCACCACGCCGTCGGAGCCCGTCTCGCCGGTGTAGGAGTTCAGGTGGTCGTAGAGCTTGGAGTCGATGGCCTGGCCGCTGAGCACGAAGGGGTAGAAGCCGTTCTCGGGCGAGCGGTAGCTCATCCAGGCGACGTTGAGATCGCTTTGCTCCGGGCTGGCGAGCTCCAACCAGTCGAGGATCCGCTGGCCGGGCTCGACGCCCTGGAAGAAGTTCGCGATGCGGCTCAGCCGCGACTTGCCGAGCTGGGCCAGGGCGGAGCCGAAATTGGCGGGCGCCAGCATGACCAGGTGCTGGAGGGGCAGCCGGTCGAGGCCGCCGGCGCCGTAGAAACGCTCCACCCAGTTGCGCACGACCGGGCCGCCGGTCGAATGGGTGATGCAGGAGAACTTGCGCCGGGCGTTGGCGTTGTTCGGGACCTGCTGGCGCAGCGCGTTGTCGAAGGCGCGGCCGACGTCGTCGATCGTGACCTCGTCGTGGAAGCTGACGTAGCGGCCGAGGTAGAGGTGCCGGACCTCGAGGTCGAGACCGGCGGCGGCACCGGCCTGCGCCAGGGCTTCCGGCAAGCCGCCGTAGGTGTCCGTGTCGGTGACGCTCCAGCCGTGGACGAAGATGAGCAGCACGGTGGTCTCCTCCTTGGCGAAATGAGTTGGGCGTCGATTCTGTCATACGCGGGCACGCGGCGGGGGCGCGGCGACGCGCACTACGTCCGGAATGTCGAAAAAACCGACTGCTCGGTCGAACGGCTGTCGCGGCTCTTGGCAAGCCGGCCCGGAGCGGCTACAGTGTCTGGTGGGGCGGGAGACGACCCTGCTGACTCGACCGGACACGACCCCCCCCTCTCTCACACCCCCGTCTCCCGCCCCACCTGCTCACTCCCCCGGCACACGGACGCAGAGATCACCGGACGCAGAGATCACCGGCTGCGGTAGGATGCGGATCCTCACCGCGGGCCGGCCATGAAAGTCGTCATCCAGATCCCCTGCTTCAACGAGGAAGAGACCCTGCCGGCGACCCTGGCGGCGCTGCCGCGCGAGCTCGCGGGCGTCGACCGGGTGGAGTGGATCGTGATCGACGACGGCAGCGCCGACCGCACCGCCGAGGTCGCGCGCGCCCACGGCGTGGACCACGTGGTGCGGATGAACGGCAACCAGGGCCTGGCGCGCGCCTTCATGGCGGGCCTGGTGGCCGCCGTGGAGCGCGGCGCCGACGTGATCGTCAACACCGATGCCGACAACCAGTACCGCGCCGACGACATCCCCGAGCTCATCCGTCCGCTGACGGCCGGCGAGGCGGACATCGTCATCGGCGCCCGCCCGATCGCGGCGATCCGCCACTTCTCGGCCACCAAGCGGGCGTTGCAGCGGATCGGCAGCGGCGTGGTCCGCAGGCTCAGCGGCACGCGGATCCGCGACGCGCCCAGCGGTTTCCGCGCCTTCACCCGCGACGCCGCCTTGCGGCTCAACGTCTTCTCCAGCTACACCTACACCCTGGAGACGATCGTCCAGGCCGGCCACAGCAATCTGCGCGTCGTCGACGTGCCGGTGCGGGTCAACCCGCCGACGCGGCGCAGCCGCCTGATCCGCAGCATTCCCGTCTATCTACGGCGCAGCGTCGCCGATCTGCTCTCGACGTACCTCGTCTATCACCCCACCAAGCTCTTCAACGTGCTGGGGCTCCTCTTCCTGATTCCGGGCCTGGCGCTGGCGGTCCGCTACCTGGTCCTGGCCTCGATGGGGCAGGGCACGGGGCACGTGCAATCGGTGATCGCGTCGGGCGTGCTGGCGATCTGCGGCGTCTTCATGTTGGCGATCGGCGTGGTGGCGCGGCTGCTGGGCGTCAACCGGCGCCTGCTCGAAGAGATCCGCTATCTCGAACGCTCGCGGCGGAAGGAGGGCTGACCCATCAGCGCGCTCGAGCCGGTCCGCGACCGTCCGCCGGGCTTCGTCGCCGGCAACACTTTCGACAAGTACGGCACCCGCAATCCCTTGTACCGCAAGCTGATGGCGCGGTTCCTCGCCGACTGCCGCGAGCTGCTGGGGACGGTCGCGCCGCGCCGCGTCCTCGAGGTCGGCTGCGCCGGCGGCGACCTGGCGCCGCGGCTCCTGCCGGAGAGCGGCGTGCGCTATCTCGGGTGCGACGTCAGCGTCGCCGAGGTCGCGGCGGCGAGGGCGCGGCCCGGCGGCCGGCGGTTTCTCGCCGCCTCCGCCTACCGCCTGCCCTTCGCCGACGGCGCCTTCGACACCGTCGTCGCCTGCGAGGTCTTCGAGCACCTCGAGCACCCGGAGCTCGCCCTGCGCGAGGTGGAGCGCGTGGGCCGCGGGCACCTCCTGCTGAGCGTCCCCTGGGAGCCGGTGTGGCGGCTGCTGAACCTGCTGCGCGGGCGCTACTGGAAGGCCCTGGGCAATACCCCCGGCCACGTCCGGCACTACTCGCGGGCGGCGATCCGGAGCCTGGTGGCGAGCCGGTTCGAGCTGGTCGCGGAGCGCCGGCCGCTGCCGTGGACGGTCTTGCTGGCCCGCCGCCGGGGCGCTGATGCGTGAGCCAGGCACGGCTGCCCGCTGGATCCATGCCGCGGTCCTGCTCCTGTCCCTGGCGTGCTTCGGCTGGGTGCTGTGGCCGGTGTGGCGCCACGGCCGCGAGCTCGCCGCCGGCGTCCACGGCGGGGCGCTGTGGCGCGGGATCCTCCTGGGCGCGGTGCTCTACGCGCTGCTGAGCGTGCTGCTGGCGCTCGCCTGGTGGTGGCTGGCGGGGATCTACGGCCCGCGGCCAACCGTCAGGACGGGGTACGCCGTCTACGCCCGCTCGCAACTGGCCAAGTACCTTCCCGGCAACGCCTTCCACTACGTCAGCCGGCAGCTCCTCGGCCGGCGCGCCGGCCTCTCCCATCCGGCGCTGGTCGCCAGCGGCCTGCTCGAGCTGGGGAGCCTGCTGCTGGCGGCGGTGCTGGCGGCGGCCGTGGGGCTGAGAGTCGCGCGTTCGGCGGCGGACGCCGGTCTCTGGTCCTGGCCGTGGGCGCTGGCGGCAGGCCTGGCGGCGCTGGTGGCCTGGCCCCTCCTCGACGCGCTGTTGCGCCGCTGGCGTCCGACCTCGCGGTGGCTGGCCGAGCTGCCCCACCTGTCGCTCGGCCGCACCTTGCGGCTCCTCGGCCCGGCGGTGGCGCTGCACCTGGCGTTCTTCGCCGGCGTCGGGATCCTCCTGATGCTCCTGGCGAGCGCCTGGGAACGGCCCTTCAGCGAGCTCGCGAGCGTGCTCTGGGCGTTCCCGATCGCCTGGGCCGCCGGGACGGTCGCGGTCGGGGCGCCGGCCGGCGTCGGCGTGCGCGAAGCCGTGCTCGCCCTGGCGCTCGAGCCGCTCGTGGGTCCGGCCCGCGCCGCGGCGCTGGCCCTCGCGCTGCGTCTCGTGACCACCGGCGGCGACCTGCTGAGCGCGCTTTTCGGCTGGCGGCTCCGAGAACGGCGAGGGTAAACGCCGTCTGCTGGAGGAGCAGGTGGCGGGCTCGCTCGAGACGCGCCGGGTGTCGATGCTGCTGCTGGTGGCCTTCGGCGGCGCCGCTGCTATGATCGCTGCGCCGAGGAGCGATGACGCAGCAAGGCCCCACCCTGAGCGAGCTGACCGAGTTCGCCGTCCAGCTTGCACGGCGCGCCGGCGAGGTGACGCTGGAGTATTTCCGCCACGGCGTCGAGGCCGACCTCAAGGCCGACGGCACGCCGGTCACGGCGGCGGACCGGGGCGCCGAGGAGCTGCTGCGCCGGGAGATCGGCGCGCGCTTCCCCGCCGACGGGATCGTCGGCGAGGAATTCGGCGCCGACGCGGGCGAAAGCGGCCGGGTGTGGATCCTCGACCCGATCGACGGCACGCGCTCCTTCGTCCACGGGGTGCCGCTCTACGGCGTGCTGGTGGGGCTCGAGATCGGCGGCGAGACGGCGCTCGGCGTGATCCACCTGCCGGCCCTCGGCGAGACGGTGTGGGCCTGCTCGGGCGGCGGCTGCTGGTGGAACGGCGCGCGCGCCGGGGTGTCGCAGGTCGGCGATCTCGGCCGCGGCCTGGTGACGACGAGCGACGTCCCCACCGACGGCCGGCTCGACCGTCTCTTCGCCGCCGCCGGGTTGCGCCGCACCTGGGGGGACTGCTACGGCTACGCCCTGGTCGCCACCGGACGCGCCGAGGCGATGATCGACCCGGTGGTCGCCGTGTGGGACGTGGCGGCGGTGAAGCCGATCATCGAAGAAGCCGGTGGGCGCTTCACCGATCTCCACGGCCGATCCGGAATCCGCGGCGGCAGCGCCGTGGGCACCAACGGGCTCGTCCACGACGCCGTGCTCGGGCTGGTGAAGGGATGACCGCGGCCGGCGCCGGGGATGCCGGCGCCTACTGAGCCTGGCGGTTGTAGTTGATCGTGATCTGGGTCTCGCCCTCCTGGCCGACGACGCCGACGGCGAGCGTCCGTCCTTCCTCCGCAAGCTCCGCGGTGAGCGAGGAGAAGCTGCCCTGGGGCGTGGTGTTGGTGCTCTGGCCGGTGATCTCGAAGCCGGCGCCCTCGAGCTCTTCCCGGTAGTAGTCGACGACCTTGTCAGCCGCGTCGGCGCTCTTGCACGCGACGATGCCCGACACGCCTTCCGGGGTCTCGGCGTGGTAGCTCCCCTGGGTCTCCGCGGCGCCGGGATAGATCGGCACCCAATCGGGCACGTTCGCGAGCGAGGCGCCGGCACCGAAGCGGGCCTCGCCCTCGGGTCCCGAGATCGTCATGCCGCCGCCCTCCCCGCCGGCGGAGGCGTCGAGCGAGAAGGTGCCTTCCTCGGTGGTGAGGCTGAACTTGCCTTCGGCCATGTCCTCGAAGCTCAGGGTCGCCACCTCGCCGGTCTTTTTGTTGCGGAAGGTGATGGTCCCGGCCTCGTCGTCGCTCTCGAGCAGCTCGAGCTCGGGGTTGAAGCGCACCGCGGTCTCGGCCGCCACCTTGGCCGGGTTCTTCTCCAGCTCGGCGGCGAATTCCTTGGCTTTGAACACGCCGAAACCCACCAGCGCCGCCAGGGCGATGCCGCCGAGGACGACCAGCGCGCCGCAGCCGATGCCGATCCACGCCAGCGGGCTCAGTCCTTTTTTCTCAGTACCGTTGGTCACGTCTTCTTCTCCTTGATTCGAACCGGTCCGGACCGCTCTCCAGTCTATCGCGAATCGACCAGGGGCGCCGAGGTCATGGCGCTCGCGGCGTGGCCGAGGCGCGCGAGCACCCGGGTCAGGTCGGTGACGCGAAAGGGCTTGCTCAACCGGCCCTGGAAGCCGTAGTCGCGGTGGTTCGCCAGCACCGGATCGTTGGAATAGCCGCTCATCACGATCGCACGCACCTCGGGATCGAGATCGAGAAGCTGCCGGATCGTCTCCTGGCCGCCCATGCCGCCGGGAATGGTGAGGTCCATGATCACCACGTCGAACGGCCGGCGCTCGTCCATCGCCCGCCGGTACCTGGCCACCGCCTCGTCGCCGTCGGCGGCGTAGTCCACCTCGTAGCCGAGGTCCTCCGCCATGGCGCCGGTGACCTTGCGCACGGGCTCCTCGTCGTCCATGACGAGGGCGCGGCCGGCGCCCGGCGCGAGCACGGCGCCCGAGGGCTCCGGCTCGACGATCCGCGACCACGAGGCGGGCAGGTAAAGGGTGAACGTCGCCCCCTCGCCCGGCCTGGAGTCCACCGTGAGCAGACCGTCGTGACGTTTGGCGATGGAGTAGGCCGAGGCGAGGCCGATGCCCTTGCCGTCTCTCTTGGTCGTGAAGTAGGGATCGAAGATGCGCTCCTGGAGCTCTTCCGGGATGCCGGGTCCCTGGTCGGCGACGGCGATGGCGACGTAGCGGCCGGCGGGCAGCGGCGCCGGCGCGCGGTCGACGTTGCGGGCGGCGATGCGCACCGTGCCGCCGCCAGGCATCGCCTGGATGGCGTTGATCAGCAGGTTGTTGAGAAGCTGGTGGATCTGGTCGGCGTCGATCTCGACCACCCGCAGGTCGGGCGGCAGGGCGAGCTCGCACTTGACCTTCGAGCCGCTCAGCA
>Ga0299906_10000677_pt1 | contig 30444 bp, 17 predicted proteins | sample RVTome_14_FD_200259 | JGI IMG/M metagenome (GOLD analysis project Ga0299906, IMG submission 200259) | Soil microbial communities from uranium-contaminated site in the Upper Colorado River Basin, Wyoming, United States - RVT145D125 (version 2) ...
AACGATGAATTCGCCCGGATTCGGTTGAAGCAGGCCGACTTTCATGGCAACTGGAACTACTCGATCCTATGTCGATGAACTGTAACTCTTATTGATCGGCGCGCCCTTAGAGAGTGGGAAGGCCGCTTCGGGTTGTAGGTTGTCCGCCGTCGCCGGTCAGCAGGAATCGCCAGAGGTCGTCGGTGGCGGTCACGTCGATGCGCGGGAGGGGGTCATCGGTCCAGATGCACCAGGGGCGGAGTTCGCGGCCGTCGAGGAAGAGAGCGGGTGTGCCGTCGACGCCGAATTCGCGAGCCAAAGCCATCTCCGCGCGAATTTGCTAAGACGGCGGAAACCTGAACGTCATTCCGCGACAGCGATACATGAAGCCAGACGGAATAACACGCGCTGCAACAAGCCACGGCCCCCTCACTTCTTTCGCACCCGAGGCGGCGCGCTACGGCTCGGGCTCGACCGGTACGGGGTCCACCGGTTGAACAACCACGCCCTCGGCGCGAATTCGTGAGCAGGCACTGCATGTACAAGTACTAAGATCGGCTCCACACCGCGCTCTGCAGGTGCATTGATAACCTGGATCGCACGTCTTGGAAGCGCTACACGCCTGGGAAGGGTACGAACAGGAAGCTTGACATGTGTTCTGAGCACCCTGCTGAGCTTGTTGTTCATCGAATTCAATGACCACCGAATTCGCAAAGTCAAACTTTGCCTCAAATACCTGTTTCGCGCCATCAACGCGAGTTTCAAGGACGCCGGTCTCCTCGTCGTAATCGAACTCAAGATAACCCACGGTGTGAAATGCAGCTGAACACATGGCGGGCTGTGCGACGGGCTCCTCGGGAAACTGATGAACAACCGCTCCCGTCGTCGTCCCCTGATAAAAACCGACGACACCGCCTTTTTCGACCAATGAAAGCCCGACGACATTGGCAGTGAACGAAGCTGTCTTCTTGTCGCCGAATTCGATTGTCACTAGGCCATCCTGGCGAATCCAAACAACCCCAAGCCCATTGTAGGGCAATTCGAGGTCGTCAAAGAGTGCACTCGCCGGCGGAACCGAGGGCGTGTCAGCGGATGCAGCCGGTGGACGCGTGGCTACAAACGTCAGAATGAACGCACTTATTCCAACTCCCATCAGCCCCAGTACGATTTGTCTGGATTTTCGTCTGGTCATGGCCAATGCCTCCTAACATTCTTGAAATCCAATAACCATTTACGCTCACGCGTTCTCGAATTGTACTCCCCCCCCCCAGAGTCGCGTCAAGAGATTTCGTCGGGATTTGCCGCCAACCATAACCCAAGATGTAAACTTTGTGTTCCTCCAAGGTTTGCCTCTTCAAAGCACACATCTGTCATATTGCGTCAAGCGCCTTGGAGGCAGGTAAAACGATTCAATTCGCCTTGCAAAGGGCCAATCGAACTGAGCACCCCAGGTGGCTACCGGGCGGGGAGGCCTGGGCGCGTCGTGGGTGAGGCGTGGTCGCCCTCGAGGAGGAACCTCCAGAGTTCGTCCGTGGCGGTTACGTTGATGCGGGGGCGGGCGTCATCGGTCCAGATGAACCAGGCGGGCAGTTCGCGGCCGTCGAGGAAGAGGGCGGGGGTGCCGTCGACGCCGAGTTCGCGGGCGAGGGCCATGTCTGCGCGAACGCCTTGAGCGGAATCTTCGGAGGCCAGGGCCTGAGCGAAGCGCTTCGGGTCGTAGCCCGATGCGGAGGCCAGGGCGGCGTATGGGCGGCGGTGCAAGTGAAATCGATTCGCGAACAGCCGGCCCATGTAGGCGTGATACATCTCTCGATTGCCGGTGACCCGGGCGGCTTCTGCGGCGCGGGCGGCGTCGCATGAAAACAGGTGAAATACGTCCGTCACCTGGTCGTTGCACGCCGCGGACATCGGACAGTCCAGGAAGACGATGCGCAACCGGTCGCTCATGATCTCCAGTAGGTGGCGGCTGTAACGGTGGAACCACTCGCACTTGGCGCACTCGAAGTCGGTGAAGGCGACGAGCAGATGCGGGGCGTCCTCATGGCCAAAGACGAGTTCGTCGGCCCGCAGGGGGACGTCGTGCTGCGGATTGGCAAGCCAGCGCCAGCGAATGTAGTCGGGATTGTTGACCGCCGAGAGGTAGTCCAACTGAAACCGGCGGGCGGTCATCTGCATTTGATAGGCGACGACCGCCAGCACGAAAACGAGCGCAGCCCCGGCGGTCGCGCCGATGACGGCGGCGGCCCGGGCGCGGGTCGGATACGGCGCGACGGGGGCATCGGGCGCCGGCGGCGCGGGCTGGTTCAAGAGAGCGCCGATCATAAGCAGGGCGTTGATGACGTGGGCCGCGATGCACCAGGTACACCAGACGGGCAGCAGCGCGGCCATGACGTATACGTAATAGATGGAGCCCAGGAGGCCGGCGGCGTTGACGACGATGGGCGCGAGTCGCCAGCGACGGCCGGCGGCGTTGGGCGTGCCGACGAAGAGGTACCACGCCCCCAGCGAGAGGAAATACGCCGCGCCGAGCGCGGATGTCGGGAGGGGTCCGACGCGGGCCTGCGGGCTGGCGAGGACGTAATCGCAATTCACGGCGTTGGTCGGCGCGCAGACGGCGCGGGACAATCCGCCGCCGCCGCCCATCGCCAACAGGACGAATGAAACGACCGCACCGGCCGCCGCGAGCAGCACGTTCGCCCAGCGCCATCGTCGCGTAGATTTCATGTTCGACTTTGGTCCGCCGCCGTCCATCGTCATGCGCCGCGCCGCCGCCGAACATCGGAACGGCGTCGCGCGGGGCATCATACCTCGTGAATGGGGAGCCGCCTCGCGGGCCGGTCAGTGATCCGTCGGTAGCCGCGGCGGTAGAAGACCTGCGAGGTCAGCAGCAGGGCCGCCACCAGCAGCGGCCCGACGGCGAAGCGCAGGACGCCGACGAACCCCCCGGCCTCGGGCCGATCGAGGTCGGCCAGGTCGAACATCGTGGACGGCCCCTGGCGAACGGCGCCGGCGCCCATCCATACCCAGGGGATGACCATCGCCAGCGACGCCAGCGACCACATCGTCGCGGCGGCGAGCGGCGCGGCGGCCCCGAGCCGGTTCGTCAGGGAGATCAAAAGCGACAGCGCGTAAACCGCGCCAATCACCAGGATCGATGCCCGGCCGACGAAGCCGGCAAGCGTCAGTCCCGATTCGGTCACGGTGCGCCAGCGGCGGGCCGCCTGAATCTCCTCGGCCGACGGGACCTGGACGTCCTCGAGCGTCTGGCCGGCGGAAAGGGCGACGGGCTCCAGCGGCGTCAGGGCGTCGCTCTTTCGCACGACGATCCAACCCGCCAGATGAAAAGCGATGGAGGCGAATGCCAGGGCCAGGCAGAGGTTTTTTCCTCGGCGCATGACATCGAGCGCGGCGATGCTTTCGGTCCGTCTTTCGGGAACGAGTTCGTCCAGCGGGTCCATGCCAACTTGCGATCTTACAGCGGTTGCCCAGTCAATGGCAGATATCACGAATTACGAATCGCCTGCAACGACAGGACCCGCTCCCTGACCCTGTCACATCCGCTGCGCGGAGGTCAAGGGCAGGCGGTCGCGGCTTGGATTGGTTACGCGCATAGGCGGCACGGAACAGTCACATGGATGGACGGCACGGATCAGCCACTGACCAGGGAACCGCTTCAGATGCCGCGGGCCACGGCGGCGCCCATCGGAACTCGCAGGACCTGGGGCGTCGAACTGATTACCCGCCCGTCGCCGCGGACGTACTTGATGACGAAGGCGACCTGGCGGCCTTCGATATCCAGATCGTCCGGCCAGTTGAGGCGCAGGCCGTATCCCCAGCCGAGGGCGGTTTTCTCTTTCGCGCGCCAGGGATACGCCTTGTCGGCGGGGAGTTCCCATTCGTGAATCATCGTGGATGCTTCGCGGCCGAGGGCGTCCCTATCCATGCGGAACATCTGCACGATGATGGTGCCGTCGCCGAAGACGCCCTTGGGGCGGTCTCCGCTTTCGAGGTACACGGCGCACGCGACGCCGTCGGGCGTTCGACTGCCGTCGTTCTTGAAGGACAGCCACGGCATCTGGCTGAAGAACTTGTTGACGCGGACGATGTTGGACTCGGCCCAGGCGCCGTCCGCGCCGCCTCCGAGTCGGGGCGCCTGCCACCAATTCGCCCCATTCGGATCGGCACAGCCGCCGAGCAGGACCCCGACCGGAACAGCCAGGCGTAGGATGCGACTGAATGAATTGAAGTTCATCTCCATCATCTCGATTACCCGATACCCTTTGCTTTCGCCCGCCACGATCCCTCATTGACCGGATTCGGCGATGCTCCGCACCGACGACGAGGTCTTGACCGTACGCTGGGCCACGTATTCTTCTCCCGGCGCCAACGGGCCGTACTGCGGCGGCTGGGGCCCGTACTTCGGCTCGGTATCGCGGGCGGGCTCGACCGGTACGGTCGTCGGCGCGTCCGGCGGGGCATCGGAGGTCGGCGGGGCGTCGATGGACTGGACCTCCATCGCCGACTCGGGGGTGACCTGGAGCTTGCCAAAAAGCGGGCTCTGCTTGATTTCATCGGTGATGATGCCCGATCCGTCGCGCTGCTTTTCGCTCATGCGGCGAGCGTCCTCGACGGTGCGGACAATGGTGGGGGTGAGGGCGATGAGCAGTTCTGTGCGATTCTTGGTCTGCGTCGTGGTGCGAAAGAGGGCTCCGAGGCCCGGAATGTCACCGAGCAGGGGCACCTTGCTGGCGGCTTCACGGTCTTCGGTGGTAATCAGGCCGCCGATGACCACGGTTTCGCCGTCCTTGACCGCGACGTTGGTTGAGGCGTTTCGGGTGTTGAAGATGGGGGCGAAGGCGCCCGGCGCGATCTGAACGTTGGAATCGGTCACCGACGAAATCTCCGGCTCGACCAGCATGTAGACAAACCCGTCCGGATTGATATGGGGCTCGACGTTCAGGATGACGCCGACGTCGGTATAGGTCACCTGGGTCGACGTTTGTCCGGCGAAGGCCTGCGAACCCGATGGGGTCGGCACTGACTGGCCGATCTGGATCGAAGCCGGTTGATTATCCTGGCACATGATCATCGGGCGCTGGATGACTTCGAGGCGGCTGTCTGACTGAAGGGCGCGGACCAGGAAATTGAAATCCTCGCCGGTGATGGTGAAGGAGAACCCGCCGAGGCCGCTGCCGGATGCGCCGAGATCGGTGCCGCCGACGACGTCGAAGTGGCTGCTCTGTAGGACGCCGTTTCCGCCGGCGACGGCGGTCTCGCTGAAGCGAAGCTCCTGCAAGGCGAACTCGACGCCCATTTCGAAGTTGTCGATCAGGGTGACCTCGGCGATGAAGACCTGGATCATGACCTGGGGCGGGGCCATGTCGAGTTGTTCGATGATCGACAGCACGTCGTTCTTGTAGCGCGGACTGGTGGAGAGGATCAACTGGTTCGACTCCGGATGGGCGATGACCGAGACCTCGCGCTCCATGCGCTGCTGCGGGGACATGGTCTCGCCGAGGGTGTCGAGCGTCTGGATTTCGGCCTGGAAGTAGGCGTCCAGCGCGGTCTGAATCGTCTCGGCGTCCTGGTTGACCAGCGTATAGACGACGTTGTCGCGGGCCTGAATCGACTGCGAGTCGAGCTGATCGATGACGTCGGCGACGACGTCGATGTCCTCGGGCCAGCCGGCGGAGATAATGGAATTGGTCCGCTCGTCGGCGGTGAAGGTCGTCTTGGGTCGGCCGAACGTACCCGTGCGCTCCGGACCGCCCTGCGACGCGGCGGTGGGGACGCCGCCGGTGGCGCTCGTTCCGCCTTCGACCTCGACTTCGCGGTCGCGCTGGAACTCGGCCTCTTCCTCCGATCCCTCGTCCTGGGCGAACATCGCCTCCAGCAGCTCGACCATGCGCGTGGCGTCGGCGTGGCGGAGCATGAAGACCTTGACCAGCACCGAGCGCTTCTGAATCTCGTCCAGCCGCTGCACCAACTGCTCGATGAGCCGCAGCGTGGCCGGCGGGGCGACGGCGACGATGCTGTTGGTCCGGGTGTTGAAGGTGATCTGCACGTTTTCGCGGATGGTTTGCAGGAAGCGCTCGCGGCCGTCGCGCCCCTTCGAGGCGAAGGAAATCAGCAGCGAGCTCAGTTCGCGGGCATCCTCGCCCTGCTGGGCCGTGCCGCCGCCCTCGCCCTGGCCGGTCATGATCTCCCGCAACAAGTCGGCCATTTTCTCGGCGTCCTCGTTTTCGCAGAGGTAGACGCCGACTTCGACCTGGCCCTTGACCTCGGTCTCATCGAGGCGGCGGACCAGGGCGACGATGTTCTCCAGCTCGCCCGGCGCGGCGGTGACCACCACGGCGTTGGTCCGCGTGTCCTCGACGACGCCGATGGTGCGGCCCTCGCGGCCCTCGCCGCCTTCGCCGGACTGGTACAGCTCGTCGAGTATTTCCTTGACGCGGGCCGCCGGGGCGCGTTCGAGCGGGATGACGCGGACCATATCCAGCAGCGTCGAAGGGCGGTCGAGGCGATCGATCAGCTCCTGGATGAGAATGTGATCCTCGCGGGCGGCGTTGATCAGCAGACTGTTGGTCGGGTTGCTGGGCTCGACGGAGACGGTGATGTTGGGAATCTGGGCGCCGGCGCCGTCCGCGCCGGTGCGCGGCTGGTTGCGCTCCTCGAAGATTCCCTTGATCATCTCGCCGATCTGGGAGGCCGGGGCTTCCTTGAGCGTGTAGACCTCGGCGACCTGGTTGGGCCGGCCGGGGGGGACGTCGAGCTTGCGGATCAACTCGACGGCGCTGTCGATGCCGTCCTTGGTTCCGCCGACGACGAGGCGGTTGCTGCGTTCGTCGGCGAAGACGGTGATGCCGAATCCGCTCTTGCCTCCGCCGCCCTCGCCGCCGGTGTCGCGAATCTCATCGAGCTTTTCAAAATAGTCGGCGACCTGGGCGCCGATTCGCACGGCGTCGGCGTGCTCGATTTCGATCAGCTTGGTGATCGCCACGTCCCAGGGGGTCGTCACGCTGTTCATCCGCTTGTAGATCTCGCGGATGATGGCCATGTTCTCCGGGCTGGCCGAGACCAGCAGCATGTTGGCCCGCTCGTCGATGCTGACGGTGACCTTGTTGCGCTGCTCGGCGAGCTCGCTTTCGCCCGACGCCCCGGGCTTGAACACGCCGTCCTCGAAGAGCTGATCGATCGTCTCCTTGACGCGGGCGGCGCCGACGTTGTTGCAGACGAAGAACTCGACGACCCCGGCGACGCCGATCTCCTGATCCAGCTCGGCGATCTTCTGCACCAGGACATCGTAGTTCTCGCGCGAACCGACGAAGAGCAGCGTGTTGGTCGTCTCATCGACCTCGATGGCGACCTGATCATCCGGCCGCGCCTTGCCGTCGACGGTGCGCATCTCCGCCCGCTTGTCGAAAAGGGCGGTGAAGGCCGGCTGCAACTGGCTGGCGGAATTGAATTTCAGGCGGACGAGGTAGATGTTGGCCATCGGGTTGAGTTCGAGGGCCTCGATCTTCTCGACGACGCTCTTGATGGCCTCGAAGTCGCCCTTGCCGGCGGCGACGATGAGCGAGTTGCTGCGCTCGTCGGCGACGATGGCCGGTGTTTCCAGCTTGAACGCGCCGCTGCCGCCGTCCTGCTGCGCCTGTCGCTGTTCCCAGAGGTCCTTGAGCTTGGTGGCGAGGTCGCTGGCGGTGGTGTTCTTCAGGGTGATGGTGCGGATGTCCTCGATGAGCGCGGTCGAGGGCACGTCGAGCTGGGCGATGATATTCTTGAGCTCCTCGAGCCGGTTGGCCTTGGCGGCGATGATCAGCGAGCCGCTGCGCGGATCGCCCTTGATGATGACCGTCTCGCTCTTGCCGGCGTTGGGGCCGGTCCCCTTGGGCAGGGCCTCGGCGCGTTCGGTCATCAATTCGCTCAGCGCCGTCTCCAGCGACGAGACGCTGGCGTGCTCGAGGCGGATCAGGGTGAACGGCATCACGTCGAGCCCTTTGACGTCGAGGCGGGTCACGAGGTCGGTCAACACGGCCATGGCGTCGGGCCGGCCGATGATCGTGAGCTGATTGGTGCGGGCGTCGGCGGTCACGACGGCCTTGTAGACCAGATTGCCGGCGTCGCCGTCGGGCTGGCCGGAGGCGTCGCCCTTGCCGGGGCGCTTGGTCAGTTGCTCGCTCTCGGTCAGCAGGCCGTTGAGCTGATCGGCGACCTCGGTGGCGTCGGCGTTCTTCATGGAGAAGACGCGGACCTCGACCTCGGCACGGGCCGGCTCGCGGTCGAAGGCCATGGCGACCTGCTTCATGATGAGGCAGTTCTTCCGCGTGCTGGCGATGACCAGGGCGTTGGAATCCGGATCGCCGAAAATCGCCAGGGGGCGGTCGAGACTCACGGACGCCAGGGGTTCGCCGTTTTCGTCGAGCAGCCGGAAGCGGCGGATGAAGTCCTTCATCGGCGTGTCGCCGGTGGCGGCGCGTTGCACGAGTTCGTTGAGCAGGGTGCCGAGGGCGTCGGCCTGTGCGACGCGGAGGGGGATGATCATCACGTCGGCCTCGCCCATGGGCGATTTGTCGTCGTCGGAGGGGGGGAGTTCGGCATCGAGGCCCTCGATGATCTTGGTGACGAATTCGACGTCGGTCTTGCCGGCGGTGATGAAGACCGAGTTGGTCTGGGGATCGATCTCCACGCCGATGAGATTGGCGTCCAGGCCCTTCTGGGTCAGGTAGGCGGTGACCATTTTCTTGAGGACTTCGCCGACTTCGCTGACGCGGCGGTTCTGGAAGGTGTAGGTCTTGACCTGCTTGAGAACGTCGGCGGCCGCCTCTTCATTCTTGCGAATCAGGGCGAGGGCTCTTTGCATCTTTTGCTCGGTCGCCGCGATGTAGAGGCCGTTGGTCTTGGGGTCGGGGATGATGTCGACTTTGTCCTCCGGGCGGACTTCGCGTTTGCCCCGCTGCTGGACCGTGGCGAAGACATCGGCGAGGGTCTTGGCGAGGTCCTTGGCGCTGGCGTCCTCGAGCTGGACGTATTCGATTCTCTTTTCCGGCAGCGCCTCGTCGAGCATTTCCAGAATACCCACGATGACTTCGAGGTCTTCTTCGCTGGCCTCGACGACGATGCCCTCGGCGCCGGCTTCGGCGACGGTGATCGGCGCGCCGGAGAGCTTGCGACCGAAGGCGGCCTTGGCGGAATCCGTCATCCGCGTGGGATCGATGCGGCCGGAGGCCACGCCGGCCTGCAAGAGCTTGTCAGCGTCCAACTCCGCCGGCTGCGTCGTGGTGCGCGGGCGGATGGTGCCGACCACGGGACCGCGGCGCTCGGAATCCGGCTGGCTGGACGAGGTCTGGGCGACGGCGACGCCGAGGGTGAGGTTGATCATCATGGCGGGCAGGGACGCGGCGGGAGCGATGGCGCGATACCGCGCGCCGCGGCGGGCTTTTTCATAACGGCGATGCTTCGTCCACGATGCGTCGGAGCGGCCGCCCTTACCGCCGCTGGTTTGAAACTCCTCGATGAGCTTCTTCGCCTCCTCCGGCGAGAGGGATTTGAGCTTGATCACGCTCCGCACACGGCCGCCGGGCGGCTCCATCGAAATCAGTTCGGTGACGAGCCCCTGAACCTCATCGAATTTGCCCTTGGAGCAGGCGACAATCAGCACGCCGGCGTTGGCGTCGGCGCTGATGCTCACGAGATCGGGCTTGTAGTCCTTGACCAGTTGCTTGCGGTTGTTCTCCGCGTCGTTGAGCGTCTTCTGGATGGTGGACGCCAGCTCGTCGAGGTTGCGAACCGTGGGCACGGGGAGAATCCGGGCCCGGCCGGAAACCTCGCCCTCCATCTGGGCATCGAGGTCGGCGACCATGTTCTTGAAGATGTTGAAGTCCTGGGCGCCGCCGCGAAAGATAATGCTGTTGGTGGTGTCCTCGGCGACGATGATCGGCGGGACGTAGCTGGCGCCCTTGTTCTTGACCAGCACGGGATCGTTGAAGAGCTTGACGAGTTTGTCGGCAAGGTCGGCGGCATTGGCGTTCGCCAACGCAATCGACTGCGGCACGAGCGAGCCGTCCGGATTCTCCACGTCGAGTTCCTTGATCTTGGCCACGGCTTCGGCGACGCCCTCGGGCTTGCCGACGATGACGATGGCGTTCATGCTCTCGATGGCCTTGAGGCGCATGTCGCCGGCGAGGACGACGGACTCGTCCTTTGTCTCCTCCTGGCTCGCCCACCAGGGCCGCCAATCCTGCTCGGCGGTGTCCTTTGTCCGGCTGGAGACGCGAAGGAACTCGGTCAGGATTTCCAGCATCTCGGCCGCGTCGACGTACTTCAGCGCGACCATTTCCATCGTCTGATTCGTGCTGGGGTCGACGTCGATGTCGACAATGATCTCTTCGATGAGCTGCCTGGTCGTTTCGGTGCAGAAGACGAGCAGGACATTGCTCGACGGCTCGGCGACGATCGAGACCTCGTCCTCCATGGCCTGCTCCGAGTTCCGCATCCACGGCGGCAGACTCGATTGCCGCTTGGCCCCGGACTTCTTGTCGAAGAAGTCCTGAAGGGTCCGGGCGATCTCGTCGGCGACCGCGTACTTCAGCGGAATGCGATAAATCTTCGGCACGCCGGTCACTTCCTTGTTCGACAGCGGGTCGATGACCTGTTTTTTGACGCGGTCGAACTCGGCCTGGGTGGCGCTGACCAGCAGGGTGTTCGTCGGCTCGTGGTAATTCGCCTGGATGCCCTCGAACCCCCGATCGGCGCCGAACAGTTCGTTGATCGTGGTGGACACGGTCTCGGCCGGCACCAGTTCCGGCATGGTCACGGTATGGACGATCCGACCGTCGGTGTCGACGTCGATCTTGGCCACCAGCTCGCTGATCTGCTTGAATTCCTGATCGTTGGCCAGCACGATCAACCTGGTCGTGCCGGGGACTTCGCGGATGGTCGGGGGGGTTTGTCCCTGGCGGCCCTGGACGCCGGCGTCGTAGATCTGCTGCAAGGCGCGGGCGACTTCCGGCGCGCTGGTGTTCTGGACGGTGATGGTGTGTTCCTTGCGCACGCTTTCGCCGGCCTGATCGAGCGAGGCGAGCATGCTCTCCACCTCGCCGAAGAGATGCGACGGGGCCTTGACCATGATCGTGTTGGCCTCGGCGCCGGGGGTGATGGAGATCGGATACTGTCCCTTGGCGTTGGCCACGGTCGTCTGGCGAAACGCGTCGTTTAACTGCTGGGCCGTCTCGGTCGCGTTGACGTGTTTGAGGGCATAAAAGCGCCACTCGGGCACGCCCTCGGCGTCGATCTTGGCCAGCAGGGTATCGACGACCTTTTTCGTTTCCGCGGCGCAGTTCAGCAGCAGCATGTTGCGCGTCGGGTCGGCGGTGATGGCGAAGTTGTCATTCGGCTTGTTGCCGCGGCTCGTCTTCCACTGCGTCAGAAAGTCCTCGATCGTCGTCATCGCCTGCTCGGCGTCGGCGCGCTGGAGCTCGACCTGATAGTCCTGAAAGCCCCCGCCGGCGATGACCATGATGGGGTCGATGATGTTCGCCTTGATCTGGTCGTGCTGATCGCCGGTGGCCACGACAATGAGGATGTTGCTGCCCGAGTTGGCGGTGACCGACGGAGACTCGGCGCCGGTCTTGCCCGACTGGAGGCCCTGGAAGAGGGCCATGACGTTGGCCATCACCTGGTTGACGTCCACGCTGAGCGGCAACTGGTAGAAGCGCGTCAGGCGGGCGATGCCCGGCGGCGGCTCGACGTCGATGGCCTTGAGCACGTCGTTGATCAGCAGAAAGGTGATGGGCCCGCCAGTGACGATCAGCGAATTGGTGCGCGGATCGGGTACGGTGCCCACGAGGTCGAGCTTGACGCCTTCGAGGCCGCCGGTGGCCTTGGCCTTGACCATCATATCGGTGAGCTGGTCGTTGATCTCGACGGCGGAGGCGAATTGCAGGCGGAAGCGGCGAACCTGTATGCCGGTCGGCTGGGTGTCCAGCCCCGACGCGACGGAGTGGATGCTCTCGAACGTCTCGTCGTCCGCACCGGTGACATAGAGCGTGTTGTTCGCCTTGGCCCCCTTGATGGCGATCTCCTGCTTCATCCCCTTGGCGCCCCGCGTCCCCTGGAAGATTTCCTGGAGCTTCAGGGCCAGCTGCTCGGCGTCGCCGACCAGGAGCTTGATGGTCCTCAACTCCCGCGTGTCCGCCACCTTGGAGTCCATCAGCATGATCTGCTCGGCGATCTCCTCCATCTGCGGCGGCGGGGCCTTGACCAGGATCGCGCCCGTGCCCGGGTCGCCGGTGATGATCGTGTCGCTGTTTTGGGCGCTGGCGAACATCGACTTCAGGGTGTTGGCCATGCCCGCCGCGTCACCCTTGACCGTGAACTGGCGGATCTTCGCCCCGTTCGTCTCGGCGACGTCCATCTCCTTCACGATGCCGACGACGGTTTCGATGTCCTTCATCTGCCCGCCGAGGATGACGCTGTTGGTCCGCGGGTCGGCGTTGACCGACACGCGCCCGCTGATCGTGCCCCGGCCGGCGGACCGATCGCCTCGGCCGGTGATGCCCGACACCACGTCCTTCACGATGGTGGCCACGCTGGTGGCCTGGGCGTTGACCAGCGGGATGCGCCTCATCTCCGGCTTCATGATGTTGGGGACTTCCTGGTCCAGTTCCTTGATCAAGCCCTCGATGAGCGTCAAGGTGTCGAGCGGCGCCCGGGCGATGATCGTGTTGGTCTGCTCTTCCGCCGAGAGACTGATGTTTTCCGCCGACACGACCGCCCCCGCGCCGCCCTGCTGCGCCTGGAGCTGGATCATCTGCTCCTGTTGCTGCTGATTGGGCTGGCCGGGCTGCTGGCCCCGGCCGCGGCCCTGGCCGCGTGGAAACCGCGGTCCCTGGTCCAATCCGAGCACCTCTTGCAGCGTCTCGACGACCTCGTCCGCATCCAGGTTCTCCAGCCGGAAGTAGCGAATGTTCTGCTCCCCCGGCGGAATCCGGGCGTCGAGCTTTTTCAGCACGTCGATGATCAGGGGAATGTCCGATAGCGGCGCCGCCACGAAGAGACTCTTGGTGCGCGCATCCGGGATGACCTTGATGCGCGTCGGCCCCGCGGCGACGACCTGCTGGACCTGCGGCTGCTTCGGCTGTTGGCCGGGCTTGCCGGCCTGATCCTGCTGGGGCTGCGGCTGCGGGATCGGCACGACCTGCGGTTGCCTGCCGGGACGGCCGCGCTGGGCGACGGCCTGGCCCTGATTGAATATCTGTTCCAGCAATTGCCCGGTGATCGTCACGTCCGCGAACTTCAACGGAAAGACGCGAAAGACGACCGGCTGATCTTCGTCGTTGTCAGAGAGCCAGGTCTCGATCTCGTCGAGCAGGTCTTCCGGCCCCTTGATAATCATCTTTCCGGTCAGGTTGTCGTAGAGGATCGTGACGCGCGGGGGCTCAATGGCATCCTGCGGCGCGCGCTGCAACTCGATATCGCCGGGATCGACGTCGTCGGTCGCGGCGTCCGGCTGGGCGTCGGCCAGGGCGATGGCGTCGAGCGACAACAGGAGCTGCGCCGGCAGCACGCACGGGCTCTGGCGGCAAACCGGACAGACGGCCGGCTCCAGCGCGTCGGTTTCTTCATCCGGCGGGTCACTGGCCCCTGTCGCCATCGCCTGAAACGGCGCCATGAGACAGGCGGGCAGGACGCACGGGCTGGCCGCGTCGTCCGATTCCTCTTCGTCGGCTTCGGGATCGGGATCGGCTTCGTCATCCGGCTCGCCGGCGTGAATGTCGATGACCTCGACCTGGCCGAGCGAGTCGGACAGCGGAACGGCGTCGAACGGAATGTCGGTCTGCTGCCGGAGCATGCGCACCAGCATCTCCGGCGGAACTTCTTCCGTGTCGATGGTGCGAATGCCGGGCCGGTAGATTCCATCGGGCACGTCGAATATGGCCACGACTTCCTCGACGCGGGTTCGTTGCGCCGGCCGACAGTTGCGCACGAGGAGCTTTTTCTTCGTCGGTCCTTCGTCGAGGCGAATGCCGCCGGCGTCATTGTCGGGGTTGAGGATGTCCTCGACGTCGAAAGCGAGGTCGAAGGCGTCCTTGTATTTCAGGTCGATCATGAAGAAGTCGAGATTCGTCTCGTCCCCCTTCGGACCGCCCTGGACGGCCAGCGGATCGACGTAGATGGCGGCGAGCAGGTCCTCGGTGCGGAGGAAATCCTCTTCGCGGCGGGCGCCGATGAGGATGGTGTTCTCGTAGGTGTCGGCGTAGATCTGAATCGCGTCTTCCGACAGACCGGCGCCTGCCTGCGCCGCGGGCTGGCCGCGCCGGCCGCGCTGGTTGATCTGAGCGCCGCCGGTGTCCGACGGCGCCGGTGGCTCGGCCGCCAGCATCTGGCGCAGCTTCATTTCGACTTCCTCGGCGTCGTCAACGGCATACTTGCGGTACTGCCAGCGCTCGTATTCGACGTCGATGGTGGCCAGCAACTGGATCGCCTTGGCCACGCGATCGCTCGGACCATCGAGGATGATCTGCCGACCGCTGGGCACGATGGTGAGCGTGTTGCGGACGCCGCTGGGCGTGGTCATGGCATCGGCACCCTGCTTGCCGCCGGGCAACGGGGCGCCGCCGGCGCCTTGCATGCTTTGCAGGGTCGCGGCCAGCTCCTCCGCCGGGCGGTTGCGCGCCGTGTAGATGACGCGCTGATCCGCGTATTTCTCGGCCTCGGCCTCCATCTGGGCGACGAGCTTTTCGATTTCGATCCATTCCTTGGCCGGCGCGTTGATCAAGAGCGAATTGGTGATCGGCTCGGCGACCACGCGGAAATCATCACCGCCGACGGCTACCGGCGGGGCCGGCGCCCCGCCCTGGACCGCCTGGCGCTGCTGGGCGACCGCGCGGGCCGGCGATCCGCCCGCGTCGCCGAATGCCGATTGCAGGATCGGAGCGACCACTTCGGCGTCGGCGTGCTGCAACTGAATGACGCGCAGGGGAACGGTCGCGACGATGTCGAGCTGCTCGATGAACGGCGCGAGCTTGTCGGTGAAGTCTTCCGCGGCGAAGACGTTGACCGTGTTGTTGAACGAATCGGCGAAGAACTGGTGAATCGTGACGCCGGGCGTTCCCGGCGCCCCGGGCATCTGCGGAAACATCTGCTGCAACATGGCGACGACGTCGCCGGCATTGGCGTTCTGCAAGGGGAAGGCGCGGAGGCGCGATTCGAGCACGGCGGCCTTGGCATCGAGCGTCTGGATCAACGACTCGATGTCGGGCCACTCATCGTCGGTGCAATAGATGATGAGATAGCCGGTCGCATCGTCGGGCACGAAGCGCGGGCCGGTGCCGCCGGGTGCGGCGGGGGCCGGGGTCGGGCGGCCCTGGCGCCCTTTCTGTGCGCGGGGGCGCGGCCGCGCGGCCTGCCCCGCGCCAAAGGCCTGCTGAAGCACGTTGGCCAGGGCGCCGGGGGTCAGGGCATCGGGCTGGACGAGGTGCTCACTCTCCGCGTCATCGGGCGGAATATCGAGCTTTTCGATGACGGCCATGATCTGGTCGTAGGTTCGCTTGGAGCACGAGACTAACAGGGACGAGGTCGAGCGCGGCGTGATGCGGTCGGCCGGTTGCCCCGGCCTGGCGGCGGCGGGGAACATCTGGGCCAGGATGCCGGCGATCTCATCGGCGTTGCCGTGTTCGAGCGTGATGACCTGATTGATCTGATTCTCGCCGGGGGTGTCCCATTGCTTGACGAGATCGACCGCCGACGCGACGCCCTCGGGGCCGCCGACGAGGATGACCGCGTTGTTGGCGGGGTCGGGAAAGATGTCGCGCGACAACATTTCCTTTTCATCGCTGGAGATCCAGATGTCGGGCCGGCTGAACGCCTGCGTCTCCTTCATGAACATGGGCTTGAGCGTCCCCACCAGCGCATTGGCGTCGGCGTATTGCAGCTTGACGACTTCCATCACCGGCGTGACGGGGCCCTCGCCGGTATCGATGCGGCTGACGAACTCGCTGATCTCGGTGATCTTCGACGGTTCGGCCTTGATGAACAGCCAATTGTTCTTGACGTCGGTGATGATATCGATGGCCCTGGCCTGCTCCGCCTGGGTGTCGATGCCGGGGCCGCGCTTGCCGCCGGGGGGCGACACCGGATAGAGCTGGCGCAGCATCGTCTGCAATTCGGCCGCCTTGGCGACCTTCAACTGGATCAGGTGGAGCGGGCGCGGATCGTCGTCGGGCGGAATCGGCGACAGTCGGATCAACGAAGCGATCACGTCGCGCCAGCGATGGTGCTCCTTGACCAGGCCGGTCAGTTGTATCTTGTCGCCGATGACGACCGTGCCGTAGGTGTCGGAAAAGAGCGATCGAAACTTGTCGATGATCTGGTACGGCGTCCATCCCGGCGGCACGTCCCAGTTGACCATCACGATGTCATAGGGTGACCGCCCGGCGACGATCATCTCGTCAAAAGTCGGGTAGATGTCCTCCGCCGGCACTTCGCGCATCCAGTCCGGCAGGCGGCGGATGACGAGATAGTTCTCGTCGCGCTTGATGAGGTACTTGTTCAGCGGCCGCGAGACGAGCAGATCGTTGAGCTGGTCGAGCGCTTCCTGATAGGTCATCGAGCGGCGGCTGCGAAACGTCAGGTTTTCGGTGATCGGCGGATCGGGCTCATTGAGCCAACTCAGCCCGCTCATCCGGGCAAAGTCCGCCAGCACGTCTGCCCAGGGAGAATTGTGATAATCGAACCGGTAGGAGCGGCTCTCGGGATCGACCGGGGCGACGGAGAACGTCAGCGTCGTGACTTCGCCTTCGACGACCTGCGTCGCAGCCGGCGGCGCGGCGGACGGCGCCGCATCTTTCGGCGGCTGTCCGTTCGGCGGCGCAGGAGTCCGCGGGAGCCGGGTCCGGCGTGTGGGCCGCGGCGGCTTTTCGGCCGCGGGGCGAGTCGTCGGCCCGGCGATCCGCTTCGGGGGCTCTGCGGGCGGCGGCGCGGCCGGCTTGGCTTCGTCGGCGGGCTGGCTCCCGGCCTGCTGGCTGCGTCTGCGGATGGATTCCATCGCCCGGCGCTTCGCTTCGTCGATATCCGCCTTCGAGGAATCGGACTTCGCCGGCCGCGAGGTCGCCGACTTGTCCTCTTGCTTTTTTTCCTGCGCCATCGCGGCGACGGAGGCAGCGCCGCACACGGCCAATCCGACGGCGGCGGTCCACAGCAGCGATTTCAAACGACGATGAGACGTACTCATGATGACGATCTCCGCCCCTGATCACAGGTCCGGCCGGCGATGCCGGAGGCGCTTTTGATGATCCGAATCGACCGCGCCGCCATGCGCCTACCGCATTCCGACGACGGTCTCTTCTATCGCCTTGCCCTCATCCGGGGGCCGGGGGTTTGCCCACGCGTCGATCGCCGCCGGCAATTCGGCGTCGGCCGTCGCTTCCAACTGGACGCGCTCGGTGAACGACTTGCCCAGGGGATACATGTAATAATTTCCGCTCGGCATCTTCACGACGCCGCCCAGCGGATGCACCGCCAACAACGTGCCGCCGTCGACCGACCCCGACAGTCCCATGGGAATCACCAGCCGCGTTCCCGGCGCCGTCCCGTTGGCGATCATTTCCTGCTGTCCCTGATAGGTCACCAGGCCCGTCACCGTATACTGCGCGTCGGCCGGCGGGTCGCGAGGGTCCTTGGCGACGACGGGCTCGGCGGGCTCCGGCGGCACGACGTAGACCTGCTGGCCCTGGCGCGGCATGAAGTTCTGCGGCGAGGCCTTGTTCCCGGACTGATAGGCGCCGACCAGCGTGACCGATTTCGCCGCGAACTCGTCGATGCTCACGATCTTTCCCGGTTCGAAACGCATGGTCGGATAGGTCTTCGTCTTGCCGTCCTTGGTGCTGACGACCATGTCCACGAAGACCGGGTCCTGATGCTCGTTTTTCACGGCGACGGCCACGGTCTCCACCGGCGGCGGCGGATGGTGGGCCTTGATGACGTAGGACCAGTCTTTCTTTTCGCCGAACTCGATGCGCTCCGGGCCGAAACTCGTGCCGTCGGCGTAGCGGCCGCGAATCTCGACGACGTCGCCGAATCCCTTGACGGAGGCCTGGCCGTCGCCCGAGACCGTTTCGACTTTTCGATCGTTGATCTCCTCCTCCCAGGAGAAGAAGAGGCGGACGGCGACCGTCTTCCAGTCCTTGTTCTGGAGCATGACGACGTTTTCCGGCGGCGGCACGTAGGGTTTGAAGATGTTGCGCGACGTCAGCAGGGCCAGGGCCGACGGCGGCGGCATGTCGTCGCGTGCCGGATGCCCCAGGTCGGTGTCTTCCGCGGGCATGGTGGACACGCCGGAGGCGAATTCGCTATCGCGCCGATCGATCTGCGGCAACAGCGGGGTCTCGACGGTGAACTCCGCTTTGACCTCGTTGAGCGGCGTATTGCGCACGAGCAGCGGCCGGATGCTCAGCTTGGTGATCTGGCTGCGATACGGCGTGCGATAGATATCACTCAGAAAGTCGAGCACTTTGGGATAGGGCCCTTCGGCGGCGACGCGATAGGCGACGGTGACGATGTCGGTGCGGCGGCCGATCTTGGTGCCGGTCGTCGGGGTGAAGACGGCCTCGGGAAATCCGTTCCGCTGTGCGATTTCCTTGAGGTCGCGGCCGAAGATGTTCATGGTCTGCGGCCGGTCATAGGAAAGCGATTGTCCCGCGTAATCGCGCCAGCGCTCCGCGAGATTCAGCCCGGAGTGAACGATCGCGTCGAGCTTCTGATTCTCGGCTTGAAGGTCCTCGAGATCCTTGATCCCCTGCGCCTTCGGGCTGATCACCAGGAAGTTGACCACCTGATAGACGGCGCCGATCCCGACGACCGCACCGACGATGATGACCAGCATTTTTTCTCGGCGATTCACGGCTTGCCCCCCTGCACAGGCCGCGCCGCCGTCGGCGCGCCGCCGGTTCCGCCGGGATCGCCGGGATCGCCGGTTCCGCCGGGATCGCCGGCGCCGGCAGCCGCGCCCGCTTTCGACGACAGGTCGGCGGCGGGAGTCAGCGCCCCGGTCGCCGCCTCGTCCGCCGTCTCTTCGGGCTCGATCCTCACGCCGCGGGCCTCGCGCCATGTGCGGCGCAGCGGAACGACGAATTCGACGCCCGATTCGTTCGTGTACCCGTCGGGCGCCGGGGAGTGGGTTTCTTTCCCGGGGACGATCTCGTCAAAGCCGTTCTCGCGCAGGCGGGTACTCAACTCGTTGACCGCTCCGAGGACGGCGGAGCGAAAGCGGACGCGCGCCGTGCTCTGGCGAATGGCGGTCTTGGCGGCGGCACGGGTCTCGAAGTCCACGCGCGTGGCATAGGCGGACTTCTGATCCGGAAACACCTCGGACAAGGCGACGAGGACCTCGGGCCAATAGTGCTCAGAATCCATCCAGGCCTCGAGCGACTCGACCTTGTCCTTGAATTCCTCGATTCGCCGCTTCTCCTTCGATTTGGCGCTCACCACTTCGCGGAGCTCGGCGACCTGTTCCTGTAGCGGCGAAATAAACCGCCAGCGATAGGCGATGCCCGAGAAGATGATGAGGGCGGCCGTCGTCATGGCGAACGGCACCTTGCGCATCCGCCTCGTCCGCCGGCTGATCGACTTCTTCGGACGCAGAAAATCAAGATGGTCCAGACCCTTGCGACGATGGCCGATGGCCAGGCCGATCGCGGCGCTGAAGCCGCGAAGCTCCCGTGCCCGCTCCTGGGAGAGGCCGAGGGAGCGCGCGGGCATGTAGAGTTCCGCACGGGTGGCGTATCGCGCGGCCAGCGCCTGGGCGACCTGGGGCTCGAGGCCGGACGTGCCGCAGACGACGATTTCGTCGATTTTGAAGGTCGGATCGGTGGCTCGAAACGCCTCGACGGATCGGATGATGTCGACCATGAGGTTGGACACGGTCCGTTCGGCCGCCTCGTCCTGCTGGCGGTCCTGCACCGGCAGGCCGACGATGCGGCTGTCCTTCAGCGCGTCGGCGTTCGGGGCATCCATCGACGGCATCGCGGCGGACGCCGACCGGCTGAACGTCAGGACGCCCAGCTTGATAATGTCGATTTCCGTCAGGCGGGGCCCGACTTCGACGGCCAGCAGGGTCTTGGAGGCGTAGTCGTCGACATTGGCCGTAATCGCGAGCAGATTGGAGAAGGGCCGCAGGCCGATCGATTGCAGGGTCAGTCCGGCCTCGGCGGCGAATTTTTTGAGAAACTCGACGACCTCGTTGCGTACGGCGGCGACCAGGGCGCTGGACGGCTGCGTCGGGTCGAACTCGCCGCAGATCGCGAAGTCGAGCGTCGCTTCGCCGGCGGAGAACGGCAACTCCTTGACAATCTGAAACTGCACGATGGACGCCAGGTCGTCGGCCGGCGTCGGCGGGAGATTCAGCGTATTGAGAACGACCTGTTCGCGGGGCACGGCCAGGAGCGTGCGCCGGGCGCCGATATGGGACTGGCGCAGGGCCTCGCGCACGAACGCGCCGAATTGCGTCGCGTCGTCGATGGGTATTTCCGGCGGAATGGGCGCCGACACCGCCTTGGCCAGGTCGATACCGTCGCTGCGCGCGTTGACGACGACGAATCGCAGATTGTTGCGATCCCAATCAAGCGCCAGAAATTGTTGCTTTCCCAGGGCCATTCTTTTTTGCGGTTCGCCTATCCGCCTCGCTTGACGAAATCCCTCCGCTCGTCGCCGTGCGGCGTATAGGCCGTGCCGAGGGCGTTGAGCCGCCGATGGTATCGCACCTGGGCAATGGGGCCGCGCATCTCGAAGACGACCCGGAAGCGATCCCAGGCGCCGATGTGGTCGGCGTATCCGATCGACTCGGCCTCAAACGTCGACGCGTTCATCGCCATCCTGTTCAGCATTGCGCGAAACTTGTTCTCATCGAGGACGCCGCGTTGCAGTATCCACGCCGGCGTCGCGCGTTCTTCCGGTGACAGTTCCAACCGCGCCGCGACCAGCGCCTCGACCTCCTCCGGCGTCAACAACTCAAACGTACTCAGCACGGCGCGCGGCGCCGTCGTGAAATTCACGCGGCCCGAGAAGACCGGCGACTGCAAGACCGTCAAGCGGTCGAGAATGACCGGCAGGTCTTCGTAGGTGCCGGGCGGCGGCGGATCCGACAGGTCGCGATACGCCAGCCGTCGCGTTTGTGCATCGTTCTCGGACGCTCCGTCGGTTCCATCTAGATCGGACGAAGCGTCCTGGGTGGTAGCGGCAAAACCGTCATCCGACGCGCTGGTCGGCTGCGACGTGGACGGCCCGTTTTGAACCGGTTGGGACGTCGGATCCTCCGGCTCGGCCTCCTCGAATCCCTCCAGTTCCAGCGGCGGCGGCGCGGGAAGTAGGTTCATAACACTGTTAAACGCGATGCCCGATCCGCGTATGTCCATGACATAGCTGACAAGCTGCCCCGGCAGAAACTGCTGGAGCTGCTCCTGGAGCTCGGCGGTGTCCTCCATGTTGAGGTTGATGCGCGGCTGGGCGTCGGAAGCCGCGTTGATCTCCTGCGACCAGAGCGTCAGATAGGGCGCAATTCCTGCGTAAAGGAGTCCGTCGGCGTTGTCCGGAGGGAACGACTCGAGATCGTCGTCTTCGCCGGCGTCCAGAAGTCCATTGCGGTTGTAGTCCTCGCCGAACAGCACCCAGGAAGTGAACCCGCGCACGAGAAGCAGCTCCTCGATCGTCGAAAACGGCGCCTGCTTGCATCGGTACGGAGGTTCGAGCGTCGCGTAGTATTCGTCCTTGGCGCCGTTGGGTCGCGGGGCGGTCCCCCGTTCGCGCCAATCGAGAAGCGAGTCGACGAGCACGGCGACGTCGACGGCGTTGTCCGCCTCCTGCGGGATCAGGGCGGTCATCAGGCGGCGGAGCTGGTCCTGCGTTGCGAGATTCAGATCGAGCTTGGAGGTTTCGTCGGTGATGCCGTAGCGCACCGTGGCCGGATCTTCCTCGTTGCGGGCGACAAGATGAAATCGCCAGGCCGGTTGGGCGTGGGCGTCATACTGGCCGGTTTCGTTGAACTGCCGGGTGTCCGTCTCCTCGTCCGTGCCCTCGACGAGGACGGCGCGGAACAACGCCGGGTTGTTGTACCAGACGCCGGGATCGTAGCGCGCCTCGCGGAGAATCGAGATGGCGTATTGAAAGCCGCTCTCGGCGGCCATCCGGGCCTGAAATTCCTGATGGCGCGAGATCACCCCGCGCATGTTCGCGTTGACCATGTACGAATAGCTCGCCGCCAGAAGCGACAGCAGGACCACCATGACCAACACGACGATCAGGATCAGGCCGCGACGGGCGCGGGGGTCGGCGCCGCCGGTGATCCGGGCCGCGGCGCGGGCAGAAGCCGGCGGCTCATGGCTTCGCGTGCTCAATCGACGGAGGGTCATGATCCAAACCCTCCGCCGCCGGGGCCGCCACGGGCGCGCATGAGCCGGGAACCGAAGAACACGTCGGCCTGCGGAAGACGGACAACGATCGTGCTGGTCGATTGCGAATACGGCTCGGGCGGGGCGGGCAAGAGGTCTTCATTCTCCAGATCGAGTTCCTCGTCCTCCTCTATTTCCGGAGGGATCGGGTCGTACCCGACCGTGATTTCGACCGCCTGCGGCAACGAGTTGCCGAGGCCGCCTTGCTCGCCGACGGTCCAGCGGTCGAGCCATTCGACGCCGTCGAAGTAGCGAAACCGAAGGTACTTCATCTCCGGCGCCACCAGATCGAGCTCGACCGACTCGGACTGATCTTCGCGGATGATCGCCTGGTTGAGCGTCTTGATCTCGCGTCGCACGAGCCCCAGCGGCGCCCAGCTCACGGTTCCGTCGGGGAATTGAAACTGCCGCTCGTCGTCGTATGCGAGGTAATACTGCACCTGCCGAATGTCGCTCTGACCGGGAAGGGGATCGGCTTCGATGGGCCGCGGAAGAAACGTGACCTTCTCCGGCAGGACGACGGTTTGCAGCGTGATCATGCGTTCGCGGCCGCCGACGCCGGGGCCGGCGCCGATGAGAAAGCCGTTGGCCGAGCGAACTTCCTCGGCGATGCGCAGCGCGATGACGCGGGCTAGGTGGCCGTCGCGCATCCGGCGGGTCCCGGCGTCCCGGGATTTGAGGGTGACGTCGTAGAAGATAAACATCATCGCCGTGACCATAGTGATCAGTCCGATCGCCAGGACGACTTCGATGAGCGTCAGACCGCGCCGCCCGCGGAATTGCCAACGGTGGGTCATCGCTGCCTCCCGTCGCGCTGTCCGAGTCCGCGGCGCGTCGGCCGCTGCTGGCCGCCGGAATCGCCGCCGCTGCCCGATCCGCCGCGTCCCGCCGGCTGCAAGCCGCCGGTCGGCGGCGCCCCGGGGATTTGGCCGGCGCCCATCTGTCCCGCCATGTCCTGAAGGGCGCCGACGTCACCGCTCCGCGCCGCCTGCAAGAGCGTGTCCAACTGCCCTCCCGAGAGCATGCCGGCGCCGAACGCTTCGATGAGCGCGGGCAGGAGATCGCGGAGCGTCTCGAGGGGGAGCTGCGCGATGGAGCGCGGATCGAAATTCGCCGGGTCGAAGACCGCCGCGCCGCCGGGAATGGCCTCCGTCAACTGGTCGATCTGATCCTGGGTGAAGCCGAAGTCGGTCTCGAAATTGATGTTGCGCGGCTCGGCGCGATAGACGTGCGTCGTCGAAACGAACTGACGCCGATCCTCCGGCCCGTCGGGATCGCCCATGAAGATCGACACGTCGATCTTGACGATGCCCTGGAGATTGATGTCCGGCCCCCACTCGATCTTCCACGTCATGCCGGGGATCGACTCCTCGCCGAATCCGCCCGTCAACTCCTGCGCGGTCATTTCGATAAGGCCGAGATCGAGTTCGCTGAGCAGGCGCTCGGTCATGACGTCCGCCTGGCTCATGCGCTCGGCGCGTTCGACGTGGTAGAAACCGTTGCGGAAGACGGCGCCGACCATGGTCATGGCCATCAATAGCACCGACAGGGCGACGACGACCTCGAGCAGAGCTGCGGCGGCGCGCCGACGCGGCGCGCGCCGGCGGCGGCTGCCTCCGACTGTCGGTGTCGAATTCATGGCCAACCTCTACGCGGCGACGCCCACAGGCGGGGCTCGGCCCGCAACGCGACGACAAACCCTCCGCGCCAACCCGGGCTCGAATCAACCGGGCCCCGTGTCTATTTGTACCGTTGCACGGACGGACTGTCGCAATTCCATCGTCCGAGAAACTGGTGCGGGACCAGCGGATGCGGACGCCGGTGAGCTGGGCCTAACACAATGATTATAAGGACATTAGGACAGACAGGGGGAGCGAAAATCGCAGCTCATTGACCGGAATCAGCGGTGTCATCCTCCTCGGTGTCCTCGCGGAAAGAATCAAGAATCTCCTGCTTTTCGGCCTCCGAGAGGTCGGAATCCGCCAGCTCGGCCTCGAGGTCCTTGAGAAAATCGTCCTGCGAGTGCTCGGCGTCGTCCGGCGGGCGGTTGGAAGAATCGCCGGAATCGGTCGGGGATCGCGGATTCTGCGGGTTGGCCCCGCCCGGCGGCAGGTCGCCGTTGCCATCGACGCCGGCCGACGCAGCGCCGGCGGCCGGGCCGAGTCGCGAGCCGGCGCCGGACGACAGGCCTCCGCCGGGAAGCGTTTGCGCGTCGCCCGCCGCGACGTTCAGCGTCAATTCATCGAGTGAGGTGGTGTCGGGAATCTCCAGCTTCTCCCTCTGGACGTAGAACTCGGGGTCGTTCAACTGTTCCTGCGTGACCTGTTCGCGGATGGTGGTCAGTCCGGTGCGGCCGTCGAGCACGACCCAGGACTGCACTTCCTCCTCTTCCAACGCTTCATTGGGATCGATCCGGGCCAGGACGATCGTCGCCCAGTCCGCGGTCCCGTCCGACTCGAAGAAGATGATCGGTCGATTCTCGTCGAGCTCGACGTCGTCTCCGCTGGCCAGGTCCGTAAAGGCGTCGACGGTCTCGTCGTCGGTTCGGCCGGCTTCGAGCTGGGCCTGTCGCTCTTCTTCGATCTGTTGCTGAACGGTCTCGGGGTCTTCGTCGATGCCGAGGGAGCGCAGATAGATCGGGCGGCCGGGCTGAATGTGGTGCACCTGAACTTCGCCGAGGAGAACCTGCTCCCGCGCCCAAGCCGCGGGAACCGTGAAGAATTCGCCCGGCGCGCGAATGGGGTCGGGCTCGTACTCGATGAACGGCTGCTGAACGCCGGGCTCGAAGCGGATACGGTGGCGGCGGTGCTCAAGCATCGCCGACGAGCGGGTCATGTAGAGAAGCGACTGCACGCGCGACGCCGACTCCGGCAACTCGGCGGCGCGAATCTGCCGATCCAACATGGGCCAAGCCAGGCCGGTCAGGGCCACCAGCAGCGCGAGGGCCACGAGGACCTCGATCAGCGTAAAACCCCGGCGCGCGGCACCGGCGGGGCCGGCCCGGCGTGCGAGCGGTGAAATCTTCGCGGCGTGGTTCATCTCGCGGCCGATCATATGGTCAACGGGCGATCACTAGGGACGGCGCCGCGCGGCGTGGCGCTCGATATTTTGAGTGTCAGGCGCCTTTGGCATTCGCACCGGCGAGACGCCGATGCTCCCCGACCCGAAATACCGGCCAGGCCGTCACGCTAGCGATCGTCTTCCCAGTTGACGATGTCGTCTTCGGTGCCGTCCCGGCCGTCCGGGCCGTTGCTCCAGAGGTCGTAGTCGTCCTCATTGCGCTGACCCGGCGTCTGATATTGATAGTCGTTGTCCCAGGGATCCCTGAGCATCTTGGGGTCCTTGAGATACGGTCCCGCCCATTTTTTGGCGATCGCGTCGTCGTTCGGCTTTTCTATCAGGTCCTTGAGTTCCTCGGGATAGATGCCGGTGTTGAACTTGAACAGGTCGATGGTTTGTGAAATCGTGCCGTTTGAACCGATGGCGGCCCGGACCATGTCGGCCTTGGCCCGCTCACCCTGCCCGATGAGATTGGGGATGGCGAACGCCGCCAGCAGGGCGAGCAGCCCCACCACCAGCAGGATTTCGAGCAGCGTAAAACCGGGCTTCCTCTTCGCGGAAGGTCTTCGTTGTCGGTTGCGGGCCATCACGGGCATCTCCTTTTTTCGATTATGCGAGTCGCGGGACTCGGCACTCCAAACGACATCACACCCCCGCCCTCACGCGAGGATTATATGTCTTAGGCGCCGGTGCTGCTCATGGTCAGGATCGGCAGCAGCAGGGCCACGGCGATCACGGCGACGACCATCGCCATGCAAACCAGCAAAATGGGCTCCAGGAGCCGGACCGCCAGGTCAATTTCCCGGCCGGTGCGGGCCTCGTAGGAATCGGCGATCGTCACCAGCACGTGCTCCAGGTTATTGCTTTCCTCCCCGACGGCGATCATGTCGACGATGTCCAGGGGAAACAGGCCGCTCTTGCCCAGAGGGGCCGCGAGGTGGGCGCCTTTTCGCACGTTGTCGATGGCGGTGTCCACGACTTCCATCAACAGGCGATTGCCCGCCGAGTCGCGGGATATTTTCAGCGCCTGCAAGATCGGCACGCCATTGTGCAACAGCGTCCCCAGGATTCGGCAGAAGCGGCAGATGGCGACCAGCTTGATCAACCGCCCCAGGCGCGGGGTCTTGAGCTTGATCACGTCAAGCGTCATGCGCCCTCGCTCGCTGCGGAAGGCGGCCGCGATCAGCATGATGGCGACAAAGAGGATGCCGAGCATCGGCTTCCAATAAACCTCGATGACGTCGCAGGCGGCGAATACGATCTTGGTCATGGTCGGCAGGTCGCCGCGGAGAAACGACCGGACCTTCGGGACGACGACGACGAGCAGAAAGAGGATGACCATGCCGCCGACGAAGACGAGGATCGCCGGATAGATCATCGAGCCCAGCAGCTTGTTGCGCAGCTCATTCTGGCGTTCGGTGAAGATGCTGATCCGGCTGAGCACGTCCTCGAGGAAGCCGCCCTTTTCTCCGGCGCGGATCATCGACACGTGCAGGTGGCTGAACGCGTTGGGATGCTTGTCCATGGCGTCGGCCAGCGTTTCGCCGCTGGACAAATCCTCGCGAACTTCGGACAGGATCTCTTTCAACACCGCGTTGGACGTCTGCTTGTGAAGCACGTCCAGGGACCGCAGCGCCGGAACGCCGGCCCGCAGCAAGTCAGCGAACTGGGAATAGAAGATGGCGACCTGGGCCGGCTTGACCTTCTTCTTGCGCCCGCTCAGCCCGCTCTTGGCGACGCCGCCCTCCTCGACCTCGACCGGGAACAGCGCCATTTCGTCCAGCGAGCGCAGGACCTGCTGCTGGTTGTCGGCGGTCAATACGCCGCTGACGGTCTTTCCCCGGGTGTCTCGCGCGGTGTAGGTGAAGCTGGGCATGAACGGGTCCCGCCCCGCTGAGGAGCTACATGAGTCAATCGGCTTCCACGGCCCGCTGGAGAACGGATTATATCGCCGTCCGCCGCCCGGCCAATCCGCGGTGCGATCTCTTGTACCCAAAGGGTGGGCGGCAATTGCAGGCAGAAAATGATGACGGACGAGGCGGCCCACCGGAAGCCGGCGGCCTATCGGACGGGCAGCGGCGCACGGCGACCTGGCTACGTGCCCACCGCGCCGAGGGCATCGGAAATGGCCTGGACGGCGGCCGACCCGACGCCCTGGAAGACGGCCACGAACAGGTTGAGAAACAAACCGAGGACTTCAAAGAGCATGTTGAGAAACGCGAGTTGAAACATGTCTTCTGATGTTTCTTCGGGCATGACATCTCCTCGGGGCCTTGCCTATGGCATCGGCGGCCGGCTCGCCGCGTCTTGAGCCCGCCCCATGATACGCCCCTGTCCGGGACGAGTTGCACGGCGGGCGTCGCGCTCAGTTTTCAATCCCGTTGAAAACATCGAACGGCGATCGCCGGGATAGGTCGATGCGTCGCGAAGTCGTATAATCCCCCGCCGCTGGGTGAAACCGAACGACACCCGCGGGTCGTGAGCCGCCACATGCCAAACGCCGTCGTCCGCCCACCCGCATCCGTCAGGACCACGACCCTGGGAATCGTCTCGTTTCTGAACGCCCGGCCACTTGGCGAGCACCTGGCCGGTCGGCCGGACATCGAAATGAAGTCGGCGGTGCCGTCCAAGCTGATCGATCTGCTCGACGCTGGGCAGTGCGACGCGGCGCTGCTTCCCGTCGTCGATTTCGCCAGGGACCGCGGCTCCCTGGAACTCGTGTCCGACGCTTGCATCGCCGGCGACGGTGAGACGCTGACGGTCCGCGTATTTTCGCGGAGCGCGCCGCAGCAGATCCGCCGCCTGCACGTCGACGGCGACTCGCATACGTCGGTCGTCCTGGCGCAGTTGATCTGGATGGAGCGCTACGGTCGGCGGCTGGAGATTGTCCCCTGGACGCCGGGAGCGCCCGATGACGCCGAAGCGCTGCTCCTGATCGGCGACAAGGTCATCACCGACGCCCCGCGCGGATTCGAATGCGACGTCGACCTTGGCCGCGCGTGGAAGGAACTGACCGGCCTGCCGTTCGTGTTCGCGGCCTGGTACGCCCGACGTAGTCGGGCCGACGCGTTGCTGAGCCGCAGGTTGGAGTCGGCCCGGGACCAGGGGGTGGCCGAGGCGAGGGCGATCGCCCGGCGGGCGGCGCCGCTGCACGGCTGGCCGACGGCTGTGGCCGAGCGTTATCTTTGCGAGACGATGAAATACACGATCACGCCCGACATGCAGCGGGGCATGGCGCGGTTCTTCGACCTGTCGCGCCGCCATGGATTGTTGCCATGACCTCCGTGGCCGCACCGCCCCAGGCCGTCGACCGCATCTGCGAAGGCGATCTGCGCGAGCTGTATTTCGGCGAGACGATTCACGGGCTCGGCCGCCGGGCGCTGGACGTGACGAACCGGCTGCACCCGGAGGACTATCGCACCTACGTCGTCGACCGCAACATCAATTACGCCAACTGGTGCAGCGCGAAGTGCATCTTCTGTAATTTCAAGGCCGACGTGCCCGGCGTCTCGACCGGCCGTCCCGAACTGCCGGCCGGCTACACGCTCAGCTACGACGAGATCGGGCGGAAGATCGACGAACTCATCGCCATCGGCGGGACGCAGATACTCATGCAGGGCGGCCTGGTTCCGTCGGACGGCCCGGCGGGGTTGTCCTTTGACTGGTACCTCGGCCTGATGCGATTCATCCGGTCGCGTTTTCCGACGATTCACATTCACGCGTTCAGCCCGCCGGAGATATTTGCGTTTCATCAAGTTTTTGACATGTCGATCGCCGAGGTGCTGGCGCGGTTGCAGGCGGCGGGGCTGGACACCGTGCCGGGCGGCGGCGGAGAGATATTGTCGGACCGCGTCAGGGCGAAGATCGGCGTCGGGAAAACGATGACCGGCGAGTGGCTGGCCGTCATGCGCGCGGCGCACAGGATCGGCATGCAGACGAGCTGCACGATGATGTTCGGTCATATCGAGACGCTCGACGAACGCTTCGAGCATTTGCGACTGCTGCGCGAATTGCAGGACGAGTCGCTGGCGCGAGGAAACGGCGGGGGATTCAGCGCGTTTATCTGCTGGCCGTTTCAACCGGCCAACACGCCGCTGGGGCGAATGAAACAGTTGCCGGTCGACGTGGACGACATCTTCGACGACGAGGCGGGCGGCGGCGCCGGACGCGTCGCCGGCGGACATGGATCATCGAAGCGCCGCCGGCCGATCAACGACGGCAAACACCTGCTTCTCGCCGACGCCCACGAGTACCTCACGCTGCTGGCGCTGAGCCGCCTGTACCTCGACAACATTCCCAACATCCAGTCGAGCTGGGTGACAATGGGCCCGAAGATCGGGCAGCTCGCATTGTTCTACGGCGCCAATGACATGGGCTCAGTGATGATGGAAGAAAACGTCGTCAGCGCCGCGGGGGCGACCTATCGGCTCGACGAGCCGGAAATCCGCCGTCTCATCGCCGACGCCGGCTGGCGGCCGCAGAAGCGGGACTACTACTATCGGCCGATCGACGACCGCGCGCCCGTCCGGCAAGCGCATATGACGCACGCCGCGGATTCGTCATTGGGCGCCGCCGGCCGTGACGGCGGTGCCATGTGATTCGACCCCTTCGGGGTCGGTGGATAGAGAGGATGACCCCGCGACCGGTGGCGGCGCTGCGCTGGCCACCGGCTACTGACGCTCAGCCCTCCGGGCTGAAGGACACGCTGACGCCCAGACCTCCGGGCTGACGGACACGCTGCGACTCTCCAGCCCTCCGGGCTGAAGGACACGCTGCGACTCTCCAGCCCTCTGGGCTGACGGACACGCTGACGCCCAGCCCTCCGGGCTGAAGGACACGGCGCGACTTCCCCAGCCCGAAGGGCTGAAAGCAAGTAGGCAGGGGCAACGCCCCTGTATGAAGAACCACCTCGCCAACACACCAGCCCGAAGGGCTGAAAGTCAATAGGCAGGGGCAACGCCCCTGT
>Ga0299906_10000678_pt1 | contig 30436 bp, 20 predicted proteins | sample RVTome_14_FD_200259 | JGI IMG/M metagenome (GOLD analysis project Ga0299906, IMG submission 200259) | Soil microbial communities from uranium-contaminated site in the Upper Colorado River Basin, Wyoming, United States - RVT145D125 (version 2) ...
TGATGGCGCCCTGCCGGGGGTCGAGGATGTAATCGTTGAACATCGGTGTCCCGCGATCGTCGACCCGGCCGGTGTTTTCGAGAAAGAGCACCTTGCCGGTGAGTCGCCACCCGAAGACGGCCACGGCCAGATCAAGATCGCCGTCGCCGTCCACGTCACCGGGCTGCACGTCGGCGACGCGCCCGACCTTGTCGAGGAGTTGGATCAGCTCGAATTGTTCGGCGCCCAAGCCGCGCAGCCATTCGACCGTTCCGCGGTCGTGGTCTTCGGGCTGGAACGAGCCGAGATTCGCCACCAACAGGTCAAGCTTGCCGTCACGGTCGAGGTCGACGACTTCGGCATGGGCGGGATTGGGAATCTCGGCCAACACCATGAACGGTTGTCCGGGGAGATAGAATTGCTGCACCCAGACGATGCCGTGCAACATGTCGCAGGCGATCAGGTCCTGGCGCCGCGCGTCGAACAGATTCACGAACTTCAGGTACGCAACCCCGGAACCGGGCGGGACACGGGGCGGACGGAACCCGCGGGTTCGGAACCGGAGCGGTCCGGGTCCGTGCGGACTGTCATCGGGCAGGGGAAGTGGTTTGGCCGGGGCGCGGTCGGTGTAATAGGCCAGGGTCGCCTCGCGCGGCGGGAAATCTTCGACCTCGTCGCTGACGCCGGCGAGTTCGTACATCTTGTCGATTTCGAATTCCCATACTCCGCGGGGCAGGATCTCCGGGGGCGGAAAGGTGTGGCACGTGCCGCAAAAGGTGTGGATGCGCTCGTCTGTGGTGGCGACGGTCGTCGGGGTCGGGCGCGTCGCCGGCGCCGGCGGGTCGTCATTTCGACAGGAGCACGAGCACGTCGTGACCAGTGTGCCGAGTATGATTCGTCCGGGACCGTTGATCGTTAGGAGGCGTTGGGTCACGTGGTTTTCCGCATGGTTCGTTGACGGTAAGAACCCGCTCGCTCGCGCTGGCGGCTCGGATTGATGACTACCCTACCAAAGATTCTTGTCGTCGCGAACGCGGTTCGTGCGATTTACTGAAACGATGGGTGTGGAAAGCGGCGCGCGTCGTTATCATCATCGGTCTTGGCCACGTGATCAATGATGGGATCGGGTGATGGCAGTTAGACAAAGAGATCGGCGAACCGACGGCACCGGGTTGATCGAGCAGGACGCCTGGCTCGAACCCCATGCCGACGCGCTGCGCCGCCGTTATGCGAACTATCAAACCGCTCGCCGGCAGATCATCGACAAGGAAGGATCGCTCGACGCGTTCAGCCTGGGGCATACGTATTACGGGCTCAATCGCGGGACACGGGACGGCGTGCCGGGGGTCTGGTATCGCGAATGGGCCCCGGGCGCCGACGCGCTGTTTCTCATCGGCGACTTCAACGGGTGGGAGCGCCGGGCGCATCCAATGTACGCGGACGAGTTCGGGGTCTGGAGCCTCTTTTTGCCCGACGCCGATTATGCCCACCGGCTGGTACACGGCGGTCGGATCAAGGTGCACGTCGTCAGCCCGGGCGGCGCGATGGATCGCATCCCCGCGTACATTCGCCGGGCCGTGCACGAATCCGACACGAACGCGCTGACCGGACAATACTGGAACCCTGACATTCCCTATGCGTGGCGGCACGCGCTGCCCGAGGCGCCCGGCAGCTTGCGCATTTACGAAGCCCACGTGGGCATGGCCCAGGAGACCGAACGCGTCGGCACCTTTGTCGAATTCACCGAGTCGGTCTTACCCCGCATCGTCGCCGGCGGCTACAACGCGGTGCAGTTGATGGCGATTCAGGAACATCCGTTCTACGGCTCGTACGGGTACCAGGTCAGCAACTTCTTCGCCGCGTCGTCACGGTACGGCACGCCCGAAGAACTCAAAGCCTTGATCGACGACGCCCACGAACAGGGGCTGCTCGTTCTACTGGATCTCGTGCACAGTCACGCGGTCAAGAACCTGCACGACGGCTTGAATCAGTTCGACGGCACGGACCATCACTACTTTCATGCCGGTCCGCGCGGCGAGCACCCGGCCTGGGACTCGCGTCTGTTCGATTATACGAAGTGGGAAGTGCTGCGGTTCCTGCTCAGCAACGTGCGCTTCTGGCTCGAGGAATACCGCTTCGACGGCATGCGCTTCGACGGCATCACGAGCATGATGTACCTGGATCACGGACTGGGGCGAACGTTCGGTTCGTATGACGATTACTTCGGCGAGAACATCGACGAAACGGCCGTCACCTATCTGCAACTCGCCAATGAAGTCGCGCACCAGGTCGATGCCGATGCGATCACCATCGCCGAAGACGTCTCCGGCATGGTGGGTCTGGCCCGGCCGATCGCCGAGGGCGGACTCGGGTTCGACTATCGCCTGGCCATGGGCATCCCCGACTACTGGATCAAACTGCTCAAGGACCAGCCCGACGAACAGTGGCAGATGGATCGACTGTTTCACACGTTGACCAATCGCCGGGTCGGCGAGAAACACATTGCCTATGCCGAGAGTCACGATCAGGCGCTGGTCGGCGACAAGACGATAGCGTTTCGACTCATGGACGCCGAAATGTACTGGCGAATGAGCAAGGCCACGCCGTCGGATACGGTCATCGAGCGCGGTATGGCCCTGCACAAACTGATTCGGCTGATCACGTTCGCGTTCGGCGGCGAGGGCTACCTCAGCTTCATGGGCAACGAGTTCGGGCATCCCGAGTGGATTGATTTTCCCCGCGAGGGTAACGGGTTTTCGTATCAGTTCGCGCGTCGACAATGGTCGCTCGTCGACGACCCGATGTTGCGCTATCACGATCTCGCCGCGTTCGATCGTCGACTCCAGGCGCTCGACGAGCAACATCACTTGCTCGCCGACCCGCTCATCGAGTTGTTGCACGTGCACGAGGACCGCAAGCTGATCTTCGGTCGGCGGGGTCCGCTGGTCTTCGCGTTCAATTTCCATCCGACCGAGTCCTATCCCGACTATCGCGTCGGCGTGCCGGACCCGGCCGACTACGTCGTGGTGCTCAACAGCGACGATGTCTGGTTCGGCGGACACGGCATCGTCTCTCCCGGTCAAAGGTATCCAATGCAAAAGACCGCCTCGCACGACCGGACCCAGAGTGTGCAGATCTACTTGCCCGCCCGTTCGGCGCAGGTTCTCGCCCCGAAATACGAGCCCGTCCGATAAAAGTCCTCGCTTGACAAATCCGTGCATGAGAATCCTTGCTCGTACGCGTTGCCACGTGTGCCGGGCGTCGTTTATGATGCCGTCACACGTTACGTTCATAGCCATCGACGCGCGACCGAGAGCATCTGAGGTGTCACCGTGAGCGCCGACAACGGATCGCTCGACAACCCATCCCGTCCGGCCTCGGGCAACGGGCGCTTGGTAGCGCCTTGGCTCTTCGAAGTGTCGTGGGAAGTCTGCGCCCAGGCGGGCGGAATCTATACGGTGTTGCGCAGCAAAGCGCCGGCGGCGGTACGTCGCTGGGGGGACGGGTATTGGCTGCTCGGACCGCATCACGAAGCCGGCGCGAAGAACGAGTTCGAGTCCGCGCCCGCGACGGGCGTGATCGGCGAGGTCGTCGACCGACTGCGAGAACGCGGTATTGTGCTCCATTGCGGTCGTTGGCTGGTGACCGGGCGTCCGCAGGTGTTGCTGTTCGATCTGCACAGCGCGGCAGCGGCGTTTCCGGATCGTGCGTTTCACTACTGGAAAGATCACGGGATCGAATCGCCGGAAGCAGACTGGGAGTTTCACGGCGTGGTCACGCTCGGGTACGCGGTGGCCGAGTTCCTGACTACGCTGCGGGATCGGATCGGCGAACGACCGATGCTCGCACACTTTCACGAGTGGCAGGCCGCGGGCGCCTTGCCGATTCTCGCCCGACGCCAGGCGCGCTTCCCCACCGTCTTCACCACGCACGCGACGCTCGTCGGCCGGGGGCTCAGCGCGGCGAACGTCGATCTCTACGATCATCTGCCCGACATCGATGCCGAAGCGGTCGCGTCCGAGCACGGCTTCGCCCATCGCTTCGCGGTGGAAAAGGCCGCGGCCGGTCGTGCCGACATCTTCACCACCGTCTCGGGCATCACCGGGCAGGAGTCCGAGCATTTTCTCGGCCGAAAGCCCGACTTTTTGTTGCCGAACGGGCTGAATATCGAGCGGTTCGCCGCACCGTATCAGTTTCAAAACCTGCACCGGCAAAGCAAGGACCTCATCCACGAGTTCGTGATGGGGCACTTTTTTCCCAGTTACCGTTTCGACCTCGACCGTACGCTCTATGTGTTCACGGCCGGTCGTTACGAGTTCCGTAACAAGGGCATCGACCTGTTCATCGAGTCGTTGCACGCGCTCAATCAGCGGCTCAAGGCCGACGGGACCGACGTGACCGTGGTCGCGTTCATCATCGCGCCGGCGCCCTACCGATCGCTGAACGTGACCACGCTGAATCGTCAGGCAATGTTCGGCGAGCTACGGGCGACGTGTGAATCGATCAGCGGCGAGGTCGGTCGACGACTGTTCCGCACCGTGGCGGAGGGACGTGTGCCCACCACCGAAGATCTGCTCGACGAGTATGCCCAGGTGCGGCTCAAGCGCATGATGTTCGCCTGCCACCAGGGGCCGATGCCCACCATCGTGACCCACGACTTGGTCGACGACGCGAACGACCCGGTCCTGTGTCACCTCCGTCATCGCGGGCTGGTCAACAACGAGGACGACCGCGTCAAGGTGGTGTTCCACCCCGAGTTCATCACGTCGACGAGCCCGGTGCTGGGTCTGGAGTACGACGAGTTCGTGCGCGGGTGCAACATCGGGGTCTTCCCGTCGTACTACGAGCCGTGGGGCTATACGCCGATGGAATGCGTGGTGCGCGGTATCCCCGCGGTCACCAGCGACCTGAGCGGCTTCGGCGCGTACGTGATGAACCACCTGCCCGACCACGACCGCAGCGGGATCTATGTGGTGCGACGGAGGGGTGTGCCGTTCGACGCCGGCGTCGAGCAGATCACCAACGTGCTGCACCGACTGACCCGCATGTCCCGCCGGAGTCGCATCAAGCTGCGCAACGCGGTCGAGAGTCATGCCGAGCATTTCGACTGGATCAGCCTGACCCGCAACTACCGCGCGGCCCGGCGGGCCGCGTTCGCGAAGTACTATCCCAAACTCGAGATCCTGCCGCCCGAACCGGAACCCCCCGAGATCACCCGCCCGCGCGTCACCGAGCCGACCCCTACGCTGCCGAAACGAAGAGCGTAACCGCGCCGCTATTCGGTCGTGCCCACGGTTTCGGTGAGAAGCAGATGGCTGTCCTGGACGCCGACGGGAAAGATGGATTCATCGAGCGGCGCCTCGCCGAACTCCTGATCGCGGACGAGGGTGATCGACGCCCCGATGGTGTCCATGATGAAGTCCGGGTCGGCGACGTGGCTGAGCCCGAGCAGATGGCCGATTTCATGGGAGGCGACGTTGCCGATCGCGCGGGCGATGTCGTCGACGGTCACCGTACCGGTGGACCCGAACCCCAGGATCAAGCGTTGCAGCCGGATACGCGCGGGGAAACAAGGCGGCGCGGCGACGTCGGCGATCGCTCGATGGGGCGCCCGACTTTCCGTCGCGGCCAGGAAAATCTCCGGCGTAAACACTTCCGTATAGATGATCGAGTCGTCGTCGTCGACCGCATTGTAGACGTCGACCGCTTGCGACGCGCCGAACGACTGCGACGAAAAGCCGCCGAACAACACGCGTGAAAACGTACCTGAGACGGGCTCGACGTCGTCGTCGGTGTTGCGCACGCGCAGATCGAGACCGTCGAAGTTCTCGGCGACCGTGGCGAGGATCACGGCCTTCATGCGCTCGGTCTCGCCGGCCAGGTCCGGGTCGATGTCTGCCGCGTCGAAGGCGCCGACGACGTGAAGACCCTGGGAGGGCAGGGTGACTTGGCCCCCGTCGAAATCCAGCAGGACCGTCTGGGCCCGCGGATCGGGCGCGAACCGGCCGGGGGTGTACGCGACCGACATCGCGTAGGCGCCGGTCCCGCGCACCGCGGATACGCCCAAATAGCAGCGGTCACTTTCATGGCGCACGATCAAATCGACCCGCGGATCGAGCGCGCCGGACTCGAAATCCCGGTCATCGTTCCAGGCGATCAGCCGAAACCGATCGTCGAACATCGCGAACCGCGCGTCGAGCCCGCTCCTACCGTTTCGCGCCGTGGTGACATCGACCACGATGCGGTCTCCGGGACTGACCGGCCCGATGTCATATAGATCGACGTCGCCGACCGGCGAGATGGCGGATGAAACCGAGGTCTCACGGAAGGCGTTGAGGGTGAGGACCTGCGCGAAGGCGAACTCGTCGTTGGGCTCGTCGACCACGTCACCGTCGGAGCCGCGCAAGGTCAGGCCGTCGCCGAGGATCCCGGAGAGGACGCCGGGGTCGCACCCGGTCGCGGTCAGCATCATGCCGACGATGGCCGCCCGCACGCCGGAGAAGCGCCGACGGGTATCTCCACCGCTGATTGGTCGTTGTACACAAGACAATAATCGTTCCCCCGTTCGATGGATCGCCCCATCATAGGCGGGATTTAGTGGCGTGACCACATGACGCAGCGGCGTCCGCGTCGCCGGAATGATTCTGTGCGATTGCCGCGATTGCCATTTGACCTCGGTTCATTGATTCCGCTACGATGGGGATGTCAGATCTCTCCCCTCTCGGGGAAGCAGGATGATGTGCGCGAAACTCTCTCACCTCTTTTTAGGAGTGTGCGCTCATGGCGGTTGCTACGACCAAGACTTGTGAGGAATGCGGGGCCAACATCTATCCCGAACACATCACGAAGGAACTTGCCGGGCTGCATGCCGGGAAGCTGCTGTGTCCGATCTGTTACCAGGAGAAGGTGAAGCCGGCGTCGGGCGATACGAACGGGAGCGGTGCCGCCGCCGCCGCCGAACTCCCCACGGTGTCCCTGTCGAACGAGGATTCGCCCGCGACACCGCGACGCTCGTCCAAGATTCGCATGAGCGGGGGGAGCGGGACGATCGGCGCGGCCCAAGGGGCGAGCGTCGACGACAGCAAGCTCACCCGCGCGCTGCGCGACACCGAACGCGGGGCCACCCGTTGTCGCACGTTCCACGCTAAGCTGAACGAAAAGGCGCTGGCCTACATGAACGAGCAGATCAACGAGTGGGTCGACACGCACCCGGAGATCGAGATCAAGTTCGCCAACTCGACGATCGGGGTCTTCGAGGGCAAGCACGCCGAGCAGAATCTGCTGCTCACGATTTTCTATTGACCGGCGATTTTCTATGGACGGGTGGTTTGGCCCGAGGGGGTTCGACGGGGCACGCCGGCCAGCGGGAACACGACCGGCGGCGATTGCTCGGGTGCCTCGACGGGCAGGATCACGGTGAAGGTTGCGCCTTGGCTTGGCGTCGACGTGAGCTGTAGTGATCCGCCCAGGATCTGGGCCAGGTCCCGGCTAATGGGCAGCCCCAAGCCGGTGCCGGCGTGCTCGCGGGTGACGGACCCGTCGGCCTGACGAAACTTCTCGAACACGACGGACTGCTGCTCGGCCGGGATGCCCGGACCGGTGTCGGACACGACCAGGCGCACCGCGTCAGTACCCTCGGTGCAAGCCGACAGGCGAATGGAACCGCGCTCGGGAGTGAACTTGATCGCGTTACTGAGCAGGTTGAACAGAATCTGCTGAATCTTGCCCGCATCGGAATTGAGCGTGGGTACGTCGTCATCGATCTCGACCTGGATGTTCAGTTTCTTGCTCTGGGTCATGGGTCGGGTCAAGTCGACGAGGTTCGTGTAGATGTCCTCGAGCATCACCGGCCCGTGGTGAATGTCCATGCGGCCGGCTTCGATCTTGCCGAGATCGAGCAGGTCGTTGATGAGGTGGAGCAGGTCGCGGGCACTGTTGAGGATGTTCGCGGCATAGCGGATGAGCCGTTCGGCGTGTCGCGCGGCGGTTTGCGGATCACGCGCCTCGTCGTCTTCATACGCCTCCTTGAGCAGTTCGGCGAATCCGAGGATCGACGAGAGCGGCGTGCGCAGTTCGTGGGTCACGTTGGCGAGAAACTCGGACTTGAGCTTGTCGGCCTCGTACAGGGCGACGTTGGCCTCGGCCAGTTCACCGAGCTTGACGTCGAGTGACTTGTTGATGGTCCGCAATTCGTTCTGCGACGCTTGCAGGCCGGTGAGCATGCGGTTGAACGCTTCGGCGAGCCGCTCGAACTCGTCGCGCGTGGTCAGCTTCGCCCTGACCGTGAGGTCGCCGGCATAAACCTGATCGGCGACCGCGCGGAGCTTGCGTACCGGCGAGAGGATGAGCCGGGTCGTGATCAGGTAGAACACCAGGATCGCGGCCACCCCGGCCGCGGCGCCGGCGGCGATGATGATGAAGCGGTTCCAAAAGGGGTGGATCAGGTCGGTGTCGGGCAACTCGACGAAAATGGCGGCCCGGCGCGGACCGCCTTCCGACGTGTCGCCCGCGTCGCGAATCGGCAGCGCGTAACGAAAACGCAGCCCCGCCTCGGCGTCGGAGTCGCTGCGATAGAACCCCTTGTCGTCGGCGACGGGCCCGGCACACATGCGCTCGGCGACCCAGCGTTGGAACTCGTTGAACGACGCGGGCGGCGCGTCCCCGCACGGCGGCATCTCGAGCACCACCGGCATGGGCGCGGGCAGCTCGTACTGAGCGGCGTAGCGGATCCACCATGCGTTCAGCGTTTCGGCCGCGTTGTCCTGATCGAGCTGCATGACCTCCGGCCGGGCCCGCATCGCCAGCGCCATCTGCCGGGCGGTGCGGTAGTGCACCTGCTCGACCAGCATCTCCATGCGGTGCCACGGCATGATCAGGGCGATGCCCATGATGACCAGCACCGCCAAGCCGAACAGAATCCGGCACTTCGCCGCCAGCGAAATGTGCATCCACGACCGGGTCGCCATACGGACATGATAACCCGCGATCGGGCGAAAGCGGAATCATCCGACGTTCGTGACGTCGTTATTCCGGATTGATGATCAGGTAGTTGACGGTTCCGGTGATGTCCTGGGCCAGCGCCACGTCGACGAGGTTGCAGATCCCGTCGTTGTTCAGGTCGCACCCCAAGGCACACACGCGCACGGTCATGCTGGTTCCGGCGGTCTTGGAGCGTACCTGAGCGAACAGTCCGATCTCCGCGCCGGGTGCGTGACACATTTGGCGGCCCGGAAAAACCGAAGGTTCCGTGTGCCACTGCTGTGTCAGCAGTGGATAACAGGGCAATGACGCTTGGTAGAAGCACTGCTGACACAGCAGTGGCACACCCAGCCCCGCCCAAACTGTCACGGACCCCTCCGCGCCGGCGATGCCGGGCGATTCACAGGTGAGCAGGACCATACTCGTGGACTGGACCAGGCCGTTGTTGATCACGACGTCGAGGTAATAGCCGACCCCGCTGAGCAGCGCCCACGCGCCCGCGACGGCCACGCTACCGGCCGGTTTGCTATTGCCGCCCACCGTGATGCCGCCGTTCTGAATCGACAGCGCCGTGGCGACGGCGTCGCCGTTTCCGCTGTTGGATGCGACGAGGGTCGGCGCGGTGGCGGCGCCGTTGACATTGGTGGCCACGATGGCCGAGCTGGTCGCGGACTGGGCCTGGGCCACGATCAGATCGTTGCCGGCCGGGGCCGCCACGTCGGCGTCGGTCGCGAACAAGGCGTGGCCGCCCAGAGCGAGACTGTACAGCGCGTTGCCGCCGCCGTTGACCGGAGGTCCGGCGATCGCCCCGAAGCCCGCGAACAAACCGTCTCCGGGCCCGAAATTCACGCTGCCGACCGTGGGAACGGCGAAGGCGCCGTCGAGGTAGATCGGCGGTTCGATCTCGAACGCCAGCTTGGCCTTTTCAGCGTAGATGGCATAGGGCACGGGGGTCAGTTCCTGGCGCGGATCGAGGTCGAGGGCTTTGGGAACATCGACATCCGGCTTCTGCCTGATAGCTCTCCGCTCACGGTAGGGGCATTTCTGGGTTTAGTGGATGATGGGGCTTACGACAATTCGACTGTATACAGGGTCGTCGAGGGAGGTGTGATCGAGGCTGGACGATCCAAGGTTGAAGGGGGCGCAGTGACAGAGCCCGGCCGTACGCCCTCAGAAGCTGAGAACGGGTTGATGAACCTCGCCGGTACGATAGCGACGGTGCCGAATAACGACGATGACCCGGACTCGTTTACGTCAGCGTTCGCTATCAATCTTCGTGACAACCCCGAGTACGACTTCGATACGGATACGTTCTTCGGTCGCACGGTGTTCGGTCAGGTCGAAGCTGGATTGGAGGTAGCCACGGCAATCAGCCGGGTGGCGGCAACGGACGGGACGCCGAATGAGTCGCTGGTGATTGTTTCCGTGTCCGAGATTGCGGTGCCCTGAGTCTAAGTTCGCATCTCGACCATGTCATTGGCCGTCTTGAATAACCTAGACTGTTATAGGTGAATGCCGCGTCCAGCGCAACGTCGTATTACCAACGATCTGCTCATTTGGCACCACCGTTTTGGTTCTCCTCATCTTGTAGAGGACGAGTCGTAGAGATATTGCTGGGATGGAATGGGGTGCCACACTCCGGGCACCGGGGTTCGGTCAAGCCGGTAAGATTGTATCCGCACTTTACACAATGCCCTCGTCTAGCATGGTGATCCATTTCGCCACATGACATATACCCCATGATTATACCGACGAAAAGGCATGTAACGCTAGTACACGCCATTAGCATGCCGTCGAGTCCAATGTGCCTCGATTGGTTTGGCGCAAACATAGGGCCGAACAGTAGGCACGTCCCAACAACGGTTAGCCATGCACTGCAAAATCCTTTTCTCGCCGTTCTACTGTCCCCCTCCCGGTAAGCGCGACTTGATCTACGAAAAAAATAATACGTCATCATGCTTAATACCAAGATAATAGAAACAGAAATTCAATAAAAGTAAATATATTTCATTCTGTAACTCTTTGGGCCACGTGTATGTTTCTCGACGGCGTAGTTACGTCTTACGGCCGCTACGCCATACTCCGCCGCCACGGGCGAAACAACGATGAAACGTTATTTTTTCTTGCAGTCCCCCAAAAAAGTACATCTCTCATTCGCTACGATTGTATCGTATTGCATCTAGAAAGATTTTATTACTTTCTTCGATTCGCGTTCGGTCCCGTTCGCGCATTTGTCCTGGCACCCACAGGGCCCGTGGCCAATCGACTTCTTTTGTCACAGGGTTCCCCGTCCAAAAAGAAAAAGTCCGTACGAGTACCTGTGGAGCGCGGCCATTGGGAAGGGCGGCCACACCATTGAATACTCCGACTGCGTCAAGTCCCCATGTATCATATTCTTTAGAATGTATGTGAAATGTATTACCTGTACCTTTCTCGAAATCGCCGTGCGCCCACCAATCCTGGAGACTATGGAGTGACCGGCCTAGGTGTACCGCAGCTACATGAGAACCAAAAACGGTCCCAGGGACGTAGACGTATTGGTTGTCTACGAACTGGCCAACGCGCCCACTGTAACCTTGATGACACGCGTCAATTGCTAATTGCAACTCTGCATCCTGATGTTCTCTTCGAGTATCAGGCTCACCGTTGTTTCGATTGAAATGCCTACTTTGATCACCAGTTAACGGACTAAAACCTGTCCCCAATCCAGCTGCGCCGTCAACGATACCTACTACCGTAAGAGGAATGTGTTCCATCGACCATTCACTACTTATGAGCCCATCTGTTCTGATATCTTCACGACCTACCTTTCGTGCCGCGAACCATCTCATACCTTCGGATAAAGCCCACCACTTGGTTCTTCCCTGGTGAGTATCAGCCTCCCAGAGGCCCAGCGGATCAGTATTGTTCACTGGGTTATTGATTACGAAGGCATAGAGATTTAGCCCCCCGGATTCCTCAGCCGGGTCACGGTTCAACCAGCGGCCGAGGCGAGAGGTATAGGACCGAGCCGGGTACATAGAAAACCCTGTCTCGGCGTCGTAGTACTTCGTGCTGAATCGGAACGGGTTGTCGTCCTTGTAGCTGCCGGTCGCGTTGACGATGTTGCCGTAGGCATCATACTCGTAGTGGGCGACCGGGTCCCAGTCGTCGTCTTCCACGAGTTGAGTAACGTTGCCGATACCGTCGTACATGAACAGGTAGGACAGGGGCGTCGACGGCGTGGTGCGATCATAGACCGCGAGCAGACCGCCGATTCCGCTGGCGCCGTGGATCGTATTGTTCATGTCCGGGCCCCAGCAATACTGGTAGATCGTCTCGTCGCTGTCAGTGCCGTCGAGAACGGCGAGCACATTCCACTGATCGTAGACGAATTTCAAATCGGTTTCGGCCGTGGTCTCCCAGGTGGTGCCATTGTGGTTGAACACTTCCTTGCGCACCCGCCGGTTCATGTAGTCGTAGGTGTTGACCACCCACTTGTCGCCGGAGATCGGGCTGGACGGGCCTCGATCAGCCGGTTCTCCCCGTCCCACACGTACGTCATCGACCCATCGGAAACCGGCACATTGTTGGCCGACACCGGACCGGCGACCAGGTTGCCCATCATGCTCGCATCCCAAAGCGTGAACTCGAAATCGGCGGCCCCGTCGACCGGCACGCCGTCCTTGAGGACCCGACCCTGGTAGGTAAACGCGGTACCGAACGGAACGCCTTCGACCCGGACCGGAACCGCGCTGATCAATAAAACGACGCCGCACCGAAGCCAGCGAGAACCGTACATCGAGATTCCTCCTTCGGCTTGAGATGATGAAACACGAACACCGGGGCATGAAGTGAGCTTCAAACACCCTCCGGATACCATGGAATCCATGCTAGCGACGCATCGGGTGCGTGTCCAGGCGATCGGGGCGTGGACGTCGGCATGTTGGCATTCTGCGACATCGTTGCTATCCTCGTCCCGCTTGTGGTCTTTCGCGGCCGCGACGATGGCGCTTTAGACCCCTTGATGCGACCATGACGGAGTCTCGGAATGCGTGTAATTGTGGTCGAGAACAAGCGGGAGATGGGCCGGCGGGCCGCGGATCTGGTGGTGGCCGAGATGGCTCGCCATCATAACCCGGTGCTCGGCCTGGCCACCGGATCGACGCCGTTGCCGCTCTACGAAGACCTGATCCGCCGGCACCGAGACGACGGGCTCGACTTCTCCACCTGCATCACCTTCAACCTCGACGAATACGTCGGGCTCGAGGGCGACCACCCGCAGAGCTATCGCCACTTCATGAACGAGCACCTGTTCGACCACGTCAACGTGAACAAGAGGAACACCCATGTCCCCTCGGGCAATACCATGGACTTGGACCGGATCGAGGCTATCTGCGAAGAGTATGAGCAACGCATCGACGATGTCGGCGGGATCGATCTACAGGTGCTGGGCATCGGCGGGAACGGGCACATCGGTTTCAACGAGCCGGGCAGTTCGCTCGGGTCGCTGACGCGGGTCAAGACGCTGACCACCAAGACCCGCCAGGACAACGCCCGGTTCTTCGACAGCTTCGATGAGGTCCCCACCTACGCGATCACGATGGGCATCGGCACGATCCTCAACGCGCGACGGGTCCTGCTGCTGGCGTCGGGCGAGAACAAGGCCGACGCGGTCGCGGCGGCGCTCGAGGGTCCGGTCACCGCGTCGTGTCCGGCCAGCACCCTGCAACTCCATCGCTACGCCACGTTCGTGATCGACTCGGCCGCGGCGGGTCGGCTCCAGCTCGAAGGGTATGAGCACTGACCGGGGTGCCGGTACTCTCACATGGTTTGGCGGCGACCCGCAGGGGAGCGTTTGCGTTCCGACGTACCACACGCGCTCCCCTTAGGATCGCTGCTAAACGCACATGAGCAAGGATTCTCACGTCGGCGGACCCGCTCCGAACTCTTGCCGTGCCGACCGCGTAGAACCGATACCGGTATTGGCGGTTTCGTGCCTGCGGGCTAAGATGGATGGGAATCCGATGGACGAATCGAGGCCGATCGGCCAAGGGGACTCGAGATGACGACGCTGCATCGCCAAGTGGCACGGGCCCAGCATCGGTTGTGGTTCATTCGCTGGCTGAGACACCTCGGCTGGTCGGTGGTGCTGGGGGCCGGAGTCTTCGCCGTGTTCGTGATTGTGGTGCGCCTGCTGGGGCTGACCTGGCCGTTGGGCCTGGTTGCGGCCGGGCTCGCCGGTGCTGCGGTGCTCGGGTCGCTGATCGGGTGTTTGCTCACGCGCGAAAACACCGCGACCGCGGCCGCTCGACTCGACGAGAATGCCGGACTGAAGGAACGGATCAGTTCCGGGCTCTACGTGCAGCACATGCGGGGCGAGACCGACCCGTTCGCCGAGGCGGTGCGTCGCGACGCCGAGCGAACCAGTGCCGGCCTGACCGTGCGCCAACACATCCCCCTGACCTGGTCCGATTCGCTGGGCTACGGGCTGGCCACCGTCGCGGTGGCGGCTTTGGTGTTCTGGCTCCTGCCCACCTACGACCTGCTGGGACGGACGCGCGAGCGCGATGAGCAAAAACAACAGGTCGAGCGGCAACGTCAGGCCCGCGAGGATGTCACCAAAAAGCTCGCCCCGGTTAAGCAATTGGCCAAACGCAACCGCGCCTTGCGCGATATCGAGGGCATCGAGGAACTCGAGAAGCTCGACGCCGAACAGGTCGACAAACCGGTCGACCTGCAACGCGGCGCCATCAAAAAGCTCGGTAAGCTCGGCGATTCGTTGCGGGAGAAGCGAGACGCGAGCAAGTTCGACGCGGTAACCCAGATGAAGAACATGCTCCGGCAACTTCGCGATCCGCGTCTCGCGCCGTCGCCGGTGAGTGAGCTGCAGAACGCGTTGGCCAAGGGCGATTTCGCCAAGGCGTCCAAGAGTCTCAAACAGTTGCAGAAAGAACTCGAGCAGGCGCAGGCGGCGGGCAACAACGAGAAGACGGACAAGATGGCCAAGGAGATCGAGGCCCTGGCGAAGAAGCTCGAGAATCTGGCCAAGGTCGACAAAATGCAGAAGGACCTGCAAGGGGCCGGCCTGAACAAGGAGCAGGCGGAAGAGGTGACGAAGAAGCTGGCGCAGATGGACCAGGAGCAGCTCGAGAAGAAGCTGGCCGAGATGGGCATCCCTTCGGAGAAGCTTGCGGAACTGGCCCAGAAACTGATGAAGAACCAGGCCGCGTGCAAGGCGTGCGAGAACCTCGGGGACAGCCTGAAGAAGATGGCGGCCGGGGGCGGCAAGCCCGGCGAAGGACAGGACGCCCAGCGCGGCGCGGGCGGCGCGGGAGAGCAGCTTTCGGAACTCGAGGCTCTCGAACAGGAAATGAACGAGATTCAGGCGGCGATGAACGAGATTCAGGACGCCATGAACCAGCTCGGCGGCGGCAACGGACCGGGTAACGGCATGGGCGGCAACGGCATGGCCCAAGGCGGCAAGGGGCGGGCCGGCGGTGGCCTCCGACCCGAGGACGAAGCCGAGTTCGCCCTGAAAAAGCGTAAAGAGAAGGTCAAGACCGACCGGGGACAGGTCATCGGCCAGACCTTTATCGACGGGGTGCAACTCAAGGGTGATGCCACCGCGAAGTTTGTCGAGGCGGTGCGGGCGGCCCAGGACGAGTCGACCGAAGCCCTGGCGAACGATCGCCTCCCCCGGCAATATCACAAACCGGTACGCACCTACTTCCGACAGGTGGAAGCGGACCTGCCGGGCACGGCCCCCGCGAATGAATCGAAGCCGGAATAGCGAAACACCACACGCGAGGTCCAACGTGCACCGACCAACCTCGAGCACCCGATGAGCGGCATAGCCATGGTGGCGGTTTTTCCGGTGTCGTTCGACAAGCCGGCGTGGCTCTTGCTGCTGGCGGTGATCCCGCTGCTGGTCGTGGCGTCCTACCGGTCGCTGTCCGGTCTCGAACGTGGACGGCGAATTTGCGCGCTGGTGACGCGCTCGCTGGTCATCGCCGCGATCGTCCTGGCGTTGGCCCACGTCGCCTACCAGAAGGAAAACGACCGGCTCACCGTGATCTTTCTGCTCGATCGGTCACGGTCCATCCCCGCCGACAACCCCGACTTGCTGTGGGAGCAGGAAAACTACATCGCCAACCTGGTCAAGTTTCACAAGGGCAAGCAGTTCGGACCTGACGACAAGATCGCGGTCATCAGCTTCTCGGGCGAAGCCAATCTCGAGCAGCTACCCATGAAGGGCGGCATCTGGCACCACCGCATCCCGCCGCCGTTGACCCCCGACGTGACCGACATTTCCCAGGCGTTCCGGCTCGCCCTGGCCTCGTTTCCCGAGGACACGGCCAAGCGCATCGTCGTGCTCACCGACGGCAACGAGAACGCCGGCGACGTGGCGCAGGAAGTCGCCATCGCCAACGCCAACGGGGTGTCGGTCGACGTGGCGCCCATGCGCTACGCCCACCGGGCCGAGGTGTTTTTCGATCGGCTGATCGTACCCACCCACGCCCACGCGCAGGAGCAGGTGCCGATCCGCATGATCCTCCGGTCGGATCACCGCGCGAAGGGCAAGATCTTCCTGACCCACAACGGACGCCCCGTTCCGCTGGGCGACGACCGGTTCGAGCTGGGCATGCCGGTGGAGATCAACCCCGGCGTAACCCCGCTGCAAATGAAGCTCCGGCTCGACGCGGCCGGTCCGCACCGGTTCGAAGCCCGATTCGAGCCCGACCGTAAGGAAGACGACCAGGTGCTCGAGAACAACCGAGCGAACGGCTTCACCATCGTCGAGGGCAAGGGGCAGGTGCTCCTGCTCACCAGCAACCCCGACGACGACGCGCCGATCCTCGACGCCCTGCAACGCGAACGCATCGACGTGGTGATGCATCAAGCGGGCGAAGTGACCATCGACGCCCTCGAGCTGCAGCAGTACGGCTCGATCATCCTCGCCAACGTGCCCGCGGACCGCTTCACGCAGGAGCAGCAGGAAGTGTTCGCCAGCTACGTGCGCGACTTCGGCGGCGGGCTGATCATGACCGGCGGCAACGAGGGTTTCGGCGCGGGGGGCTGGATCGGCTCACCGGTCGAGGAGGTCATGCCGGTCAACTTCGAGATCAAGCACAAGAAACAGATTCTGCGCGGCGCGTTGGTCATCATCATCGACCCGGCCGAGCTGGGCCGGGCGAACTACTGGGGTGAGCAGGTCGCCATCGCTTCGTTGAAATCGATCTCGTCGATGGACTATTTCGGCTGCATCGCCAACTCCTGGCGGGCGAGCGGACTGAGCTGGGACGTGCCGCTGAAGGTCGTCGGCTCGAAGGCCAAGATCGAACAGCAAATCAAGAAGATGCAGGTCGGCGATACGCAGCTCATGGAACCGCCGCTGCGCCTGGCCGTCGACGGCCTGAAAGAATTGCAGGGCCGAGCGGCGCAGAAGCACATCGTCATCATCTCCGACGGCGGTCCCTCGCCGGAGAATCTCCAGCCGCTGTTCAAGGAAATGAAGGACCACAAGATCACCTGCTCGACGGTGGCGATCGGGTTCGGCGTGCATGTCTACGAAGCACCGCTCCAGCAGATCGCCAAGGCGGGCGAGGGCAAGTACTACCCGGTGCGCAACCCCAAGACCCTGCCGCAGATCTTCACCAAGGAAGCGAAGATCGTCACCAAGCCGCTGATCTCCGAAGAACCGTTCACGCCGCAAATCGCCTATGCGTTCTCGCCGCTGATCATGGGTCTGTCGGAGCAGGAAGGCTCGTTGCCGCAATTGGGCGGATTCGTCATGACCCAGCGCAAACCGAGTCCGCAGGTGGAGATGCCGCTGGTGCGGTTGGGCGAGGACGGCCCGGACCCGCTGCTGGCGCATTGGCAGTACGAGTTGGGCAAGGCGGTGGCGTTCACGAGCGGATACTGGCCGCGGTGGGGCCAGTCGTGGGTCGCGTGGGAGCAATACAGCAAGCTGTGGGCTCAGATCGTGCGCTGGTCGATGCGTCAGAACAAGGCTTCGGAGTTTCAGGTCTTCACCCGGCTCGACGGGGACCAGGGTCGCGTGGTGATCGAAGCGTTGAACAAGGACGCGTCGTATCTGAACTTCCTGCAGATGCAATACGGCAAGGTCATCGGACCGGGCAGCACCGCGCAACGGCTGGATCTGGTGCAGACCGGTCCGGGACGATACGAAGCCGCCTTCGACGCGCGTGAGAAGGGTCAGTATTTGGTGAGCATGCGGATGACCGAGCCGGGCGAGACCGAGCCGACGTTCATCTCGACCGGGCTGAGCATCCCCTACTCGCCCGAGTACCGCGAACTGTCGACCAATCAGCCGCTCCTGGCGCAGATCGTCGAGAACAACGAAGACGGGCAGGAGCTGACCATGAACCCCGAGATCGACGAGGTGTTCCGTCGCCTGAAAACGCCGACGATCGCCCGTCAACCGATCTGGTTCGAGATGGTGGCCTGGGTCCTCCTGCCGCTGTTCCTGCTCGATGTGGCCGGTCGACGGCTGGCTTCGATCGTCGCGTTGTCGGTGTTCATCGAACTGCTGATCCTGGTGGTGTTGCTGTTCGGCGTGGGGACGATACGGTCCGGCGTGTTCGGCATCCTCGGCACGTTGCTGTTCGCCGAGGCGGTGGGCTGGACGATCCGGTTCCGATCCATCGAGCCGACGCTGAAGTGGCTGACCCATTCCGTGTCGGCGTTGGGCCGGACCGGGGAGCGCTCGACCGTCGCCCTGTCGCAACTCAAGGAGGCGCGGGACAAGGTGCGCGACACGAAAACCGCCGCGGGTTCCGTGCCGCGATCGACCGTTAAAGCACCCACCGTCGCCGCCGAGCCCGCGCCGAACCGGGCGAGTCGTTTCGACGTGGGTGACAAGAAAGCGGCCGAAACGGCGACCGCGGACATCAACGAGGCCCTGGGCGGCGCGACCGCCGACCCCGACAGGATTGAAAAAGCGGTCCGGCGCCGACCCGCCGCGAGCGTCGCCGAAAAACCCGAATCCGGAGAAGGCCTGACGTCGCGCCTCCTCCAGGCGAAAAAGCGTGCACAACAGGACATCGAAGATCGTAACAAAGAGGACTAGCTCACGGATTGTGAAGCGCGGAGGTTTTCATGGCGGAGATTGACCCCCAGGTTGAAAAAGACACGCAGGCGTTTCGCGACAAGTTCGACGCCTTGCGGAGCGAGATCGGCAAGGCGATTGTCGGACACGAAGAGATCGTCGAGGGCGTGCTGGTCTGCCTGTTCGTCGGCGGCCATGCGCTGCTCGAAGGCGTCCCCGGACTGGGCAAGACCTATTTGATTCGGTCGTTGTCGCAAGCCCTGAGTCTGGATTTTTCGCGGATTCAGTTCACGCCCGACCTGATGCCCGCGGACATCCTCGGCACGAACATGATCATCGAGGACCCGACCACCGGCCGGCGCCAGTTCGAGTTTCAGCGCGGACCGCTCTTCGGCCAGATCATCCTCGCCGACGAGATCAACCGGGCCACGCCCAAGACCCAGTCGGCCATGCTCGAAGCGATGCAGGAGCACTCGGTGACCGTGGCCGGGAAACGCTACGCGCTCGAGGAACCCTATTTCGTCATGGCGACGCAGAACCCGATCGAGCAGGAGGGCACCTATCCGCTGCCCGAAGCCCAGCTCGACCGATTCTTCTACAAACTGGTGATCAACTACTCGTCGCGTGACGATCTCAAGGAGATCCTCAACCGCACCACCACCGGCTACAAACCCGAGGTCAAGCCGGCCATGACCGGGCCGGAAATCCTCGAAGCCCAGCAATTGGTCCGGCGGGTGGTGATGGCGCCGCACGTGCAGGACTACGCGGTGCGGGTGGCCATGGCGACGCACCCCGACGGCGAGTTCGCGGTCGACGCGACCAACCGGTACGTGCGCTGGGGCTCGAGCCCACGCGGCGCCCAGGCGATCACGCTCGCGGCCAAGGTCCACGCCCTGCTCGACGGACGCTACCACGTGAGCTTCGAGGACGTGCAAAAAGCCGCCCCGCCCGTGCTGCGGCACCGCGTGCTCCTCAACTTCGAGGGCGAGGCCGAAAACGTCAGCACCGACGACATCATTCGCGAGATCGTCGACAACACGCCCACGATGATCGAAGCGGCGGCATAAGAAAATGTCGAATGCCTAATGACGAATGACGAGAGAATGTCGAATGATGAATAACCAACATCAGCGAATGCCCGTTTCGATTCGTCATTCGGGCTTCGTCATTCTTTCGTCATTGGGTATTTCGTCATTCGTCATAACCGCCGCACAACCCGCGCGGCGCTCTTGCACGCACTGAAAGGATGCTTTGACGACAACCACCACCACCAACGGCGATCTACTCGACCCGGAGTTCATGGCCCGATTGGACCAGTTGGACATCGTGTCGCGCAAGATTCTCGCCGGCAAGATGCGCGGCGAGCGGCGTACCAAGCGCCGCGGCGAATCGGTGGAGTTCGCCGACTACCGCAACTACGTGCCCGGCGACGACCTGCGTTTCCTCGACTGGAACATCTACGCCCGGCTCGACCAGCTCTTTCTCAAGTTGTTCCTCCAGGAGGAGGACCTGGTGGTCACCGTCTTGCTCGACGTGTCCAAGAGCATGGACTGGGGTGATCCGTCCAAGGCGCTCTACGCCAAGCGCGTGGCCGCGGCGTTGAGCTACATCGGGCTGATCAACTACGACCGCGTGAGCGTCTACGGGTACGCCGATGATCTGGTTTGTGAGATGGCGGGGCTGCGCGGGCGGCGGCTGACCCATCGGCTGCTGGGATTTTTGCAATCGATCGAACCGGGCGGGCCGAGCCACTTCAACAACGTCTGCAAACAATTCGCCATTCGCTGCCCGAACAAAGGCGTGCTCATCATCCTGTCCGACTTCTTCGACAAGGGCGGATTCGAGCAGGGCATCCGCTACCTGCTGGGCCGGAAGTACGACATCTACGCGGTGCAGATCCTCAGCCCCGACGAGCTCGAGCCCGAGCTGACCGGCGACCTGAAACTCCGCGACTCGGAGGACGACGACCTGGCCGAGGTCACCATCTCGCGGGCCCTGGTCAACCGCTACAAGCAGAACCTGCAAGCCTATTGCCAGGAACTGCGCGAGTTCTGCACGCGACGCGGCATCTGTTATCTGTTCACCAAGACCGACCTGCCGTTCGATCAGTTGGTGCTGTCCTACCTGCGGCAACGGGGGTTGTTGAAGTAGTGCACCATGATTGTATCAAGGCATGGTCCGAAGCAGGGATGAATGACATTCGGTGAATGATTATCCGATCATCGAAGTTCCGGAAGACGCGGGCCACGAAGACGAACCAATGGGCACCAAACCCAAGTTCTGGTTTCGCGATCGGGAAGAAAACTACTGGCTGTTTAAACACCCGCGACCGAACACTGGGGAAGATTGGGCGGAAAAAGTTGTATGTGAGTTGGCCAAGGTTATGGGTTTACCATGCGCAGAAACCGAATTGGCGAAGTTCCAGGGTACTGCAGGCGGCGTTTCACAGAATTTTGTCCGGGAGTCAGACGAAATGTTGTTGCATGGGAATGAACTTCTGTTCATGAACGACCCAAGCTACCCTCGCACTGCTCATTATGACGCCGCAGTCCACACCTTCGATCGTGTGAAAAGGATTCTCTCATTCAAAGAGCTTCGTAACCCACTGCGCTGGACGCCTCCACCGCACGCTCAAACTCCGATGCACACTTTCATTGGCTATCTGGTTCTCGATGCTTGGGTCGGCAACACGGATCGTCATCACGAGAACTGGGGGTGGATTATGAAAGTTACGGGGGATACAGCCAGCGACTGGACGGTTCATCTCGCACCGACATTCGACCACGCATCATCATTGGGCCGTGAATTACAAGATGAAAGGCGCGATACCTGGGTGCACGAACTACGCATAACCACGTACGCGGCAAAAGGCCGATCAGCCCTTTATGGAAACGAAAACGACCCACGACCTCTTTCCACTATAGATGTGGTCAGAAGAGCGGCACAAAGTTATCCCAAGGCGACCGCTGGCTGGCTGAACATCGTTGCGTGCATTCAAGAAGAGCGCGTTGATGAAATCATCGCGGCTATCCCCGATGAACGAATGACGAGTTCCGCCAAACGTTTTGCGACCCAGCTTCTTTCCTGCAATGCAGAAACGCTGAGCAAACTGTCTGAGGAGATGCAACGATGATCGAGAGCCACACCCTGTATGTAGCTTGGCAAAATCCTGATTCACGACGCTGGTTTCCTATTGCCCGCCTGCACAAGGAAACAGGTCACTACTCATTCTGCTACCTTCGCGGCGCCGAGCAAGCCGGCGGATCGGGATTTTCCGCGCTGATCCCATTTCCTGATCTTCACAAGACGTACGAAAGTAATGAGCTTTTCCCACTGTTCCAAAACCGGCTTCTGCCAAGATCGCGCCCGGACTACGAACAGCACATGAGTCGTTTGGATCTTTCGCCCGAGCAGAACGATCCCCTGGTGATTCTCGGGAGAAACGGAGGACGTCGCGTCACGGATTCGCTGGAAGTTTTCCCCGCCCCCTTCCGCAGCCCGGAAGGTCGTTACCGAGTTCATTTTTTTGCTCATGGATTGCGGCATCTACCTCCTGAATCAACGACAACGGTCAGTACGTTGCAACGCATGGAACGACTGCTGCTGTGTTACGACGTCCAGAATCCTACCGATTCCAATGCGATCCTGCTCCGAACGCAAGCCGGGCAGTTGGTGGGATGGACGCCTCGTTACTTGTGCCATGATCTGAAAGAAGTTTGTGACCGCTACGATCATGAGCCGATCGTTTCGGTCGTCCGCGTGAATCCGCACCCCGCTCCGTTAGGACAGCGACTCTTGTGCAAATTAGATGCAAATTGGCCGGATGGCTTCATGCCGTTCAGCACACCTGAATATGAATCATTGGCCCGTTGAGGGTGAGGAACTGACGCCATGCCCCAATTCCTGACCCCCGGCATGATGGCGCTCGCGGGCGCGTTGGCGATCCCGACGCTGCTGGTGTTCTACTTCCTCAAGCTCAAGCGGCGGGAAGTGGCGGTGCCGTCGACGCTGCTGTGGAAACGGGCGGTGCAGGATCTCGAGGTCAACGCGCCGTTTCAAAAGCTGCGCAAGAACCTGCTGCTGCTGTTGCAACTACTGATCCTGATCGCCGCCGTGCTCGCCCTCGGCCGGCCGATGATGCGGATGAACCGGCAACGCGACCAGCGCGTGGTGCTGCTGATCGATCAGTCGGCGTCGATGAACACCCGCGAGTCCGACGGAATTACCCGGCTCGAACGCGCCAAAGATCAGGCCAAACGCCTCGTCGACGACCTCGACGACGACGATCAGGCCATGCTCATCGTCTTCGCCGATCAGGTCAGCCTGGTCACGCCCTTCACCAGCGACAAGAGCACGCTCAAGCGGCAGATCGACGCCGTCGCTCAGACCGACCGGCCGACGCGGCTGAGCGAAGCGCTCAAGCTCGCCGAGCAACACTCGAATCCGCAACTCGCCGAAACCGACGCCATGAGCGCGCTGCCCACCAACACCACCGTCCAGGGCCACATGATCCTCTTCTCCGACGGGTGCATCGGCGACGCCGGGGATCTCGCGCTTCGCCGCGGGTCGATGGAGATCGTGCGCATCGGCGAGGAATCCGATAACGTCGGCGTGGTGGCGCTGCAACTCAAACGCAACTACGAACGGCCGGAGCTGCTCAACGTCTTCGCCCGGGTGCGCAACTTCTCCGATCGGCCGGCCAAAACCGACCTGACCCTACGCATCAACGGGCAAATTATCTCGGTGCAGGACGTGCCCGAACTCGCCCCCGGTATCGGCGGGGCGGCGCCCACCAGCGCGCCGGCCGGCTCGGTCGACGCCCCGCCGACCGACATCATCCCCGCCGGCAGCGTCGGACTCGTCCCGTTTCCGGAGTTCGAGTTCGTCGACACCGGCGTGGCCGAGGTGAGCCTGTCCCGGTCCGACAGCCTGGCCGCCGACGACCGGGCGTATGCGATCATTCCTCCGCCGCGACAGATGTCGGTGATGCTGGTCACCCCCGGCCACATGTTCCTGCCCAAAGTGCTCAAGGGCCTGCCGTTACGCGACTTCGAGATCGTCACTCCCGAGCAATACGAAGCGATGAGCGAAGAAGAACTCACCGCCGACGGCCGGCTCAAGTACGACGTGGTGATCTTCGACGACCATGCCACCGACAACCTGCCGCCCGGTGCATACATTTTCTTCGGCCAGGGTCCGAAAATCGACGGCGTGATCGTCGGCGAGCCGATCGATAACGAGTACATCGTCACCTGGGACGACACGCATCCCATTCTGCGCTACGTGACGCTCGACGATGTCGACGTGTTCAGTTGGTCGCGACTGACCCTGCCCGACGAGGCGATCATGCTGGTCGAGGGCGAAACCTCGCCGGTGATGTCCCTGCTGTCGCGCGACGGCCGGGATTACCTGCTCGTCGCGTTCAGCTTCTTCAACGCCGAGCGCGACGCGCTGAACACGACCTGGCCGCTACGGCGCAGCCTGGTGGTGTTCGCCTACAACGCGATGCAATACCTCTCCGGCTCGGTGACCGCGTCGGTCGCGCGCTCGATCCGTCCGGGTGAGGCGGCCCAGTTGGTCGCCCCGCCCGGTACGACGAAAACCGTGGTGACCACGCCGTCGAGCCAGACGCACACCGTGAATCTGCGTCCCGGCCAGGTCAACTACTTCGGCCGGACCGACGAGGTCGGTCTGTATCGCGCCGCCCCCGCCGTCGCCGGCCGGGAGAACTTCGCCGTCAATCTCTTCGACGAAAACGAGAGCCGCATCGTCCCCAACACCGAATTCGCCATCGGTAGCGACGCGATCGAAGCCCACGAAGGCGTCGAACGCGTCAACCAGCCCCTATGGCCCTACCTCCTCGCCGCCGCCCTCGTCGTGCTCTTCGTCGAGTGGTACGTGTACAACAAGCGAGTGTTTATTTGAGTGACGCGATACGACGAACCGGCTGCTGGGGCGAGATTCCTATCTCGCCCCAATCTTTCGCAGGATTCCTATCCTGCATAGTCCTATCTTTCGCAGGATTCCTATCCTGCATAGTTCTCGCGGGAAAGGATTCCCGTGTCGTGTGGGTGCGAGAAAGGATTCTCGCACCAGCAACTTTCAAGGATAGTCACGACGACTTCGTTGCCTCCGCACAATTTACTCACTCCGCGCGTTCGACCCGCAGCACGAGAATCAAATGCTTTCCATCGTGCGGCGCCGAACCGATCACGAGCTGTTCACCGAGCGGAATGTTCAATTCCGTGTTCAAGGCGAACGGCAGGGAACGTTCGCTGCCGGTCAAGTCTTCCAGTGATAATTGCACGCGAGGAACCGCAACGTCCTGCTGCTGATTTCCGACGATCACGGCTTGGAGTTGGGATGTTACGGCCACGAGGTGATCAAGACGCCGAACCTCGATCGGCTGGCCGCGGGCGGGGTTCGGTTCACGCACGCCTTCGCCACCGTCGCGTCGTGCAGTGCGTCGCGGTCGGTGATTTACACCGGCTTGTACAACCACACCAACGGACAGTTCGGCCACCAGCACGGCGCGCACGATCAATATACGCACGCCTGGGTGCGCGGCATCGGGGCCATCCTGAAAAAGCACGGCTACCGTTGCGGGCTGGTCGGTAAGTATCACGTGCAGCCGGATTCGGTGTACGGGTTCGACGAGCGCATCGCCAAAGATATCGGCGGCGGGCGTGACGTGGTGCGCATGGCCGAGGCGGCCCGCACGTTCATGACCTCGTGCGGCGAGCAACCGTTCCTGCTCGTGATGGGCTACGCCGACCCGCACCGGGCCCGGGGGGGATTCGGCAATGACAATAGCTACGCCGGGCTCGAGCCGGTGCGCTACAAACCCGACGACGCCGTGGTCCCGCCGTTCTTGCCCGAAGCGCCGGAGGTTCGTGAAGAGTTGGCCGACTATTACCAGTCGGTGAGCCGGATGGACGCCGGCGTGGGCCTGGTGCTCGACGCCCTGCGTGAGACCGGCCACGAAGTCGACACGCTGGTGATCTATCTGTCCGACAACGGCATCGCGTTTCCCGGCGCCAAGACGACGCTCTACGACCCGGGCATCCGTTTGCCGTTCATCGTGCGTTCGCCGGATCAGCGCGAGCGCGGGTTGGTCAACGAGGCGATGGTCTCGTACGTCGACATCGTGCCGACCCTCCTGGATTGGACCGGCGCGACGGCACCCTACGAGCTGCCCGGCCGATCGTTCCTGTCGATCCTCGAAGAACGTAAGCCGGACGGCTGGAACACGGTTTTTGCGTCACACACGTTTCACGAGATCACGATGTACTATCCGATGCGGGTGATCCGCACGCGACGCTACAAGTACATTCGCAACCTGGCCCACGGGTTACCCTATCCGTTCGCGTCCGACCTGTTCGCGTCGAAGACGTGGCAGGGCATCCTCGAGCGCGACGCGAGCATGATGGGCGCGCGAACCGTCGACGCCTACCTCCACCGTCCGGCCGAGGAACTCTACGACCTGCAGGCCGACCCCAACGAGGTCAACAACCTCGCCGCCGACCCGGACCACGCCGAGGTGCGCGGCCGGCTCGCGGCGCGGCTCAAGACGTTCCAGCAGAAGACCAAGGACCCGTGGATCGTCAAGTACCGTTATGAATAGGTGGTTGATCGATCCGAACCCCAAGCGCGAGTGAGCGGGTCAAATCGAAATCCATGAACAAGCTTTGGCCCCGCGCTCGCGCTTGAGGTTCGGATACGGCGCGGACGGATGGCCAAGCCGCCTCGTCAGGAGTGTTGCAGGCACCGGACGGTTACCGTACACTCCTCCGTCCCTCGCGGGGTCCCCAGCCGAATCGCCGGCCGTACTCCGCATGGATTGCCCGGGTGGCGGAATTGGCAGACGCGCTAGGTTGAGGGCCTAGTGGGGTTAATACCCCGTGCTGGTTCGACTCCAGTCCCGGGCAGTTTGCTCACAGGGGACAAGCGCGGCCTAACACGGCCAGTAACCGCCACTTCCGTGCCCGCCTTTCCCGGGTGTTGCTTCACGTCGGACCCGCGGCCTCGACTTGGTGTGGGGACGATCCGCCTCGGCTTCACTACCTACCACCGGACCGTCCGAAATGTCCCCTCTGGGCTCGTAATAGGCAGGTGACCCTGAAAAGCAACGTCAAGCTAACGACACCGTTCACTTGCCGGGCCGGCTGCAAGGAACTTGATGTTGCGGAAAGCCGTGATGCCGGCCCGGTCAAGTGCAACGGCTGGTTAGCCGCGGATTACTTCAAGTACTGGGCGAAAAACCGGAGCACGAATTCCAGAAAAGCCACCACGTCGTCCTTCTTGTATTGGTCGAACCGGCCATGAGCAGCGCAGTTGCCGACTTCCGCTTTGGCGATGATTTCTTTGTGTACCAGCGCGGTGTAGGCGTGTTCCTTGTACAGCTTCTCGTTGAGCTGCTGGATCGTGTCGCGCTTTCCAGCTTCAATCGTGTGGGCGTCGCAAAGTTTCCTGATTCCATCCTCCAATACGGCTCGAATGATTACCGCGGCGGCGTCTTTGTAATCGTGATCAAGGAGCACTTCGGCTTGCACTAGGAGGTCTGAAAACACCTCTGCAGAAATCAGTAGCTTGTTGTTTGCCATGAAGCCCTGAAGATAATCGGTCCGCGCCGCTTCAAGTACGCCCTTGAACAGGTCCGGATTAGCAGTTCCTCGCGATGGCGAGTCCACCACCTCGCGCACGTAGATACTCTGATCGGAGGACAGTCGCTCCAACAGATTAACGGAGCTCGCCTTCAACGCGAAGTACTTATCTGCCGGCATGGGGGATCCACGCTCGTCGATGATTTTTCGAAGCTCGACCGCTTTGCCGATGAGTTCGTCAAACTTCAAGATAATCTGATCGCGGTCCTTCGACAGCTTCGACTCCGAAATGGACATGATAACCCGGCTCCTTGCGGCTAACAATAGTTATATAGTTTCTTCATAACGCCTTTGGACCGCGGCATCGCGGCATAAGCCCCCTCCGTCAATGTTCGCATAAAGCTTGTATTTTCAAAGCATTAAATCATTCTTTTCAATAGACGCGGGTGGATATGTGGCTTCTTTATAAAACACCTTTATTTCTCCTCTACAAATCGTCCACAGGACTCTTGACGACCTTGCCGCCCCGGTTCAGACCCAGAAGCTCCTAGATCGCTCGCGCGTACGCGAGTTCGGAATGTGCCCATTCGGGGTGCCGAATGCTTTCTGCATGTTAACCAAGGCGGCCTTCGGCCGCAACCAAAGGCTTCCGTGCCTGAGTTTCGCGGGCACCCATGCCCGCGACGAGGTGGCTCATTGCCGCCCCCTCGACCCCGGCTAGCTTCTTTCCCCAGGGCAGGGGCGACACCCAAGGGCCACACACTGATGAGCACCATCCTGGTCCTTCACCATGAACACTATCTCAACACCGTACGGGAACGCGTCGCTTGATCCCCAAAAACATGCGCGCAACATGAACACAAGTTTCGCCGTAAGGGAGTAAGGGACTAACCAGTGTACAGGCGGTAGATACAGATCGCCTTGATCACACCAGAGGAACAGACGGATAACCGACTTGTGTCCAAGAGCCGTGACAAGGAAACACGCTCTCAACCTGCGCATGGCGATACTGATTGCCTGGCCCGGTAGTGCGACCGCTATCAGACGCAGCGTAACCATCGAACAGCACGCACGGCCCCGGCGGGGCCGACGGTTGTAGCCAGGGGCGCAGTGCAGCGAAGCCCCTGGTTGGCGGGGCAACATTTCCTCTCCCGCCCCCATCCTTCTTGCCGTACGGCAAGAAGGATGGGGGCGGGAATCATCGGGTCCGTCTTCCGCCAGGGGTTGCGCTTCGCTCCACCCCTGGCTACATTCCGTAGCCCCTTCGGGGCATAAATTCGGTATGGCGTTGCGGGTTAATAAGAACCTGGTGCCGAATCTAGATCGCAGTGAGGTACGGGCCGAAAATAACTTATTGTCGCAACAACATTAATATAGTGTCGTCATACAGAGGATGGAGATCAGCTGCTTCCCCGCAGCTTCGACTTGGTGTGGTGACGATCCGCCTCGGTAGTATGCGAATCGCCTCATCTGTGCTTCTTGACCTCTCCGCCCTCGATGCGCGATCATTCCGACTTGTCGATTCTCGAATCCCATGATGGAGGTGCCTGCGATGCGAAGCTTGATCAACTTGATTGTCATCACACAATTGGCCGTTGCGGCGACGCCGGTTGTGTCGGCCGAGGACGCCAAGCCGATCCGGGTCGGGTTGATCGGGTTGGATACCTCGCACGTCATTGCGTTTACCCAGTCGATCAACAACGCCGAGCCGGGCAGTCCGCTGGCCAAGGCGCGGGTGGTGGCCGGCTTCAAGGGCGGGAGTGCCGACGTCGAATCGAGCGCCGCCCGCGTGGACAAGTTCACCGAACAGCTTCGCGCCCAGGGCATCGAGATTGTCCCGACCATCGAGGAACTGTGCACCAAGGTCGACGCGGTGATGCTCGAAAGCGTGGACGGCCGGCCGCATCTCGAACAGGCCCGGCCGGTGATCAAGGCGGGGCTGCCGCTGTTCCTCGACAAGCCGATGGCGGGCTCGCTGGCGGACGTCATCGAGATCTTTCGGCTGGCGAAAGAAGCGAACGTGCCCTGTTTCTCGAGCTCGTCGCTGCGCTACATGCAGGGCGCGATGGCGCTCAAGGGTAACGACAAGGTCGGCGAGATTCGCTCGGCCATCGCCTGGAGCCCCTGCTCGCTCGAGCCGCACCATCCCGATTTCTTCTGGTACGGCGTGCACGGCATGGAGATCCTCTACACGCTGATGGGTCCGGGGTGCGTGAGCGTGCAGCGCACCCACGCCGACGGGCGCGACGTGGCCACCGGGCTATGGGACAACGGACGCACCGGCACGTTCATCGGCTTGCGAAACGGCAAGACCGGCTACGGCGCGATGGTCTTCGGCACCAAGAGCATTGTCCAGGCCGAGGGCGGTAACAGCGGTTATGAGCCCCTGCTCGTCGAGGTGGTCAAGTTCTTCGAGACCGGCAAGCCGCCGGTCGACGCGCGGGACACCATCGAGTTGTTCGCGTTCATGGAAGCCGCCGACGAAAGCAAGCGGCAAGGGGGCAAGACGATCACGATCGAGAGCGTAATGCGCAAAGCACGCGATCAAAACCGTACCGCACGCCGATAGTGCGGTACGCAAACCAGGGTCGTAACCCGAACCGAGCCGCGACCGTCTTCACGGGCGCGGCTCGGTGGTGTCTCCTCTGCCGTTACGTTTGTCCTTGCATTTATTGTAGCGCGGCTTCGATGTCGGCGCGGAGGTCCTTGTCTTCGGGGGCGACCTTGGACGGATAGTGCTTGATCGGCTTGCCGTCCTTGCCGATCAGGAACTTGTTGAAATTCCAAGAGACCTGGGCGTCAAGTCGGCCGTTCTGCTCCTTGT
>Ga0299906_10000679_pt1 | contig 30433 bp, 26 predicted proteins | sample RVTome_14_FD_200259 | JGI IMG/M metagenome (GOLD analysis project Ga0299906, IMG submission 200259) | Soil microbial communities from uranium-contaminated site in the Upper Colorado River Basin, Wyoming, United States - RVT145D125 (version 2) ...
CTTGGCCGAGGAAGGAAAGAAATTCAAAGACCGCGCGGTGGACGAGGGCCGGCGTTTCGTGGAGCAGGCCGAAGTGCCCGAGGTGGTTCGGAAAGCTGCGAAGAGCGTCAAAGAGGCGATTGGTACCTGATGTCCGGAATACCCGAGGAGGAAGCTCCCGCGCGCTCGACTCTCGGTGTGGCGCGAGACATCGTCCTGTCGCTCACCCAGATGGTGGAGGACTCGGCGGAGCTGGTGTCGGCGACGGTGCGCGAGGAGCTGCAACGGTTTCGGGTCGAGATGGCGCGTGGCGCCATGGCTGCGGTCGCCGTCGTCATCGGCGGCTCGCTCCTCACCGCGGGGTTGGCGATGTACGTCCGCGATCTCCTCGGAAGCTGGCCTTTGACCCTTTGCCTGTTCGGCGCCTTCTATCTCGGGATCGCCGTAGCACTCCAGATGAGGTCGAAATGATCGGAGAACGCCGGAGCGTCAAAGAGATCCGAAGCTCTCTCTGGGAAACGAGAAATCGCCTGGATCGCGATCTGGAGGAGCTCGACGTCCGGCTCCACCACGACCTGAGCCCGAAAGAGGTCTTCTCTCGGCACCCCGCCCTCTTCGGCGTCGCCGGAGCGATCGTGGGTTTCATCCTCATCCGCCATCCCGCGCTCCTGACGCGAGGCCTCGTCCGAGCGGCGCAGGTGAGCGCCCCGTTTCTGGTGAAAGCGCTCCTGAAAAAGACTTGAACGCCCCGGGAAAACCTGCACCGACGGTCCGGCCGGTCGCCCTGCGGCGCATCATCCTGCGGCAGTCCAAGCGCGCGAACGTGGGGCACATCGGCTCCGCTCTCTCGGTCGCCGACATCCTGGCGGCGCTCTATTCGGGAATCCTGCGCATCGAGACGCCCGACGACCCCGAACGGGACAGGTTCATCCTGTCCAAAGGGCATGCGGCGCTCGCGCTCTACGCCGCGCTCCACTTGCGAAGTTTCCTCGACGCCGAAACGCTCGACACCTACTGCGGCGATGGAAGCCTCCTGGGAGTGCACCCGGAGCGCGCGCTTCGCGGCATCGATTTCGCCACGGGCTCGCTCGGGCATGGGCTTTCGATCGGCGCGGGAGCGGCGCTCGGCGCGAGGCTCGAAGGATCACCGCGGCGGGCGTTCGTGCTCGTGAGCGACGCCGAGCTCGGGGAAGGTTCCCTCTGGGAGGCGGTGATGTTCGCGGCGCATCACCATCTTTCGAACCTCGTGGCTATCGTCGACTGGAACGGCCAGCAGGCCCTGGGTTACACCGAGGATGTGCTTTCGCTTCGAGGTCTGCCCGACCGCTTCCGTTCCTTCGGGTGGGACGTCCATGAAGTCGACGGCCACGACCCCGTGGCCATCGGTCGCGCGGTGAGCGGGTTTCCCATCGACGGTCCTCCGAACGTTCTCCTGGCCCGAACGACCTTCGGCAAAGGCGTCTCGTTCATGGAGGGCAAGATCCACTGGCACTACTGGCCCATGTCCGACGAGGAGTACGCCCAGGCCCTGGCCGAGGTCGAGGCCGGAGGAGAGACGTGAGGGCGGCCTTCGCCTCGACGCTCGCCGAACTCGCCGGGCGGGACGAGCGCATCCTACTGTTGACGGGCGACCTCGGATACAAGGCGCTGGAACCGTTCTCCGAGCGATTCCCACGGCGCTTCTTCAACGTGGGAGTCGCGGAGCAGAACATGGTCGGCCTCGCGACCGGTCTCGCGGAGTGCGGCTTTCTCCCCTTCGTCTATTCGATTTCCACGTTCGCCTCGCTTCGCGCGTACGAGTTCATCCGCAACGGGCCCGTCGCCCACCGGCTTCCGGTGCGCATCGTCGGTGTCGGAGGAGGCTTCGACTACGGCTCGGCGGGACCGACCCATCACGGGCTCGAGGACGTGGGGGTCCTTCGCCTGCAGCCAGGGCTCACGGTGGTCGCCCCCGCCGACTCCGAGCAAACGCGGGCGATTCTTCGAGACACCTGGGATCGACCGGGGCCCTTCTACTACCGCCTGAGCAAGGACGACCGCCTGTCGGTTCCCGAGCTCGGCGGGCGATTCTCCCTCGGCCGCGCCGAGGTCCTGCGGCGAGGTCGGGACATCCTGCTACTGGTCGCCGGAAGTCTCGCGACCGAAGCCCTGGCGGCGTCGCAGGCGCTCGAGGAGATCGGAATCGACGCGACCCTTGCGGTGGTATCGACTTTGAACCCGGCGCCCGTCGACGATCTTCGAGGACGGCTCGAGGGGTTCGACGACGTCGTGACCATCGAGGACCACTACGCCGCCGGCGGTCTGGGAACGATCGTGGCCGAGATCGTCGCCGACAGCGGGGCTCGATGCCGGTTGGTGCGCCTGGGAGTGAAGGAGGGGCCGGACGGCGTCTCGGGAAGCCTTCCCTACCTCTTGAGGCGCCACGGGCTCTCGAGAGAGTCGATCGTCGCCGTGGCGAAGGCGGCCGTCGAGGCGCGGAAGCGCTCCGATTCATGACGGTGTCCCTCGTCTCCATCATCCTTCCGGTACACAACCAGGGCGACCACGTTGCGGAGGTCGTCCGCGAGTACGAGGAGACCCTGGCGCGGCTTCCGGTCCCGCACGAGATCGTTCTCGTGGTAAACGGATCGACCGATTCTTCGATCTCCGTCTGCCGGAAGATCGAAAGAGCGAATCCCCCGGTCAAGGTCCTCGAGAGCGCGGAAGGCGGTTGGGGGCGCGCCGTCCTTCTGGGGCTCGAGTCCGCGCGGGGGGATCTCCTTTGCTACACCAACCTCGCGCGCACCCGCGCCGAGGACCTCACGCTCCTCCTTCTTTACGGCCTGATGCATCCCGACGTGGTAGTGAAGGCGAACCGGAAAATCCGCGATTCCCTCTACCGGCGCTTCGGTTCGCTCCTCTATAACCTCGAGTGCCGCGCGCTCTTCGACCTGTCGTACTGGGACATCAACGGCACCCCCAAGGTCTTCCCGCGCTCGCTGGGAAAGCTGCTTACGCTTACCCGCAAGGACGACCTGGTGGACCTCGAGTTCCAGATCGTCTGCCGCGACGAGGGTTACCGTGTGCTCGAGGTCCCGATCTTCTCGAACGTCCGCCAGGGTGGACGATCCACCACGAACCACCGCTCGGCGTTCGCGCTCTACTGGGGTGCGCTCTCGATGTGGCGCACTCGTCCAAGGAGAATGCCGTGAAGGGACGCGAGGCCGCATGGGCGCGGCACGACGCCGAGTGGCGCGATACCGCCCAGGTCGCGAGTTTCTGGGAAGAAGCGGGAAATATCGACCCGGCGCTTCTGCGCTTTCGCGCCCGCGGTGACTTCTGGGGCGTTCTCGACCGTCTCGAGGCAACGCTTCTCGTGACCCGCGAGTACGAGCACCTAGTAGTCGCACTCGCCGTGGAGGGAGGCCGTCCTCTCGCGACGTTTCTTCGCCTCCCCCACCCGTCGGGCCTGGTCTACGATCGCGAGCGGAGAGTCCTCCACCTGGCCTCGACCCGGAACCCGAACCAGATTCTCGAGCTCGCGCCGGCTGCGGGTTCCCGCTCCCTGCTCCCGGTGAGCGCGCGCTTCTACCCCGGTCGCACGTACCTCCACGACCTGGCCCTCATCGGCGGCGTCCTCCACGCGAACGCGGTCGGGCAGAACCTGGTGGTGCGCGTCGGGCCGGCGGGCGGTCTCGACAACGCCTGGTGGCCGCGCTGCGTCGACACACCGAAAGGACCTCTTCTCGAGAGAAACCACATCCAGCTCAACTCCATCGCCGCGGGCGAGAGCCTCGCCGAATCCTTCTTCACCGCCTCGACCGACGAGATCGGGCCGCGGAAACCCGGGCATCGCAATTTTCCCGTCGACGGGCGCGGAGTGGTTTTCTCGGGCCGGACGCGGGAGCCCATCGCCCGCGGCCTCACGCGCCCTCACTCCGCGCGCCTTCACCGGGGAAACCTCTGGGTGGCGAACAGCGGTTACGGAGAGGTCGGAGTGATCGAAGACGGGCGCTACCGCGTCGTCACTCGTCTTCCCGGATGGACCCGCGGGCTCGCCTTCGCTACCGGCGTTGCCTTCGCCGGCACGTCGCGGGTGATTCCGCGATTCTCCCGGTATGCGCCGGGGCTGGTTCTCGAGAAGAGCCGCTGCGCCGTACAGGCCCTCGATACGCGGTCGGGGAAAGTCCTGGGAAGCCTGGACTGGCCGGAGGGCAACCAGATCTTCGCCATCGACTGGGCTCCCCGGCGCTCGGTCTCGGGATTCCCCTTCGGGGCGCGGCGCCGCACCGACTCGAAGGCTTCGAGGGCGCTCTTCTACTCGTTTCGACTCGACGGAAAGGCCGGCTCATGACCGATCGCTTTCGATTTCTGCTCCTCTCGGCGATGTACGAGAACGGAGGCAACACCACCCATCGATTCCTCGACGGACACCCCGAGATGTTCGTCTACCCGTTCGAGTCCCAGCTCGGGACCCGGCTGGTGAGCGACCCGCTCACCTCCCTCTTCCCGGTGAAGTACCGCTGGCCGGTGTTCGATCTCGAAGCCTCGCCCGAGGAAGACTACCACGCCATCATCGACGAGGAGTGCAAGGTGCGGGCGCGAACCCCGAAGGTCAGCAAGTTCCGGAGCGCGGCGTTCGATTTCTCGGACGAGGAGCGAAAGACGATTTATCTCTCGCACGTGGCCCGGAGCGGGCGCTCGCGCGCGGCGAACATCGAGGCCTTCTTCCGCGCCACGTTCGACGCCTGGAGGGACTACCGCCGCTCCGGTCGGGAGTCGGTCTATGCGGGCTACAGCCCGATCGTCGTCGTCGACGCGGAGAAGGTGCTCGCGGATCTCCCCGACGCCCAGGTGCTCCACGTCGTTCGCAATCCCTGGTCGGCGTACGCCGACACCAAGAAACGACCCGTTCCGCTCTCGCTCTCGAGTTATCTATTGTGCTGGACTCTGAACCAGTACCATGCGCTCCTCTTCCGCGAACGCCACCCGGGCCGGGTGCACATCGTGCGCTTCGAGGACGTCGTCGCGGGTCCCCGCACCGCTCTGGGAGCGGTCTTGGAATCTCTCGGCCTCGAAGCCGCATCGTCTCTCGAGAAGCCGACGTTCAACGGGGCGCCGCTCGAAGAAGTCTATCCGTGGGGAACGATCCGTTCCCCGACCCCGGAAGCGAATCGCGCCACCGCTCTCGAGCTCGACGCGAAGGAGCGAGAGGAAGTTCTCGCGCGCGCTCGGCCCTATCTCGAGCCTTTCGGGTACGAAAACTTCGTCTGACATGCGCGTTCTGGTCACGGGGGCCGCAGGGTTCGTGGGAGCGGTTCTTGCCCGGAGACTGGCAGCCGACGGCCACGAGGTCCACGCGCTGGTCCGCCCCGGGAGCGATCGCTGGCGCCTCGAGGGGCTCGACGCGAAAGTCCAGGAAGTCGACCTCGCCGAAGAGCCCGCGGTCTCGGCTCTCGTCGCCGGCGTCCGTCCCGAGTGGATATTCCATCTCGCGGCCCACGGAGCCTATCCCTCCCAGTCCGACTTCGGCGCCATGGTGCGAACCAACGTTCTCGCAACCATTCACCTGGTCGAGTCGTGTATCCGTTCGGGATTCGAGGTCCTGGTCAACACCGGAAGCTCTTCTGAATATGGCTTCGTCGATCATCCTCCTACCGAGGACGAGGAGCCTCGTCCGTCGAGCGACTACGCCGTGACCAAGCTCACCGCCACTCTCTACTGCCGGGCGGCCGCGGCCCGCAGCGGCCTTTCGATCAAGACGCTGCGGCTCTACTCCGTCTACGGTCCGTATGAAGAGCCCTCCCGGTTCGTACCGCAGCTCGCGGTTCATGGTCTTTCGAAAAAGCTCCCGCCCCTCGTCTCCCCCGAGATCGCGCGCGACTTCGTGTTCGTGGACGACGTGGTCGAAGCGTACCTCGCCGCCGCGAGCCGCCACGGCGGAGAGGCCGGCGCCGTCTACAACGTGGGAACCGCGAGGCAGACGACCATTCGAGAAGCGGTTGAAATCGCCCGCCGAGCCCTCTCGATCGAATCCGTCCCCGAATGGGGCACGATGCCGAACCGCGCCTGGGACACCGCGGTCTGGATCGCCAACCCGGAGAAGATTGAAAGGGAGCTCGGCTGGAAGCCGCGGACCACGTTCGAGGAAGGATTTTCTGGATTCGTCCGCTGGCTATCGGAGAATCCCGACCGGGTCCAGCTCTATCGCGACCGCGCCGCCTCGAACTTGTCCCGCTTCTCGCAGAGCCGCCGATAGGTCCTCGTCCCTGGGACGGGCGCAGTCCCAACCCACTCGCTCCCAGTCGGGATCCTCGGGGTCGAGCCCGATGCTCCGAATCGCCCCCGGCGGGCAGACGAAGAAGTGCTTCTTATAAGGAAGGAGGTACCCGCCTTCCTCATCGCGCGCCTTTCGGGCCTTCTCGTGATCCGCGAACCAGAGGTTCAGGTACTCCTCGAGGCGAGAAGGATACCAGGCGGTTCCGCCGTCCACGAAGACAATGTACATCAGTCGCTCATGAAACTGATGCTCGACGAGCGCGTCCAGGAGGAGATCACGAACTCTCGGAAGCGCAAGACCGGCTGAGCTCACCGCGGCACGACTACGAGAGTCCGGACAGGCGAGCGGGCCTGCGCGTCCTCGGAGACGATCTCGACGTAAACCAACCCTGCGTTCGCCGTGGGGTAGCGGAACCAGTGCTCCGGCGCTTCCACTACTTCGTTCCCCGCGAGCTCGCCGTCGAGAAAGATCGAGACCCGGGTCGGCTTTCCCGCGTTCCGCGGGCGGACGGCGAGCTCGACGAAGCCGCCGGCGGCGAGCACGTTGAAACCGGCCTTTCCCTCCATCGCCGAGCGCTTCGGAGGCGGGTCGAGGGGCCAGTCGACCCCGTAGTCCCCTTTCGCAGCAAAGCTTCTCCCGAGCTGGGGCACGACCGCGGATAGGAGCACGAGCGAGACCAGGGAAGCGGCCAGAAGCGACGCCGCTCGGGGATGCCGCCATCTGGAAGCGAGCACCACCGCCGCTCCGACCATGAGGTGGGGCTCGAACGGGGCACGCAGTCGCGGGCCGCCGAATCCCGAGAGCACCGTGAGCCCGAAGCACACGACGACCCAGGCGGCGAGAAACACCGCGCTGTCGGGCCTCCGGCAGAGGACGAGACCGAACGGCGCGAGAGCCAGAACCAGGACCAGCGCCAGATCGGCGAAAACGTGGGCCGCGAGCTTCCACGCCGTCGCCCCGACTTTCGTGTCCGCGCCGAGATAGATCTGAAGGAGACGACCTCCGTTGACGTGGAGGATCGTGCGGACCGTGGTCGTCCAGTCCGCGAGGGTCTTTCCCGGGGCCGACGAGAATTCCCGCAGGAGGGTCGCGGCCGTCGCGATCGGTCCCGGCGGCCGAGCTCCTTCGGCTCCGTGCTCCGAGGCGATGCGCAGTCCGGCGTGGTTCTCGATGAACGTCGGGCTCCCGAGATGGCGGGAGAGCGCGATGCTGTAGGGCACGGTGAAGGCCGCGAATCCCAGAACGAGCCCAAAGCCAAAAAGAGCTCCCTTGCGGATCCCGTGCCGCCACGGCAGGAGAAGTACCGCTACCGGAATGTAGTAAAGAGGCATCGAGCGGGTGAGCGCCGCGAGCCCGAGAAGGAGACCCGCGAGCGCGAAGCCGCCAAACGCGCGGGCGCGGAGGAGGAGGGCGAACCCGGAGAGAATCAGAGGAATGAACAGGGTCTCCTGCATCGTCGACCAGACGGCGATGATGTTGGGAAACCAGAGCGCGTAGAAACCGGCGGCAATGAGGCCGGCGCGATCGGAGTGGACCTCCCGTCCGAGAAGAAAGACGGAGAAGCACCCGAGAGCGGCGAGCCCCGCCTGCCCGATCAGAATATTGACCGGGAATCCCGGGAGGAGCGCGAAGAGAGACAGGAAGACGGGATACAGGGGAGGCAGAGCGTATCGACGCCCTTCCACCGCGTGCTCGACGACTTCGAAATCGAACCGCCACCCCGACGCGCCGAGGGCGATCCTCTCCCCCTGCCGCAGGTAGCTGTCCGGATCGTCGATGTGGAATCCCGGCCGGCCGGTGGCGTGGGCTACGTACAGAAGGCGGAGAAGAAGGCAGGCAGCCAGGATCACGCCGAGGATCCCGAGCGTCCTCCGCGAGGTCTTTTCAGGCGACGAAGTCATCGGCCCGGAGATGCTCGAACAGCTCCTCGGGGAGCGCAACCAGGAACCGGGACGGCATCGCGAAGTCGTATGCGCCTCTCGCGATCTCGCGCGGCCAGACGAGGCTGAGGTGGTCCTTCGCCCGGGTCACCGCGACGTAGAGGAGCCTCAAATCTTCGTCCAGAGACTCCTGTTCGGGCTCGACGCCGAACGAGGCCACCATGGGGATGGTCCCGTCTCTCGCCTGGATCACGAAGACCGCCCGCCACTCGAGCCCCTTCGACGAATGCACCGTCGAGAGAACCAGCTCGTCCGGTTCCCGCGAGGGTGCCGCCAGGCCGTCGCGTCTGGAGGCCGTAGGGGGCTCGAGAGTCAGATCGGTGAGCATCGAGTTGAGGCTTCGATAACGGGCGCAGAGCCCGACCAGCGTCTCGAGATCGCGGATCCTCCGGGGCCAGTCGTCGTAGCGCGTCTGGAGAAGAGGCTTCAAACCCTCGACGGCAGTCTGGAGACAAAGCGCCGGCGCTTCCCGTTGCGGCTCGAGATCGGAGAGAAGAGCCCCGATCTCGTCGAGACTCGCGCGGACCTTCGCTTTCGCCCGATAGCGCTCCAGGCCCTCGACCAGCGGCTTACCGACGACGGATTGCTGAATCGCGCGGGCTCCGCTCTTGCCGATCCCGGGCCGCATAGTGAGGACGCGGGAGAGCGCCAGGTCGTCGCCGGGAAAGACCAGGAGCCGCAAATGGGCCAGGACGTCCTTGATGTGGGCGGACTCCATGAACCGGAAGCCGCCGTACTTGACGTAGGGGATGCCGAGGTGGGCGAGCTCGACCTCGAGCGCGAACGCGTGCCGGCTCGCCCGAAAGAGCACCGCGATCTCCGCGAGCGCAATCCCCTCGCCCCTAAGCCGGAGAACATCCAAGGCCACGTGCTGCGCCTGTGCGGTCTCGTCGGCCGCTTCGACCAGCCGGGGTTTCGCGCCCTTCCCTCTCGTCGTGAACAGACTCTTTCGAAACGCTTCCGCCATCTGGCTCATGAGGCCGTTCGCGACGTCGAGGATTCCCTGGGTGCTGCGGTAGTTCTCCTCGAGCGTCACCACCGGCGCGTCCTCGAAGCTCCGGTGGAAATCGAAGAGGTTCTCGTGACAGGCCCCGCGGAAAGCGTAGATGCTCTGGGCGTCGTCGCCCACGACCATCACGTTTTTCGACTCTCCCGCGAGGAGGTGCGTGATCCGCGCCTGGAGAAGGTTCGTGTCCTGGTACTCGTCGACCATCAGATACCGATAGAAAGAGCGAATCCGCGCGGCGCTCTCGGGGCTCTCCTCGAGCAGCCGAACCAGCAGCACCAGGAGGTCGTCGAAGTCCACGAAGTCTCTTTCGGACTTGTACGCCCGGTAGCGGGCCCCGGCGATCTCGAAGAGGGAGATGAGCTCGAAGAACTGAGGGAATTCCTCGGACACGACGTCCTCGATCGGAGCCTGCTTGTTCACCGATTTGCTCAGGATGGAGGCGATGGTCTCCCGCCGCGGGAGCGTCGCTCCCTCGGCCGCGTCCTTCAGATCCCCGCGGATCTCTCCCAGAATCTCGAGGCTGTCCGACTGGTCGAGGATGGTGAAGCTCGAAGCAAGACCGATCGCCTTGCCGTACTTCCGCAGCGCCAGGTTGGCGAAGGAGTGGAACGTCCCGCCAGAGACAGGCTCGCGGCGTCCGAGCATCTCGGCGGCACGCTCGATCATCTCCTCGGCCGCGCGCCTCGTGAACGTAAGGAGGAGGATGGACTCCGCGGCAACGCCCGATTCCACCAGCCGGACCAGCCGGTGCACCAGCGTGTGGGTCTTCCCTGTGCCCGCGCCGGCGATGACCAGCAGCGGTCCCTCGAGGATCTCCGTCGCCCGATGCTGCGCGGGGTTGAGTGCTAGCGCTTGTCGACCGATTCGGGCTCTCCCTCAATTGGCATGCAGTGGCCCACCACCGCCTCCCTCAGAACCTCCTCGATGCGATCCACGAACAGGAACTCCGTCTCCTCGCGAACGTCCGACGGAAGGTCTCTGAGGTTGGCCTCGTTCTCCCGCGGAAGAATCACCCGCTTGAACCCCGCCCGGTGCGCGGCCAGCACCTTTTCCTTCACTCCCCCGATCGGGAGCACCAATCCCTTGAGGGTGATCTCTCCCGTCATCGCGGTGTCGGTTCGGACAGGCTTTGCGCAGTACAGCGAGGCGAGCGCGGTCGCGATGGTGATCCCCGCCGAGGGGCCGTCCTTGGGAATGGCGCCCGCGGGAACATGAACGTGGACGCCCTGCTCCCGGAAGCGATCCGGTTCGATCCCGAGCTTTCTCGCGTTCGCCCAGAGGTAGCTCTGGGCGGCGCGGGCCGACTCCTGCATGACGCTTCCGAGCTGCCCGGTGAGGGTGAGCCCGCTTCCTCCGGGAAGAAGCGTCGCCTCGACGTAGAGCACCTCGCCGCCGACCTCGGTCCAGGCGAGGCCCGCGGCGACTCCCGGGGTCATCTCCCGCCGGGCCTTCTCCAGCCGGAAAGGCTCCGGCCCGAGCATCTCCACGAGATCGTCGGGACTCACCGTGACGACGCCCGCCTCGCCCTGGGCGAAACGAACGGCGACCTTCCGCACTACCCGGCCGATGACGCGCTCGAGCTGCCTGAGCCCGGCCTCGCGGGTGTAGCGCTGGATGATCCGCATCAGCGTCTCGTCGGGTATGAGGCATCGGGCGGGCTCGACGCCGCTCTCCAGAAGCTGGCGGGGAAGGAGGTAACGCCTGGCGATCTCGAGCTTCTCGTTCTCGCTGTAGCCCGCGAGGCGAAGCACTTCCATTCGATCCAGGAGAGGCCGGGGAATGGTGTCCAGGTTGTTCGCCGTGGTAATGAAGAAGACCTTCGAGAGATCGAATGGCAGATCGAGATAGTTGTCGCGGAAGCTGTTGTTCTGTTCAGGGTCGAGGATCTCGAGCATCGCCGACGCGGGGTCTCCGCGGAAGTCGCGTCCGAGCTTGTCGATCTCGTCGAGCATCAGCACAGGGTTTCCCACCTTGACCCGGCGAAGGGCCTGGAGGATCCGTCCGGGCATGGCGCCGATGTAGGTCCTCCGGTGTCCCCGGAGCTCGGCCTCGTCGTGAAGGCCGCCGAGGCTCATCCGCTCGAACTTCCGGTTCTGGGCTCTGGCAATGGACTTCCCCAGAGAGGTCTTCCCCACTCCCGGCGGCCCCGCGAAGCAGAGGATCGGGGCCTTTGCGTCGGGATTGAGCTTGAGCACCGCGAGGTGCTCCAGGATCCGGCTCTTCACGTCATCGAGGTCGAGGTGGTCCTCGTCGAGGACTTCCCGCGCGCGAGAGAGATCGAGAACGGTTTCCGACCGCTCGTTCCAGGGAAGCTCGAGCACCAGCTCGATGTACGAGCGGATGATTCCGGACTCGGGGGAGGCCGCCGGGAGCCGCGCCAGACGCTTGAGCTCACGCTCCGCCTCCTTGTGCGCATCCTCGGGAAGGTTCGCCTTCTCGATACGCTCGCGGAGAAGCTCGACCTCCGCCCCTTCCTCGTCTTGTTCTCCCAGCTCCTCCTGGATGGCTTTCATCTGATGGCGGAGGAGCGCGTCCCGCTGCAGTTTCGTGAGCTCGGTCTGGACCTTGCTCGCGATGTCGTGCCGGAGCTCGAGGATTCGCACCTCGTGCTGCAGGTACTCGTGCATCAGGGCGAGTGCTTTTTCGAGGTTGTCTGCGGACAGGAGCTCCTGCGCCTTCGTCATCTCGAGCCCCATGAGGGAAGCGAGGATGTAGAGCCAGCGGAGGCGATCTTCCTCTCCTCCGGTGAGCTGCGAGAGGTCGATGTCCGAGGCGTCGGGTCGAGCGAGTGCCAGAACTTTCGTGCCCAGCTCCCTGACCTCGCGTTCGAGCGCTTCGATCTGGTCGCCCACGTCCAGGGCGACGGGGGCCGGGTCGAACCGGGCCTTCACGAACGGCTGGCCCTGAACGATCTCACGGAGGCGCACCCGCTGGATTCCCTGCACGAAGATCTGCATTCCGCCCTGGGGAGCGGGAGCGAGGCGGCGGATCACCGCCTTGGTTCCGATCTCGAACAAGTCGTCTCTTGCCGGCTCCTGGACGGCGGCGTCGCGCTGGGCCACCACGAGAACCTCTTTCTCTTCGGTCGCCACCGCCGCTTCGATGGCGGCGACCGACACCGGACGACCGGCGGCGAGCGGCATTCCCAGATAAGGGAAGAGAACGGCGTTTTTCAGTGGAAACAGCGGGAGAACCAGCGCGTCGTTGCTCACGTTACTCTTCCTCATCGAGGGTGACGAGGAGCATCCCCTCTACGAACTCCGTCCGCATGGAGCATTCGTCGGCGCGGCAAGGCAGGCGGATGGTTCTCTCGAATCGCGAGTAGGAGATCTCCATCGAATGGTGAAGGTAGCCTTTCTTCACGAAGCGGTCTCGGCGCACGCCGGTGACCCGGAGCTCCGAGCGCGTCGCTTCCACCCTCACCTCATCGGGGCTCACTCCCGCGAGGTCGAACTTCACCAGCCAGCCCGTGGGAGTGCGGTAGATGTCCGCCAGCGGCGACCAATCGAGACCCCGCAACTCGTCGAATAGAAACACCATTCCTCCCGCGACCCCGCCATTGTACAGTACCGGACGAGATGAGCCGAAAGGACGCACCCAGCCCGCCCGCGATTCGCCGGATCGCCATCAATACCGGAGGCGGGGATGCCCCGGGCCTCAACGCCGTCATCCGCGCGGTGGTTCTGGCGGCGACCCGCAGGGGCTGGGAAGTTTACGGCATTCGCGACGGCTACAACGGCTTGATGATGCCCGAGCTCTTTCCCGAAGGAGGTCTCATCCCTCTGACCCCGGGCTCGGTGCGCGGCATCACACCGCTCGGGGGAACCATCCTGGGGACGACGAACGCCGGAAATCCCCTCAAGTACCCGACGTCTTCTCCCGACGGGACCGTGGTCGAAGTGGATCGGTCCGACGAGCTCGTCCGTCTCTTCCGCGAGAGGGGACTCGACGCCCTCATCGCCGTCGGCGGCGACGGCTCGCTCGGCATCGCGCGGGTGCTCCAGGAGAAGGGGCTGCCCGTCGTCGGGGTGCCGAAGACCATCGACAACGACCTCGAAGGAACGGTGATCACCTTCGGCTTCGACACCGCGGTCTCGTTCGCGACGGAGTGCATCGACCGCTTGCACACCACCGCGGCCTCCCATCGCCGGGTGATGGTGGTCGAGGTCATGGGTCGATACGCCGGCTGGATCGCCCTCAATTGCGGAATCTCGGGGACCGCCGACGTCATCCTTCTTCCGGAGATCCCCTACGACCTCGACGTGGTGGCCGCCAAGATCCGCGACCGCGAGCGCGAGGGCGGTCTGTTCTCGATCGTGGTCGTCGCCGAGGGCGCCCGGCCCAAGGGCGGAAGCCGCGTGGTGGTCGAAAAGAAAATAGGCTCCGCAGAGAGACTCGGTGGAATCGGCCAGAAACTCGCGCTCGAGCTCCAGGAGATCACGGGAAAGGAATCGCGCTACGTGGTGCTGGGGCACCTCTTGCGGGGAGGAACGCCGACGGCGTTCGACAGGCTCATCTCCCTTCGCTTCGGGGCCGCGGCGGTGCGGTGCCTGGCGGAGGGCATCTACGGAGTGATGGTCGCGCTCGATCCGCCGCGGGTGCGGCACGTGCCCCTGGAGGAAGCGACGCGGAGGATGAAGCTCGTGCCTCTCGACAGCGACTCCGTTCAGACGGCGCGCGACGTGGGAATTTGCCTCGGGGATTAGCCGTCAGCCGTCAGCGAACCCGCGGGGGTGCTGATGGCGCCCAGGGTCTCGCCGACGTCCGCAGCCGCTACCGGCTTGTTCTTCGCGCGCCCGCCTTTTGCGGAGACCGCCTCCCTCGCGAGGTCGCTTATCGAAAGGACCCCGACGAGCTTGCCGTTCGCGTCGACCACTGGAAGCCGCCGGACCTGATGGGCCCGCATCGTTTTCTCCGCTTCCTTCACGTCGTCTTGGGGCCGGCAGCTCCAGAGCCTTCGACTCATCGCGCTCGAGACATGGATCTCTCCGAGCGCCTTGCCCTGGGTGAGCGCCGCCATGCAGATGTCGCGGTCGGTCAACATCGCGATCGCGCGACCTTCCTGATCCACCACCGGCACCGCGCCGCAGTCCCTCTCCCACATGAGCTTCGCGCTCCGGTCGACGCTGTCGAATGGCCGGCAAGCGCCCACGTCCATCGTCATCAGCTCCTCGATTTTCATAGACGCGAATATTACTCCGCCGGCTCCGAGTTGACGACCGCCTTTCTGGTGGAGAGTATCTGGGCTATGCCGACACGACAGGAGCTGCGCGAGCAGTTGGTCGCGCGCCAGAGAGAGCTCCGCGTCCGCGTCCAGAGCATCGAGAGCAATTTTCGCCGTGAGGACAATCCGCTGGAGAAGGACGCCGAGGAGCAATCGCTCCAGATCGAAGACGACGACGTGCTCAATGCCCTCGACCAGGCCGGGCGCAGGGAGCTCGCGGGGATCGAGCGGGCGCTCGCGCGCATGGAATCGGGGACCTACGGAATCTGCGCCCGCTGCGGAGAGTCCATCGCGCCCGCGCGGCTCCGGGCTCTCCCCGCCGCGGAGCACTGCATTCGCTGCGCCGAGAGGATAGGAGGCTCCCGATGAGAGCATTTCTCATGGGCCTCATGGGTTTGCTGCTGTTGACGGAACAGGGCGATCTCGCAACCGCGCGCTTCGCGAGCGGAAAGCCTCCCGTTCTCGCGCCGCTCGCGGCGAACGGCGGCTTCGTCGGGCTCGAGCTTCGAGTCGCTCCATCGGGCATCGTGCAGGAGGCGATCGTCGTCGACGACTCCCCGCCCTTCACCGAGGAGATGACCAAGGTCGTCCGTCTCTGGAAGTTCGAGCCCACGAGCATCGAAGGGGCGCCGGCATCGGCTCGAGTCGCCCTGGTGGGGCTGTTCCGTGCGCCCACTCTCCTCGGAGGAGCGCCGCCCCCGCCGAAGAGAGTATCGAGCCCTTCCGCGGAAATCCCCTACCCTACGTTGACGACGACACCGGCTTATCCGCCCCAGGCGCTGTCTTCGGGCGTGGTGATGCTCGAGGTCGAGGTCGACGAGAAGGGCACCGTCGCCGATGTGGGAATCCTCAGTCAGGACGAGGGCTTCGCCGCGGCCGCGGTCGAGGCCGCGCGCCAGTTTCGATTCCAGGCGGCGAAGCGCGACGGTCGCCCGGTTCGCTCCTATGCCGTCATCGTCTTCGGATTCCCTCAGCCAGTGACTCCGGTGAGACCTCGATGAAGATTGAGGCTTGGCCAATCTCCTTTTTTGGCTGTCTGAAGCGCTGGAAGAGGGAAAAGAACGCAAGGACGCAAAGACGCAAAGGAATCTAATTTCTTCTTTGCGTCTTTGCGCCCTTTGCGCCTTTGCTTTTTTTCCTCCTTCCCCTTGGGCTGGATATTTTCGAGGCAAAGAACGGAACGGAATCCGCTTTCTTCTTTGCGTCTTTGCACCCTTGCGCCTTTGCGTTCTTTCCCCTTCCCCCTGGATTGGTTATTTTCGAGGCAGAGATTGGAGTAGAGTCTCGCGGAGGTTTCCATGACGAAGTACTCGCGAAGGCATTTTCTCGGCACCGGCCCCGCCGCGGCAGCCGCTCTCGGATGGGCTCACACCGGCGAAGCCCAGAGCCGCCCGGGGCCCGCTCCGGACACCCTCGTGTGGAACGCGAAGGTCTACACCATGGACCCGGCGCTTCCCCGTGCCGAGGCCTTCGCCGTGAAAAACGGGCGCTTCATCGCCGTGGGCACGAACGACGACATCCGCAATCTCGCGTCGTCCGGGACCGATGTCATCGACGCCACCGGGATGACGGTGACCCCGGGCTTCATCGACGCCCACACCCATCCCACCATGGGGGGCGTATCGGAGCTCATTCACGTCAACTGCGACCTTCGCAGCGTCGAGGCCATCCAGGCGGCGATCGCGAAACGCGTCGCCGAAACTCCTCCCGGAGAGTGGGTCGTCGGCTTCAAGTACGACGACACCAAGCTCCGCGAGGGACGGCCGCTGAACCGGCGCGACCTCGATGCCGTCGCCCCGAACCATCCGGTGGTGGTGGGGCACCGCGGCGGCCATACTTCCGTCTACAACAGCAGGGCTTTCGAGAGAGCGGGCATCACCGCCCAAACACCCGATCCCACGGGAGGCAAGTTCTACCGCGAGGGGGGCGAGCTCACCGGTCTCGCCGCCGAGCACGCGAACGACGTCTTTTACAAGATCATTCCGCGCGGAAGCACCCGGGCCCAGCGCCAGGCGGGCGTCGCCCTCATCTCCAAGCTCATGACCTCGAGCGGGCTCACCTCCGTCCATGAGACCGGCTGCGAAACCGACGATCTCATCGCGTACCAGGACGCCTATCACGCGGGCGAGATGCGGTTCCGCATGTACCTGTTCCCCTCGGGGAACACCGACTTGTTCCGCGGCTTGAAATCGGCAGGAATCCGCACCGGGTTCGGAGACGAGTGGCTCCGGATCGGCGCCGTGAAGTTCGTCGCCGACGGCTCCGCCTCCGAGCGCACCATGCGGATGTCGACCCCGTTCCAAGGTCGGCCCGACGACTTCGGCATCCTCACGATGACAGCGGAAGAGATCGACGCGGCGGTCGAGGACGCCTATCGCCACGGCTTCCAGGTGGGGATCCACGCGAACGGCGACGTCACCATCGCCATGGTGCTCGACGCCTACGAGAAGCACCAGAAGATCGCGCCCCGGCCCGATCCAAGACCGCGAATCGAGCACTGTTCCCTGGTGAACCCCGAGCTCCTCCGCCGCATCAAGGCCATCGGGGCCATCCCCGCCCCGTTCTACACCTATGCTCACTATCATGGCGAGAAGTGGGAGGAGTACGGCGAGGAGAAGATGGAGTGGATGTTCGCCCACCGCTCGTTCCTCGACTACGGAATCACGGTGGTGGCGGCTTCCGACTACACCCCCGGGCCCTACGAGCCGATGATGGCCATCCAGAGCATGGTCACCCGCAAGGACTTCGAAGGGCGGGTTTGGGGCCCGAGCCAGCGGATCACCGTCTCCGAGGCGCTGAAGGTCACGACCATCAACTCCGCCTACGCCTCCTTCGAGGAGAACCTAAAAGGCTCCATCGAGGCGGGGAAGCTCGCCGACTTCGCGATCCTCGGCCGGGACCCTCACGAGGGAGACCCGGATCGCATCAAGGAGATCCCGGTGGTCCGGACGGTGGTCGGCGGACAGACGATGCACCGCCTCGACGGCTGAGGCAACTTCCAGGCGCCGCTCCCAGAAGTCGCGATGTGAAGATTGGAAGGGGTAAGCAATCTGCTCGTCCAGATGGAGGCCGTCTCCAAGCAGTACCTGGCCGGAGACCTGACGGTCGACGTGCTCCGCGACATCAATCTCGAGATTCCGCGCGGGGAGTTCGTGGTCGTACTGGGAGTGTCCGGGTCCGGCAAGACGACACTCCTCAACCTCATGGGGGCGCTGGACAGGCCGACGTCCGGACGCATCCGGGTCGACGGCGTCGAGGTTCCGGTTGTGGGCGAGAGAGCCCGCACCGAGTTTCGCCGCGATAAAGTGGGCTTCATCTTCCAGTTCTACAATTTACTGCCGACCCTGTCCGCTGGGGAGAACGTCGAGGCGGCTCTCGAGATTCTGCCGTTGAGTCAGGCGGAGATCGCCGCTCGTTCGCGGCACTATCTCGAGGCCGTCGGACTGAAGGACAAGATCGACAAGTTTCCCTCCCAGCTATCGGGCGGAGAGCAGCAGCGCGTGGGGATCGCGCGGGCGCTGGCGAAGGAACCGGCCCTGGTCCTCGCCGATGAGCCCACCGGGAATCTCGACGAGGACACCGGGTTGCGGATCGTCGATCTGCTCCGGAAACTCCAACGCGAGAAACGAACGACGGTGGTGCTCGTGACCCACAACCCGCGGCTCACGCCTTTCGCAGATCGAATCATGCTCATAGAGCACCGCACCTGCACCGAGGTGACCCGCGCCATGGCCGACCGAAGGTGAGCCCGGCGCGGTTTATTTCGTCCTGCTTGCAAATACGAACAGTCGTATAGTAGAACTCGATATGTCGGCAGCTCGAGGCTGCGTCGTAACGCGGGTTTTGGTCGAGGTTTGATTTCATCTCGCGCTATTGGGTGGAAAGCGTCTCGCGGCTAGACCTTCCTCCTTGGTGGATGGCCTCCCGTCCGATGGCGCGTGCATCGTCGCCAGAAACGGCGTAGATTTCGTCGCCCCACCCGAGATCGATCGGAAGGCGGCCACGGAAATCTATGCCGATCGGGCGACGAGGCGGGGTTCCCGTCGCGCGGGACGGGAGTAGTGCGGGGCTCAGAAGGCCGTCGAGGGCGATTTTCGTCTCGGGAGCCGACGCCGGAAGCTCGGCGGCGAGAGAGATGGAACGTGAATGAGCGGTGAAGTCTACATCACGGGCGTCGGTCTCATCACTGCACTTGGCATCGGCAAGGACGAGAACTGGCGAGGGGCTTGCGAGGGGCGCTCGGGAGTCGGGATCATCAAACGCTTCGATGCCTCGGAGTCCTATACCCGCTTCGGCGCAGAGATCCCCGAGAGCTTCGACACCCTTTTCGCCGAGCGATTCCCCAAGCGAGTAGGGCGCCACTCGGCGCTCTTCACCCAGTTGTGCCTCGCCAGCACCGCGTTCGCGCTGGAGGACGGCGGGCTCGACCTCGAAGACGAGGATCGTGAAGAGATCGGAGTAAGCATCGGCACGGGAGCCGGCGGGCTGAGCTACTGGGAAAGCAAGTTCATGAACTCCAATTCTTACAGGGAGAACCTCAGGACGCTGGAGTCTCTGGGGATCATCAAGCACATGTCGAATGCCGCCGCCTCGATGACCTCCCTGTATTACAGGCTCGAGGGTCCCTCGGTCTGCATGACACTCTCCTGCGCCTCGGGGGCTCAATCGATCTGCCAGGCCTACGACTGGATAAGACTGGGGCGGGCGGAGATGGCGATTGCGGGAGGAGCCGAGGCGGTGCTCTGTTGCACCGCGATCTCCGCCTTCAACAAGCTGCAGGCTCTGTCGGAACGAAACTCGGCCCCCGAGAAGGCGAGCCGCCCGTTCGACCGGGAGCGCGACGGATTCGTACTGGGGGACGGCGCGGGCATCCTGATCCTGGAATCGGCCGAGCACCTCCGAAAGCGCGACGGGCGACCCTATGCCAGGATATGCGGTTACGGGGCGACGACGGAGGCCCACCACATGGTGCACCCGGCGGAAAACGGGACGAAAATGGCGCGAACCATGGCGAGGGCTCTGCGCGACGCGGCGATGGCACCCGAAGCCGTCGATTACGTCAACGCGCATGGTACCTCCACGAAGATCAATGACCGGTGCGAAACGGCGGCGATAAAGCAGGTCTTCGGCGAACAGGCTCGCGAGCTCTCCATCAGTTCGACGAAATCGATGGTCGGTCATACCATTGGCGCCGCCGGGGCGATCGAGCTCGCGATCACCGCGCTCAGCGTCGCCAATGACGTCGTCACGCCGACGATCAATTACGAGTATCCCGACGAGGAATGCGACCTCGATTACACGCCCAACGTGGCCCGTCGGCGCCCGGTGAACGTCGCCATGTCGAACTCCTTCGGTTTCGGCGGCCATAACTGCTCGATCGTCCTCGCAAAGCCCTGATCATGGGTGCGCCGGCGGCAGCGAGACGTGTAGAGACGGAAGCGGCTCGAGTGGCGGTCATCGGGGCGGGCCGAATGGGGACGAGCATCGCCCAGTGGCTGGCGTTCTCCGGCGTTCCCGTGACCCTGTGCTCCCGTAACCAGGAGAGCCTCCAGAGCTTCCGCCACGGCGTCGAGAAACATTACGCCGGGAGGGCGCGGCGAGGCCGCATCAGCGAGGCGGAGCGCAGCCTCAGCCTGGAGATGGTTAAAACCGCGGGCAGCTACGAGGCGCTCCAGGACGTCGGCTTCGTCATCGAATGCGTCGTCGAGGACCTGGCGGTGAAGAGGGCGATTTTGCGGGAACTGGGCCAGGGGGGCGGAGCGAACCGGATTCTGTGCTCGAACACGTCCTCGCTGTCGGTATCGGAGATCGGGAATGGGGCGATGGATCCCAGCCGGGTCCTGGGAACGCACTTCTTTCAACCCGTCCGCTTCACCCGAGTCGTCGAAGTCGTTCCCGGCAGGGAGACCTCGGCCGATACCATCTCCCGCGTCGAGGAGCTCTTTCGCCGCGCGGGCAAGATCCCCCTTCGCGTGCAGGATTGCCCGGGTTTCCTGGTGAACCGGATGCTCGCCGCCTACCTCCTGGCGGCGGCTCGACTGGCCCTGGAAGGGACGGCAAGTCCCGGACGAATCGATCGAGTCCTCCGGGCCTGGGGAATGCAGCTCGGTCCGTTCGAGGTCATGAAGCTGGTAGGCCTCGACCTCGTCCTTTCGATCGCGCGCCGCTTGAGCTCGGTCTACGGGGAGCGATTTCGTCTCGACGACCTGGTCGAGGGGCTCGATGTCGAGACGTGGCTCGCCGGCGCTCTCGGGGAGCACGCCGCGGAGGCCCAGAGCGGCGACGAAGGCCCTCCTCCGGACGAGGCAATCGTGGATCGAACCGTGCTTCCTCTGGTCCGGGAGGCCCTTTCGTGCGTCCGCGAGGGGGTGGCTACGGCCGAACACACGGAGCTCGCGGCTGTTTCGTGTCTCCGCATGCCGAGAGGTCCCCTGGCTCTCGCGCGGGAGCGAGGGATTGCCGAGGTTGCGGAGACCCTCGGAGGGGAGGCCGGAGCCGGCGAGGAGCCGCTGCCGCCGACGCGACCCTGTCTCGACCTGCAGATCGATCGAGGGGTGGCGGTGCTCAGGCTGAGAAACCCGCCCGCGAATTCCCTCACCAGCCGGCTCCTGGGCGATTTTCTCCAACTGCTGGATCGAGCGGAGCTCGACGGGGTGAGAGCGGTGGTCATCGTCGGCGCGGGCCGAGTGTTCTCGACCGGCGTCGATCCGGCGGAGCTAGGCGAGCTCCGCGCCGCCGAGGAATATCGTCTCCGGTCGCGGCAGGGGCAGGAGATCCTCCGCCGAATCGAAGGTGCGGGCGTTCCGGTCATCGCCGCCATCAATGGTCTTTGTCTCGGGGGAGGGTTGGAGCTCGCCCTGGCCTGTCACATCCGTTTCTGCAGCGACGGGGCGCGCCTCGGGCTGCCGGAAGTTCAGCTCGGCATCATCCCCGGCCTCGGGGGAACGCAGCGCCTGCCGCGGCTGGTGGGGCTGTCGCGGGCCCTCGACCTGATCCTGACGGGGGACACCATCGACGCCGAGCGGGCTTTCCAGATCGGCCTCGTGGATCGGGTCGTCTCCAGGAAGGACGTCCTTCAGGAAGCCTGCGCCTTCGCTCGGCGTCTGGCCGGCCGTGCCCCATCGCTGGTCGAGGCCGTGCTGCGAACGGTCAAGGACGGCGCGCGGCTTCCCCTGGAAGCCGGTCTGGAGCTCGAAGCGGAGACTTTTGGACGGGTGGCGGCGGCCCGCATCGACGAGGGGAAAGGCTGAGCCCGGTCCGCCGATGATTCCGGACGAGTTGCGAAAGCATCGCTGCCGCGCTTCGCGGCGGGTTGAATACGGAGGATGACATGAGTACGGAGAAGAGAGAACCATATCCTGAGTCGGCGCCAGGCGACGAGGTCCTCGGCAGAATCACCGCGATTCTCGCGGATCTGCTGGAGGTCGACTCCAACGAGATCCAGTCCGATACCAAGCTCGAGGAGGATCTCGGCGCCGACTCGCTCCTCTATCTCGAGTTGTTCGAGGAGATGAAGGATGAGTTCGGTCTCGACATCGAGATGCACCAGATACAGCAGTACGCCTCCAAGAACCGGATCGCGACCGTGGGCGAGATCGCCGACATGATTCGGCGCTATCGGACCGAGGGGGAGGCGATGCTCGGAAAGCTGACGAGCGAATCTGAGGGTTGAGGGGCGAGACGCCGCACCGTTCCCGATCGCGAATTTTCGCCCACCGAGGATCCCCGGCGGACCGGGGCGGCGTCGAGAAGCTCCCACGGATCGGTCCGGGTCCAGGGCATCGACGTGAAGAAACTCAGGCTGAAAGCGCGCCGCGATCTGTTCCGCATGAAGTGGCGCGCGCTGGCGATCGTCATGACCATCGCCAGCGCCGTCGGTATCTACGGTGGCGCCAACATGGCCATCCAGAGCCTTCTCTGGACGAGAGAACACGAGTTCGAGCGGTTGAACTTCGCCGCTCTGGAAGTGCGCTTCGTTCCCGAGGACGCGAGCAACCTCCCCGACCTGTCGGCGATCGACGGTGTTGCGAAGGTGGAAAGAAGACTGGTGCTCCCGGCGACCATCCGGACCGCAGACGGCCGGCCGCTGACGGCGGTGATGAGCTTCCTGGAGACGAGTCTTCCCGAGGTTCACTCCTTCGATTTCGTCGAGGGTCGCTCCTTCTCGCCCGACGAGCTGGACGCGGTGGTGATCGAAAAATCGCTTCTCACCTATCACGGTTACCGTCCCGGGGACACTCTGGAAATCAAGGTCGGCGAGAAACTCCGCATGAGCCGGATCGTCGGGGTGGCAGTGAGCCCGGAGTATTTCGTCTCCACCGCCAATCCCGACTACTTCATCCCGGAGCGCGGGAGCCTGGGGGTGGTTTTCGGCAACCTTCGCGAAGTCACCGATTCGTTGGGGTTCATCCTGGTCAACGACCTGGTGTTCAAGTTCGAGCCCGGCGCCGACGCCGTGGCGGTGAAACGCGACGTGCTGCGGAGGCTTTCCAAGCTCACGTTCGACTCGGTGATGCCACGGGAGCGGCAGTTCAGCTACCGGTACATGGAAACTCAGATCGCGGCGATCGGGTTCTTCACGCCGGCGATGACCCTGGTCCTGCAGACCCTGGCTTTCGCCATAACGCTCATCAACTTCAACCGCATGGTGGCCGCGGAAAGGAGGGAAATCGGGGCGCTCATGGCGCTCGGTTACCCGCGTGGCGCGCTCGTCGGAAGTTACGTCGAGTCCGGCCTCCTTCTCGGACTTCTGGGAAGCGCCCTCGGCGCCGGCGGCTCTCTCCTGTTCCGCGATCTCTTCGCGCGGATCTACGCCGCATCCATGGGAATGCCCGTGATCCTGGTCACGACCGAGAGCGAAGTCATCGCGAAGGGAGTGGCTTACGGGCTGGTGGTCACCGTGCTCTCCGCGGCGATTCCGATAATTCGGCTGGTGCGAAACCCTCCGCAGGAGGCCATGCGCGGCAAAGCCCAGTCCGTCGAGCCGGCGTTGCCGCTGCTCGGGAGGCGGCTTCGCCGATACTTCGCGCTCCCGGCGTACTATCGCTACGGTCTTCGCAACGTGATGCGGCACCGGGGGAGGACGGCCGCGACCATCGGCTCCATGGCTCTCGCTCTGGGGGTGGCGACGGCCTATCGACTCAGCATCGACTCCATCGACGGAACCTTGATCCGGAGGTTCGAGAAGGATCGATGGCAGTTGCTGGTCGATTTCCTCTATCCCGTCTATCTGGAGGATATGGGCGCGCTTTCGCAGCTCCCGGGCGTCAAGTCGGTGCATCCGTATCTCCGGCGCTACGCGGAGGTCGAGAAAGACGGCGTCAGCGACGACGCCACCCTGGTGGGAGTCTCCGACGCAGGGGCGATCGTCGCCCTTCACGTCACCGAAGGTCGCGAGCCGTCCGCTTCGGGCAACGCCGAGGTGGTGCTGAGTCTCGGGCTCGCGAGGAAGCTCGGGGCGGGGATCGGGGACGAGGTGAGCGTACGGGTGTTGAATCAGGCGCACCCCGTTCGGGTGGTCGGGTTGTCGTCGGACGTGGTAACCGCCCTCGCCGTAGTCCCCTTCGCTTTTGCCCAGGAGATCTGTCAGCTGTCGGGAAAGGCTTCCGGCGTCTACGCCGTGACGACGGATCCCCCGGAGGAGCTCACCGAGCGGCTGTACCAGATAGACTTCGTCGGCAAGATCGTTCTCAAAAGCGGTTTGCTCGAACAGAGCCGCAAAGTGCTGTACGTGATGATCGGAGTGCTGAACGTGTGCGCCGCGGTGAGCATCTTCCTCGCGGCGCTGTTCATTCTGACGAGCATCAATCTCTCGGTGCTGGAGACGAAGTCCGAGTTCGCGACCCTGAAAGCGATCGGCTACGGCGAGAGTTGGATAAAAAGGATCGTTCTCATCGAGACGGCGGTCTACGCGGCGGGTGCGATGTTGGTGAGCGTTCCCGTGGGAACCTTCGTCAGCCTCTATCTGAACCGGCGTATGGGACAGGCATGGTTCCGGGTCGACGATTTCTTTTCGCCTCTGGAGTTCGCCATTGTGCTGGTGCCGGCACTGTTGCTCGTGCCGCTCGCAGCCTATCCGGCGTTGCGGCACATCCTGGCGATGCCCATCTCCGAGTCGTTGAGCACCAGGACCATAGAATGAGAGCCGTGCGTCTCCACTCTTGACAAAGAAGGGCATTCTTGACAAAAAAAGCCGTACCGAAGCATCGCCGTCGTCGGGAGAGCGGCCGCCCGAGAACACGACCGCAGCCGGGCAAATGCGTTCCCTTCCATGGGGCGCTTCGGAATCCCGGGGCCGTCGAGGTTCGCGGGATTGGTGAGAGCCAGGCGCCAGCCGCTCGAACGACGGCGAGGCAAGACGATCCGGGCGGGACTCGATCCGGGGAATGATTCGCGGAGGAACATGACGGAACCGCACGGCGGAGAGGCGCAACCGGCGACCGGCGGCCATCGAATCGCTCCACGCTCGCCGCAATTCCGGTTTCCCCGGGGAATCGACAAACATTGGCTCGGGGGCAGCGTTTTCCGAACGCATTGGCTCAACAGCTACACGTTGATCATTCCCGACGGGGAAAAGTTCATTGCCCGGACGACCAAGAGATACGTCGATCGGGTGGACCCGGAGCTCCGTGAACGCTTGTTGGGTCTCCTCGGTCAGGAGATCTCGCACTCGAGAGAGCACGAGAAGTTCTTCGATAACTTGACAGAACAGGGTTATCGCATCGGCGGATTCGTCTCCGCTTACAAGTTCGCGATGTATAGCGTGCTGGAAAAGCTCATCTCCAGCCTGATGGGGCGGAAATTGCTTCTCTCGACCGCGGCCGCCATCGAGCATTTCAACGCGGTCATTGCGGAAGTAGGCTTGACCAACGGGTTTCTCGACGAGGCGGACCCCGGGGTGCGCCCCCTGTTCGAGTGGCACTACGCCGAAGAAATCGAGCACAAAGCCGTGGTCTTCGACGTGCTCCGTCAGGTAGCGCCGAGCTACCCGGTTCGCGCGATAGGCGTGGTTTTCGCCACCTGCACTTTCATGGGCGCCCTGTTGATAGGAACGATGGTGCTGGTGGCTCAGGACAGGAAGCTTTTCGATCGGGAGTGCTTGAGAGATGCGGCCCAACTCTTCTTCTCGAAGGAGAGGTTCGTCCCCAAGCTGCTGGTGGCTTTCCGGGATTACCTCCGGCGGGGCTTTCACCCCGATCAACATGACAGCTACCCGCTCGCGTGGGAGGTTTTCGAGCGTCTCGGAGTCCGGTTCGGACGCTCGATCTGAACGGGTGACCGCATGAAGTTTGGTTTCATCGTCCATCCGTTCAACATCAGCCAGTTGCGGGCGTTTGCCATGAATACCGGCTTCCTGGAGTCAGTCGGGCGGCCCGACCGGATGTTCAAGGTCTTCCTGGACGAGAACCGGCACGTTCTCGACTCCGCTGACAGCGAGGCTCTGCGCGGGTCCAGGGAGAGCTCGAGTCTTCCGGTGCACGTGTTCGAGAGAGTCGTCTCCGCCTCCGGGCGCAGCACCAGCGGCATCATCGTGGCCGTGCCGCTTCTCCCCGATGAGATCCTGAACGACCAGAAGCGGGCGGTTGCAATGGTGGCCGAGGCATGTCGTCACTGCGCCGAATGGGGCGCGGACGTCGTCGGGCTCGGCGCCTATACGGCGATCATCGGCTCGCGCGGCGAAAAGGTCGGCCAGCTGTCGCCGGTCCCGGTGACCACCGGAAACTCCTATACCGTTTGGAGCGCGGTCGCCGGGTTGGAGTCGGTCCTCGGCCGAATCGGCGTCGCTCTCGAAGGCATCGCGGTCGTCGTGGGATACCAGGGAAGCATCGGTCTCGCGATCTCCAAGATGCTGGCGCGAAAGGGAGTGAACCTGGTCCTGGTGGGCCGGGGCTCGGGAAGGCTCATTCCCCAGAGTCTCGCGGAGGTGGTCCAGCAAACCGGAATTCAGGTGGAGACCTGTAACTCCGTCGAGGAGGGCGTGGGGCGGAGCCGGATCGTGGTTTCCGCGACCTCGTCCGGTCAGGTCATTCGCCAGGAGTGGTTGCTTCCCGGAAGCGTCGTATTCGACGTCGCTCAGCCGAGGGACGTGATTGGAAGAGCCCCGGAGCGCCCGGATGTCCTGATCATCGACGGCGGTCTGGCCGAGTTCCCCGAGGGAACCACCTCCAGTCTGATGAGCCTCTGGACCCACAATTCGATCTTCGGGTGTCTGGCCGAGACGATGATCCTGGCGCTCGAGGACCGGCCTGAGCCGTTCTCGATCGGTCGGGAGCTGAGCCTGGAGAAAATAAAGCAGATCGGCCGATTGGGTGAAGAGCACGGGTTCGGCGCCAGGAACTTCCTGAGCTTCGGAGTCCCGGTGCGAAGAGGAGACTTCACCCGGCGGCGAAAGTGGGAGTTCAGGAGGTCGCCGAACGGCGATGATTTCCTCGTTTCCGCTCGGTCGGCGCTGAACGCCTCGGGAAATGACGTCTATCGCCGTTACCGAAATTACATGGACCCGTTCGTCGCCTCCGTCTTGAATTCGCTCGATCTGGAGAAGAACTACGTCAAAGCCGAGGGCGTGTTCGTCTGGGACGAGAACGGGGACCGGTATCTCGACTTCGCCTCCGGTTTCGGCGCCGTCAACACCGGGCACAATCACCCCCGGGTCATCGAAGCGGTCACCGCGGTCATGAACGGCAAGCTTCCGAACTTCCTCAAGCCCTCCGTGGGCCAGCTCACCACGGCGCTCGCGGAGACTCTGGCGCACATCGCCCCCGGCGACCTGGACACGAGCTTTTTCGGCAACAGCGGCGCGGAAGCCAACGAAGGAGCTTTGAAGCTCGCGAGGCTTTCGACGGGCAGAAGACGACTGCTGCACGCGGAGGGGAGCTTCCACGGGAAGACTTTCGGCGCCCTCTCCGTCACCGACAACCGGCGCTTCCGCTCCCCGTTCCGTCCTCTACTCCACGGTTGCCGGAGCGTCCCCTTTGGAGCCCTGGACGCTCTCGAGAGCGCGCTCTCGACCCGGGACGTGGCCGCGTTCATCGTCGAGCCGGTGCAAGGAGAAGGAGGGGTCGTCGTTCCACCGAAGGACTACCTGAGCGGCGCGAAGGCGCTCTGCGCCCGCTACGGTACCCTCCTCATCGCCGACGAGGTCCAGACCGGTTTCGGGCGGACCGGCGCGATGTTCGCGTCGGAGCATTCGGGGGTCGAACCGGACATCATGACCGTGGCGAAGACCCTGAGCGGCGGGCTGATTCCGATCGGCGCTTTCGTCACCAAAAGCGACATCTGGGACGAAGCGTTCGGCAACTTCGACACCTATAACACCCACACTTCCACCTTCGGCGGGAACAACCTCGCCGCCGCCGCGGGACTGGCGGCCATCGAGGTGATACGGGAGGAGGGCCTCGTCGGCAACGCCGCCGATCTGGGCCGGTACTTTCTCGGGGAGCTCGAGGAGTTGAAGCGAAACCATCGCGTCGTTCGCGACGTTCGAGGAATGGGGCTGATGATAGGCATCGAGTTCGAGGACTTCCTCGGGAGGACGATAGAGAGTCCCGCCGCGAAGGAATTTCTGTCTTATCTGGGCCGTGACGTCGCCGAGAAGCTCGCGGGCTTGTCCGCTTCCATCGTCGCCACGGTTTTCATCATGGCCGAGCTCCTCAACACTTACCGTCTTATCACCCACTTCACGCTTCACCGGGGTCTGACGCTTCGAGTTCAGCCTCCTTTGACCGTCACCAAGGATGAAGTCGACTACTTCGTCGAATCCCTGGACAAGCTGTGCGAGAGGCTTTCCGTCGTCGCCGGAATGTGCGAGGAGTTGGACTCTGCCGGTTGGTCTCGCTAGATTGTCGCGACCCTCCGGTCGGAAAAGGGAGCGAGAATGTCAAAATTCATAACTGGCGCGGTCACCGGTCTGCTGCTGGTCTCCCCCGCCCAGGCCGCGAACCGGGGCGCGGTGGAATTCCATCCGGAGTCCACGAGTGTCGTGGGCGTCGCGACCGCCCTGACCAAGAGCCCGTTCGCCCGAGTGTGGACGCAATCGGCGGGTGAAATCGCCATCGACCGGGTCACCGCGCGCCACGTCAACCTGTCGCTCAACTTCCCCAAGATGCTCCGTGCGTTTCGCGAACAGGACGAACCCGTCGTTGCTTACACCACGGTTAGCTGGGGGGATGAGCTCGTGAGGATCGTCTGCGTCGTCGACAAGTCCAGGTCCTCTCTGCCGCTTCTCCGCTTTCGGATCGTCCTCAGGGTCACGGAAGGCTCTCTTGGCACCGTTCCCCCGGGCACCGCTTTCGCGGAGACGCTGTTTCGAGTCTTCTTCGAGGAGGGGAAACTGGTGATGACTTCGACGTTCGAGTTCACTCCGGGCATCGTCCCCCAGAAGCTACCCACCAATTTCACGTTCAGCGAGCAGGTATTGCCCGACTCCTGGATGACCTTCCGCCCCGGCGAAGCGATCGTCGAGAACACCTTCACCTCGGTAGAGCCGCCCGATGGCGGGGAGCCGCGGGTGCATCAAGTCGTGGAGCGGTTCGATGTACTCGACCGAGCCCCTCGAAACAAACCGTGAAGAGAAATCCAAGACAACGGAGATGCCGGGAGAGGAAGAGATAGGGAGAACCTCCGCTATCTCCTACTCTACCCAGATCTCATTCCACTACGTATTTCGCCGATTTGTATCTCTCTTTGCGCCCTTGCTTCTTTGCGCCTTTGCGTTCGTATGGATGCAGCAAGCTCAGGGCACGGTGCCGGCGAGGTGTTTCTGCATGAGCTCGTAGGCGCGGTCGCCCATCGGTCGGCATAGCTCCCACCCCGCCTCGATGGAGGGTAGGAAATGGACCCCGCCCCAGAAGCGGGACATGCCGCAATCGTGCTCGAAGTCGGTCCAGGTCTCCCACGGTCCGAGAAAAATGAGCCTCGACGGCGCGAAGCCCGGTTCGACTCTGGAGGCGCCTTTCGGGACGGGGAAGAAATACCCGAGAGTGTCAGACCCGTTGAACCGCCGTTGGAACTGGGACCAGGCTGCGCAGAAGCACGCGGAGCCCGACGGATACTCGGGATGATCCGCCGTCGTGGTGTAGCTCCGCCATTCGGAGGCAGGCAGATCCGATACGGTGCCTCGGCCGGGACCGCCCCAGGCCCGGACCGGCTCGTCGCCGTACACGAACGGGATCGCGCTGTACGGCCGCACCGCATCGTGACGATACTTCTCCTGCCAGGTCACGATCCCGGCGTCGAACGTGGCGACATGCCCCCAGAAATCCATCTGCACGTACTCATCCAGCGTGTAGCCGCGCGTGATCGCCATCCAGAGCCCGGAGCCGCCGATGCTCAGGAGCTTGTCGTCGAAGAGCTCGTTCATCGCTTTCTGGTGTTCGGTGAGGCCCGCCGACGTCGCCAGCACTTCATCCACCTGCGCCTTGTACTCCGCGGGATGATTATAGGGATCGCTATTCACCGGAGGAGGCACCCGGAACACGGTCGGGTCGTCGAAGGTATAGGCCTTGGTCCGAGCATACTGAGGGGTCACGAACTGTTGTACATTGAAGATCCCGTTTCCGCGAGTGCCGATGTTCGGCTGCCAGCGGCTGGCATCGACGAGCTCGTAGGCGGTGTTGACCGGCTCGTAGCCGGTGTAGTCGGCGTAGGGAACTCGGTTGTACTTCCGCCCCCCTTCGTCCCCGAGCTGGTTCATGCCGTCGTGCTCGCGGGCGGCCACGATACTCCAGCCCGCCACGTTGCCGATGCCGATGGCGGTGGTGGTGTCCCGGCTGACGTTGTCGGGATCGAGGCCGACCGACTTCATCATCTTGCGCCAGCCCTCCGCGTTCTGAGGCAGAACGCTGTTCAAGACGCGATAAGACGCATACAGAATCGCGATGTTCTTGTTGCGATTGGTCGCGCTTTCGTCGGGCGGCCGGCGCCCGAGGCGGGAGTACACTCCGACCGCCGTCGGGTGATACGGCGCGATGGCATCGAACCAGGCGTTGTTGTTGAGGGTGACGATGCGGAGAACGAGCGAGGCG
>Ga0299906_10000680_pt1 | contig 30398 bp, 25 predicted proteins | sample RVTome_14_FD_200259 | JGI IMG/M metagenome (GOLD analysis project Ga0299906, IMG submission 200259) | Soil microbial communities from uranium-contaminated site in the Upper Colorado River Basin, Wyoming, United States - RVT145D125 (version 2) ...
GAGCGTCGACGTGATCCACGCGCCCTGGTCCTCGCCCGTCGGACGCACGTTCGTCGGGTTGTAGTCCATGACCGAGCCGACCGTCGGCTCACCCTTTTCCTTGCGCTTGTTGATCTCCTCGAGGGTCAGCCAGGACGACGCCTTGAAGTTGTGACGCAGGCCGAGGGTGTGGCCCACCTCGTGCATGACCACTTCGCGGAGCACTGCACCGATGAACTCCGTCGGCCATTCATCGGACTTCTTCCGGCTCTTCGATTTCTTCTCGTCCTGGTCATCCGCCTCGCCATCATCATCGTCGTCGTGTTCCTTCTTCTCGTCGTCATCCTTGTCGGTATCGGCGGGTTTGGTCTCGGGCTCCTTCTTGTCCGCCTTCTCGTCATCCTTAGACTCGTCCTTCTTTTCTTCCTTCTTCTTTTCATCTTTGTCGGCACTGTCGGCGTCCTTCGCGTACAGCACGTGGTAGGCGGTCAGGCCGAAGGTCAACTCGTGCCGCATGCCGACCCCGATCCGACAGAGATGGGCCGCCGATTCACCGGCGAACGTTCGGCGCACCGCTTCGATCGGTTCGGCGATGGATGACGACGTAGGCTGCCGGTCATGGGCCAGCCAGCGCCGCATCGGATGCCGTTGCGGGTTTTGCTCCAGGAACTGTTGCAGCCGCGGGGACAAGTCCGCATCCCGGCCGTCGCGGATCAGCATGTCGTACTGGTGCAGATAGTACCGGATAAACGAATCGTCGAAGATAATGTCGGCGTCCAGGATCTCCCCGGTTTCCGGATGCACGCGCGACGGGCCCATGGCGAAAGGCACGTCGCTCGCGATCCAGCGGAAGAAGTTGTACCGCCGATCCGCGGGGTCCAGGTCCTTGAATTCGTTCGTTTCGGTCTGCTGCCGCACGACGATGGCGTTGAGAATGCCGATCTTCTCGAAAGCCTTGTTCCATTCGAGAATGCCCTCATGCACCCAGCGGCGAAACTTCCGGGGCACCGTCTTCTCGACGTAAAAGACGACCGGGTCCTTGGCCAGCGAGACGTCGGCCTTGGGGTCTTCCTTCTCCACATGCCAGCGGTTGACGTAACGCACGAAGCGGGTGTCGTCGCGCGGGTCCTTGCTGAAGTCCTTGACCGCGGTGAGGAAGTAGCCGATGCGGTCGTCGGCTTGGCGGGGCTTGTACCCGGTCGACGGCAACGCGGAGATCGAGTAGTGCACGGTCAAGGCACCCGAAGTGCCGGACCCGAACATCGAGAAGAAGCCGCCCGAGTTACCCACCCGCGGCAGGGTGATGTCGATCTCGACGTTCCCGGGAAACGCCTTGGGGGCGGGGAACTTCATGAGCGACGGGCTGGTGCCGGCCGCGAGTGGGCCGACGAACAAGCCCGCCTTGTCGCCGAGCAGTCCGCCCAGGTCGATCACCGGACCGCTGCGCCCCATGGTCAGGATCGGGGTCGTGGTCAGGATGCGGTCGGTGTAGGTCTTGCGCACCACGTCGGCGATCTCGCCGCCTTTGGCCTTGTAGCGCACCTCCGGCTGAACGAGCACGAGCTGCTTGTCACGTCGTTCCCACGTGACGTACAGGTCGTCGCCCGGCCAACCCGCATACGCACCACCGGCGATGGTGATGTACATCAGGAACGGCTTGTTGAGTTGGGAACTGGGAATCTCGCCGAGCATCCGTCCCTTTTTGAGATCGTAATAGAGCGTGTAGTAGAGCTTTTCGCCCTGACGGGCGGTGGTGACCTCCATCCCCTTGATTACCGTGTCGAGCGGCGGGAACTCCGGCTGCTTTTTCTCCTTGTCCGACGACGGCTTCGTAGCCTGCTGCCCGACCACCAGTTGTCCGATGATCAGCGGTACGGCCAGGACCAGCGTCAGGGCGACACCGCCCACGCCCACGAGTGTTCTCTTCCGGATCAGATGCGTCATTGTGCGTCTCCTTAGCGGGAGGTTTCAGCCGATTTGAGCCCCGCCCGAATCGAGCGGTCGACCACCAAGCCCGATAACATCGTCGATCATCCATACGACACGCCGACAAGTCAAGTTCAGGCTCGCTTGCGGGTCGCTACTTTTCAGTGAGTTCCAGAGCGCCGTTCCAGTCGTCGGGCGGTGGGGCGGTTTTGTAGAGGGCGATGACCGCGAGATAACGGGCCGCCCCGGGGTCGCCCGGCCTGAGCTCGAGACAGGTTCCGAACGTCGCCGCCGCGGCGTAGAAGTCGCGCGATTGAAACGCGACGACGGCCCGGCCGAAGAGCTCGGCGAAGCGGCGCTGTTCGTCATCCAGCTCGCCCGATCGGCTCAGCAACTCGTAGACCTGCACCGATTGCTGTTTGCCCTTGACCTGCAGGCCGCCGAGATGACGCACCTCGAACTCGCCGGTGACCGCGCTGTAGGTGTTCTCCGAGATCATGATTACCGTGCCGAAAACCTTGTTGGCGGGTTCGAGCCGGGCCGCCAGATTGACCGTGTCGCCGATGCAGGTGTAATCCAGCTTGTTCTCGCTGCCGTAGTCACCCACGAACACCGGACCGGTATTGACGCCCAAGCGCATCTCGAGCCGCTGCAAGTCCTCGCGAAGATCGCCGTACCGCTCGCCCGACTTCAACGTCCGCAGGGCTTCGACCGATTCCAGGGCGGCGTGACAGCAGGCGCGCTCGTGGTCGGGGCAGGCGAACAGCGGGGCGTTGAAAAACGCGAACACCGCGTCGCCGATGTACTTGTTGATCATCGCCCCGCGGCGAATCAGCACCTCGCTCATGGCCTCGAAGTAGGGATTGAGAATCGCCTTGGTGCGTTCGGCCCCGAGCCGTTCGGAGATGGTGGTGAAGCCCTTGAGATCGGAGAAGTAACAGGTGACCACGCCCTCGCGCGGCGACAGATCGGTGGACGCCTCGACGATGTTCTGGGCGATGGCCGGCGAAGTGTACTGCCCCAATGCCTTGGCGACGTGCCGTTTGGAGCGCTCTTCGGTCAGTTGCCGGTAGAGGGTGACGAACGCCCAGGCGACGAAGATCGTGAGCAGCGGCATGACCGAGGTAGCCCAGACCCCGTACCGCCCGAACAAGACGACCGCGTGCCCGAAGAAGTAGATCACCATCGCCGAAAGCACGAACAGCAAACTACGCACCGGTCCGAACGAGAGGGTCACCAGCACCGCCCCCAGGCCGGCGACGGCGACGATCAACATGGACCCCAACGGTTGCGTACGCCGGATAAACCGGTTTTGCAGAAAGGTGTTTACGAGGTTCGTATGCGTCATGACGCCGGGGGCTTGCACGAATACCGGTGAGACCATGAAATCCGCTACGGCGGTGGCGGTGTACCCAAGCACGCAGATTGTACCTTTCAGTCGCTTCATGAGGTCAGTCAGTAAGGCATGCAGGTCTTCATCGTTGACCGCGTTGATTTTTTTTCGCTGGGGTATGGACGATTCGATCCACCGGTACGCTTCACGTACTTGATCAATGTACCTACGTTCGTCTTCGTCCGCGGCCGTAACGGATTGTACATCGTCGTGCCAGAGCTTGACGTTCGCCTCGAGCTCACGATCCATACGATCCCGCGCCGCAACGACCTCGTGCAACGCTCGTTGAGCCGATTCCAGTGGCTCTGAATCGGCGCCGTCGCGCCGTAGATCGTGTAGGTCCTTCCGTAGACTCACCTGTTTCGTCACGAGTGCGGCATACGTCAGCTTCTCTTCGCCGCCGAGAAAACGATCGGCGATCTCGGCACGAAGAATTTCGATTTGCTTTCGATTGTCTTCGATCACCATACGAAGGTTGAGCACTTCGAGAATCTTCTCCACCGGCAGGTGCGGATCAAAGCTTTTGTCCCACGAGGGCGCGGTATGCCAGTTGACCAGCATCTGACGGTCGTCATTGAGTTGAACATGGAAAGCCGGGCGAGCGAGGTTCGCGTCGGCATCGATTCTGAGATCACCGTTGTCATCCATATGAAGTTGTTCGTCGCGGATACCGAGCGCTTCGCAGGCGATCGCGAATCCGAGTTGCTTCACGAGACGTCCACGGAAATCGACCATGAGTTCTTGGAACCGCACGACGCCGCCGATCTGATGCCGGGCGAAGACGACGAAGCCGACACCCTGAACCGACTCGGCCAATAGGTGCCATGGGGGCGTCAGGTGGTGCACCTGTCGAATCTTACCGACCAAGCCGGCCGGTACCGGCCCGCATTTGGCCAGCACTTCCCGGACGCCCAAAACGTGCGCGTAGGCTCGCTTCAAGTCCGTCAGATCGGCGTTGATATAGGTCGGCGGTCTCCCGAGAATCCTTCGATGGACCGCATCGAACGTGATCGTGGGATCCTCGGTGATGAGTTCATCGACGCGCGCGATCGCCACCCTGCGTTTTAAGTCAGATATAATATAATTATTAATATAAGTTACTTCAATACCTAGTTCACTGGAAATGGTCGCCGCATCCAGCCCGAAGTCCTCGTGCAGCATGGGGGCGACACGGCGTTTCACGCCGTCGCGTTGCCGTTCCTCTGCGGTGGGCGTCAGTCCCGCGTCCGGCCCCTCGAAATCGACTCCGATGTAGACATTCCCCGCACGTCGCATGGCCGCCGCGTAGAGCTTGTCCGCCTCGATCCACGTTCCCTGACCGGCAATCCCCATCGTCTCGATGCCGCCGGTGAGAACCGCATACGGATCCCGTGAAGGCACTTCGTATTTGTCCGCCTCGGGCTCGGGCAGAATCAAGTCCTGGGCGATGATGCTCGCACCGGCCTGATGGAGGGTGTCAATAATTCCGGCCAGTCGGTCTCTCGGCCAAGGCCATCGACTCGATCGCTCAATCGCTTCGGTGGTGATGTCCACGTGGACGATTCGCTCGGACGCGTCGATGTGGTTGAACCGGCGGAAATGAAAGTCGAGGGCTCGGTGTTCGAGGTGATCGGACACGCCGGTGGCGACGAGTGTGCACATGACGGCGGTGATCGCCGCCCCGATCAAGAGACCCGGCAAACGCTGCATGGCGAGTGATTGTAAAGCAATCCGGACGCTCGAACCAAGGGTATGAGCGTCGCGTCGCGGCATTTGTGCCGCGCGGTTCGCCGCGAAGCGGATCGCGCCGAGCAAGCTCGGCGGCTAAATCGCACACAGGGAAGAGGGATGCCTATTCAACGTGCGGCGATTACCGCAACCCAACACGTGGTTGGCCGATGTGTCGACTGCGGAACGACCGGGCCCCTCCGTCGGGGTGCAGGCGGGTGACCAACCGGTTCCGCGGCGCGAAGAACCCGCGCCGGCCGCGAAGGAGAGGCTGATCTTTGACCAGGCCGTCGAGCGGTGTCGCGCCGCCCAGGCCGAAGCTGCCGGCCTGATTGAACAGTCGGCCGGGTACGGTCATCTCGAACGGCAGGCCTGCATCTTCGAGCGCCGTCTGCAGGTTCAGGCCGGCATTGCCGTCGACGACGGTGTTGATCTGAATCGACGCCCCCGGATCGAGGACCCCGCGTCCGCTGCCGCCCTGGTTCGCCGCGACGCTTTGTTCGAGGCTGGTCATGCCCTCGGTCGGCTGGATCGACACGAACCAGTCGAATTTGGCCTGGTTGATCCAACGCACCATCGCCTCGGTGACCTGCTGTCGCGCGTACACGGTGCGGTACTGATTGCTCAGGTGATTGAGCGCCTGAACCAGCCCGTCGCCGGCCAGCGAGACGGTGAATCGCCGGGTCATCCGTTCGGAGTAGATGCCGAAGTCGTGCGTACCCCGTCGGGCGAGGGTCGCGTTGGGCGAGTCGATGGTGAAATCGCTACGAATTTCACGTTCGGCGACTCCGGCCCGGACCTCGCCGTATTCGAGCCCGATGCGGACGCGCTCGGCCTCGGCGGTGCGCCGGGCGTCATTGATCCGCATCACGGTGACCTTGTCGACCTTGACCACCGTGGTGTCCGACAGGGTGAAGATCACCGACGAGCGGAACATGGTGCGGATGCGCGTGCCCGGCATGAGCCGATCGCCGACCTTCACCGGCTGCCATGTACCCGCTTGCCCCGGGGCTTCATAAAAGACCTTGCCCTGCACCTGCTGCACCACCGCGGGCAACGCCGCATCGTCGGGTTGCGTGGTCGCCGGTGCCGTGGCCGGCGCCGGCTGGGCGAGAACGGTTTCCGCACTGCCGAGCAACAAGGTGAACACGGTCAATCGGACGAGCTTGTGAAACATGATTGCACCCCGCACTCTTTTATTACCTTTATGACAGGTGAATACGCACCTCATCTACTGCTGCGACCCCCAGCCCCCTGCGACGGAGCGGCCGGCGTCTTGAACGTGGACGGGTCGTTCGCATCCGGGACGGCCACGGGTTCGGCGTCGTGTACCCCGGACAGCGCCATGTACGAGTCCGCCCGGTGCAGAATCCCCACCAGCTCACCGCCGCTGATCGGCGTATAGTCCGCTCCGCTTTCGATGATCCGGCGGAATTTCAGTTCGCGAAGCGCGTAGCGACGGTCTCCCAGCCCCCAGCTACCCAGCATTATACGATTGATCCCGCCGGACATCCGGCAAATTCGACAAACCATGAAGGCGACGGTGCCCTTGTCGACGTGTTGATCGGGCTGGAGGTTCCAGGCGGGCCGGATGATGCCGCGCCGGTCGAGGGCCGACTCGCGCTCGGTGAAGCTTTCGGTCGTGTCTTCGCCGTCGGCCAGGATGAGTGCGACCTTGTAGGCCTCATCGACCGTGACCAACGGCTGGTTGACCAGATGGTCGTGCAGGAACGCCGCATCGTCGAGCGTGTTGTAGTCGACGGCGGGGGGCGTGGTGCGCGTGCCCGCGCAGCCGAACGGGCAAAGCACGGCCGCCAGACACATCCCGGTATGCACGATCTGTCGCTTGCCGTAGGTCATGATCGCCGCCCCTTCGGCATCAGAAACTATAGGTCACGCCGGTCAGCAGGAACGTCCGAGTCGTCTGATCGCTGAAGGTGCTCCCCGGAAAGAACACGCCGTACCGAACCGTCAGGGCCAGGTCCGACGTGATTCGCCAGTTGGCGAAAGTATCCATCTCCCAGCCGCCGTAGCCGGATTGTCGGTCGGCCAGCGGATCGGAGATCGCCCCGTCGCGGTGATGCTTCCAGTATAAGAACCAATCGGTCCCGGTTTCCAATCGGCGCAGGGCTGATATCCGCTCAAACGGAAAGAAGGAGGCTCCGCCGCGCCAAATGTGGATGTTGCTCAGGCGCGGGGCGAACGACAGGCCGGTATCACGGTAGCCGAACGCGACAAAGCTGGTATCGTCACCGCGGGTATTGCCGCCGCGGGCGTCGGTCGGCGAAAACAGCCGGTCCGGGTCGCCGCTGGCGAACATGTATTCGAGCAGGAATCGCGGTCGCGTTTTGACCGGCCAGAGGTATTCGAGCTGGAGGTCCCAGCCCCAGGCGTTGATGTCGTCGCGGTGCAGGAACTTTCTGTCGCCGTAACTGCGCCCATGCTCGAACACCCACTCGTTGCCGTAGCGGAGATGGGTCAGCAACTCGCCCCGCGAACCGAAGCCCATGTAGTACGCGTCGTAATCGTAGTTCTGGAGCGGATCGACGGGGCTCTCGCCGCGGTCATCGGAGTTCCAGAACGTGTAGGCGAAAGGCTCGTGCCGCTCGAACCCCTGGTAGGTGATCTGCACGCCGAAGAAATCGCGGTCCGAGCCGTCGCTGCCCGGACGGGTGCGGTCGATGTCGCTGAAGGAGCGGATGGTCGTGCCCCAAAGGCCGGTGACTTGGACGTCGGCCGCCTTCGCCGTGACCGTCAGGGCGTCGAGCGGCAGGGACAGCGCGTAGCCGGTCCCGAATTCGACGTACTGGCGGCCGATCTGGAAGTTGAAGTCGACGGGCGAGCTTTCTCCGCCGTACGCGCGCAGGGCGGGATTGAGATCGAACCGGTACCAGCCGCGTTCGAGGTTGGGCCCGACCCAATCATCGTCGTTGCCGTCGAAGGAATCGCCGGTGTTGAAATCATCGTAGCTCAGCCGGCCACGCACCAAGCCGGTGTGCGCGCCGCCGGCGGCGGAGAGACTGCCCCACAGCCGCAGATCGTTGAGCCGTAGGGTGCGCGAGCTTTCCACACCGTCGTCATAGAGGAAGCCGAAGAAGTTGTACCAGCCGCCGTAGTCGACGGAGATCTGCTGTGTGGGCGGTATGGCCGCGTCGAACTCCTCGAGCAGGCTCTGTTCGACCTGCCTTTGTTGTTGGAGGAAGGCGTCGGTGGACTGCTGGGCGATCACCGGGACGGTTGCGGTGACGGCGATCAAGCCGACGAACGTGGGGTACCGGTTAAGTCGGGGTCCCGATGAGGTCATGGATCAGCGGTCCACACCCGGCGACTTCGCATCCCTATATCGCGTCCGGACGGCCGATCGTCCTGCCGCGACGGAGTCAGGAGAAGCTCGACGTTCGTGGGCGAATGATGGCCGGTTCGCTGGTACTTTGCAAGCATAGCCGCCCCCCCATCGATATCGGACCGAAGCCGGTCCGTACTGTAGCCCGGCCGGCGACGATGTTTCGACGAGGGTGGAAGCGCGAACGGTGCGACGCGTGCACCGGAACGGTTCAGCGGCCGCTCGAAGGATTGAGCCCTAAGAACAGGTCCTCGATGGGGAGCAGGTCACCGAATTGGATGTTGTTCAATTCGCCGGCGACGAACCCGAGCGCGCCCCGGAAGGCGGCCTGGCGAATGGTGTCCTTGTCGCATCCGCCGCCCAACAGCAAACAGTGACCGCAGGCGGCCATCACAATCGTTCGCCAGACGCGTCGTGCACGCATAACCTTGGATCTCCCTCAACCGTGGCTGATCCGCCCACGGCTTATCGATATGAGCCCGAATACTCGAGAGGACGAACACGAACCGCCTCGCGCCGACGGGCGGCACCTACGCGGGTCTGACCGCGACCCCTACTCAGGATCGACGAAGATAATGTCTTCCAGGTTCTCGAAGGTGTCGGCCCCGGTAAACGGCCCTGTTTGTGTGGCACCGGCGATGCGGCCGACCGAGATCGATACGCCACCGGCGACGTTGACGTCCTGGAACGCGAAAAAGATGACCGTATCACCGCAAATGAAGCTGCGTCCTTCAGTCAGCGGATTCCGTGCGAACGGTGCCTCGAAAAATTGATTCGGGATTCCCGGTGGGGAAATGATATACCCACCCGATGCGAGATCACCGAGCGTCCCCAGCCCGATCCGCGACACGGGACAGAGAAAGGTCGTCCCCTGCCTCGGCAAGTTCGGCGTCGTGTTGAGTTCGATCTGCTGTACGCCGTCGGCGGCCTCGGCGGTCAGCCTGAACACGATATCACGATTGGTCTGATTGGCCACCATCACCGCGATAAAATCGGTGTCACCCGGCGCGACGGGGAACACGCCACCGCTCGAACGATTCACGAACGAGGGGTTGAGAATGCCGTCGATGCAGCCGAATGAACCGCCGGCAGCGAGGGCGACCAGCACCATGGACCACAGCCGCCGAAGACCCCGGGCCCGCCGACCACGGCCCCGGAAACACCCACGGCTCCTGAAATACTGTGCCGGAATCATGCGCAGTGAACTCCCCTGACGCGTGCGTCATTCGATGGTGGCCCGGAGAACGAAATCGTCGGTCCGCGGAAAATCCGGATCGACACCACGAATGAACGCCGGGCGTGTGACCAGCGTATTCGAGATCGGATCTAAGTATGTGACCTCTTGAACCTCTAGGTTGCCGGTGACGATAAAACGAACGATCGAACCACAACGCGGCCGCTCGATGGACGGAAAGCCTCGTATTAATTCCGCGGACACGAAGCCCATGGGAACCGTATCGACGGGAACCAGCTCGATGGTCGTGACACCACTGGCACCCTGGACCTCCGTCAGCTCCAACACGGTCACGTCCCGGTTGATCAGAACCTGCAACTCGGCGGATTGAACGAAATCCACCTCGCATTCGAACAGGCGGTTCTGGGCGTCACCCGGAGCTACGCCCGAAGTAAGCGGATCATTGAACTCTTCACCGATCAGGACCTCTTGAATCCCGCCCGCGGTTTGTATCAGGAGCCGAAGCCGGCCGGTTACGTTCGAGTCGTTCTCGAAACTGGTCAGGACAAGCCCCGGTGGCGCCTGGGCCACGGGCACGAAACCGGGATCGACCACGGCGAGGAAACCGGGATTGCACCCCATCGGCGGAAACGCACAGGCGCCCAAGGCCCAGGCAGATAGAACCCAGCGTCGACGTTGCAATGAGCCTGATCGGGTCATCCCTTCTACGCTCCTTTGGGCGAACCGCTCCCGAATCCGCCTTTCGTGACCGGCTTCGCCGACTCCACTCGTATGAGGGTACCGCTTGGTATCAACCCGGAGGGCACCGCCTCGATACGTATATACGGCCTCGGACGGTGTCCGGTCAAGTCCAGGGCGCAAGCCGACGTGTCTCGTTCGGGGCGCTGTTCCGGACGTCGAACTTGACCGTCACCTGGGGTTGGTTACACTGCCTATACGAGGGAACTGTCACCGCCGCCCCAAAGTTGGGTACCCTGCCGGGCTCGTGTCAGGAGCGGCTGAACCGGAGAACGGAGAACCTTGATGAGTACATCGAAGCGATGGGTGCTTCCGGTAACATCGTGCATGTTTGCCACGGCCATGATCACCATGTGGTCGGGCTGCTTTGCCGGAGGCCCGGTCGTCCAGGCGGTTCTTCCCGAAACGTTCGTCGGACCGGTGGTCCCCCTCGAGGGACAAGGCTTGGTGGTGATCGTCAATCAGTCAACACGATCCGTGACCTGCCTGTTTATGCGGCCGGCGACGACCGATCCGGCCGAAGACTGGGGCAATCGACTGGTCACGGAGGAGAATCCCATCGGCCGGGGCGAGCAGCGCGAGTTTCCCAGGGCCGAGGGCTTGTACGACATCGGTATCGTCCAACCGTCGACGGAGACCGACGACCGTGATGTGACCCACGTGGAACCCCAATTCCTGGTCCGGGCCAACCAGATTTTCACGATCACCGTGAACGATGACAGTTTCGCGGATGTCTCACCGAATTGTGCGGGCATCTGACGTTTCGACCCCCGGCCGGCGTGGACTTCCTCGAAACCACTTGTTCTGCAGGGTCGATCATTACCTGTGCACTTCCCGCGCCGGTTTCACACTTTCTCGGCTGGACTAGGTCGGCCAAGCGGACGACAATCTCCGCTGTGCTGAGATGGCGACAACGACGACGCCACAATCCGGACTGACCGGTTGCCGCGTTCTGGCGTTCGAGAGCCGCTTGTCCGACGAGATGGCCCGGCTGATCGAACGTCACGGCGGCCGTGCCCACATGGTCACCACCACGCGCGAGGTGCCGGTGGCCGACCGCTCGATCGCCCTGACGTTCGCCGAACGGTTGCTCGCCGGTCATATCGATGTGGTGGTCCTGCTCACCGGCGTCGGGACGCGTATGCTCGTCGACGCCGCCTGTGAAACTTTCCCGCGAGAACGGCTTGTCGCCGCGCTGGCCGACACCACCCTGGTCGTTCGCGGCCCCAAGCCGGTCGCCGCCCTGCGAGAGCTGGGACTCACGCCGACCGTGACCGCTCCGGAGCCCAATACCTGGCAGGACCTGATCGCGGCCGTCGACGCCCACGGCTCGATAGCCGCCAAGACCGTGGCGGTGCAGGAGTACGGCCAGAGCAATCCGGACCTGCTGGCCGCGCTGACCGAGCGCGGGGCACGGGTCGAGCCGGTCGTGGTGTACCGGTGGGAGCTCCCGGCCGACAAAGGGCCGCTACGCCAAGCCGTCGACGCGATTGCCGCCGGCAACGTCGACATGGCTCTATTCACCGCGGCGATCCAGGTGCACCATCTGATCAAGGTCGCCGAACAAGCGAATCGAGTCGACCGTCTACGCGACGGGTTCCGCAACACGCTCATCGGATCAATCGGACCGGTGTGCTCCGAAACGTTGCGGCAAGCGTCGCTGCCGCCCGATCTCGAACCGGACCGCCCCAAGATGGGTTTCTTGCTCGATGAACTGGCCCGTTGGGGACCGTCCGCGTTGGAACGCAAACGTCGGTCCGCCGGCGCCGGCGTGGATACGCTCGACTGGCGACGCATCGACGCGGTGGCCGACGACGGCGAAGCGACGCACGCCGAGCCGATCCTGCTGCGCGCCTGTCGCCGCGAGCCGGTCGAATACACGCCGGTCTGGCTGATGCGCCAGGCCGGGCGTTACATGCGCGAATATCGCGAGCTGCGATCGCGGGTGTCGTTCCTGGACTTGTGCAAGACGCCGGAGCTGGCGGCGGAGGTGACGCTCAAAGCCGTCGATCGCCTCGGCGTCGATGCCGCGATCATCTTCGCCGACATCCTGCTGATCCTCGAACCGCTGGGGCGAGGCTTGTCGTTCACCAAGGGCGACGGGCCGAAAATCGAAAACCCGGTGCGCACCCGGCAGGACGTTGAAGCATTGCCCGAGATCGATGTTGACGAGGCGGGCCATTTCGTGTTCGACGCGCTGCGCCTGACGCGTCGGGCTCTCGATCCGAACGTGGCGCTGATCGGCTTTTCGGGGGCGCCGTTCACCATCGCCTCCTACTTGATCGAGGGCGGTGGATCGCGGCACTACCAGCACACGAAGGCACTCATGTATCGCGACCCCGGGGCGTGGCATGCGTTGCTCGAGAACCTGTCGCGGGGACTGATCGGTTACCTCAATCGGCAAATCGCCGCCGGTGCCCAGGTGATCCAGATCTTCGACAGTTGGGTCGGATGTCTGTCGCCCGACGATTATCGTGCGTTCGTGCTGCCGCACACCCGCGCCGTCATCGCGGGCCTGGCCGAGGGCGTGCCGGTGATTCACTTCGGCACGGGAACGGGTACGTTTCTCGATGCGATTCGCGAGGCCGGCGGCGACGTGATCGGGTTGGACTGGCGCGTGCGTCTCGACGAAGGTTGGCGACGCGTCGGACACGATGTCGCCGTGCAGGGCAATCTCGACCCGGTCGTGCTGCTCGGGTCGCCGGAGGCCATACGCCGACGCACGCACGACATCCTGGATCAGGTCGCGGGCCGGCCGGGATACGTGTTCAACCTGGGGCACGGCATTCTGCCCCAGACACCGGTCGCCCACGCCCAACGCCTGGTCGATCTGGTGCACGAATACGAGCCGGGCGCGTGATTTGCGAGGTCAATAAGGTGCCTGATCCGAATTTGAAGTATGACGCGGTGTTGATGATCGGCTACGGCGGCCCCGAGAAGCTCGACGAGGTTCGCCCGTTCATCGAGGGCGTCCTGGCCGGCCGACCGGTGCCGCCCGAACGCATCGACGACGTGGTCCACCATTACGAAGCGGTCGGCGGTCGGTCACCGTTCAACGAGTTGACCCGCGGGCAGGCCGACGCCCTCGCCAAGCGCTTGGCGGAAACGGGCGCGCCGCTGCCGGTGCACATCGGCACGCGACACTGGAACCCCTTTCTGGCCGATACGTTGCGCGGGATGGCCGAGCGGGGTGAGCGACGGGCCGTGGGATTGATCATGGCTCCGCACCGATGCTTCTCGAGCTGGGAGCAGTATCGCCAGGACGTCGCGACTGCGCGACAGGAACTGGGCGAGGACGCGCCCGAGGTTACCTACGTCAAGCCCTGGTTCGATCATCCTCAGTTCATCGAAGCGGCCGCCGACCATGTCGCGCAGCACCTCGCTAGCCTGCGTGCCGCGGCCCGAACCGAGGCCGAAGTGATCTTCACCGCCCACAGCATTCCCAACCGCATGGCCGAGGCCGGTCCCTACGTCGAGGAACTGACCGAAACGTCGCGACTGGTGGCGGCCCGGCTGAACCATAAGCGCTGGTCGATCGCCTATCAGAGCCGTAGCGGGCGGCCCGAGGACCCCTGGCTCGAACCGGACATTTGCGACCTGCTGACCCGGCGGGGGGAGGAGGGGCTTCGCCATGCCGTGGTCATGCCCATCGGGTTCGTGTGTGATCACGTCGAGGTGCTATACGATCTGGATATCGAGGCCAAGCAGGTGGCCGAGAAGGCCGGCGTCACCCTGCTGCGGGCCTCGACGGTGAATGACCATCCTGCGTTCATCGCGGCCCTGGCCGAACGGGTCCAAGCGGTCCTGACCAGGTGACGCGCGGTGAACGGACGTGACCCCAACTCGAAAACCACGGTTCTGGTGGTCGGCGGCGGTGTGAGCGGCCTGGCCGCGGCGTGCCGACTTGTCGAACAGCGCGATACGCTTCAACTCGATCTGAACGTCAAACTCATCGAAGCCGCCGACCGTTTGGGCGGCTCGATCGAGACGACCTCCCGCGACGGATTTCTGCTCGAAGGCGGCCCCGACTCGTTCATTACCCAGAAACCCTGGGCCTTGGCGCTGGTCAAGCGACTCGGGATCGAAGACCGGTTGATTCGGACCGATCCCGACCTTCGCCGTACGTTCGTGGTCCGCAAGGGCCGCCTGTTGCCCGTGCCCGAAGGGTTCATGATGCTCGCCCCGACGCGCTGGTGGCCGATGATCACCTCGCCGCTGTTTTCGCTGCGCGGCAAGCTCCGCATGGGACTCGACCTGTTCATCCCGCGCGGGCCGGAGCAGGCGGACGAGAGCCTGGCCTCGTTCGTCACCCGCCGGCTTGGACGCGAGGCCCTGGACCGGATGGCCCAACCGATGATCGGCGGGATCTACACCGCCGACCCGAAGAACCTGAGCCTGCGGGCGACGATGCCGCGGTTTCTCGACCTCGAAAAGCAGTACGGCAGCATCATCAAAGGGATGCGGGCCGGGCAAAAACAAACGCAAAAACACGCCCCCCGTGACGCCGGCGCGCGCTACAGCCTGTTCGTCTCGTTCGATGCGGGCATGGAGGTGCTCGTCGACGCGATCGCCGAACGGCTCGGCGCGTCCGTGGTCACCACCGGCCGGGCGGCACGGCGCTTGAGCCGGAACCGCGACGACAAAACGTGGACGATCACGACCACCGACGGCGAATCGATCACCGCCGACGCGGTGGTGCTGACCACGCCGGCCGGCGCGTCATCGCGCATTCTTGCCGATCTCGACGCCGACCTGGCCGCGTCGTTGGCAGCCATCAAGTATGCCTCGTCGGCCACGTTGTCGCTGGCCTACCGACGTGACGCGGTGGCGCACCCGCTCGACGGTTTCGGGTTCGTGGTGCCCGCGGTCGAGAAGCGGCCACTGATCGCGGGCAGTTTCTCCTCGGTCAAATTCGCCGGCCGGGCCCCCGATGGGCACGTGCTCATTCGCGCGTTCATCGGCGGAGCGATGTTCCCCGAGCAGATGGCGCTCGACGACGCGGAGATCACCGAGGCGGTCCAGCGCGAGTTGGCCGCGCTATTGGGTATCACCGGCGAGCCGCTCTTCACTGCGCTGCGTCGCTATCCGGATTCCATGCCGCAGTATCCGGTCGGGCATCTGGAACGCGTGGAGCGTATGTTCGTGCAAATCGAACGACTCGGCGCCATTCGGCTTGCGGGCAACGCTTACGGGGGTGTGGGCATTCCCGATTGCGTCCACGCGGGCGAACAGGCGGCCGACGCCGTGCTCGATCAACTCGGGCTCGTAGCCGATACCCGCGGTGGAGATGCAGCATGAGTCTCGAAACCGAAGTGAAACTGAAAGTCGACGACCACGCGTCGCTCCGCGATCGGTTGACCGCGGCCGGCGCTCACCGCCTCGGTTCCGTGCTGGAACACAACCACATTTACGATCGACCCGACCGGTCGTTGTTCGCCGCCGACGAGGGATTGCGGGTCCGGGTCTGGCTCGAGCGCGACGGCAGGCCCGGCACCGCCGGTACGCTGACCTTCAAGGGTCCTCGCCGGCCGGGACGGATCAAGAGCCGGCCGGAACTGGAGGTCGAGGTCGCCGACGCTCGATCCGCCGGCGCGATTCTCGAAGCGATCGGGTTCGTACGCGTGGTTTCCTTTCAGAAACGACGAGAGACCTGGGAACTGAGTACGTGCCGGGTCGAACTCGACGAGCTACCGCCTTCGAACCGCTACGTGGAGATCGAAGGGCCGGATGAAGCAACGATTCGCGAGACCGAAATTCGACTCGGCCTGGACCCCGCCGCGACCGAGGACCGCACGTACATCGCCCTGGTGATCGAACACCTCGGCGCGCGATTACCGGACGACCGAGACCTACTTTTCGAGAATTGACTTACTTTGGAGCGGGCTGTGCTGCTGCGGGCTGTGTTGCTGCAGGCTGCGTCGTGGCGGCACGCTGTTTTCCTGTGCGTTGCGTAGCGGCCCCGATCATCGCGGCTCGCTGTGACGCGGCCGCCCGTTGTACAGCGGCCTGCTGTGACGAGGTGGCGCGGGGCGTGACCTGCGGCGCTTCGGGCGCCGGGGCGGGCGAATCGGCGAGCCTGATCTCCACCAGGCGTTCATCCAGGTCGGCGAGGCGTGCTTCGGCCACAGCATGCACCGGCGCGTATTCCAGCCGGGAGTCGGCGAGGATCTTCTCGTAATAGGAACGTGCCTTCTCGGCGTCCTTGCGCACCTCGGCGATCGCCGCCAGTCCACAATAGGCGGTGCCGACGGCATAGGCGTCATTACTGAACTCGTCGAGAACCCGCTGATTGGCTTTCTCGGCCTGTTCGAGCTTCGCTTCATCCGGCGTGAGATCCGTCATCGCCTGTTCCCAGGCCACGCGGGCCAGCAACACCAAGGACAAACGCACGACGTCGGGCGCACTGGCCCGATCCACCAATTGTTGTGTCGCGGCCAACAGGTTGGCCTCGTCGCTCGACTGTGCTCTGAGGTTGTAATAGTCCTGCCAGTCATCGGACTCGGCCTGCCGGGAAACGACCTGCGACCATGCGATCACGCCGAAGACGATGATCGCGATCACGGTCACGCCGAGCACCTGGTTCGCATGCCGGCTGATATACTGCCAGCGTTCGTGCAGTATGTGGGACAGGTCGTTTTCTTTGAGTTCGTGTCGTCGTTGTGCCTTCATGGTCGTGCCGAGGCTTCGGCGGTGGCGCGGTCGGCAGTGCTCGCGTGGGTGGACTCACCTCGGAGAACGCTCGAACCGGTCACATCGCCGCCGTAATTGCGGGGGACGATGGCGATGCGAACGAGACTGCCTCCGAGAACGCTGGGCCGCGCGGGCGATATGTCAATCGCGCACAACTCGCCTTGCTTTTCAAACTGCAGGTTATAGTGTCCGTTATCATTCCGTACGATGCGCTGCACCCAACCGGCGGTCGGCATTTGCGCTTCGTAGAAATTCCTTACGTCGACCGGTCGTCCACCGCCGCGATAAACGTGCCGGATGATCCGGCTATTGCCCGTCAGCACGTCGACCGAGTCGGAGTCCCGAAGCCGATAGCCGCTGGGGATCGGTACGTCGGAGACATACGAAGCGGCCCGGGGATCCATGATCCGGTTGGGGCCCGTGCAGCCCGTTACGATCACCGACACCCACATCGCCAAGGCCATCGCCAACCGTGACCCGGCGGCCATATCCGTCCGCCTGTTCATGGCACGTCCCTCGCCAGTCTGACCCGTCCGTGGCGTCAGCCGCCCGAAAGCGGAACGGGTCTTGATAAACGATGCACCGGGACAAGTCAAACCGCTCCGTTCTCGGCGCGGATTCTCCGCCCGGTGTACTGTACTTGAATCGGCAGTCCACGTCGCTCGGCTACAGGATGAATGTCAGGCAAGACCGGTGTTACGGGATGGGAAACCCCTTCGGTGATGCTTTCGCCGCGCTGTTTTCTTCGAGTTTGGCCACGACCGCGGCCGCGGTCGAGTCGCTCCAGACGTTGATCGCGGTCCGGCACATGTCGAGGATGCGGTCGACGGCGAGGATCAGCCCCACCGCCTCGACCGGCAGGCCCACCGCGCTCATCACCACCAGCATCATCACCGTCCCGGCATGCGGAATCCCCGCCGCCCCGATGCTGGCCAGCAGGGCGGTGACCGCGACGATCACCTGCTTACCCAGGGTCAGGTCGAAATCGGGCGTGGCCTGGGCGATGAACAACACCGCCACCGCCTCGTACAACGCCGTGCCGTCCATGTTGATCGTCGCCCCCAGCGGGAGCACGAACGAGCCGATTCGGTTGGGAACCTTCGCCCGCTCCTCGATGCTCGAAAGGGTCAGAGGCAGGGTGCCGTTGCTGCTGGCGGTGCTGAACGCGGTCAGCAGGGCCGGCGACATCGCTTTGAAGAACTCGAACGGTGACCGCCGGGCCACCAGCAACAGCAGCAGCGGCAGGGTGATCAAGGCGTGGAAGCTCAGCGCGAGAAAAACCGTCAGCATGTACCAGCTCAGGGCGGCGAACACGCTCAGCCCCTCGCCCGCGGTGGCGTAGAGCATGAAGCCGAGTACGCCGATCGGGGCGAAGTGGATAATGAACAGGGTCATCTTCATCATCACGTCGAATATCGCTGACGCCAACGTGGTGAGGAACGCGCCGGCTTCTCCGCCGACCACGATGATGAACACGCCGAGGATCAGCGAAAAGAAGATCACGCCGAGAATCGACTCGTTGTCCGGATCGGACATGACGTGAAACACGTTGGTGGGCACGAGGTTTTTGACCTGTCCCCACAGCGTCTGCCCGAGGCTCTGCTCCGACTCGGTCTGCACGGCGTGTTCAACGCCGGCCTTTTGTTGCAGGGATTTCAAATCGGCCCCGACTCCCGGGCGGATGATGTTGACGAAAATGATCCCCACGATGATGGCGAGCATGCTCGTGGCCAGGTAATAGCTCACGGTCCGACCGCCGAGCCGGGCCAGACCCTCGAGCTTGCCCAGCGACGTGATCCCGCTGATCAGCGAACTCATGATCAGCGGCACGACGATCATCGACAGCAATTGCAGGAAGAGCCCGCCGAGCTCGTTGCCGTACATCGCGACGGTGCGCGGGATTTCGACATCGATCACCCCGCGCTCGGCCAGAATGTTCAGCGGTAGACCGACCGCCGCGCCGACGGCCATCCCGATCAGGATTTGCCAGTGCAATGCGAGTCGCAGCATGGTGAGGGAACCTCCGCTTTCTCGTGCACGGGCCATGCCAACTGTGCAGTGATCATGCGCTATCGGTCAATAACGCCTGAAACCCTGCTTGCTCGAAATGGTGGTCGCCCGTCAACGCCTCGCGAATGTCGCGACGCTGCATCACAACGAAGGAGATGCAATCCGTCAACGACCATCCTTTGTCAAGACGATTTCGATACATGTCCCAGCCCGCGTCAAAGAGTTCTCGCGATGCGGGGACGATGTCGACCGAGGCGGACACACGCAGATCATCGATAAATTCAACACATCCTTCTCGATTCACCGGATCGGCAAGGGCATCGCCCGTCTCGGTCAGCACCCAGTCTGTGGTGACCAGGGAATCGATCGTGTTCGATGCGTAGTGAACAGCTCGTGCGTGGCCATGGTCACGCGGATTGAACAATGCAAGAAAGTAGAACGTGTCGGCGAAGACTGGGCTCACGGCAACGGTCTTCCATGGGCGTAATGGTCATGACGTTCAGCCAGATCGGGAGGCAGATCCTTCCCTTTTCCCGCATGGCGCAGCAGCAGGGTCGAGAGGCTGTCTTGGTCGTTTCCACGACGAGGGACAACCTCCACCATCACCTCCGTACCCTCGGGGATCACGCCTGGATCGTCGAGTACCACCACGCCACCGACGATTTTTCCGCGCGCCGTCATGATTCGACTCCCAGTTCGTCGTGCGTTACCTGTTCCTACCTCGCGTTTACTTGTTTGATTATGGCGCTCGTACCGACAACATGCAATTGCGCCTCTAGGGCCGGATGACCGAACCGTCGCGACGGCGTACGTCGCCCCAGAACATGTCGAACGGGGCCTTGTCGGTGAACGGGAACTTGGCCGCGAGTTTTTCGTCGCAGTCGATGCCGAGCCCGGGCCGGTCGTTCGACCACATGTAACCGTCGCGGATCTCGGGGCAACCCGGAAATACGTCGTGTGCCGCCTGGTTGAAAATCGTCTGCTCCTGGATGCCGAAGTTGTAGCACGTTAGATCGAGGTGCAGGTTCGCGGCATGGCCGATCGGCGAGACGTCGCCCGGTCCGTGCCAGGCGGTGCGCACGTTGAAGAACTCGCAGAACGCGGCGAGCTTGCGGGCCATCGAGATCCCGCCGATTTGCGAGATGTGCACGCGGATGAAGTCGATGAGCCTTTCCGCGATCAAGGGGACGAACTCGTTGGGGTTGTTGAACAGCTCGCCCATCGCGATCGGCACCGACGTCTGGGCGCGGAGGTGCTTGAAGTAGCCCACGTCCTCGGGCGCGAACGGGTCTTCGAGGAAGAACAAGCGAAACGGCTCGAGCCGCTTGACCAGATCGATGGCCATGACCGGCGGGATGCGCTCATGCACGTCGTGGAGCAGCTCGATCTCGTCGCCGACGGTATTGCGCAGGTGCTCGAACACTTTGGGCAAGTGGCGACAGTAGGGCGCCGGCTCGAACGTGTGCCGGCCCTTGTGGATCGGCTTGACGTCGACCCGCACTTGCGAGCCCGGGCCGTAGGCGGCATAACCCGGCACGCCGATCTGGCAGCGCACGTGGCGATACCCCTTGGCGATCCAGCCGCGGATCGAGTCCTCGGCCTCGGCGGGCTCGGTGCCCCCGCCGTGGGCGTAGAGGTCGGCCGCCTCGCGGCACTTGCCGCCGAGCAGTTGATAGACCGGCATGTTCGCCCGCTTGCCTTTGATGTCCCACAACGCCATGTCCACCCCGGAGATCGCGTTGTTGAGCACCGGCCCGTTACGCCAATACGACGAGACGAACGACGATTGCCAGATGTCCTCGATGCGGTCGGGGTCCTTGCCGACGAGGAACGGTTTGAGGTAGGTCTCGACCGCGGTGGCCACGGCGAGCGGCCGTTGCGTGAACGTCGCACAGCCCAGCCCGTAGATATCCGGCTCGCTCGTCTCGACCTTGACCACCACCAGGCGACTGCCGGCCGGGGCGGTGAGGATCACCCGAATATCGCGAATCTTCAGCGGTGGCAGCGGTTTACTTTGCGGCGCGGCCCGCGCCACCGTCGTATCGGCGCCCAGAAACGAACCGGCCGAACCGGCCGAGATGATTTTCATGGCTTCACGTCGGTCCACGGTCGTCCCCTTTTCGATCGGCGTGGTTTTCTTTCGGTTCACGCGGCAGTGTCGTCGATCGGCGGAGCGCCTTCAACTCCCGCGCCGCGGCGGGAACGCCAAACGCCCATGACCACCGCGACCAAAGCCAGGCCGAGCAACACCGCGCAGATGGGGCTCAGGAACGTTCCCACGCCCACGTCGGGCAGCTTGAGCGTGCGCCGCAGGTTTTGCTCGGCCATCGGACCGAGGATCAGCGCCAACACGATCGGTGAGGCGGGATACCGATAGCGCTTCATGCCGTAGCCCACCACGCCCATGCCGATCGCCACCGCCACGTCGAACAACGAGTAGCGCATCGCGTACGCGCCGACCACGCTCAGCACGGCGATGATGGGAATGAGCGTCTTCTTGTCCATCGAGATGATGCGGGCGACGTAACGCACCGACAGCAGCCCGGCAATGAGCATGAAGACGTTGGCCATCAGCGTGCTGGCGAAGATCGGATAGACCTCGTCCATGTGGTCGCGGAAGAGCATCGGGCCGGGTTGCAGGCCGTGAACGGTCAGTGCGCCGAGCATGACCGCGGTCACCGCGTCGCCGGGGACGCCGAGGGTGAGCATGGGGATCATCGCCCCTCCGGTGGCGGCGTTGTTGGCGGCCTCGGCGGCGATGACACCCTCGGGCGCGCCTTGGCCGAATTGGTCGCGATGCTTCGAGACGCGTCGCGCTTCGTTGTAGGAGATGAACGCGGCGATGTCGGCCCCGGCGCCGGGCAGCGAACCGGTGAACACGCCGATCAAGGCGGATCGGATCACGGCCAGCTTATGGCGCGCGAGTTCGCGAACCGTCACCAGCAGCCGGCCGATCGGCGGGCGCGAGGTGTCGATGGGACCCCCCTCGACGATCTCGGCAAAGACCTGCGCGAAGGCGAACAGGCCGATCAACGCCGGGATGAACCCGATGCCCGCCGCCAGTTCGAGCCGGCCGAAGGTCATCCGCGGCACGCCCTCGATCGGATCGAGCCCGACACAGGCCAGCAGAACGCCGAACGCACCCGAGACGGCGCCCTTGAGCACGCTCCGGCCGGAGATGCTGACGATCATCGACAACCCGAAGACCGCCAGTGCGAAATACTGCGGGGGACCGAACTCGAGGGCGAAGCGTGAAATCAACGGTGAGAACAGGATCAGCACGATCGCGCTGATGAACCCGCCGCAGAACGACGACAGGGTGGTGAGTCCCAGGGCTCGGCCGGCCTCGCCGCGCTGGGTCATGGGGAAGCCGTCGAGCACCGTCGCCGCCGCCGCCGGGGTGCCGGGGGTGCAGATGAGCACCGCGGCGATCGACCCGCCGTAGATCGCGCCGACGTAGATGCCGATGAGCATGGCCATGCTCTCGCGAGCGCTCATCTCGGCCCCGAGCGTGAACGGCAGCAGCAACGTCACCGCCATGGTCGCGGTCAGACCCGGCAACGCCCCGGTGACGATGCCCAGCAGCACACCGATGAGCAACCACATGAGCAGAATCGGTTCCAGGGCTGCAGCGCACCCTTCAACCATGAGTTGCACATGCGCGCCGAGAGCTTGGAGCGTTTGTTGTAAAAACGCGATGTTGTGTTGGACAAATTCGAAGAAGCTATCCATCATTTCACGCAGAATGCTCTACGATCACAACGACGGCAAAGGCACGTGCAATATCGTGCCGAACGCGCCGTACACCAATGCGGTGACGATCACGGAACACAGGGCGATGCGTACCGGCCGTCGATCGCCCATCACCACCGATTGCAGAAAGACCATGAACACCAATGTCGGGCCGATGTAACCCAACCCGTACATCGCGGCCCAATACACGACCAACCCGCCGATCGCCCAGGCGATCGGCGTGCTTCGACGTCCCGGTTCGTCGGTTGACGGCGGTTTCGCGCCCAACGACGAAACCCCCAGCGCGATCAAGAGGATCAACAGTCCGCCGCCGGTGACCGCGGGCACGAGCCCGGGCCCTTTGAGGTAGCCCAACGGCGTCGTATCGCTGCGCGCCACCGACGCCACCGCTTCGGAGGCGGAGGCTTCGCGTTCGGCCAGCGTGCGCGCGAACGTCGACTGGTCCATGTAGGCCAGGTTGAGCTGCGCTTTGCGCGCGGCTTCGCGAAAGTCGGGCCGGTCGAAAGCTTGTTTGAAGCCGGTACTCAAGCGTTCGACGATCGCGGGCGGCGTTTGCAGGGGCAGAGCCAGGCCACGCCATGCGGAGAACACCACGTCGACGTCCTGCTCGCGCAGGGTCGGCACGTCGGGAAGAGCGGCATTGCGCTGCGGGGCCATCACCCCGAGCGTCCGCAACCGCCCGACCTGCACGTGTTGAAGCACCTCGGCGGGACTGACCATGACCGCGTCGACGTGGTTGCCGAGCAGTTGCACCACCGCCGGCGCAGCTCCGTCGAACGGCAGATGGGTCAGCTTGATACCGGCCGCCTTTTCGACCGCGATCGCCGCCAAATGCCAGACCGCCCCGGGCCCCGAATTCGCGACCGTCAGTTTGCCGGGGTTCGCCTTCGCCGCCGCGATAAAGTCAGCCAGCGTTGTGTAGGGCGAATCGACGTTGACGGTGATCGCGCTGGGATCCTCGTTCAGTTGCATCAACGGCAGAAAGCCCGACACGTCGACATGCCCGCGCCCGAGGGCCCGGTAGGTGCACAACTCGAACGTGACCATGGTCACGGTATACCCGTCCGGCCAGGCGCTCATCCCGTGCACGTGCCCGATCGTCCCCTGCCCGCCGGTCTTGTTCAACACGTTGACCGGCACGCCGAACACATCGGACGACGCTTTCGCCAACGCCCGCGCCAGCCCGTCGGTCCCGCCCCCGGCGGACCAGGGCACGACGATGGTGATGGGTTTGGAGGGAAAGGGAGCGGCGCTATCATTGCAACCGAAGATCGGTCCAAGGAGCACTACGAGTAAAACGGCTATGCGAAGGTGCGCGGGAATGGCAGCGGAAATCATCTTCAATCGATTGTCCAGTCGATCGGCAACAAGGATGCGAACATGCGGCAGCGAGCGTTTGAGTGTACGCTACCGAGGAATTCCATCACATCATGATCGACAGTCGAAGCTCAGCTTACGGGCGTGCGCTGGCGATTGAGGACGAGCACATCGTCGACCTTCAACGTGGCCAGGCAGCGGGTTCGGCCATCGGGATCCAGAAACTCGACTTCGAGCCCGTCGGGCGGCAGCAACTCGACGACGGTTCCCACATCGCCGATCTCGATCGATGCGTCGGAAGGATCGCTCAGCACGGCTACAAGATCGAGCAACTTGGGTTTTCTTGCCTGTGTCACGTGATGGCTCCCACGCTTACAGTATATAACATGTGACCAAGCGAGGTACAGTTTCGCCGAGACGGATGATCCAGGCCGATCGAATCGTTGCTTCCCCGGCAGGGCCCGTGAACTCGAAATCGACTGTATATCGTTGACCGTAGGCGTCATTGCGACCTGCCACCGTATCGCCCGTTCTTGCCGCTTGCCGCAAACTGTCGATCAACAGATCAGCGTGTTCCAGCGTGATCCCGAGCAGGATGTGAAACAATCCGGCCTTGTGTTTCCCGTCGTCATGATCCGCGGAGAGGCAGTACTCGATTATTTTCCTCGGATCGACAATCGCTTGATCGCCGTTGGGTAGTTTCATGCGGTCCGCGCTCGCTTACCCAAGACGTATGCCGATCTACAGATGCCACGGAGCGCGCATCGGCTTGGACGTCCAGCGAGCGGCTTCGGGGTCGCCGACGATCTGCTCGGTGTCCGGATTCCAGTGGATCTTCCGGCCGACGCGGATGGCGATGTTGCCGAGGTGGCTCATCGTGCAGGTGCGATGGCCGATGACCTCGTGGGCGACGGGTTTTTCACGCGTCCTGCAGCAATGCTCGAAGTCGCTCATGTGGCCGCCGTGCGGACGACGAACGCCGGTAACACCCTCGGGCACCGGGCCGTCGAGATCCTCGGGCGTGACCTTGTATTGACCGCGACGCACATAGACCTCGCCGTTCGTGCCGTGGAAGGTGACGCCCCACGGGGGCTTGCAGTCGGTGGTGACGGTCACGCCGTTGGCATACGTGTACGTGATATCGAAGTTGGTGAGCGTCTGGAAGAGGCCGTCTGTCGGCAGCGTGCCGGTGCCCTCAATCTCGACCGGGCCGCTTTGGTCGGTGTCGTTGCCCCACTGGGCGATGTCGTTGTGGTGCACGCCCCAGTCGGTGAGCATGCCGCCGGAATAATCCCAGAACCAGCGGAACGTGCCGAGGAAACGCTTGGTGTTGAAGGGCACTGCGGGAGCCGGGCCGAGGTACATGTTCCAGTCGAGCCCGGTCGGCGGTTCGGTGTCGGCGTCCCAGCCGCAGGTCGGCCCGCCGCCGATGCCGACGTGCACGCGCCGGAGCTTGCCGATCCGCCCGCTGCGCACCAGCTCGACCGCATGCAGAAACTCGCGACCGGAGCGCTGCTGCGAGCCGGTCTGAAAAACACGCCCGTAACGCTTCGCGGTCGCGACGATCGCCTGACCCTCTTCGATGGTCAGGGTTAATGGCTTTTGACAATAGACGTCCTTGCCCGCCTGCATCGCGTGGATCGAGGTCAGCGCGTGCCAGTGGTCGGGCGTGGCGATGACCACCGCGTCGATGTCGTCGCGCTCGAGGCAGCGGCGGTAGTCCTGATAGACCTGGCACTGCGCGCCCATCGCGCCCGCGGCCCGTTCGGCATGGGGCAGGTAAACGTCGGCGGCGGCCACGCCGTCGCGCCCGCGGAGGGTGCCCATGCCCATGCCGCCGACGCCGATGTGTGCCGACAAGACGCGCTCGCTGGCCGGCGGTTTGCCGGGCGCGCCGAGCGCGCCTGAGGTCAGCATGTACGGGGCGGCCACGGCGGCGACGGCGCTCGCGCCGGCATGATGCAGAAAGTTTCGACGACTGACGGCCTGTTGAGCAGCCATAGTTTACGTCTCCGAATGCTGTATTGGTTACGTCGACGATCGATAACTATCAACCGATTAGGGATGAGAGATAATGGATTCGACGCTCGGAAGAATCCCCTCAAATTCCTACTGTCGTTCATCGAGCGTCGCATCCCCCACTCGTTCGGGGTCGTGTTGTTGGCGCACGCCTCGCATGTAATTGAACAGCTTGCGGGTCAGCACCACGTATTCCTCAATGAGCTGTGCACAGTCGTCCACCGCGCCGTCAGCCGACCCGGTTTCCAAGACGAACCGCAAATGCTCGATCGTTTCCTCAGCACTGCCGTATGCGCGCGAAAGGTAGCGCACATAGTCGGCTTTGTAGGATCGCAGTGCATGACCTTCAACAATCTGCGCCGACACGCTCTTACTAGCCCGACGTATTTGTGATGCCTGCCCGTACAACTCATAACGAGGCAATCGTAGACTGAGCCGATGAGCGCGGACTGCCAACGCATGGGCCAGCCGGTAGATTTCAAGCTTCTCATGCGGCCGCGACCTCATCCTTCATCCCTCATCCCTCATCCTTACCTTTTCCTCAAATCGATCGGGCGATTCTCGCGATCGGCGATGCGGGCGCACATGGCCCAGTCACCGCCGCCCTGCAACACCTTGATGAGCAGGGTGTTCTTGCCCTCGACGAGCTGGGTGGCGATCGTGTCGCTGTCCAGCGAGAAACCGCGCGACGCGTTCGTGGCGTGCACCTGCTCGCCGTTGAGCCAAACCTTGCAGCCGTCGTCGGATCCGACGCGCAAGTTGATTTCGCGCGCGGTCGGACTGTCGATTTCGGCGTACCCGTAGATGGCCACGTCGTCGTGGTTCGTGAAATGTTTCGTAAGGTCGATCTTGGCCGGGATCGAGTCGACCACGATCTTCTTCCATGCGAGTTCGACCTGGCCGAACTTGCCGCCGGCTTCGAGATCGATGTTCTTTTCGGGGAAATACTCGCGGCTGAAGCCCAGCTTGTTGGGGTTCGGGAACGTGCCGATCAGATACCAGTCGGTCACGAAGCCGATCTGTCGGGTCAGCTCGGCCACGTCGGCCCCGAGCGAGCGCAGCCGCGCCGACGCGACATCGAGCACCGGCGACGCGCCGCTCTTCTTGACCGCGTCGCTGATCATGGCGACGGCCAACTTCTTGTCGCCGTTCATGCCGATCTTCGCGGCGATGGCGACGTAGGCCAGGGCGCCGGCTTCGGCGGTGGCGGGCTCGGCCATCGCCTGCTCGACGAGCGGCAGCGAGTCGGTGTCGGCGATCGCGGCCATGCCGGACAACGCCTGGTTCTTCGTCGCGTCGTTGATGGCCAGCTTGAGGCTGCGATGGTACATCTCGAGCGCGCCGGCTTCGTCGTTGTCGCCGAGCTTGCTCGCCGCCATGCGCAGGTAGCTGCCCAGTGCGACCTCGCGCACCGCCGGCGAACCCCACTCCGCCGCCTCGAGCACCGTGTGCTCGAGCGAAGCGTCGTTCAAACCGCCGAGCAGGTCGAAGGCGGTCACCTTGACCTCGGCGTTTTCATCCTCGGTCGCCTTCTTGAGCAGCGTACCGGCGTTGGGCGTCTTGCGGGCCGCCACCACGCGCAGCAACGAAGCCCGCAGGGCCGGATCCGCCGTGGCCGCCTCCGATTCGAGCCGGGCATCGGCGTCGTCCCCGGGCATCTCGATCAACGACTGCCGAACCACCGCCCGAACGCTCGACGCATGATGAGCCAGGTGCGGCAACAGCAACGACAACGAACGCGTTCCCAACTTGCCCAGGCCCACCACGGCCGCGCACATCAGATGATCGCTTTGGGCGTTTTCGAGCATACGTTCGTAGATTTCGGCCGCCCCGTCGGCGTCGTTCTTGTCGGCCCGACGACCGGCGTAGCGCAGGAACATCCGACCCACCTGCTGCCGCTCGGCATCGGTGAGGTTCTCCATATCGAGGATCGGAGCATGGAACTCGCGGGTCGGGGTCTCGCCGATGCGCGACAACGCTTCGCCCGCGGCCAAGGCGACCGCGCGCTGGTTGCTCTCGATCTCGTTCAGCAGGGCGTCGACCGCGCCGACGGCGCGTCGTTGCCCCAGGGCGTTGATCAACCCGATCTTGAACGAATCGTCGGCCTTGGCCAGGGCGGAGATCAACGTCATGGTGGCGCTGTCACCGGGAATCCGTTCGATGGCGCGACGGGCTTGCTCACGCACCGCTTTGTCTCCGAGCAACGGGCTCAGCGCGTCGACGGCGGCGTCACCCCCGACGAACGACAAGAGGTCGGCGGCCTCGGCCCGCACCGCGGTCGGCCGCGACGCGTCGAGCAGCTTGACCAGCGCCGCTTCGACCGCTTTGCGTTCGGCCGGCCGGTCGGGTCGACCCGCGTAGTGCGTGATCGTCCGCAGCGCTTCGGTGGCCGCGCGGGCGACGCCCTTGTCGTCCCCGGCCATCAGCTCACCCAACGGCGCCACCGCCTCGGCGCCCGCCGGACCCGCCTGAGGCCACGCGGCACTGCGCACGTTGGCGTCGTCGCTCTTGATCTTGACCAGCAGTTCATCGGCGGAAAGACCCGCCGCCAAACCCCTGTCCGCCAAACCCCTGTCCGCCAAACCCCTGTCCGCCAAACCCACAGAACCCGCCAACACCGTCAACACTGCGAAGCATTGATTTAATCTGGTCACCACGGTTACGCCTCCAATGAAGGGAATTCGTGAAATCAATCATTTAGCCGCCGAGCTTGCTCGGCGCTTTACTGTTTTGCTGGTACGAGAATCCATTCTCGCACCTACCCAACACGGGAATCCTTTCCCGCGAAATGAACACGGAATAGGAATCCTGTAAACGGAGAGGCGAGATAGGAATCTCGCCCCAGCACGCATTATCTCTACAACTGCCACGCCCCGCGTCCCGGATGCGACAGCCAGCGACTGGCCTCGGGGTCGCCGATGAAATCCTCGGCCACCGGGTCCCAGTTCAGCTTCCGGCCCAGACGATACGCGATGTTACCGAGGATGCACAACGTCGCGACGCGATGGCCGGCTTCGATGTTCATGATGGGCTTGGAGCGGGATCGGATGCAGTCGAGCCAATCCTGAAAATGGCCGGGACTCCGATAAGGCTGCACTCCGCCGGCCGGCACCTGATAGCCCTTGGCCTTGTCCTCGGTGTCGCAGCCACCGTCACCGCCGGTGACGATCAGCGTGTCCTTGGTGCCGGTGTAGACCGCGCCGAACGGGGCGTCGAGCTTGCGCTCGCCCGGCTGTCGCCAAGTCAGCGTCCAGTCGGGATCCTTGAACTCGTAGGTCACGTCCATCCGCGTCGGGCAGTCGTACATCCCGTCGGGCGGCGACGTGCCGGCGGCCTCGACGCTGACCGGGCCGGTGTCGTCTTTGTCGAGCAGCCACAGGACGACGCTCATCTGGTGCGCCCCACGGTCGCGAATGTTGCCCCCGCCGAAATCGAGGAACCAGCGGAAGTTGAAGTGGCAACGCTTGCGGTTGTAAGGCACCCACCGGGCCGGTCCCAGCCACAGGTCCCAATCGAGATAGGAGGGCGGCGGTTCGTCGGGCGTCCAGTCGCCGACCGGGTTCTCGTAGTGCCAGCAGTCGACGCGCTTGACGGCGCCGATCTGCCCGTTGCGAACGAATTTGCAGGCCGCGTACGCCGCCGGCGTCGACCGCCCCTGCGAGCCGACCTGGACCACCCGGCCGTAGCGCTCGGCCGCGGCGACCATCGACTGGCCCTCGGCGATGGTCTTGCTCGCCGGCTTCTCGACGTAGACGTCCTTGCCCGCCTGCATCGCCTGCACGGCCTGGATGCCGTGCCAATGATCCGGCGAGCCGATGGTCACGGCGTCGATGTCGTCGCGTTCGAGCAGCCGGCGAAAATCCTTGCACAGGAAAGGCTCGCCGGTGACGCGCTTGGCCGCGGCGGCGAGATGATGCTCGTCGACATCGCAGATCGCGGCCGAGTCGGCCCGGACGAACCCGCTGCCGCGTCCGCCCACGCCGATGTGCCCCAGCACGATCCGGTCGTTCGCTCCCGGCCGACCGGGCTTGGCCAACGCGCCGGAGGTCAGCATGTAGGGACCGACCGCTCCCGCGCCGACCGCCCCCGCCGTCCGTGAAAGAAACCCACGCCGCGTCACGTCTCGCTTGGTCGCCATGGTCATGCTCTCCCTGCGTTGGGGGTGTGCGGAAAAGTGTCCTACGAACCCGACGCGATTGCAAGCAGGAAACGACCCAGGAATTCAACCGGGGTGCGTGACACATTTGGGATAGCGCCGGCCAAGCCGGTGAGGTGTTAAGGATGAAAGAGCCTGACGGTGAAGACCTAGCGAGTCACACCGGCCCCGA
>Ga0299906_10000681_pt1 | contig 30366 bp, 30 predicted proteins | sample RVTome_14_FD_200259 | JGI IMG/M metagenome (GOLD analysis project Ga0299906, IMG submission 200259) | Soil microbial communities from uranium-contaminated site in the Upper Colorado River Basin, Wyoming, United States - RVT145D125 (version 2) ...
ACCGAGGCGCCGACGCAGTGGGGCTCGTGGCTGGCCAGGAACCGATTCCCGGCGCGGCAGCAAGCCTCCTGGCCGAGGAATCCGCCGTTTCCTGGATCGAGTGGAACGCGGGGATCAGCTTCCGCTCACCGCTGCGGGAGCGGGGCGACCGGCGGCTGATGCCGCTGGACGCCGCGGTGACGGTGTCGGGCATCAGCTCGGGCAGTGGAGGGAGAGTCCCGCGCCCGCTGACGGTCCGGGCGTTGCTCCGGCTCTACCGTCCTTTTCCCTGACGACGCCCCGCACCGGCCGGCGGATTGAGCAGGGCGAGCGCGTGGCGGAGGGCGGTATCGGCTTCGGCATCGCCCAGCATGCGGGCCAATTCCTGCACCCGGTCCTCTCCGTGCAGCACGGCCACGTCGCTGGTGGCGACACCCTCTTGCGGGCGCTTGGCGACCCGCAGGTGGCGGTCCGCACGTGCCGCGATCGGCGCGAGATGCGTGATCACCAGGACCTGGTGCCGGGCGGCCACGTCCGCCAGCGCGGTGGCGATCCGGGCGCCGGTTTCGCCTCCGATTCCCGAATCGACCTCGTCGAAGACCAGCGTCGGCATGCGGTCGTGGCGTCCCAGCACCGTCTTGATGGCGAGCATGATCCGCGACAATTCGCCCCCTGAGGCGGAGCCCGCGAGCGGGCGCGGCTCCAGGCCGGCGTTGAGTCGGACGAGAAACTCGACCGACTCGGCGCCGCCGGAGTCGACCGCCGGCCGCGGGTGGAGTTCGACTTCGAGGGCCCCTCCGGGCAGGCCCAGTCCGGGAAGCAGGCGGCTCACCGCGCGCCCCAGCCGGCCCGCGGCGTCCCGGCGCTGGCGCGTGAGGGCGGCGGCGGAAAGCTCGAGGGCCCGTTCGGCAGCCTCCCGGCGAGCGGCAAGGGCCCCGAGGTCGAACTCCGCGCTGTCGAGCAGGTCGAGCTCCACCGCGTTGCTCACCCGCGTGGCCAGCACCGCATGCAGGGTCTCGCCGTATTTCTGCTTGAGCCGGTACAGCACGTCCCGGCGGCGCTCGAGCTCCGCCAGGCGGGCCGGGTCGTCCTGCAGCTCTCGCGCGTAGTCGCCGGCCAGCCTCGCCAGTTCCTGGAGGTTGGCAAAGCCGGCATCGAGCAGATCGTGCCAGGAGGCGACGGAGGGATCGGTCCGCTCGAGCATTGCCAGGGCGCGTGCGGCGCCGGCCAGCCTGTTGAGCGCGGCTCCCTCTTCGCCATCCAGGGCCTCCGCGATGCGGTGGGCCAGCTCGCTCAGCGTGCCGGCCTGCCCGAGGCGGCGGGCTTCGAGATCGAGGGTGGCATCCTCCTCGGGCTTGAGCCGGGCCGCGTCGATTTCCTGGACGACGTGACGCAGGTAATCGGCCCGCTTGCGGATGTCCTCGCGGCGCGCGCGCAGCGCCGCCTCGTCGCCGCGCAGGACGGACACCTGCCCGGCCGAGGCGCGGACGGCGGCGGCGTCCGCCTCGGTATCACCGAAGGCATCGAGCAGGTCCCGCTGGCCCTCGGCCTGCAGCAGGGTGCGGGTTTCGTGCTGCCCGTGCAGATCCACCAGAAGGCCGCCCAGCGTTGCCAGGGTCGCCATGGTGACGGGACTCCCGTTGGCCCAGCCGCGCGAACGACCCTCGGCGGTCACTTCCCGCCGCAGGACCAACTGCTCGTCCTCGACCGGAAGGCCGAGCTCTTCGAGCACGCCGCGAAGCGCCGGGCCGGGCTCATCGAAGACGCCATCGATGGTCGCCCGCGGGCTTCCGCTCCGCACGGCGGCCGCGTCCGCCCGCGCGCCGAGCAGCAGGGCGAGGGCATCGACCAGCATCGACTTCCCCGCCCCGGTTTCTCCCGTGAGGACGTTGAGCCCGGGCCCGAGCGCGAGCGAGACGTCCTGGATGGTGGCCAACTCGCGCACCCGCAACTCGACGATCATTCGCCCGGCTCGCGGTCGATCAGATCGCCCCAGCGCAGCGTCCGGCGCAGCCGCTCGAAATAGCCGGCTTCGCGCCCGTAGGCCAGGTTGACCCGGTAGTCCGCGCGCCGGATCGTGACCCGCTCGCCTTCCTCGATCTCGGTGACCTGCTGGCCGTCGATCGACACCAGCAACTGCTCTTCCCAGCGCGCGGTCGCCTGGATGGTTATGGTGGCGGACGCGGAAACCACGAAGGGGCGCACGGCGAGGGTGTGCGCGCAGATCGGCGTCAGCAGCAGCGCCTCGACCCCCGGCGCAAGGATGGGCCCGCCCGCCGAGAGCGAATAGGCGGTGGAGCCGGTCGGGGTGGCCACGATGAGACCGTCCGCGCTGTAGGGGCCGATCCGTTCCCGCTCGACGGTGACATCGAGCCGGATCATGCGGGCCACGCCACTCTTGTGCACCACGATGTCGTTGAGCGCGGGGGGCAACTCGCGGCGCTCCCCGCCGCGCTCGATCCAGGAGTTCATGACCTGCCGGGGTTCGGTCCGACAGGTGCCGGTGAACATCGCCTCGACGGATTCCTCCCAGTCGTCCATGGTGGCCGCCGTCAGGAAGCCGACTCGCCCGAGGTTGACGCCGAGGATCGGGACGTTGCGCCCGCCCAGCAGTCGGGCCCCGCGGAGCAGGGTGCCATCGCCCCCGAAGGTGAGCATCGCGTCGAGCGGAGTGGTCTCGAGCGGCTGGGAGGGAAGCTCCCAGAAGGATTCCAGCCCCGGTTCGCCCTGGAGCTGGATGCGATGACGGGCCGCCGATTCGGCGACCCGTTGCAGAATGGCGGCGAGTCCTTCGTAACGGGCGTTGCCCACGACCCCGACGATCATCGCGGCTCCAAGCTCTCCTCGTGGTGGAGGGCGGTGATGCGCGCGGCGATCGCTTCCGCGGTGAGTCCGAACGTCCTCAGCTGCTCGGCGCGTGGGGCCTGGGCAATCAGCCCGTCGGGGACCCCGACCACGACGACGCGGACCTCAGGGTGGCCGCTCTGGAGCCGGGCCGCCACGGCGGCGCCGAAGCCGTTCACCACCGTTCCCTCCTCCACCGTCAGCACGGTCGGATAGGCAAGGGCGAGGGTTTCCAGCATGGCGTGATCCATCGGCTTGAGGAAGCGGCAGTTCACGACGGCCGGATCGAAACCTTCGCTGCGCAGCCGCTCGGCGGCCTCCAGCGCGGGCTCCACCATGGTGCCCACCGCGAGAATGGCCACGTCGCGTCCCCGGCGCAGCAGGTCCCAGCTGCCGTACGGTACCGGGGCCACCTCGGCCGGGTCCGAGGGATCCCGCGGGGCCTTGTCCCGGGGATAGCGGGTGCAGAAGGGGCCGCTGCGGTGGTCGAGGGCGGTGCGGAGCAGCCCGATCAGTTCGTCGCCGTCGCGCGGCGCCGTGACGGTCATGCCGGGCACCGCCATCATGTACGCGATGTCGTAGAGCCCCATGTGGGTCTGGCCGTCCTCGCCGACCAGCCCCGCGCGATCCATGCTGAAGATCACCGGCAGTTCCTGCACCGCGACGTCGTGAATGACGTTGTCGTACGCCCGCTGGAGGAACGTACTGTAGATGGCGCAAATGGGCCGGACCCCCTGCGTCGCCAGCCCGCCCGCGAAGGTGACCGCGTGGCCCTCGGCGATCCCGACATCGAAGAACCGCTCGGGGAAGCTCTTGGCGAAGCCGCTGGTACCGGTGCCCGACGGCATGGCGGCCGTGATCACCACGAAATCGTCCCGCTCCGCCGCCAGCGCCGTGAGCGCCCCGCCGAAGACCTGGGTCCAGGTCGGAGGGCCGCTGGACTTCTTGCGCGCTTCGCCGGTGACCGGATCGTAGGCGGCAAGGCCGTGCCACTTTTCCCGGTTGGCTTCGGCGAAGGCAAACCCCTTGCCCTTCTCCGTCAGCAGGTGGATCACCCGCGGCCCGTCGAGGCCCCGAACGAAGCGCAAGGTCTCGCAGAGCTTGGACAGATCGTGCCCGTCCATCGGGCCGAAGTACCGGAAGCCCAGCTCCTCGAAAAACATGCCGGGAGAAAAGAGATTCTTGGCGCTCTCCTCGACGTTCTTCGCGAATTCCACGACGCCGGGGCCGAACACGTTGCCCAGCTTCAGGGTGATTTTCTTGATGTGCTCCCGCAGCCGCTGGGTGCGCGGGTTGGCCGCGATCGCCCCGAGCAGCTTGGACATCGCGCCGACGTTCGGCGAGATCGACATCCCGTTGTCATTGACGATCAGGATGATGTCGCGCTCCGAGTGTCCCGCGTTGTTCATCCCCTCGTAGCTCAGCCCGCAGGTCAGGGCCCCATCGCCGACCACGGCCGCCACCTTGTACTCCAGGCCCATCAAGTCGCGCGCCGTGGCCATGCCGAGCGCCGCCGACATGGCCGTCCCGGCGTGGCCGGCCCCGAACTGATCGTGGGGACTTTCGGAGCGCTTGAGAAAACCCGACAGGCCGGCGGCCTGTCGCAGCGTGTCGAAACCAGCATTGCGGCCGGTGAGGAGCTTCCAGGCATAGGCCTGGTGCCCCACGTCCCACACAATCTTGTCGGCCGGACTGTCGAACTCATACAGCAGGGCGATGGCCAGCTCGACGCAGCCCAGGCTCGCGCCGATGTGACCCCCGGTGTGCGAGACCGTGTCGATGAGCCGGTCGCGGATGGCCTGCGCCAGGACCGGCAACTGGCCCAGGGGCAGGCGCTTGAGGTCTTCAGGGCCCCGAATGTCGTCGAGCAGGCTCATTGGGTCCTTCCCCGGGGCGGCCGTCACGTGGTTCGCAGGACAATATAACGGGCGAGGGAGGTGAGGGTTTCACCGGCGATTCCCGCCCCCGCGAGCGCGTCCACGGCCGCCTCCGCATGCGCCGCGGCCGCGCGGCGGGCCGCGTCCACCCCGAGCAGGGAGACGTAGGTCGACTTGCGCAGCGCCGCATCCCGTCCGGCGGTCTTTCCGAGCGCGGCGGTCGTCGCGGTGGCGTCGAGCACGTCGTCGCCGATCTGGAAGGCCAGGCCCAGCTCGCGGCCGAAGTTGCCGATTGCCGCCTGCTGGGCCTCCGATCCGCCGGCGGCAATCGCACCGAGCAAGCAGGCGGCTTCGATCAGGGCGCCGGTCTTGGCCCGGTGGATGGCGACCAGGTCGTCCAGGAGGGAAACTCTCCCCTCCGCGGCAAGATCGAGCCACTGCCCCGCGATCATTCCGCGCACCCCGCCCGCCTCCAGCAGGACCTCCGCCATCCGCCCCTGGACCGCGGCCGGGAGGGCCACCTCCAGCGCACCCCGGATCAGTTCCTCGATCGCGACCGGCACCAGCAGCCAGGCGGCGCGGGTGGCCAGCGCTACGTCGAAGGCCACGTGCGTCGTGGGACGGCCCCGCCGCTGGGCGTCGTCGTCCATGCACGGCAGGTCGTCATGCACCAGGGAGTAGGTGTGCACGATCTCGACCGCCGTCGCCAGGCGGTACACCGGGGCGGTCGACGGCGCGATGCTGTCATGGCTCGCGACCAGGAGGGCGGGCCGGACCCGCTTGCCCCGGGTGCGCAGCGCATAGGCCAGCGCCGCGCCCAGCCGGCCGGGGTGCGCCAGGGTCATCGCGTCCGCCGTGCGGGCCATGGACGCATCCACCTCGCCGCGCACCGCCTCGAGAAAGCTGTGGCCGCTGGGCCCGCTGTCAGACATCGAGGTCGGCGACCCGCAGGTCGCCTCCCGCCTCCTCGAGGACGCGCTGGACGCGCAGCTCCGCTTCGGCCACCCGTTCCCGGGCCAGACGGAGCGCTACGACACCTTCCTCGAACAACTCCAGCGCGCGATCGAGGTCGGCGTCTTCGGCCTCCAGGGCGCGAACGATTTCTTCCAGGCGACGAAGCGTGGTTGCGAGAGAGAGGGGTGCTTCGTTCATGCCGTGCCCTCCACCCGGGCCGGCACGCTGCCGTCGCTCACTTGGAGGCGGAAGGCCGTTCCGGACGGCAGATCGGCGACCCGGCGCAGCACCCTCCCATCCGGGTCCCGCGCGATCGCGTACCCGCGCGCGACGGTGCGCAGCGGACTCAGCGCATCAAGCAGCCCGCCGAGCCGGGCCACCCGGTCCCGGTCGCGGCGGATGCCCGCCACCACGGCATGGCGCAGACGATCCTCACTGCGGAAGAGGCGCTCGGCGGCCAGATGGATGCCGCGGCGCAACGGTTGCGCGAGTCGTGCACCGAGGTGCGCAATCCGCCCGCCCACCTCGGCCCGGTCCGGCAGCACCAGCTCCAGGGCCGCGGACGGGGTGGCCGCCCGGACGTCCGCGACCAGATCGGCCAGCGTCACGTCGGTCTCGTGGCCCACAGCACAAACAACCGGGACACGCACCGCCGCGATCGCGCGGCAGACCGGCTCGGTGTCGAAGGCCGCGAGGTCCTCCCGGGCGCCTCCACCCCGCCCCACCACGCAGACGTCGACCGCCAGCCGGTTGACGATGCCCAGGGCGCGGACCAGATCCTGGGCGGCCGGATCGCCCTGGACCGCGGCGCCGATAACCAGCAACCGGACGGCGGGCCATCGCCTGCGGGCGACCGTCGCCATGTCACGCAGCGCGGCGCCATCCATACTGGTCACCAGGGCGACCGTCTCCGGGTAGGGCGGCAGCCGGCGCTTGCGGGCCGGATCGAACAGGCCGTCGTGGGCCAGGGCGTCCCGGACCTGGAGCTGCGCAAGCTGCTGTTCACCGACGCCCGCGGTAGGCAGAATGGTGACCGCGGTGAAGCGGAGCTCGCATCGCTCTTCCCAGAAGGTGGGGCGCGCCAGCATGAAGACTTCGGCTCCCTCCGCCGGCCGGCTTCTGGCGCGCTGGACATAGGTGCGCCACATGACGCAGCGGATCTGGGCCTCGGCGTCGCGCAGGGTGAAGTACCAGTGGCCGCTCTGGTGGGGCCGCAGTTCGGCAAGCTCGCCCTTGATCCAGACCTGGCCCAGCGCGCCTTCGACGGCGGCCTTCAGCAGGCCTGTTACCTCGGTGACCGAGTAGGCGGTCTGCCGGGGCTCCGGCGGGCCAGGCGGTGGCGGCGCGGCGCCGAAGAGGTCGGCTCCGTCGAACCCCGATCCACGCCGCGGCGGCACGGTCGCTACGCGCCCGCCTGCTGGCGGACGGCCTGGAGCGTATTGACCAGCAGCATGGCGATCGTCATCGGACCCACGCCGCCGGGAACCGGGGTGATCGCCGAGGCGACGGCCTCGACCGGCTGAAAGTCCACGTCGCCCACCAGGCGATAGCCCCTGGCCGCCGCGGGATCGTCCACCCGGTTGATGCCCACGTCGATCACCACCGCGCCGGGCTTGACCATGTCGGCCGTGACGAACCGTGGTTTGCCGATGGCGACGATGAGGATGTCGGCCGTGCGGGTAATCGCCGCCAGGTCGCGCGAACGCGAGTGGCACACGGTGACGGTCGCGTTGCCGCCCGGCCCGTCCTGAATCAGCAGGTTGGCCATCGGGCGGCCCACGATGGGGGAACGCCCAACCACGACGGCATGGGCTCCCCTGGTCTCGATGTCATTGCGGGTCAGCATCTGCTGCACCCCGTACGGCGTGGCCGGCCGGAACGCCGTCGGGTCACCCAGCACCAGCTTGCCCACGTTGATCGGGTGGAAGCCGTCCACGTCCTTGCCGGGATCGACGGAGCGCTGGACAAGCCTGGTATCCACGTGCTTCGGCAGCGGCGTCTGCACCAGAAAGCCGTGGATGCTCGGGTCGCGATTGACCTGCTCCACCGCGGCGAGCACCTCGTCCTGGCTCGCCCCGGCGGGCAGCCTGAGCGTGAGCGACTTCATCCCCGCTTCCTCGCAGGCACGGCCCTTGTTGCGAACGTAGACCTGGCTGGCCGGGTCCTCCCCGACCAGGATGACGGCCAGCCCCGGCTGCACGCCCCCCTCGGCCAGCCGTGCCACCTCGGCCGCGACTTCGGAGCGGATGGCCTTGCCGAGGGCCACGCCGTCGAGCAGGCGGGCTGTCACTTCGCGTAGTCTACGCTGCGGGTCTCGCGGATCACGACAACCCTGATCTGCCCCGGATACTGGAGCTCCTGCTCCACGCGCCGGGCGATCCTGTCCGCCAGTGCGGCGGCTCCGTTGTCATCGACCTTGTCCGGGGTCACGATCACCCGAACCTCCCGCCCGGCCTGAATCACGTTGGTCTTCTCCACACCGTCGAACCCGTTGGCGATTTCCTCCAGCCGGGTCAGTCGCTTCACATAGCTCTCGAAGGCCTCCCGGCGGGCCCCCGGCCGGGCGCCGCTGATGGCATCGGCGGCCTGCACCAGCACCGATTCGGCGCTTTCGTGGGGCACGTCGTCGTGGTGCGCCTGGATGCAGTTGATGACGGCGGCCGACTCGCCATACTTGCGGGCGACCTCGATCCCCAGCTCCACGTGCGTCCCCTCGGAATCGTGGGTCAGCACCTTGCCCACGTCGTGCAGCAGGCCGCCCCGCTTGGCCAGGGCGACATCGAGGTGCAGTTCCGCGGCCATCATGCCGGCGAGCCAGGCGACTTCCTTGGAGTGCTCGTAGATGTTCTGGCCGTAGGACGTCCGGTAGCGCATGCGGCCGACCAGCTTCATCAACTCGGGATGCATCCCGTGGATCCCGACGTCGAACGTCGCCCGTTCGCCGAGTTCCACCAGCTCCTCGTCGAGCTCCTTGCGCTTCTTGACCACGATTTCCTCGATGCGGCCCGGCTGGATCCGTCCGTCGGTGATCAGGGCTTCCAGCGACCGCCGGGCCACCTCACGGCGGACCGGGTCGAAGCAGGAGACCACGACGGTGTCCGGGGTGTCGTCGATGATCACGTCCACGCCGGTGGCCATCTCGAACGCGCGGATATTCCGGCCCTCGCGGCCGATGATGCGCCCCTTCATTTCGTCGTTGGGGAGGGCGACCGTCGAGACGGTCGTTTCCATGGTGGTTTCGGCGGCGAGCCGCTGGGTGGCAAGCGCGATGATCTGTCGCGCGTCGCGATCGGCAGTCCGCTTCGCCTGCTCCTTGACGTCCCGGATCAGGGCGGCCGCCTGTCCCCTCGCGGCATCCTCCGCCTTCTGCAACAACTCGCGGCGGGCCTCCTCGGCGGTCAGCCCCGCCACCCGCTCCAGCCTGGCCTGTTGCTCGCGGATCAGGGCTTCGATCTCGCCTTCGCGCGCCTGGAGCCGGCCTTCGTGCGAAGCGAGCGCCGCGTCCCGGCGGCCCAGGTCCTGCTCCCGCTTTTCCAGCTCACCGGCCCGCCGCTGCGCGCCCTTCTCGACCTCCTCGGCCCGTCGGGCCGTCCGATCCGCTTCGTCGCGCCGGCCCTTGAGCTCCTGCTCGACCTGTTCCCGGAGGCGGAGCGCCTCCATTTTGCCCTCGACAACCGCAGAGGTCCTCGCCCCGTCCGCCTCCCGGCGGGCGTCCGCCAGCAGGATTTCTCCCTCTCGGCGCGCTGCGGTCCGAAGCGCGTCGGCGGAACGCTGTCCCGCCCGCAAGTAGAGCCAGACGCCCGCCGCCGTCAATACGATGCCGACGACAAGCCCCGCCAGGACTTGCAGGGTGAGCGGTGACATGCACTATCTCCAGCGCGACCCGAAGGCCGCGACGCCGTCAGTCGTTTGCCGGGACCGCCCCGGCCCCCCCGCGCCGCCCGGACGGCAGCACGCGGGTCAGCTCTTCCATCAAAACCGACATCCGTCCGGCCAGTTCGCTGTCGCCCCGCCGGGCCTGGAACAACTCATCCGTGACGGCGAGCCCCGCGAGAATCGCCGTCTTGTGGGCCTCCACGGTCGGCAGGGAGCCCCGGATGTCCTTGAGAATCCGGTCGTAGAACGCCGCCACCTTCACGGTGTATTCCGGCGGCAGCTCGGACCGGACGGTGAATTCCTCCCCGCCGATAATGACCTTGACCGCGTGACGCTCCGCCATCAGACGGCTCCATCCCGGGTTTCCAGAAAGACGAAACGCGAGCGCAGCTCCAGCAATTGCTCCCGGGCCGTGGTCATCCTGCGCCGCAGCTCGTGGTTCTCCTTCTCCAGGTCCACGATCCGCTGACGGACCTGCAGGGCATCGGGCCCGCCCAGGGTCCCGCCCCGCGCCTTGAGCTCGGCGAGATCGCTCTCGGCGCGGCGGCAGCGCTTGCGCCAGGCCGAGAGCTCCTCGATCAGCCGACGAGCGACCGGCTCGAGCTTGCCGAGCGCCTCGCGATCAGGCCGTTCGTAGGACGACGTCATGGCCTCGCTCCAGAGTCTGACAGACGGTCTGCACCGCGCGATCGACCTCCTCGTCGCGCAGCGTGCGATCGTCGGCCCGGAACACCAGCCGAACCGCCACGCTGCGCCTCCCGGGTGGGACCCCCGGGCCGCGATACTGGTCGAGGACCACGACCGATTCCAGCAGCGCGCCCGCGGAACCGTGGATCCCCTCGAGCAGCGTCGCTACGGCCGTCGCGTCCGGAACGAGCAGCGCGAGGTCGCGTGCCACGGCCGGCGTCACGGGGAACGGCCGGTAGCGCAGCGGGGCGGGATCTCCCGGCCCGACCACCACCTCGAGTCCGAACAGCGGTCCGGCCCAGCGGGGAGCATCGGCGTCGAGGGGGCCAGCCCATCCGACCTGGGCACCAGACCCGTCCGCCGCGATCCATCCAGGGCCTGCAACTTGTACGGTCGCCGACGCGTTTGCCAGGGAAAGCGCGACCTCCAGCAGACCCTTGAGGTCCCACCGATCATAGTCCGCCGTCTTGCCCGCGGAGGTCCAGTGGGGCGGGCGGCGGCCTCCGGTGACTACGGCCCCGGCCCGGACCTGCTCGCGGGGCCGAGCTCCGCCGTTCGCCGGCGCAAACACGGTCCCGACCTCGAACAGCCGGACGTCACGCAGCTGGGTCGACCAGTTGCGTTCCACCTCGCGGACCAGCCCCGGCAACAGGCTGGGGCGCAGCCTGCCCTGGTCGGCGGAAAGCGGGTTGAGCAGGGCAACGGCCCGGGCGTCGTACGCGCCCATGGGCAGGGTGATGCATTCGCAGAGTCCTGCCGCGCTCAAGCCGTCACGCACCCGGTCGGCCGTGTGAAACGCCGGGTCGTCGCGCTGGGATCCGGGCCGGCAGGGCGCCAACTCGCTGGGGATCCGGTCGTACCCGTAGCGGCGCCCCACCTCCTCGATCAGATCGATCTCCTCGATCAGGTCGGGCCGCCAGCCCGGCACTTCCACCGCCAGCCGCCCGTCGTCGGGCTTGGCGACCACGGTGGCTCCCACCGACACCAGGGCCTGCTCCACACTGTGCAGGGGCAGCTCGACCCCGAGCACCTGGGCTACTCGGGCCAGACGCAGGAATACGCGGGGTGGGTGGCCGGGCTCGGGCCAGACATCGATCGGCGACCCGGCGACCGTCCCCCCCGCGTTGCGAAGGATCAGCTCCAGACCGCGCCGCATCGCCTCGGGCGCGTTCCACTTGTCGATCCCCCGCTCGAAGCGGAAGCTGGCTTCCGTGGACAGACCCAGGGCCTTCCTGGCCGCGCGGACCCGAAGGGGCTCGAACCAGGCGCACTCCAGAAACAAATCCGTCGTCGCGTCGCTCACTTCGGTCTCGGCGCCGCCCATCACCCCCGCGAAGCCGATCGCGCGCCCTGCGTCGGCGATCACCAGGGCACCCTCCGGCGCCGCGCGGCTCACCCCGTCCAGGGTGACGACCCGTTCGCCTGGGGCGGCGTTGCGCGCCGCCACCACGCCGCCGCGCAGCGTCGCGAGGTCGTAGGCGTGCATCGGCTGGTTCAACTCGAGCATGACGTAGTTGGTCGCATCGACCACGTTGCTGATCGAGCGCACCCCGACCGCCTCCAGCCGCGCGCGCAGCCAGCCCGGCGATCGGCCCACCCTGACGCCTTTCACGACCGCCCCGACGAAGCGGCCGCAGCCGCGGTCGTTGATCCTGACGCTGATCCCGCCCGTGTCGCCGGCGGGACCGTCGGGCCGGGTGAAGGCCGGCAGGTCGAGCTCCGCCCCAGGCAGGACGGGAAGCCGGAACCGGGTCCCGTAGGCCGCGGCCAGCTCGCGCGCGACGCCCTTGTGCCCCAGCAGATCCGGGCGATTCGGGGTGACATCGAGCAGCAGCCGGTGATCCCCGAGGCTCAGGGCGTCGACCAACCGCGTTCCCGGGGTCGCCTCGCCCTCCAGCTCCAGGATCCCGTCGTGATCCTCACCGAGCCCAAGCTCGCGGGCGGAGCAAAGCATTCCTTCACTGGCCTCGCCACGGATCTTGCGCCGCTCGATCCGGAGCCCACCCGGGAGCGTGGCGCCGATCCGGGCAAACGGGTAGCGCGCGCCGGCGCGCACGTTTGGCGCGCCGCAGACGACGTGCTGAAGGGTCCCGCTGCCGTCATCCACCTCGCACAGGCTGAGCCGGTCGGCATGGGGATGCCGGGCCACCGCGGCCACGCGCGCCACCACAATCTCCTCCAGCCCGGGGTGGAGCGGCTCGACGGCATCCACCGGCGCGCAGAGCATCGCCAGCCGGTCGGCGGCGTCCCGGGCGTCGAGATCCCGTCCGAGGAACGCCTCGAGCCAGCGCCGGGAGACATTCATCGCGCGGCCGCAAACTGGGTCAGGAAGCGCATGTCCCCGGTGTATTGCAGCCGGAGGTCGGGAATGCCGAACAGGCTCAGCGCCATGCGGCCCGGCCCCATACCGAAGGCCCATCCGGTGTAGCGTTCGCTGTCGAGCCCGCAGTTTTCCAGCACCCGCGGATGCACCATCCCGCATCCCAGGATCTCCGACCAGCCGGTCTGCTTGCAGACCGAGCACCCGTCCCCGCCACAGACGCCGCACTGGACGTCCATCTCGGCCGAGGGCTCGGTGAAGGGGAAGAAGGACGGACGGAAGCGGACCGTGCGGCCTTCTCCGTAGAAGCGGTGGGCAAAATGGGTGAGCGTGGCCTTCAGGTCGACAAAGCCGATGCCCTCGTCCACCGCCAGTCCCTCGATCTGCGCGAATCCCGGCGCGTGGGAGGCGTCGAAGGGGTCCTTCCGGTAGACCATGCCCGGGGCGAGGATGCGATAGGGTGGCGGGCCCGCCTGCATGGTGCGGATCTGGACCGGAGAGGTATGCGTCCGAAGCAGCCACCGCGGGCTCCGCGCGCGCTCCTCGGCTTCCTCGTCTTCCCCGTCCTTCAGGTAGAGCGTGTCATGCATATCCATGGCTGGATGGCCGGCCGGAAAATTCAGGGAGAGGAAGTTGTACCACTCATCCTCGACCTCGGGACCGGTGGCGATCGCGAACCCGAGTTCGCGGAAGATGTCCACGACGCGCCGAACCACCAGAGTGGTCGGATGCAGGGCGCCACCCCAGGGGCGGCGTGCCGGCATGGTGAGATCGGGAGCGGGACCCTGGGTGGCCGCGGCAGCCGCGGCCAGGGCGTCCCGGCGCGCCGCGATGGCCTGCACGAAGCGCGCCTTGAGCGCATTGACCGCCGCACCGAAGGCCCGGCGCTCCTGCTCGGGCAGGGTGGGAATGCGTCGCAGGGCCGCGGTGAGCACGCCGTGCTTCCGTCCCAGGACCGCGATTTCCTCCGCCTCGAGCGCGGCGGCCTCCAGCCCCGTCACGCGTCCGAGTCGCGCTTCCAGGTCGCTGAACGAGGGAAGCTCCGCCGCTTCCGGTTGAGTCATCGCAATCCCCTCTGCCTCATGGCGCAAGGCCGTCCGCCGGACGGCGGGCGGCCCTGCGAGCAGCACTACGATCCGCGCCGCCGGCCGCGGGCGCGCTAGCTGTGGCTCTTCGCGAGCTCCGCCACCTTGGCAAAGGCCTCCGCGTCCCGCACCGCGAGATCCGCGAGCATCTTCCGGTTGATCTCGACCCCGGCCTTCGACAACCCGGCGATCAGCCGGCTGTAGGACAGGTCGTGCAACCGGGCCGCCGCGTTGATCCGCGTGATCCAGAGCCGTCGGAAATCGCTCTTCTTCTTGCGGCGGTCGCGATAGGCGTAGCGCATGGCGCGCTCGGCCGTCTCCTTCGCCGCCTTGTACAGCTTGCTGCGCCCGCCGCGGGCGCCCTTGGCGCCCGCAACGAGTTTTTTCTTCCGGGCGTGGTGCGCCACGCCGCTCTTGACCCGAGGCATCGATCCCTCCTTAGGCCTGCAACAACCGGTGGACCCGCGGGAAATCCGCGGAGCTCACCAGGGCCGGCTTCCCGAGGCGGTTCTTCCGCTTGCGGGTCTTCTTGGTAAGAATGTGACTCTTGTTCGCCCGGCGGCGCTTGATCTTGCCCGAACCGGTCATCGAGAAGCGCTTCATCGCCGCGCGCTTGGTTTTCATCTTCGGCATTGCCGTTCATCCTCTCGTCGTGGCGCGGCCCGTTAGCGGGGCGCCAGGATCATCACCATGGTTCGGCCCTCGACCCGCGCGTCGAATTCGATCTTCCCGACGTCGGCCAGGGATTCGGCCACCCGGTCCAGCACCGCCTTGCCCAGCTCCATCCGCGTGACCTGCCGGCCGCGGAACATCATGGTCACCTTGACCTTGTTGCCTTCCTGCAGAAACTCGCGCGCGTGGCGCGTCTTGAAGTCGAAATCGTGCTCGTCGATCCCGGGACGGTACTTTACTTCCTTCACCTGGATCACGTGCTGCTTCTTCTTCGCCGCCCGCGCCGCCTTGGCCTCTTCGAACTTGAACTTCCCGTAGTCCATGATCTTGACCACGGGGGGCCGCGCCAGCGGCGCAACCTCGACCAGGTCGAGACTCTTTTCCTCGGCGAGGGCCATCGCCTGGTCCACCGGTAATACCCCCAGCTGTTCTCCGGTCTCGCTGATCACCCGGACCGGACTGATCCGAATCTGGCGGTTGACCCGGACCCGCTTTTCCCGCTCGTTTGTGGACAGTGGCATCCCTCCCGCGATTGCGAAAAAAAACACCCCGCAAGCGGGGCGTTCGAGACCGGGGCGCCACCGATCCAGGGGCGCGCCCGAGGCAGGAACCCGTTCGCTCGCTTTCGTGCGGCTGGGGGTGGGGAGCCGAAGCCCCCGCTTAAGTGGGGCGAAGATTACCCGAACCCGGCGACCAAGTCAATCGGTGCCGACCGTCGCCCAGCACTCCAACTCCAGGCGGGCGCCCAGGGCGAGCCCCGAGGCGCCAAACGCGCTCCGGGCCGGTTTGTGGACCGGAAAATACGTGACGTAGATCCCGTTCATCGTCCCCCACTCCGAGATGTCCAGCAGCATCGCCGTGCACTTGATCACTTTGTCCATCGACGAGCCGTTGCGTTCCAGCACCGCTTTGATGTTCTCCAGAGTCTGCCGGGTCTCGGCTTCGATGCCCCCCGCGACGAGCGCCCCGGTCGAGTCGGTCCCGATCTGCCCCGAGAGGAACAGCAGGTGGCCGACCCGAACTGCATCCGAGAACGGCAGGGTCGAAGCCGGGTCGGCCAGGAGGTAGGTCACTTCCGGAGCCGCAGGCTGGGCCGGCGCGGGCGGCCGCGCGCAGGCGCCGAGGAGCGTAACCCCGACAACAAGGACAAACGCTGGTCTGTTCATGGCAATCTCATGGGATGAAGGAAGCTGTCGTCCGGTTGGGCTCGATCTGCCGCAACATCCAATCGCTGCATACATCGGCCAGCTCATCCAGCACGGAGGGGTCGTCCCGGCCCGATCGCTTGAGCATGTGGAATCCGTGGTCGGCACCCTGGATGACGTGCAAGGTCCGGCGCGCGCCCGTCGCCACAGGCCGCAGCAGGTCCAGAGCGGCGAGCTGATCCCGGTCGCCCTGGAGGAACAACATGGGCGGTACCACCCGGTCGAGATGCTCCGCCCGTGAGGCGTCCGGTGCGCCGGGACGATGCAACGGGAACCCGAAGAAAACCAGGCCCCGGACCTCGGGCATGGGCTGCTGCGAGATCGCCAGAGAGCTCATCCGCCCGCCCATCGACTTGCCGCCCAGAAAACGCGGCAGTTCGGGCGCCACCCGTCCCGCCTCGGCGGCCACCGCCCGCACGGTGGCCAGAAGCAGCGGCTGCGGATCGGGGCGCCGAGAGCCACGTTCGGCATAGGGGAAGTGATATCGGAGGGTGGCAACGCCCCGGTCCGCGAGCCGCCGGGCGCACTCCTCCATGAAGTGGTGCCGCATCCCCACCCCGGCTCCATGCCCGAAGACCAGGAGGGCGCGGGCGTCAGGGGGGCTCAGCAGCAGGCCGGACACCGGGCCGCCTTCGACAGGGACGCGGAGGTCGCGGATCCGCATGGCCACGGCTCACCCTGCCGTCGCCGGGGTCGGGGCCGGGGCCGGCTCGATCAGGACTACGTCGCGGCCCGCCCTCTCGACCCGCGCCCGCGCGATCGCCGGGTCGTGCTCGAACACCAGCAGCCAGCCCCCGGCCGCCGCGTCCGCCAGCAGCGCTCGCTTGGACTCGAGGGTCCTGAGCGGCTCGAGGTCGTAGCCCATGATCCAGGGCAGCGGAAGGTGTGCCGTCGTGGGAATCACGTCGCCCAGAAAGACCGCAGTCTCCCCCCCGTCCTCGATCACGATGCTGCGGTGCCAGGGCACGTGGCCAGGGGTCGCTCGGGCGCGGATGCCGGGGAGGATCTCCTCATCCTCCCGCTCGAGCAAGCGCCAGCGATCCGCCGCGGCCACCGGCTCGAAGTTGTCCGGAAGGTAGCTTGCACGGGTGCGCTCGTTCGGGGCGCGCGCAAAGGCCAACTCCCCCTTGTGGACGACATGAGTCGCCTTGGGCCAAGCAAGCCGAAGCCCTCCGTCCTCCCCGCGCGAGGTGTTGCCACCGGCGTGGTCGAAGTGCAAATGGGTGTTGATCACCCAGCGAACATCGACGGGATCAAACCCTGCCTCCCGGATGGCGTCCTCGATCCTGGTTGGCCCGGGATCCCCGGCGTTCTCGACCCCGTAGATATCCTGGAACTTCGGATCCTCCTTGTTGCCCAGCCCGGTGTCGATGAGGGCCAGGCCGTCGGGATGCTCCACCAGGAGGCAGCGCAACGCGAGGGGAATGCGATTGCGATCGTCCGGCGTGGCCCGGCGCATCCAGAGCGGTCGCGGCACCACCCCGAACATGGCGCCGCCGTCGAGGCGCTGGCGACCCCCTTCCAGGGTGTGGCAGCGCAGCCCGCCGACCGTGAACGGTTCACTCAGGGTCACCGCTCGGCGTCCTTCCGCTTCTTCCTGTGGTGACGCGGGCGGCGAGCCTGGAGGCGTTCCAGGTCGTCCAGGGTCCGCGCGCCGTCGCCGCGCGCCATGACCACCAGCCGCTCCAGCAACTGGGCCGTGGCCCACGCATCGCCCCCCGCGCGGTGCCGGGCCGGATTGTCGAGGTCGAAGTACTGACCCAGCCAGTCGAGCCCGCAGGACTCGGCGCCCCGCACCAGGCGGCGCGCAAGCCGCGCCGTGCAGAGCCGGGGACCCTGAAGCTCCAGTCCGCGCGTACGCCGCAGCTCCGCGCTCAGAAAGCCCCAGTCGAAGCGCACGTTGTGCGCGACGAAGATCCGCCCGGCGAGCGCCGCGAGCACCTCATCGGCGATTTCGTCGAAGGTCGGGGCCGCCGCGAGGTCACGATCCGTGATGCGGGTAAGGGCGCTCACGATTCTGGGGAGCGCGCGGCCGGGATTCACCAGCCGCTCGTAGATCAACTCGCGACGCGCGCCATGCACGACCACCACCGCCAGCTCGATCACCCGGTCCGCCCCACCGGTCCGGGTGCCCGTGGTCTCCACATCCACCACCGCGAACGCGCACTCCTCGAGGCTGGGCGCGCCGACCCGGCCCGCCGCCACCAGGGCCCAGGTCCCGTCGGGCAGCCGCTGGACCCGGGGATCCCCGCCCAGCAAGGCCGCCGAGAGACGCTCGGCCACGACTGCGGGCGCGCCCCCCAGGCCGAGTACCGAACGCGCCAGCTCCTCGGCCGTGCGCGGGCTCCCGGCCAGCAGGTCGAGGGCCCGTTCCAGCAGGGTGGTGGTTGGGTAAGCGTCGAGTCCGATCACGGCCCAGTCTACGCCCGGCGGACCGCCCTGGGATCAGCGATTCGCGAGCGCGAAAGAAAGCGCTTCGAGCTCCAGCGCGAGATTGACGTTCTTGAGGGCGACGTCGTCCGGAACCGCGAGCTGCGCCGGCGCAAAGTTGAGAATCGCCCGCACTCCCCCCCGCACCAACGTCTCCGCCACCTGCTGCGCCTGATCGCCCGGCGTGGCGATGACGCCGATGTCGACTCCGGCCTGCCGCACCTCGGATTCCATCGTGCCGCTGGGACGGGTCTGCAATCCGTCCCACGCCTGCCCGATCTTTGCGGGATCGCTGTCGAAGATAGCCACGATGTCGAAGCCGCGCTGTCGGAACCCCGCGTGCTGCACCAGCGCGCTCCCCAGCTTGCCCGCCCCCACCAGGGCGACACGGTAGCGTCGTGTCAGGCCGAGAATCTCCCGCAGCCGCTCCGCCAGCTCCAGCACACCATAGCCCAGGCCGCGCTTCCCGAACGACCCGAAGAACGACAGATCCTTGCGAACCTGCGCCGAGGTGGTGCCCCCGCGCAGGGCCAGCGCGGCCGAGCTGACGGTCCCCTGCCCGCGGCTTTCGAATTCCTCGAGAAACCGCAGATACAACGAGAGGCGACGGACCGTCGAGTCGGGGATCTTGCGCATGGGCTATTTGTGAAACAATTCACAAACCTAGTCCGGCACCCATCCCCCGTCAACGAGCCTGTGGAACAGGGCGACGAAGGTCGGCGGCCCCACGGTCTCGGGCCGAACGGTCGGGGTGATGCCGGCGGCGGCCAGGGCGGGAGTGACCCGTGCGGCGGACCAGCCGGTGAGCTCACGTAGCGCGCGGGCCATCTGTTTTCGGCGGAACCCGAAGACCCCTGTCACGAATCGGCGAAAGGGGAGGACCTCATCGTCCGCGACGAGCGGATGCTCCAGGGGCTCCAGTCGCACCAGCGCCGAGTGCACCTTGGGTGGAGGGTGAAAGGCGCCGGCGGGCACGGTGAAGAGGCGCTTCGCGCGCGCCACGGCATGGACGCCCACGGTGAGCGCGCCGTACTCCCGGCCGCCCGGAGCGGCGCTGATCCGGTCGGCGACCTCCTTCTGGACCAGGAACACGACCCGGCGCGGGCGGGGAGGGGTCAGCGCCTTTTCAATCAGCGGCGACGTCACGTTATAGGGGATGTTGCCGACCACGTCGAAGGGGGCGTCCCCCATCAGAGCGGGCCACTCCAGGGCGAGGGCGTCTCCCTGCACCACCCTGATCCCGGGCAGGCGGAGTTCGAGCGCTGCTGCCAGGTCTCGATCGATCTCCACCGCGGTCACCGCGGCGCCGCGGCGGAGCAACGCCTCGGTCAGCGTTCCCTTGCCGGGACCGATCTCCAGGACCGGCCCTTGGGGCGCCGGATCGACCGCAGCCGCGATGCGATCCAGGATTGTGCGGCTGGTGAGGAAATGCTGACCGAACCGTTTCCTCGGTGACGCCACGTCAGAGGCGCAGGACCAGGAGGGTGCGATCGTCGTCGGGCGAAGGCGCGAACCGGTCCACCTCGGCCATGATGGTCTCGACGATCTCCTCCACCGGTCGCGCCCGGAGCGCGGCGAGCCGCGTAAGCAGCCTGGGTTCGCCGAAGCGTTCCCCCGCGGCGTTGGCGGCATCGACCAGGCCATCGGTCCAGAGTGCGAGCAGGTCGCGGTCGGGGTTCCATGCGACCTCGCGCAGCCCGATCGGCGCGCCGAGCCCCAGCCCGAGCGGGGGGGCAGTGGCCTCGAGCCGTTCGGTGTCGCCGTCGCCCCCGATGCGGTAGGCGTGGGGATGGCCCGCATTCGCATAGGACAAGCGCGTCCTGCTCCGCTCCATCACTCCATAGAAGGTGGACACGAACATCTCGGTCTCCGAGAGCTTGCCGAGGAGACTCGCGCGCAGCAGGTGAAGGGTCTCCGCCGGATCGGCCGCGGCGGTCGTGTGGATTCCGGCGGCGGAGAGTACCAGGGCCATCACCAGCGCCGCGCCCAGTCCGTGCGAGGAGACGTCCCCCAGCATGACCCCGATCCGCCCCACCCCGAGTCGGTGGAAGGTGTAGAAATCACCCCCCACCGAAGCCACCGGCACACAGCGCACCGACACTTTGGCGTCCCCGTGCAGCACCCCGGGCTCCGGCATCAGCTTGAGCTGGAGGTCGTGCGCGAGCGCGAGTTCGTCCTCCAGGCGTTGCTGCTCGCGTTCACGGGTGGCGAGCCGCGCGTTTTCGATCGCGGCGCCGATCTGGATCGCGACGGCGGCCACCAGCTTCCGGTCGCGCGACGAGAAGCGGTCTCCTTCCAGGGAGTCGGTGAGGTTGATGACCCCGATCGTCCGGGAGGGCGCCCCCGGCGCGGCGTAGGCGATCGGCACGCTCAAAAACGCGTTGCCCTTGTAGTCGGGGTGCCGCCCGCTGCCCCGTCCGGCCACATTGGCGGCATCGCCGGCCATCACGCGCTGATCGCGAAAGACCCTCGCGGCGATGGAGGTAGGGTCGTCGAGGGGGATAGGGGTCGCCTGGGAGCGGTCGAATCCCTGCGCCGCTACGACACGAAGCGCACCCAGGGCCTCATCCAGCACCATGATCGAGGCCCGCCGGGCTCCCACGACGCGACTAACCTGGCGGATGATGGTGCGGGCCGCCTCCTCCAGACGAACGGTGTGGCCCAGGATCTCGGCGATGGCGTAGAGCAGATCGATCTCGGCGTAGCGGACCGTCAGCTCGTCCCACAGCCGCGCCGAGTCGCGCTCGGCGGAGAGCAGCCGCTCGAGCAGCGGCGCGGCCATGGCCGCCCGCGGGGCCATGCGGCCGCCGTCTCCGCGCACCTCGAGCCAGAGGCCGTCGAGATCGGGCACCGGGACGAACCAGCTCGATCCCTCGGGGGTGATCACGGCGCCCTCCCCGCGCGGCGGCTCCACCCACCAGCCGGGGTCATCCCCACAGGCGAAGGCCAACCGCTCTCCCGCGACCTGCCAGAGCCGGAGCCGGGAGCGCGTGAGCGTGCCGAGCAGTTCGAGAACGGGGGTGAGCCGCCTTACCAGCGCGGCAAGATCATCCAGATGGTGTTCCCTCGGTCATTGAATTCCACGTGGTCGGCCAGACTGCGAATCAGGAACAGCCCGCGACCTCGCGGGCTTTCCAGCGCATGGGGGTCGATCGTCGGATCGGGGACGTGGCGCGGGTCGAACCCCGGGCCCTCATCGCTCACCGCAACGCGGACCCGGTCGGGCAGCAGATCGGCCATGACGGCGACCACCTTGGCCGGATCGCACCCGTTGCCGCACTCGATAGCGTTGGTCAGCGCCTCCGCGATGGCCACCCGCATCCGGAAGACGGTCCGCCGGCTGGGGCAGCGTCCCTCCAGACACTGACTCACGAGTAGCTCCACCGCCCCGTCCACCAGGCTCACGTCGCTGGCGAACCGCATCGCGAGCACCGCCTCGACCCGGTCTTCCGGTCGGCCGGGCAGCCGCTCCACGACAAGCCGGTCGCGGGGAGCCACGGCCAACCGCTAGAACCCCGCCAGAGCCTTGTCGGCGTCGGGGTAGATCGCGAACAGCGTGTCGAGTTTGGTCAGCTCGAAGAGCGATCGCAGATCGTCGTTCAGCCCGCCCAGCCGGATCTGGCCACCGGCTTCCCGGATCCGTTTGGCGATCGTCACCAGGGCGCCCAGACCGGAGGAATCGATGTAATCGGTTCCACCGCAGTCGAGGGCGAACTTGCGGGCCCCCCCGTCCAGGGCCGTCTGAATCGCCGCTTTCAACTCGTGTCGGTTGCCGACAGTCAGCTGGCCCTCCACCTGGACGACCGTCACGTCGCCGCGCGCCGCAGTCGAGAACGCCATGGGTCTCCCTTTACGCTGTCGAAGAGGCCTGCTGAAGCACCGCCATCGCGGTGACTTCCACAATATCATCGACGCTCGCTCCCCGCGACAGATCGGACATGGGCCGGGCGAGGCCCTGGAAGACGGGCCCGATCGCCACCGCGCCGGCGAGCCGCTGGACCAGCTTGTAGGCGATGTTCCCGGCATCGAGCGTGGGGAAAACGAGCACATTGGCCCTGCCCGCCAGTGGGGAGCCCGGGGCCTTCCGCTCGGCCACCTCGGGCACCAGGGCCGCGTCGCCCTGGAGCTCCCCGTCGGCGGCAATGGCGGGGGCCAGCTCCCGGAAGCGCTGCACCGCCTCAGCGACCAGCGCGACCGTGGGTCCGGCCGCGCTGCCGCGCGTGCTGTAGGACAGAAAGGCCACGCGGGGCTCGTCGCCCACCAGGCGGGCACGGTCCCGCGCCGCGGCCAGCGCGATCCCGGCGAGCGCCGCGGCGTCCGGGGCGGCGACCACCGCGCAATCCGTGAAGGTGAGAACGCGATCGTCAGGCAGCACCATGTAGAACGCGGAGCTGAGCAGGCCGGCGGCACGATCGGTCCCGATCGCCCAGAGCGCCGCCCGGATCACCTCCGCGGTGGGATGCTCGGCGCCGGCGACGCATGCCTGGGCTTCGCCCAGGGCGACCAGGCCCGCAGCGAAACGGATCGGGTCCGCCGCCAGATCCAGCGCGTGGACGGCGTCGTTCACCGCGTCCGGCCGGCGGCGGCGCAGCAACGCCGCCACCGCCTGAAGCCGGGGATCCGCTGCCGGGTCGACCCCGCCGGGGCCCAGCAGCAACGGAGTGCAGATCCCCTCGGCCCGAAGACGGCCGGCGGCCTCCCGCACCCGCGGGTCACCCCCCTCGGGAAACACCACGGTGCCGCCCTGCAGTGCCGCGCGCTGTCGCAGGCGGCCACGGAAGCTCATGCCCCGAATTTCCTCGCCAGCGCCGCCGAGACGCTGGGGTGGACCAATCCGCCGACGTCCCCTCCGTAGCGGGCGACTTCACGCACCAGGGACGAACTGACAAAGGTGAGGTCGAAGGCGGGCGCCATGAACACGGTCTCCAGCCCGGGATTCAGTTGGTGGTTCATCAGGGCCATCTGCAGCTCGTATTCGAAATCGCCCGCGGCGCGCAAGCCGCGGATCACCATCCGCGCGCCCTCAGCACGGGCGAATTCCGCCAGCAGGCCCTGGAAGGACGCCACCACGATGCGGGGATCCGGCCCGCTGACATCGCGCAGGAGGGCGACACGCTCCGCGACGCTGAAGAGCGGCTCCTTGTTGGGATTCTCGGCCACCGCGACGATCAGCCGGTCGGCAAGCACCACGGCCCGGCGAATCATGTCCTCGTGGCCGCGAGTCGGCGGATCGAAGGATCCGGGGTAGATGGCGATGCGGTTCATGGGCGAAAGCAGAAGGTGAGGGCGCTGTCTCCGTAACGCCGCGTGTCATCACCGGAGACCTCGACCGTCGCGGCGTGCTCCACGGCGAGCACATCGGCGAAAGGCGCCGCCCGGAACCGGGACACCAGGTGCCCGGCATAATCCCCCGCGTAGGGGGGATCCGCAAGAGCGATCTCGTACCGCCCCGGCGCCAGTCTGGCAGCGAAGGCCAGCGCGTCGACCCGAAGGACCCGTGTCCGCGACCCAACCCCGAGTGAGGCGATATTGCGGCCCAGCAACGCCAGCGCCTCGGCCGACAGGTCGACGAAGTCGGCGCTGGCGGCGCCACGGGAGAGAGCCTCCAGCCCCAGCGCGCCGGTCCCCGCGTAGAGGTCGAGCACCCGCGCGCCCGGCAGGACGGGCGCCAGGATGCTCATCCACGCCTCGCGCACCCGGTCGGTGGTGGGCCGGATCTTCCGGTTGCGGGACACCGCAAGGCGGCGACCGCCGAACTCACCGGCAATGATACGGATCATGCGCAGGGCGACGTAGGGCGATGCAGGACGATCCCTCACCCATCCACCGGATCCAGGGCCACCAGTCGGGCCTGGAGCGTGCTCTCGCCCCGAAACACGTTGCGCTCGAGCTTGAACGCCGCCTTGACTGGCCCGGCCGCCAGGTTCGGATAGCGGTCGGCAAACTGGAACCCGATCGCCGCCAGGCGCCGGCCCTGCCCCGCCTGGAACCATCCCTTCAAGTGTCCCTGCCCGACCACCTGGAGGTCCAGGAGCTGGGCTTCGCGCACCCCGAAAACGGGAGAGGGATTCCCCATCCCGCAGGGTTCCAGGTGCCGGATCAGGCGCTCCAGATCGTCGGTGACGTCGTCCAGGCCAAGCTCCAGGTCGACCCGTTGCTCCGGACCCAGGGTGAGGGGGTCGAGCAACCCACGCGCCACCTCGGCAAAGCGCTTGCGGAACGCCTCCAGGTGCGCGCGGCGCAGGGTAAGCCCCGCCGCCATCCGGTGGCCACCGAACCGGTCGAGCAGGTCGCCGCACTGGACCAGCGCGGTGTGCAGGTCGAAGCGTCCGATGCTGCGGCCCGATCCCTTCCCGATCTCCCCGTCGAATCCGATGAGAAACGTGGGGCGACCGTAGCGCTCCACCACGCGCGAGGCGACAATGCCGACCACACCGGGATGCCAGTCGTCGCTGAACAGCACGAACGCGGCATCGCGTCCCGGGTCGAACGCGGCCTCGACCTGGTCCAGGGCCTCCTTGAGGATGCGGGCGTCGATGTCCTGCCGCTCCGCATTGTACGCCTCCAGCCGCTCGGCCAGCGCCCGTGCTTCCGCGGGATCGTCAGTGAGCAGCAGCCGGAGACCGTGCGCGGCCTCGCCCACCCGTCCCGCCGCGTTGAGCCGCGGTGCGAGGATGAAGGCGATCTGCCCCGCGCGCACCTCGCGCCCGACCAGGCCGGATGTACGCAGCAGGGCCTGAAGGCCCGGCCAGCGGCTCTGCCGCAAGAGCCGGAGCCCGTGGCGGACCAGGACGCGGTTCTCACCCCGCAAGGGCACCACATCCGCCACCGTCGCCAAGGCGACCAGATCCAGAAAGTGGAGCGGCAGGCTTTCGGGCAGCCCGAGCGCCGGGGCCAACGCCTGCACCAGCTTGAAGGCGATCCCGGTGCCGCAGAGGGCCCCGAGCCCGGAGTTGTCGTCGCGACGCTGCGGATTGACGATCGCGCACGCGGGCGGCAACTCGCGACCCGGAAGGTGGTGGTCGGTGACGACCACATCGATGCCTGCGGCCCGGGCCGCCGCCACGGTTTCGTTCGCGGTGATCCCGCAATCGCAGGTCAGGATCAGCCGCGCGCCAACCCGCCGCGCCTCGGCAAGCCCGGCCGGGCCGAAGTCGTATCCGTCCCGCAAGCGGTGCGGCACAAAGGGCACCGCGTTCGCGCCTGCCTCGCGCAGCGCGCGAGTGAGCAGCGCGGTGCCGCTCTGGCCGTCGACGTCGTAGTCCCCGTGCACCAGGATGGTCGACCGTGCCCGGAGCGCGTCCACCACGGCCTCCACCGCCCGATCCATGTCGGTCAGCGCATAGGGATCGGTCAGACTCGCCAGGGCAGGACGCAGGAAGGCTTTGGCGTTCTCGGGGTCGCCATAGCCCCGCTGGAGCAGCAGGCCGGCGAGGGCGGCGGGAATCTTCAGGGCCTCGGCCAGGGCCTGTGCGGCCGCGGGGTCAGGCGAGGCCTCGAGGATCCAGCGGGTGGACATCGCCAGGTCCTTCGGCGGCGTCATTCCGATTCCGACGCCGCGTACAGGATCACGCCGCACGCCTCGCAGCCCTCGAGCAGAAACCCGGTGCGGATGTGCGACCGGCGGCTCATGGGGATCGTGGTGTAGCACGCCCCGCAGGCATCGTTGCGGATGGCCACCACCACCTGCGGCGCACGGGACCGGCGCAGCCGGTCGTAGCGCTGCAGCAGCGGCCGGTCGAGCCGGCCGGCCGAGTGCTCCCGCGCGGCGGCCGCGGCCGAGCGCTCGGTCTCCACGTCAGCCACCTGGGCAGCCAGCTCGTCGCGCCGGGCGGTCTGGGCTCCCTCCGCGTCCGCCAGCGCCGACTCGGCGCTGGCGACGGTCGCCTCGAGACTGGTCACCGACTCGTCGGCCCGGAACCACTCCGCCTCCTCGCGCGCAAGCACCGTGCGCGCCACTTCCAGTTCACTGCCGAGGGCCTGGAGCTCGCGGGTCGTCTTGGCCAGTTCGAGGCGCTGCCGCCGCCGGTCCTGGAGCACGCGCAGGCCCTCCACCTTGGATTCCACCTCTTCCTTTCGCTTGACGCCGGCATCGCGCGCCCGGCGGGCCGCGTCCACCTCGGCCCGCGCCCTCGTCAGCTCGTGGTCCAGACGACCGATCTCCTCGGCGAACTCCTCGAGTCGGGCGTCGATGCTTGAAAGGACATCGTCCTTGGCCTGAAGGTCCAGCAACTTCTCGAGATCGGGATGCATCGTCCTCATTCCTGCGGCGGTGAAGAACGGCGCGGCCGTCGCAGCCACGCATAGAGTTTTCTGGTATCCGGGGACCAGGCTTCGATGATGCGGCGCCGCTGCGCCAGATCGGTCACCGGGGCAAGCCGGCGGATGTCGGCGAAGCTGCGAAGCTTCTCCGTGGTGGTCACGTATTCGGCATCGAGGTCGGCGCCCTGGATGCTGCTGGCGTCGCGCAAGCGGTCGAACGCGCGCTCGGCGTCCTCCGGCAGGCCCGCCGCGGCGTCGGCCACGTCGGCCCCCGGCTCCAGCCGTTGCACGGCGTCAAAAACGGCGCGATGAGCCGGGGATGCGAACCAGTCCGCCCGGACCTCCTCCCGGGCGCGCGCCAGCCAGGCCGGCGAGACCAGCAGCACCCGGAGCAGTCGTTCTTCGCTTCGGGTCCCGATCCCGCCCCGGGGCGCGGCGGGTCGCTCCCCGGCCGGACCCCCCGGGCCGGGCCGGGGAGCGGGCGGCCGTGCCCGCAGCTCGCGCGCGAGCGTGTCGCGGGTGATGCCGAGCCGGTCCGCGACGCTTCCCAGATAAAGATCGGCGACGACCGGGTCGGCCGCGGCACGCAGGGTCGGCAGCAGCCGGTCCAGGGCCTCGCGCTTGCGGCGCAGGTCCTCGAACCAGCCGTGTTGTTCGAGGAGCTGGAGCTTGCGCTCCATCAGATCCATCGCGTCACGCAGCAGAGCCTGGATCGCGGCGGCGCCTCCCTTGCGGGCCAGCGAGTCGGGATCCTCCTCAGGGGGCAGCGTCGCAACCCGAACCCGTACGCCGTGGCGGAGCAACTCGTCGCCCGCGCGAAAGGTGGCGCGGAGCCCCGCGCGATCGCTGTCGTACAACAGGATCGCCGTCCTCGCATAGCGGCGCAGCACCCCGGCCTGCTCGCTGGTGAGCGACGTGCCGAGCGGGGCCACTGCGTGCTCGATACCCACGGCCTGGAGCCGCAGGGCGTCGAGGTACCCTTCCACCACCAGGGCCGCTTCCTCACGCCGAATGGCGCCCTTCGCCGCGTGGAGCCGGTACAGCAGCGTGCCCTTGCGGAAGATGGGCGTCTCGGGGGAATTGAGATACTTCGGCTCCCCTGACCCCAGGATCCGTCCCCCGAACCCGACCACTCGCCCCCGCACATCGTGGATCGGAAAGAGCAGCCGGCCCCGGAAGCGCATCCCCACGCTCCCATCATCCCGCTTGTGCAGTAGGCCGGCCTCGAGCTGCACCTCCTGGTCCACTCCGAGTGTGCGCAGGTGCTCACGCAGCTCGCCCCCTCGGGGGGCATACCCCAGCTCCCAGTCCCGGGCCTGCTCCATGGTGATCCCGCGCCCGGCCAGGTAGTCCCGCGCCAGACCGGCCTCGGCGCTCTCGCGGAGCGCACCGGCATAGAACTCCTGGGCCAGCGCCATGGCCTGAAAGAGCGGCTCGCGCGGATCGGGTCCTGCCTGCGGGCCCGTATCGGGGATCACGATGCCGACCCGCCGCGCGACGTCACGGATGGCCGAGGGGTAGTCCAGTCCCTGCCGCTTCATCAACCAGGTGAACGCGTCGCCGCTTTCATGGCAGACGAAGCAGTGGTACATCTGCTTCTTCGGGATCACCGCGAAGTTGCGGTTGGTCCCGCCATGAAAGGGACAGGGACCCCGGTAGTCGGCGCCGGCGCGTTTGAGCGCCACGCTTTCGCCGATCATCCCGACCAGGTCCGCAGCGTCGCGCACCTGCTCGATCACCTCGTCGGGAATCCTGTTCACTGGCGGAACTCCACGATGGTGACGCCGGAGCCGCCCTGGTTGGCCGGCGCGAGCGCGAAGGACGCAATGCGGCGGTCGGCCCGAGCCACCTGGTGTACCCGCTCCCGGACGGCGCCGGTCCCCTTGCCGTGGATGATCCGCAGGTACGGCTGCTCGGCGAGCACCGCCCTGTCGATCGCCGCGAGCGCGGCGGCTTCGGCTTCGTCGACCCGCATCCCGCGCAGATCCAGCTCGAACGCCGCTTCCGCTGCGTGGGCCTCCCTGGCCACCGCCGGCTCCCGGGGCTCCCGCGCGGGATCCGGGAGCACCGCGGCGATTTGCGCGGCGGGCAGCACCATGCGTGCGCTGCCGGCGAGCACGACGACCCGCCCGTCGTCGCGGCGCGATTCGATGCGCCCGATGCCGCCACCCGCCAGCCGGACCCGCACCCCCGGCAGCAACGATTCGCCCGGTCCGTCCCCACCCGGCCCGGGCGCCTCGGGCCCCTCCAGGGGCGCCGCCCCCTGGATGGCAGTTTCGACCAATCGGCGGGCATCGCGCGCCGCGACATCGGCGGCGCCCCGGGCCAGCCGGATCGCTTTCTCAACCTCCTGTCGCGCTTCCAGCAAGTACGTCCGTGCCTGCGCGCGCGCCTGCCGCTCGGCCTCGCGCTCGCGGCGGCGCAGCGCGGCTTCCCGTCCGGCCAGATCGGCCGTCGAGGCCTCCACCTGCTCCTCGCGGCGGCGGGCGTCCTCCTCGCGCCCCTCCAGCTCGGCCTGGCGCGCCCTGGCGGCGCGGTCGCGCGATTCCAGATCCGCAAGCAGGGTCTCCAGCGCCCTCTCCTGCGCCGGCACCCGGTCTTCCGCGCGGGCCACGACGGCGGGGTCGACGCCCAGGCGGCGCGCGATGGCCAGCCCGTAGGATTGCCCCGGCACGCCCTTGCTGAAGCGGTAGGTGGGCGCCAGAGCCGCCGAGTCGAACTCGAGCGATCCATTGACCACCCCGGGCTCTTCGGACGCCAGCGTCTTCAGCGCGCCCAGGTGGGTGGTGGCCACGGTCAGCGCACCGCGCCGCGTCAGCGCCTCGAGCACCGCCCAGGCAAGAGCCCCGCCTTCCGAGGGATCGGTACCGGTGCCCAGCTCGTCGAGCAGAACCAGGCTGTGCCCATCGGCTTCGCTGAGCAGCGCGCGAAGGGTCGCCAGGTGCGCGCTGAAGGTGGACAAGTCGGCCGCGATCGACTGACGATCGCCGATATCCGTGAACAGCCGGGTGAACACCGGAATGCGGCTTCCCGTCCCCACCGGTGGGACGATGCCCGCCTGGGCCAGCGTGGCGGCGAGGCCGGTCGCCTTGAGCAGCACCGATTTGCCTCCGGCGTTGGGGCCGCTCACCAGCAGCGTTCGCTCGCCGGGCTCCAGGGCAAGATCGAAGGGCACGGTCGCCGCGCTGCGCGCGAGCAGCAGGGGATGCCGGGCGGCGACCAGCCGCACGGGCCCGCCGGGCTCGCCGATCTCGGGTACGGCCCCGCCGGCGGCGCGGGCGTAGCGCGCGCGGGCGAGCACGTCGTCCGCGGCCACGCACATCGCGTGCGCCAGGGCCAGGGCGTCACGCTCCGGCCGCAGCAGGCCGGTCAGCTCGCGGAGGACCCGATGCGCTTCCCGGGCTTCGGCCGCCGCCGCTTCGCGCAGGGCGTTGCCCAGCTCGATCGCCTCGGCGGGTTCGACAAACAGGGTGCCCGCGCTGGCGGATTCGTCGTGAATGATGCCGCCGGGGCGCGAGCGCGCGTCGCGGCGGACCGGGATGACGTAACGCCCTTCGCGCATGGTCACCGAGGCACCGCCTGGCACCGCCTGCGCGTCGAGTCCCCGCAGCAGGGCTTCCAGCCGTCGGACCAGCCGGTCGCGGGCCACGATCACTTCACGCCGCGCGGCGGCCAGACCGGGGCTCGCGCTGTCGAGCAGCTCCCCCGCGGGGTCGAAGGCCTGATCCAGCCGCTGTTCCAGCCGCCGCTCGGGGACCGGAACGGCCAGCGCGGCGAGCGAGGGAGCCCTGGGGGCGACCCGGCGCAACTCCCGCTCGACCTGTCGCGCGGCCGCGAGGGTGGTTCGCAGGCAGACCAGCTCCGGCCCGTCCAGCACACTGCCGTCGATCCGCAACCGGTCCAGTGCGTCCTGCGCGCGGGGAACCGGCACGACATCGATCCCGTCGCCGGTCCCGAGCAGCGCGAGGGCTTCGCCCACGACGCGGAGCTCGGCCCGAATGGCTTGTGGATCGGTCGAGGGCCGGCGCGCGGCGACGGCGGCGGCGCCGAGCGGGCCCGCGGCATACCCCGCCACCACCTGCAGCGCGGCCTGGTATTCGAGGGCGTCGAGCGAGGCCGCGCCGGCATCCTCACCCCTGACCACGAAAGAGGACGGGGTGCTGGCGCCTTGGTTC
>Ga0299906_10000682_pt1 | contig 30336 bp, 27 predicted proteins | sample RVTome_14_FD_200259 | JGI IMG/M metagenome (GOLD analysis project Ga0299906, IMG submission 200259) | Soil microbial communities from uranium-contaminated site in the Upper Colorado River Basin, Wyoming, United States - RVT145D125 (version 2) ...
TGAGCTCGCGCCGCGACCCCGCCACGACGCCCGAGCCCACAGGCGCTGCAGGCCGGTTTCTGTCGTATCCGGGTCGTAGGTTGTGGTCATGTTCTCGATGAGTGAAACGTCGGTTGACACGCTCGAGGAGGAGTTGGTGGCGTGTGAGCGGATCGTCGGGCGCTTGCGGGCCAGGCAGCTCGAGTTGTTGCGGGGGTTGGATGCGGCCCAGGTTCAGCAGGTCGACGGTGCCCGGTCTTTGGAGGATTGGGTGGCGGCTCGCTGTGACGTGTCTCACGAATCGGCTCGTTCGCTGACCCGTGCGATGAAGATCTTGACTGGCGTGCCGGAGGTTTGGGAGGCGCTGATGGTCGGGGACGTGTCGTTCGACCGAGCGGTCGCCACGGGTCGCTTGGCGGCTGCGGGCGGTGACGCCGATCTGCTCGTCGCTTCCGGTGGCTTCGATATCGCCGGGGTGGGCAGGTTGGCCGGTCGTCACCGTCGTGTCACTCGCCGTGACGAGCGCCAGGTCGCCGCCGGGCGGCATCTGGCGATGCAGCCGAGCCTCGACCGGTCGTCGGGGCGGGTGTGGGGGGAGCTCCCCGGTTTCGATTTCGCCACCTTGGAGAAGGCGGTGTATCAGCGTTCGGATGAGTTGCCGTCGTTTCCTGGCGGCGAGTCGCGGGGCGCCAGGTTGGCGGATGCGCTGGTTTCGATCGCCGAGGACTCACTCGACGGTGAGCCGGGGATGGGTGGTCCGCGGGTGCCTGCCGTGACGGTGTCGACGCCGCTCTGGCAGCGGACACCCGGGGCGAGGCAGGCGCCGAGGTCGCCGCCGGTCCGCGGGTCGGGCCGGCCACCCTCGAGATGCTCCTTTGCACCGCCGGGGTCAACGTCGTCGGGATCGGCGACGGCGGTCGTCCGGTCACTGTGACCAGGTCACAGCGGGCCATCCCGGGAGCGGTCCGCAGGTTCGTTGTGTGGCGCGACGGTGCCTGCGCGATCGAGGGGTGCTCGTCGCGTTACCGCCTCCAACCTCACCATGTCATCCCGTGGTCTGAGGGTGGCAGCCACGACGCCGACAACCTGGCCACGCTGTGCTGGTATCACCACCACGTCGTGGTTCACCTGCGCGGCTACACCCTCGACCCCGCGACACCACCGCAACGGCGTCGGCTCCTCCCCCCACGAGCGAACGCACCCCCGTGACGTCGGCCCGGCCGGTCGGAGGCTCTGACCCCCGCCTTCCCGGCACCTCAGCCCGGTTATGGGTCAGGTGACCCAGACAGGTCCCACCGTTCGCATCCGAGTTCGTCCCATCAGGACACGTCGTATCAGCGCAGCCGTCCCGGGGCTTGCCGCGGCGGCCCCGCCGGTTCTACACGACGTGCACCTCGTCGTTGTGGCGGTGCGGTTCGACGCGCAGGGATGGATCTTGCCGGACTTCTGGGCGGCGCCCACTCGGCAAGGCCGCCGCAAACCAACGCGAGGATCACGAGAAATGTCCAACGACGCATACGCACGCGCTCGAAGCGCATGGCTTCCCCCTCCGTGTAGCCCCTGCGACAGCTGACCCGCCGTCTGCACGTGTCAGCGTACCGGCGAGGGAGAAGATGGCAATGGGTCGAAAAGCCCATCGCTCACGGTCGACGGGCACGCATTCTTCGGTGGTGGCTGGGGCGTCCCTGCGGATCGGCCGGAGTGACTCAGGGCTTCAGCAATGGGTCGGGGCCTACCTTCACGACCCGCTCGATGGCATGGTAGACCCGCTCGCTCATCCCCTGGTCCTCCGGTTCGAGGAGGTTCGCCATCACCTTGAGCACCCACTCCATGAGCGGGCGGGAGCGCAGACCGAGCCTGGTCAGCGTCTTCATCACCTTGGGATTGCCGATCGCAATCACGAATGCCCTGGCGACCCTGTTGTAGTCGGAGTACTCGTCCTCGAGCGCCTGGCTGTAGCGATGGAGCAGCGACATGTCTCGAGAGCCGATCGCTCGTCCGACGTGCACCGCCGCCAGCCGGCCCGTCTCGTACGCGTAGTCGATGCCCTCGCCGTTGAACGGGTTGACGGCCCCTGCCGCATCGCCGATCGCGATCCAGTTCGATCCGACCCTCGGGCCCACCGACAGCGCCATCGGCAGCTTGCCCCCGACCGGGCGCGTCAGTTGCGACTCGGCCGTGACCTCCCAGTAGCCGGGCAGGCTGCCAACGTAGGCGTCGAGCACGCGAGACGTGTTCACGTCCTTCCAGCCCTTGAAGCTCGACAGGACACCTGCGCCGACGTTGATGGTGCCGTCGCCGAGCGGGAAGATCCAGCCGTAGCCGGGGAGTGTCCGTCCCTCGGCGTCGAGGATGTTGAGCTGGCTCTCCAGCATCGAGTCCTTCGAGTTGGAGCTCTCGTAGTAAGCCCTGATGGCCATGCCGTACGGGTAGTCACGGCGCCGGCTCGTGCCGAGTGCCCTGCCGAAGCGGGAGAGGGAGCCGTCTGCAATGACGGTCACCTTCGGCGTGACGACGTCGGTGACGACGTCGCGGTCGCCGTCCTTTTCCCTCAGCTCGACTGCGGCGAGCCGCCCCGACTCGACGACGGCGACGGCCTCCGTACGCTGCCTGACGATGGCGCCCTGCTTCTCCGCCAGCGTGGCGACCTGCATGTCGAGGTCGGCGCGTCGGATGACGGCGCCCCAACTCGGGTAGATCGAATGCTCGGGCCACGGGAGCTCGATGGTGAGATCCCCTGCATAGGCGCGCAGGCCCGTGATGCGGTGCAACTCGGGAACGTCGAAGTCGAATCCCATGTCGATGAGTTGCTTCACGGCGCGGGGGGTCAGCCCGTCACCGCACGTCTTGTCCCGCGGATACGCCTTCTTTTCGGCGACGAGGACTGAGAGCCCGGCCTTGGCGAGCCAGTACGCCGCGGCCGCGCCACCAGGTCCGCCTCCGACGACGAGGACGTCCGGCGAGGTCATGGCGGTGACATTAGGGCTTGCGGGGCGGGCCACTGCTCCGACCCCATCACGAGATGGCGACCGGATCCGGCAGGTCGTCGACGTCGACCGACCCGTCGGCCCGCATCTCGAATGTGAACTGCTCGCGATCGGGCGCGAGGCGCGTCGCCACGGCGACGGCTCTCCCGTCGCGTATCTCGAACTCGAGGAGCTCGTAACCGCTCTCGTCGAGCCGCTCGGCGACGGAGAGCACCTGCGACCCCAGCCCGCCGTCGATGCGCCCCGTCTCGACGATCGACTCGATCTGCTCGACGACTGGGGCCGCCTCGGCCGACCGGCGCTCCGCCATCAGCTTCTGCGCCCAGCCGATGAGCGCCTCTGCTGCGACGTTGCCCGGGTCGCGAGCCTCCCGCAGCGCCACCGCCGGCTGCCCTGCGCTGCGGACGGAGTCGAAGACGAAGTAGTTCTGGTACGGGGCGAAGCTGACCTGGAACGCTCTCCTCGCTTCCTGCAGAGCGATAGTGAGCCTCAGGTCGTCGAGCTCGGGCTCCGGGTCCTGGCCGGCCGCCCATTCCGCGAAACCAGTCGACAGCTCGGCGATGCCCGAGCCGAAGGTGACCTGGGCAGCCCGATCGAACCACAACGAGTTGGAGCGTGCCCGCACGGTAGATGAGTAGAACTCGATGAACTGGTCCCAACCGAACCGCTCCACGAGATAATCGACGAGGCCGGCCGCCTCGACGTAGCGTGACTCGTGCTGCATCTCGTCGAAATCGTCGAGGAACTCTGCGAGAGGCACGAAGTGCCCGAGGGCGTGCAGAGCACCGGTACGAGCCGCGATGTCCTCCGGCTTGAAGTGGCCGCCCGTGACATAGACGGCGATCCCCTCCTCGAGCGGCCAGGGGAGGATGCTCTGCTCGAGGTCGTCTGTCATCCAATGCGTGAGCTCGTGAGCAAGTGTCGTCCCGACCACCTCGGCATCCCGCGGCCCGAAGTCCCTGTCGAGGTACGACACCACCACCTCGGTGCCGCTGTAGCCGCCGTTGCCCCACAGCACGTCGATGAGCGTGATGTCGACTTCGGGGAGGGGGCGCTCGAAGCGTTTCTCGACGAACGCAGCCTTGTCGTCGAGGAGCTCCGCTACGGCGTCGAGATCCCGAGCGGCGGCACTGTCCGTGAGGTAGCGGAGCACGCAGCACTCGGTTTGCACGAAGTCCCAGGTGGCCGTGGACTCCTGGGCGGGACGGCGGGAGGCGCTGAGCACCTCGATCCCGGTTCCGACGCGGCGACGGGAGCCATCGATCTCTGCGGTGACGATCACCTCGTGACGGCCGACCTCGCCGGCAGTGTCGAAGGCGTCCGGGAAGACGACGTACCAGCCGAGGAGCGGGTCGCTCTCGAGGATCGCCCGCACCGGCGCCGTCTCGCCGTCGATGGTGAGCGTCGTCGGCCCAAGCTCGTGTGTCCCGAAGTCGCCGAGGGGCAGTTGGAGAGTGAGGACGTCGCCCTCGTAGTGCTCCGGCCCGGGGAACGCCCACAGGCGCTGCTCTTCGAGCCTCGTGGTCGGCGGGGCGGTCGTCGTCGTGGTCGGCACGGGAGCGACCGTCGTCGGCGCCGCCACCTGGGTCGTCGGTGGGACGGTTGCGTCGGACCGCTGATCGGCGGTGCAGGCGCCGGCGAGCAGGGACAACACCAAGAGCAGCGGCCGAGCACGATCCACGCAGAAAATGGTACGTGCGATGACGAGTTAGCTGGGCCGGCTCACGGGGCCGCCACCACGCCGCTCTCTACCGCGCCGCAATCCACCTCGGCCTCCGGAAGCGGCTGGCCACCGAACGCCACTCGCTCGTAGAGGGAAACCGCCTGGATCTCCTCAGGCGTCAGCTGCCCTTCGAATCCCGGCATCTGGGCGCCGCTGCCGCCGACTGGCTTGTTGTTGTCGCCGTAGGTGTTGCCATGCTCGGCAGGCCAGCCCGCCGTCCCGAGTGCCACCCAATCGATGTGGGCGATGCAGTTCCCGGCGTTGAAGGTCGTGAGCACGGAGCCACTGCGCAGGGCGGGCCCTGCGCCGCCCGAGCCGTCTGCGGAATGGCAGGAGACGCACCGAGCGTCGTAGACCTCGCGGCCGATCGTGAAGAAGTTGACGATGTCGACGCCGTACGCCGTCCCGTCGCAGTTCACGGCCGCACCGCTCACAGGATCGATGGCGAGTTGCCCCGCCGTGCCGCACTCAGGGGCGTTCGGCGTGAGCAACGCATAGAGGACCGCGATGCTCGGGATGATGATGAAGGCGGCCGCCAGCCACGTCGGGAAAGAGCTCAACAGGCCGGCGGGCCCGGGCTCCACTTCCGCCTCCGCCTCCGGCGCCGTTGCCTCCGGCTCGAGCACCTCGACCTGCGGCGCAGTGTCCGGCTGTGCCGTCACGGCTTGGTCGGGGGCGGGCACAGCCGGCTGTGGCTGCTCGGGCGCCGCCTCGGCTGCAGGTTGCTCCGCAGGAGCTGCAGGAGCCGCCGGTTGTGCAGGTGGAGGAGCTTCTGCTCCGGCCCACGACGCGACCAGCTCGGCCGTCTCGACGCCGAGCGCTTTGGCTCGCGCCGCGGCGGCGCGACTCAGCAGGTCGGCCGGCACGCCCGTCTCGTCCGCGACCTGCCGCAGCAGCTCGTCCATCACTCCTCCCCATCCGCGATGCTCGCCAGGCCGGCGATGTAGGCGCCGAGGGCGTTCAGATCACGATCGCTGAGGTAGTCGTAGCTCGGCATGATCGACCACGGCCGCAACCGCCGCGGGTCGGCGAGGTGGTCCGTGACGAAGCTGGCACCCGACGTCAGGTCGCGCGAGCCGGCGTGCATCAGGTCGGGGCCGAGCCGCACCCAGCCGACCTGGACGGGCGTTTCCCTTGCGTAGTCGCCCGGTTGACTCACAGCGCCGAGCCCGACGTCGGTGACGATCGGACGTACTGATTGCGTGTGGCACGCAACACAGCCCTCGGCGATGAACACCTGGCGGCCGATCGTCGCCGGAGCACCATCCGGGTAGTAGCGATGGGCGTCGGCGAGGCGCGTGGGTTCGGCCTGGGGCTGATCGAGCGACGGGAGGACCAGTGCGAACAGGGCCGCCACGGCGAACAGCCCGACGTAGCCGGTGCGGAGCCGGCCCAGGCCGAGGGGACGGGCCAGGAGCAGCTCCTGCGTCACCTCGGGCTCGGGACTGTCATCCTGGGCCGCCAACGCCGCAACGGCCCCGGGCCTGGCGATTCCTCCGAAGCTGGCGACGATCCACGCCAGTTGGGCTGCCGTGAACACGGCGACGCCGGTCACCCGGAATGCATGCGGGAGCTCGAGTGTGGCTGCCGTGTTGAGCCACCCGTCCCCGGCATTGATGAACTTCGCCGAGTTGGCTGCCGCCGCCCAGGTGAACCCGGTGACGGCGCCCGCCAAGAGCTGCGATCCGACGACCAATGCGAGTCCGGTGAGCGACGCCACGTAGTGGAACGAGCCGAACCCGCTCGGCCTGCCGAGGACTTCCGGCGCGGCGTGCCTCACCCAGGCAGCCAGCCACAGCGAGCCGGCGCCCAGCACGGCGAGCGACTCGTACGCACCGCCCCAATCCGTGTAGCCGACGACGGTGTTCGAGGACCGCAGCGCCACGATCAGGTTGAGGAGGGGGAGGATCGCAAAACAGACGGCTCCCGCCATCAGCAGGCGGAGGGTGAGCCTGTCGCCGACCCGGTGCCACATGCCCCGCATCGCCGTGACGATGTCGGCGAGGATCACGAGGACCGCGACCAACAGGCAGATCGAGAAGATGATACCGATGGTGTCGAGCCAGTCGCCTCCCGGGCCGTACGTCAGCTCGGCGGGAGCGGTCAGAGCCCACAGGAACGCCAGCGACCAGAAGCCGAGCACCGACATCTGGGTCGCCGTGAAAGCGGGGCGGCCCGTGAGGCGGGGAATCAGAAAGTACGTCACCCCGACGCCGGCGGCGCCCACCCACAGCCCGACGAGGCCCGCCCTGAAGAAGCTCTCCTGGAACATGCTGCTGAGGCCGGTGAGCCCGGGGATGTTGCCGACGACATGGATGAAGAGCAGCCAATGCACGGCGGCGACCAGGTACCACTGGACCGGTGAGAGCGCTTTGACGTCTCCCCCCTGCACCGTCCTGGTGACGACGACCGTTGCCGCGACGAGGCCGAGTGCGACGATGCCGTCTGCCCAGATCGGCATCTCGAGATAGCGGCGGCCCTCGGAGAGGCCGGCTCCGATGCCGGCGACGCCTGCCAGGAGCCCGAGCGTCACGAGACCGAGCGAGACGAGGGCCAACCGCTCACCGTGCAGTGGTGCGCCCGTCGCCCGAGGAACCACATACCACACGGCTCCCAACAGCCCGATCGTGAGCCAGCCGTACAGGAGGAGGCTGGTCACCATCGGCTGCATGCGGCCGTACGACAGGAAGGCGACGCCTCCGAGGAACTCCGGCTCGATCAACTTGACCGCCAGCACCACCAGACCGAGCAGGCCGACGGCGAAGAGCACGAGGGACGCCTGGAGGTGCGCCTTCACTGCCCTGTCGGTGTGATCGTGGAACGGCTCGGGGGCGGGTGCCTCCGCCTCGAGCGTTTCAGCCGTCGTAGTCACGCCTGCCCGTTCCCTCCCACGAGATCGATCCGCATTCGGGCCATGCGGTTCGGCAGGTTAGTTGGGCGGCTCACGCAACCCACTACGGCGGCGATCCGCCGGCGCCGCCGACCCTGCGACGAAGCGAACCGCACAAGTCGGAGGCATCGTTACCGTTCACCTATGCGCACAACCGTCGCCGTCGCCGGGCTCGCCTGGCTGGCGGCGTGCTCGACTGCCGGCGCGACGATCACGACCGGGCCGCAGGCGACTCTCGGGCCGCTCCCGACCGTGACCAGCACGGCCCCGGCTTCGACGACGACCCAGCCGCCACCGACGACCACGACGACCACCGTCCCGGCAGCGACGACGACCGAGTCGCCGCACGCCCGGCCAGAGTGGCTCGGCAGCCGTGTCCTGCCTGAGCGCCCGGACGGCTTCGGCATCGCCCAGCCAACCCCGCCCGAGCTGGAGAACCGGGCTTTCGAGACGATCGACCACCTCCCGCGGCCCGACGCGGACGAGTTCGCAGCGACGAGCGGGCCCGTGCCGGCCGACGTGCTCGCCCGGTCGACCTGGCAGGACGAATGTCCCGTCGCCGCCTCCGACCTGGCGTATCTCACGGTGACGCACCACGGGTTCGACGGGGTCGTCCACACCGGCGAGATCATCGTCAACGCCTCGGTGGCGGACGGCGTCGTTTCCGTCTTCGAGGCGCTCTTCGCGGCCGGCTACCCGATCGAGCAGATGAGGGTCTTGACCGTCGACGAGCTCGACGCCCCGCCGACGGGCGACGGCAACGTCACGGGATCCTTCGAATGCAGACCGGCAACCGGTGGCACGTCGTGGTCGCAGCACGCCTTCGGTCTCGCCATCGACGTGAATCCCTTCCACAACCCGTACATCAAGGGCGACCTCGTGCTCCCGGAGCTGTCCTCGTCGTACGTCGATCGGTCACGCCTGCGGCCCGGCATGATCGAGCGGGGCGACGCCGTCTTCGATGCTTTCGCCTCGATCGGATGGGAATGGGGCGGGGACTGGAACTCCCTGAAGGATTGGATGCACTTCTCGCAGAACGGCACCTGAACACAGGCCTGCGCGCGGGGAACGACCCGGAGCATCGCCGGACCGCTTCTCGCACAGCAGTGGGCACCCCTTACGGTCACTTCGAGGCCGGCGCGACCACTTACAATGGGAGTCCGACCGACCGAGGACAGGCAATGCCACAGGCCGAACCAGGCGAGCTGCGACGCAACGAGCTCATCGGCGTCGGGCTGATCGTGGGCGGGCTCGCCGTCACGATCGGAGGGGCGCTCTTCTCACACTTCACGAGCCTGCCCCCCGTGAACGCCTTCAACGCCGAGATCTACCCGAACATCCCGCGCGGCTGGCTGTGGACCCTCATCGGCCAGACGGTCTCGCTCGGCGGAGGGCTCGCCATGCTGGCAGGCATCACCATCGGCTTCCTCTACAAGCGCCCGATGACGTGGGCCAGGGCTGCCATCGGAGCATCCGTCTTCACGACGCTCATGATCATCCTCTTCGGGATCATCCCGAACCAATGGCTGACCTTGACCCAGGCCGTCTGGGAGTGGACCCCCCAGAAGATCATCCTCACCGTCCCCGAGGCCCTCGTCCTCAACAACGAGGTGAAGATCAGCGCCGCGGTCCTCAAGGACGCCATCGCCGGCGGCTACGTCGTCGTCGTGACCGGGATCATCGCCGTCGGCATGTACCAGTGGCAGGAGAGGTCGAAGCGCGTCGAGACCGCCCCTCCGCCCGCTCCGGTGTCCACCTACGGGCGCCCGCTCACGAAGGTGGGTAGGTAGGCATGGCGAACGAGGTCTGGTTCGAGACTCCTCCGATGCGCGACGACTACCAATTGACGGCGGTCGACGGTGCCTATCTCACTGCCGCGGTCAGACCGAAGCAGTTCCTCCACATCGACCAGTCGGAGTGCATCCTGTGCGAGGGATGCGTCGACATCTGCCCGTGGAAGTGCATCCACTACCTCTCGCTCGACGCCATCGCCGAGGGGGCCAACGTCGAGAACCCGGGTGACAACGCCGAGAACTTCGGGTTCTTCATCGTCGACGAAGACGAGTGCACCAGGTGCGCGCTGTGCGTCGACCGGTGCCCGACGGGGGTCATCACGCTCGGCAAGTTCGCCGGGTCGCTCGCCGAGCAGGCAGAGCAGTTCGGCATGGCTCCCTGGGAGTACAACACGGGCCAGCGGGACTTCAAGAACGGTTACTCGTACGGCATGCGTTGGTGAGCGCGGTCGTTTTGGACGAGCGCCTCGGGCGCGTGAGACTCAGGAGGATGCAGGGAAGGACCCGAGAGGGCTCAGGGGCACGGGCGGAGAGCGGACCGCTCCTCGCCACGAGGTTCCCTGCCGGGTATGTTCCCCGCACTCTCCGGCGAACGAGGGTCTGAGGAGGGCAATTGGCCAACGGCAACGGAGACGGGAGGGTCGGCCTCAAGGAGCGGCTCGCCGACGTGGGCGATCACATCCGTCAGAGCCAGGCGTGGAGCTCGATCTTCCGCCCCGGCTCCCCCTTCAGGCACGGTTACACCGACAGCCCTCGCAACCGCTCCTACGTCATCATGAACAACGTTCTGTATCACCTCCATCCGGTGAAGGTGAAACGGCACAGCGTCCGGCTGTCCTACACGTTGTGCCTCGGCGGCCTCAGCTTCTTCCTGTTCATCTTGCTGACCATCACCGGGATCTTCCTGATGTTCTACTACCGGCCCACCTCGCCGGCCGCCTACCAGGACATCCAGGCGCTCTCGACAGACGTTGCGTTCGGCCAGGTCGTGAGGAACATGCACCGGTGGGGAGCCCACGCCATGGTGTTGACCGTGTTCCTCCACATGTCACGGGTCTTCTATCACGGCGCGTACAAGCCGCCCAGGGAGTTCAACTGGGTCGTCGGCGTCGTGCTCCTCCTCCTCACCCTGCTGCTCTCGTTCACCGGCTACCTCCTCCCTTGGGATCAGCTCGCGGTGTGGGCCGTGACCGTCGGCTCGAACATGGCGGCCTACACCCCTGTATTCGGAGCGCAGGTGTCGTTCGCGCTGATCGGCGGCGTCCAGATCACGCCGGACACCTTGCTTCGCTGGTACGTGTTGCACGTCCTGTTCCTGCCGTTCGTGATCGTCATCTTCATGGCGGTCCACTTCTGGCGAGTTCGCAAAGACGGCGGCATCTCGGGGCCGTTGTGAGGTCGAGGCATGGCTGAGATACCCGAGCACATACTGCGCCGCAGCGCCGAGGCGAGAGCCAGGGCGGAGGGACGCACCGTCAGCGAGGTGCTCGCCGAGATGCGAGGAGACGCTCCCCCCTCCGAAGGCGAGGCCGTCCAAGAATCTCCCGCCGCCTCCGTTCAGGAGCCTCCCGTCGCTGCGGCCGAGACGCCGCCCGCAGAGGCCCCGCCGGCAGAGGCCCCGGCCGCCGACGCACCGGCTGTCCAGGCGGCCCCTTCTGGTCCGGCGCGCGACCTCTCGGCAGAGTCCGAGCAGTACGGCGTTCCGGCCTCGCTGCTCCGCAGGGCCGCACTGGCGCGAGCGCGCCACTCGGGCGAGCCCGCACCTGCGATCGCAGGGGAAGCATCTGCACCGGCTGTGGCGGCGCCCGCCGCGGCGGCGACCGGAGGCGGAGCGGCTGCTGCGACCGCCCCGGCGGCGGCTCCGGCGATTCCGGAGGGCGTGAGGACGCAGCGGCTCCTCACGGTCGTCAAGGCAGGGGCAATCCAGCAGGTCAAGGCCGAGCCGACCGACAAGGTTTCGACGTGGCCCCACCTCGTCGCAGTGGAGTTCGTCGCTCTGATGATCTGCACTGCCGCCGTCTTCGTGTTCTCGGTGTTCGTCGACGCTCCGCTGCTCGAGTTCGCCAACTTCAACGCCCAGCCGAACCCTTCGAAAGCCCCCTGGTACTTCCTCGGCCTGCAGGAGCTGCTTTCGTACTTCGATCCGCAGGTCGCCGGGGTCATCATCCCGGGATTCGGCCTCGCCGGCTTGGCGATCGTGCCGTACATCGACAGGAACCCGTCGGTTCGCCCCTCGGACAGGAAGTTGGCGATCATGATCTTCAGCTTCTTCGTGTTCGCGTCTGCGATCCTCACGATCTACGGCTCGTTCTTCAGGGGCCCCGGTTTCAACTTCACGTTCCCGTGGGACGCAGGCATCTTCTTCGACTTCTGAGGCAGTGATGGAATCAACGACAATCTTCGTGATCGGGCTCATCGCAGCGGCGGTGCTCGTCGCCGGCGGCATCCTCACCGTGGCGGTTCGGCGCGGGGCGGCGGCGGGCCCGATCACAGGCGAGTTCGACAAGGAGGCGGCAGCCAGGGACATGGCCGCCAGGGCGGAACGCCAGGCCAGGATCGCCGCCGCCTCAGGTGGTGTTGCGACTCTGGTGCGCGAGGAGACCGAGCTCGAGGAAGAGACTGAGGGAGTTGGTGAGAGAGAGGCGCCACCCGTCGACCGGCTCCTCGAGAAGGTCGACATCTCCGCCGACGAGTTCGACGTCACGCGCCGACGCTTCCTCAACCGGGCGCTCCTCGGCCTGTTCGGCGGGGCGTTCATGGGCGGCCTCACCATCAGCTTCCTGGCGTTCTTGTGGCCGAAGCTCAAAGGCGGGTTCGGTACGTCCTTCAACGTCGGAACCCTCGAAGACCTCAGGACGGAGATCGTCCAACCGGATGGGACCGTCGTGCCGAAGTTCGTGGCCGCCGCCCAGACATGGCTGATCTCGTTTCCGGAGGACGAGATGGCGGGGAGCTCTTTCGAGGACCTGCCCGTCCTGGTGGGGGCGGGCGGAGGCGAACCGGGGCTGATGGCGCTGTGGCAGAGGTGCGTCCACCTCGGGTGCCGGGTGCCTTCATGCGTCCCTTCGCAGGGCTTCGAGTGCCCATGCCACGGATCGCGCTACAACTTCCACGGCGAATACGAGGCAGGCCCGGCACCCCGCAACCTCGACCGGTTCGAGGTGTCCCTGACTGACGCCGGCGAGCTCGTCGTCAATACGGGTGCCATCTTCCAGACACCTCGCTCCAAGAACAAGACGGCGACATATCCCCAGGGCCCGTCCTGCGTGTGATGCACGACAAGGCCTTCTTCGCAGCCGCCCCGCTGATCCTCGCGGTCGAGGAGGAAGCCCCGGTGGGGCCGAGCAACGTCGGGCTCGGCTCGGTGGTGCTCACGCTGGCACTCGCCGCCCTCCTCGGGTGGGTCGGGTACATCGTCATCAACGCCAGGCGCCGAGCCAGACGCCAGGAGGAGACGCCGCTGAACCTCCGTCCGGGAGTCCCGGACGAGGTGCTCGAGTCCACCAGGCTCAATCGGGTGCTGACGTCCGCAGTCGTGTCGGCAGCGGTCCTGGCGGTCGTGCTCCCGGTCTACTACGTGAACGAGTCCGGGAGACAGGCGGGGGCAGCCGAGAAGTTCGCCGAGAAGGACATCGAGGCGGGCTCCGAGTGGTTCACCGAGTTCGCGTGCGTCAACTGCCACGGCCCGACGGCCGGAGGCGGTGCCGCTCCCTTCCTCGAGAGGCGAAGCGGCATCAACACGTCGTGGCTGGCGCCGGCCCTCGACGACGTCTTCTTCCGTTTCACCGAGGACGAGGTGCGCACCGTCATCACGTATGGGCGTGACGGCACCCCGATGGCGCCTGCCGGTCTCGAGGGCGGAGGATCGATGACGGTCCAGGAGATCGACCAGGTCCTCGCCTTTCTCCACAACCTGCAGCTCTCGCAGGACGAGGCGCTGCTCAGGATCGACAACGCCGTCCAGATCGCCCTCGACAGGATCGTCAACGGAGAAGACGTCGTCGACCTGCTGCTGGCGCAACAGCTGGCCCAACGCGACGACGTCAACGATGCGCCCGACAAGTTCGCCACGATCGAGGGTTTCCCGGCCGAGATCAGGGCACTCTTCGCGGACGACGGGACCTGCACCGACCGGTCGGCGACGCTCGTCGGCCAGTCGTGCATCGGCGCCGGAGCCGACACGGACCGCGACGGGCTCGCCGACGCCGCCGAGCGCCGCCTGACGGAGATCGCCATGGTCGTCCACGAAACCGTGGTCACCCGCCAGGTGTCGGCAACCACGAACGACGACGGAGACCAGGAGCTGGAGGTGAACCTCGTAGCGGTGGATGACTACGGAGTCACGTTCAGGACGGACGACGGATTCACGAACGAGACCACGGATGCGATCCCGATCGCCGACCTCGAGGCAGCTGAGACGTTCCTCACCGAGCTCGACACGTCACGGCTCACCCTCAGCGTGACGACGGATCGTCACGATGTCTTCCTCGGCGGCGTCGAGTCGAGGATCGAGTTCCTCGAGGACGCCAAGGCGATCGCGGCGTGGGAGGTCGACTACGACGACGTGCTCACCGCGATGGAGGGCACAGACGTCGCCGTCCACGACGAGGAAGGGAATGAGAGCACGCTGACGACAGAGGATGCAAGGCGCGCCTTCGGCCTCTTCAACGCCTACTGCGCCAGATGCCACACGGCCGGCTACAGCGCCGGCGTGGCGTTCCAGCAGGCGCCCGGCTCGGGGGCGTGGGGACCGTCGCTCGAGGATGGCAGGGCGCTCCTTCAGTTCCCGGACCCTGCCACCCACATCACGTTCGTCACCGGCGGTAGTGAGTTCGGCAAGAACTACGGCATCAACGGGCTGGGGACGGGGCGGATGCCCGGCTTCGGCCAGGTGCTCACCCAGCGAGACATCGAGCTGATCGTCGCATTCGAGAGGTCGCTGTGAAACCGATGAGGGAGAGGTTCCGAGCACAAGTCCTCGAGGTGGCGGCTCGCCAGGAGGGCCTCACCAGGCTCGAGAAGCTCGGCGTCGCCCTCATCGTCGTGACCGTGCTGTCGTTCATCCCCGCGGCCCGCGGCCTCCTCGGAGACGCCTACGACGGGGTGTTCAAGCGACGCGACGAGGCGGGGGACATCACACAGTTCTCGATCGCCGCTCGCGGCATCCTCATCGCGATCGTTTCGGTCGTCGCTTTCGTCGGAACCGGATTCCTCGTCCTCTCCACGAACCTGGGCAGCCGCCTCGCCTTCCTGATCACCGGTGCGGCCACCTTCGGGTGGCTCGTCATCGGCAGCCTCCTGTTCGTCGTCTACGCCCCCCGCGGGCTGCGTCCCGCCGTGCTCGAAGGCCTCAACGCCTTCCAGATCAGGATCCCGGCCATCGCGGCGATGCTCGGCTCGGCCATCCTGTTCTTCATGTTCGTCGCCGCCCTCGATCGCTACGAGAAGGCAGACGAGGAAGTCTGAACGGCGCCGAGGTCGCCGCGGGGCGCAGACAGCGCCCCCGGCGCTAAGGGCGCCGCGGTCACCGCTGCTGGTGAAACGTGAGGATCTGGAGCTCAGTCGACAGATCGACCCTACGGACCTCGACCCCGTCGGTGACGTGGATGACGGCCGGGGCGAAGTTGAGGATCGAGCGGACCCCGGCTTTCGTCAGCCGGTCGGCCACCTCCTGGGCCGCCCCTGCCGGCGTGGCGATGATCCCGATCGTGATCCCACGTTCGGCGACGATTTCCTCGAGGTGGCTGAGCGGCTCGACCGCGAGGCCTCCGACGAGCTCGCCGACCCTCGCAGGGTCGTTGTCGAAGATGGCGGCGACACCAAACCCCCACGATCCGAACCCGGCGTAGTTGCTGAGGGCCGAGCCGAGGTTGCCGGCGCCGATGATGGCGACGGCGTATCCCCTGGTGAGCCCGAGGGCGTGGCGAAGCTGCTCTCGTAGGTCGGCGACGTGGTAGCCGACGCCGCGCGTTCCGTACGAGCCGAGGTGGGACAGATCCTTGCGCACCTGAGCCGAGTTCACCCCGGCGATCGAGGCGAGTTGCTCGGATGAGCACGTGTCCTGGCTCGGCGGCAGGTCGCCGAGGCTCCGCAGATAGACGGGGAGCCTCGAGACGGTCGCCGCAGGAATGTCGCCCTTCACGCTCGGTGAGGATAGGCCGGGCCTCGGCGCCCGGAATAGGGCCACTCGGTACGGTCGCTCCCGACCTCACACCAGCGATCTGGCGATCGCCCGCAATTGCCGTTCGGTGATCCTGCCCTCCGCCAGCACGTTGCTTGCCGAGTCGAGGAGGACGGGAAGCCGCTCATCGAACATGGCGTGCTCGGCGTGCTCGGCGATGTCGACGATGGCGACCGGACCGGCAACGCCGACCCTGCCGATCGCCCCCAGAGCCTCCTCGCAGAGCCCGCACGCCCGGCGGGTCACCAGGGTCAATCCGGCGGGCAGCGTCGGCTTGCTTCGGCGGAACATCCCCTAACGTCGCTCCGGGATGCGACCAGTCACCTCGATCGTCCTGCTCGTCCTCATGGCTCTCATCGTCGCCGCCTTCCTGTGGCGCCTCTACCTGACGGGGGCGATCCGCTGAATCGGGGTCTCGCTCCCTCGGGCCAGCAGCGTCACCGCCATCCCCTCCTCCACCGGATACGAGGAGTCGGCGCGCCCGTCGCGCACCGCGATGGCGATCTGCCCGTACGAGTCGACATGGATGAGGCCGTCGCCCGGGCCGGCGTCCCCGTAGGCGGCCACCCAGATGAGCGCATGCTCGATGGCGCCGATGCGCAGGGTGACGGCCTCCCCCGGTCTGGCGCCCGTCAGCTCCAGGTCGCTCGGCGCGATGTTCGTCTGGGCGTTCCCGAAGTGGTCGATCCACAGCACTTCGCCTCGCACGATGCCCGGCTCGTTCTCGACGAGCGGCATCATCAACGGAGTCACGCCCTCGGGGCCGAGCTCAGGCCCGAGCTCCTCGATCGGCACCTCGCCGGATGCGAGCACCGCCGCAGCCGGGGCGAAGACGTCCCTGCCTTGGAATGTGGCACCCTCGGCGGGAAGGCGCAGGTCGGGATTGTCGATCGAGACGATCAGGTCGGCGCCGCCGACCATTGCGACCGCCGGGGCGAGCAGTCCGTTGTCCGGTCCGACGAAGGTCCCCCACTCGGTGCGGGCAGCGATCGCCCTGCGGGCAGTGCCCACCCCGGGGTCGATGACGGCGAGGGCGACACCGTGCGGGAGGTATTGGATGGCCCTTAGGAGCGCCAGAGCCCCGGCGCGCACGTCGCCCCGCGGGAAGTCGTGGCCGACGTCGATGACGCGCACCTCCGGGGCGATCCGGGCGATGACGCCGTGGACCACGCCGACGAACTCGTCGGCACGCCCGAAGTCCGACAGGAACGAGATGGGGAGCATTGTGGCCACGTTAGGGCGAGCCTTCGTCGGCGACGTCGAGCTCGGCGCCGATCGAGCTGGGCGGGTTGGCGCGGGAGGGTGGCGGCGCCTCGAGGCGGCTGAACATCCCCGACGGCGTCAACAGCGGCGTCTCTGCTGTCACCGGACCCTCCTAGCATCGAACGGCTGTGCCGGACTCCCCGACCTTCCGCCAATCGATGCGACGCGGCGCCCGCCTCGTCGCACTGCTCGTTCGCATGCACCCGGCCGCCTTCGCGCTCGCCGTCACAGGCGCCGCCTTGTTCGTGAGCGCCATCGTCGCCGCCGCGGTCGTCATCGGTAACGTGACAGACAGCCTCATCGTCCCGGTGCTCGACGAGGGCGCCTCGACGGCCGGAAGGCTGTGGCCCGGCCTGTTGGCGGTGATCGCCGTCGCCACATGGAAGGCCGCAGGGATCACGCTGCGGCGCACCGCCGCCGGCTACCTCCAGTTCCGCGCCAAGGCGGACGTGCGCAACCGCCTCATCGACCACCTGCTCCGGCTCGAGCTCGGCTGGTACAGCAGGCAGTCGACCGGCGACTTGCTGGCCGTCACCGACTCGGACGCCAATCAGGGGACTTTCATCCTCGCCCCCCTTCCATATGGGACGGGTGCCACCCTGCTGCTGATCGGGTCGGTCGTGATGATCCTCTTCATCGATCCTGTCATGGCGCTCGCCGCCCTGGTGATCCTCGTCTCCGTCGTCGCCACCGACCTACGGGGGAGCTGGCGCACCCAGGCGCAGTTCGCGCGGGTGCAGGAGCAGCAAGGTGACGTGGCAGCGATGGCGCACGAGAGCTTCGACGGCGCACTGACCGTGAAGGCGCTCGGTCGCGAGGCATACGAGACGCGACGACTCGCGGCGGCGTCCGACGAGCTGCGCGACACGATCATCACGGTCGACACCCGGTGGAACACCTTCCGGGTCGCCGTCGAGGGGATCTTATCGATCAGCAGTGTGGTGCTCCTCATGCTCGGCGCCTGGCGGATCCAGGCCGGAGCGATCAGCCCAGGCGACCTCATCACGATCGTCTACCTCATCACGCTCCTGTACATACCGGTGCGGCTCATCGGGTTCGTCATCTGGGATCTCACCCACTCGGTGGCCGGATGGGAGCGAGTCGAGGCCGTGCTCGAAGTCCGCGACGTCGTCCCGTACGGCTCGCTGTCGGCGACCGTCCAGGCACACGGCGCCGAGGTCGGCAGCGAGACCCTCGACTTCTCGTACACCGGGGACGACCTCGTCCTCGAAGGAGTCGAGCTGACGATCGAGCCGGGCCGCGTCGTCGCCGTCGTCGGGCCGACCGGCTCCGGCAAGTCGACGCTGGCGGTGCTGCTCGCCCGGCTGTGGGATCCCATGGCGGGGGCGATTCGCATCGACGGGCGGGACCTGCGCGACTTCGCCCGGTCGGCCCTTCCCGGCGAGGTGGCGTTCGTCGCCCAGGAGGCGTTCCTCTTCGACGACACCGTCCGGGGCAACATCGGATTCGGGGTGCACGCCTCGGACGCCGACATCGAGGCGGCGGCACGGCTCGCCAACGCCCACGAGTTCGTCGGCGCGCTCCCCCACGGCTACGAAACCGTCCTCGGAGAGCGAGGGACGACGCTGTCGGGTGGCCAGCGGCAACGGATCGCACTGGCGAGGGCGGTGGTTCGCAAGCCGCGGCTGCTGATCCTCGACGACGCGACATCTGCGGTCGACCCCTCGGTCGAGACCCGCATCCTCGAGGGGCTCCGGCGCGCCGAGCTGCCGTCGACGATCGTGGTGGTGGCGTACCGCCAATCGAGCATCCTGCTCGCCGACGAGATCGTCTATGTCGAGGACGGCCGGATCGTCGCCCACGGCCATCACGACGAGTTGCTGGCGACCGTCCCCGGCTACGCCGAGATCCTCGACGCCTACGACGCCGACGCCAGGAGACGGGCCGAGGAGGCGCGGTGATCGAGGGCAAGGAGATCACCACGTCCCAGGCGCTGCGCCGGGCCCTGAAGGAAGCCCCGGCGCTGCGGCGCGGCCTGCTCGGGACCGTCGGGTTCGCGGTTGTCGGCACGGCCATCCAAGTGGTCGTCCCGATCGTCGTCCAGCAGATCATGGACCACGAGATCCTCGACCCGGCCGGGGTCGACGTAACCGGAGCCGTCGCCAAGGGCGCCGTCGCACTGGTTGCCATGGTGGTGGCGATGTTCGTACGGCGCATCGCGCTCATTCGGCTGGCGACTGCCGCCGCAAGCGGGCTCGCCGAGCTGCGGGTCAAGACGTTCTCCCACATTCACACGCTCTCGGTGCTCCACGTCGAATCGGAGCGGCGAGGAGCGCTCGTGGCCCGGGTCACGTCGGACGTCACCACGATCCAGGACTTCATGAACTGGGGTGGAGTCGGGCTCCTCATCGGTGCCGCCCAGCTTCTGCTGGCGGTCGTCGTGATGTTCTTCTACGGGTGGACGCTGGCGCTGCTGGTCCTCGGGGGCGTCGTCACCTACGCCGCCATGCTCGTCTGGTTCCAGCGCATCCTGCAGCGGGCCCACGACGTGGTGCGGCGCCGCGTCGCCGACAGCCTGGCGGCGCTGAGCGAGGCGATCACCGGTCTGCCGGTGATCCGCGCCTACGGGGCCGAAAACGAGACGGTCAGGAAGGTCGAAGAGGTGCTGGACGCCCAGTTCCGCTCCGAGTACCGCACCGGCAAGCTGGGGGCGATGCTCTTCTCGAGCGCCGAGCTGTTCGCCGGCCTCATCACCGCAGCCGTGATCGGCGTCGGCGTGGTCACCGGCGCCGCCGGCGGAGTCTCGGCCGGCACGCTCCTCGCCTTCCTGTTCCTCGTCAATCTGCTCGTCGACCCGGTCCAGACCCTCGTCGAGACGCTCGACTCGGCGCAGTCCGCCGCCGCCGGCGTGCGGAGGATCCTCACCGTGCTCGACGGGGACATCGACGTCGCCGACCCGGGTGACGAGGGGCTCGACCTTCCACCCGGGCCGCTCGGGCTGGCGCTTCGAGGGGTGCGTTTCCGCTACCCGACCGGGGGCGACGTCCTCCGAGAGATCGACGTGGCGATCCAGTCCGGGCGCTCGGTGGCGGTCGTCGGCGAAACGGGATCCGGCAAGTCGACGTTCGCCAAGCTCGTCACGAGGCTGCTCGACCCCTCCGACGGTGTCGTCGAGATCGGCGGGATCGACGTGGCCCGGGTTCGCTTCGACAGCTTGAGGAGCCGGGTGGCCTTCGTCCCCCAGGAGGGCTTCCTCTTCGACTCGACCGTGGCGGAGAACGTCAGGTATGGAGACATCGACGCCTCGGACGACGAGATCAGGCAGGCATTCCGTGAACTCGAGCTCGACGACTGGATCGAGACGCTCCCGGCAGGCATCCACACGCCGGTTGGCGAGCGGGGGGGCAGGCTCTCTGCCGGAGAGCGGCAGCTCGTCGCCCTCACCAGGGCCTGGATGGTCGACCCGGACCTGCTGGTACTCGACGAGGCGACGTCGGCCGTCGACCCCGCCCTCGAGGTGCGCCTCCGCAGGGCGATGGAGCACCTGACGGAGGGCCGGACGAGCATCACGGTGGCACACCGCCTCTCGACCGCAGAAGCGAGCGATGAGATCCTCGTGTTCGACGAGGGCCGCCTCGTCGAACGGGGCACCCACGTCGAGCTGCTCAGCCTCGGCGGCGTCTATGCCGCCCTCCACACCGACTGGGCGGCAGGCGTCGCCGGCTGAGGCCTCTTTCCGTTCTTGCGTCCGTCCGTCGCTTATGTGCGACGCCGGTACGCCAGAGCCCGCCGGAGTGTTCGTCGCCACAAACCGGTAGCGTTCAACGCGATGACGAACCGACCGATACCGCCTGCCAGCAAGCCGCCTGCCGGCCGGGACGGCGAAGAGACCGAAGGCTCGCGCCCGCGACTCCCCAAGATGCCGGGAGGTCGCTGGTTCTGGATCGTGCTGCTGGTGTCGCTCGTGGTCAACTGGGTGATCTCGAACTCACTGCTGGCGCCCGAGGCGCGCATCAGGATCCCCTACACGACGTTCCTCGAGCAGCTCGACGCTGCCAACGTCGAGACGGTGGTCACCACCGGCGACACGATCCAGGGGGATTTCGCCGAAGCCGTGGCGTCGCCCGACGACGCCGAGGTCACGTCGACGCGCTTCGAGACGGAGCGGCCGTCGTTCGCGGAGGACGACCTGCTCCGCAGGCTGATCGACCAAGAGGTCACCGTCAACGCCGAGCCGCCGGACCAGGCAGCGCCCGTCTGGCAGCAGCTCCTGTTCGGCTTCGGCCCGACGCTCCTGATCGTGTGGCTCCTGATCAGCGTCTCGAGGAGGGCGACACAGGGCCTCGGCGGGCTCGGCGGGCTCGGCAGGTCGAGGGCGAAGCTCTATGAGGCGGGTGACGGTGCCAAGGTCGACTTCAGCGACGTGGCGGGGATCGACGAGGCTGAGGAACAACTCGTCGAGGTCGTCGACTTCCTGCGCAACCCCGAGAAGTACACGAAGCTCGGCGCACAGATCCCGCGGGGCGTGCTCCTGAGCGGCCAGCCCGGGACGGGAAAGACGCTGCTCGCCCGGGCAGTCGCCGGCGAGGCGAACGTGCCGTTCTACTCGATGGCCGCCTCCGAGTTCGTCGAGATGGTCGTCGGCGTCGGGGCGAGCAGGGTGCGGGACCTCTTCGAGCAGGCCAAGAAGAGCGCGCCCGCCATCGTGTTCATCGACGAGATCGACGCCATCGGTCGGGCCCGGGGCGGAGCGATGTCGTTCGGAGGACACGACGAGCGAGAGCAGACGCTCAACCAGATCCTCACCGAGATGGACGGGTTCTCGGGATCCGAAGGCGTGATCGTCGTGGCGGCGACGAACCGGCCTGACGTGCTCGATCCGGCGTTGTTGCGGCCCGGCCGGTTCGACAGGCACGTCTCCGTATCGCCCCCGGACCAGGTCGGCCGCAAGGCGATCCTGGAGGTCCACAGCCGCCACGTGCCGCTCGGCGCCGACGTCGACCTCAACTCGATCGCCTCGTCGACGCCCGGCATGGTCGGCGCCGATCTGCGCAACCTGGTGAACGAGGCCGCCCTGCTGGCGGCACGCCGTGGGCATCCGCAGGTGCAGATGAACGACTTCACCGACGCCCTCGAGAAGATCGTGCTCGGGGCGGAGCGCAAGATCATGATGACGCACGAGGACAGGCGCAGGACCGCCTACCACGAGTCCGGCCACGCCATCCTCGGGATGCTGCTGCCGGGAGCAGACCCGGTGCGCAAGGTGTCGATCATCCCCCGAGGCCGAGCGCTCGGGGTCACGTTCCAGAGCCCCGACGCCGACCGCTACGCATACAGCAAGCCGTACCTGGAGGGCCGTATCGTCGGGGCGCTCGGTGGCCGGGCAGCCGAGGATCTCGTGTTCGGCGAGATCACGACCGGCGCGGAAAACGACCTCGTGGTGGCGACTCGGATCGCCAGGCAGATGGTGGGGCGGTGGGGCATGTCGAGCGAGATCGGCCCGGTGGCGGTCATCGGCGAGGACGATCCAGGTGCGTTCCCGTTCGGCCGGCAAGACGTGTCCGAGCACACCCAAGAGCTCGTCGACACCGAGATCCGCCGCATCATGGACGCCTGCTACGAGACGGCCATGGAAACGCTCACGAAGGAGCGGTGGCGCCTCGATGCGCTCGCCGAAGCGCTCCTCGAGAAGGAGACCCTCGACGAGGACGACGCCTACCGCATCGCCGGCGTCGACCAGGAGCGCTCGAAGACGCCTGCCTGAGGCCCCTCTCAGCCGTTCCGGCGTACCGGCGTCGCACAAATGCGATGGGAGGACGCCAGAACGGAAAGCGCCCGGCCCCCAGCCGCTCCGACGTACCGGCGTCGCACATGTGCGATGAGGGGACGCAGGAACGGACAGGTCACCTGGGCGGGAAGGGCCCCGACTTCGTGACAGCCCCGGGCAGATCCTGGCCGAGGAGCGTCCCGAGTGTCCTGGCGACGGCGAGCACGGCGTCGAGGTCCTGGGCCGCATCGACGCCGGAACGCTCCAGGAGGTACAGCAGGTCCTCGGTGGCGACGTTGCCGCCTGCGCCGGGCGCGAACGGCGACCCGCCGAGTCCCCCAACGGAGGCGTCGAAATCGGCGACCCCGATCTCCAACGCCGCCCACACGTTGGCCATGGCGGTGCGGCGCGTGTCGTGGAAGTGAAGGCGGAGAGCGGCGTCACCCAGCACGGGGCGAACCTGGCCGATGAGCGAGACGACCGCCTTCGGGACGGCTGCGCCGATGGTGTCCGCCAGGGCGACTTCGTCGATCCCTGCCTGGACAGAGCGATCTGCCAGCTCGACGAGGCGCTCCGGGGCGACCTCGCCGTCGTACGGGTCTCCGAAAGCGACGCTCAATGTCACGCTCGTGCGCTTGCCCGCCTGCCGGGCGACAGGTGCCATCCGCTCGACCTGAGCCATCACCTCGTGGCTGGGCATCCTGCTGTTGGCGATGCTGTAGCCGTCGGCGGCGGCGACCACGAAGTTGACCTCATCCACCGATGTCGCCAGGGCGCGATCGAGACCGCGCTCGTTGAGGACCAGCCCGATGTAGGAGACGCCCCCGTCGTGGGGCAGCCCGGCGATGACCTCCTCGGCGCCGGCCATCTGCGGCACCGCATCCGCTCGCACGAAGCTGACGGCCTCGAGGCGCTTCGTACCCGCGGCGGCGAGCGACATGATCAGCTCGATGCGCTGGTCGACGGTGAGGACCCGATCGGCGACCTGGAGGCCATCGCGCGGCCCGACCTCGACGATCGTGACCTGATGCGGGAGTTGCGGCACGAGCACGACGGTAGTTGCCGGGGCAATCGCCACGCCGCCGATCCGTCTACAGGTTGCCGCGTTCCGCCTGGTCGCGCTCGATCGCTTCGAACAGCGCCTTGAAGTTGCCCTCGCCGAAGCCGATGGCGCCGCGTCGCTCGATGAACTCGAAGAAGAACGTCGGCCTGTCCTGCATCATCCTCGTGAAGATCTGCAGCAGATGCCCTCCCTCGTCCTGATCGACGAGGATGTTGAGCTCCTGCAACGTCGCCAGGTCGGCGTCCAGGTCGGGCACCCGCCCAGGCACGTCGCCGTAGTACGACTCGGGGACCGTCATCAGCCCCATCCCGCGCCTGCGCGCCTCGGCAACGGTCGAAACGAGATCGCTCGTCGCGATCGCGATGTGCTGGACCCCGGAGCCCCGGTAGAAGTCGAGGTACTCCTCGATCTGGGACTTGCGCTTCCCGGTCGCCGGCTCGTTGATGGGGAGGCGGATCACGCCGGACCCGTCCCAGACCACCTTCGACATCAGGGCCGAGTATTCGGTCGAGATCGCCGCGTCGTCGAAGTGCCGGAGGAGGACGAAGCCGAACACCCGCTCGTAGAACTCGACCCATTCGTCCATCGCCCCCAACTCGACGTTGGCGACGACGTGGTCGATGCGCTCGAGCCCGATGGGTTCGCCGATCGAGTCCGAGCGTGCCCTGAAGTCCGGCGGCGGCCAAGTGAGATCCGGGTTCTCGACCAGGCTGTGCACCGTGTCGCCGTACGCCACGATCGAAGCGGACTTCCATTTGCCGCGTTCGCTCTCGACGGTTGCCGGCTTGTCGTAAGCCGTCGCCCCCCTCTCCATCGCCAGCTCGAATGCAGCCTCGGCGTCCGGGACGTGGATCGCCACGTCGTGCACCCCCGGACCGTGGAGCAGCACATGCTGAGATACGGCGTGCTCAGGACCCAGGGCACCGGTCAGGATGATGCGTACGTCGTTCTGCTGGAGCGCGTGCGACGCGGTGTCGCGCACGCCGGTCTCCGGTCCGCGATAGCCCACGATCCGGTACCCGTGGACCGACCGGTAGTAGTGGGCCGCCTGGTAAGCGTTGTCGACCCAGAATTCGATGTGGTGGAACCCGTTGATCGGGAAGTCGTTCCTGTGAGCGTCGAGTGCCTCATCCACGTACATCACCTCGTCCCCGTCATCCTACGCGCCCTCCGTATCTCACTTCGCGAGAGCGTCGGGAAGCGGGAGAGGCGGCGGAGCGCTGCGCGGGCGTCACTGCTGCTGCCATCGTCCGAGGCGATATCACAAGGCACCGGCGGCGATCTCTGTCGGCGGCCGGGCGACGATCGTCCCGCGGCACTCCCCGAACCCGATCCGCGGGCCGGCGTCACCTCCGCACCAACCCCGGATGACCACCTCGTCTCCGTCGCTGAGGAAGCTGCGCTCCTCTCCGCCTCCGAGCCGGATCGGCCTCGTGCCGTTCCAGGCCAGTTCGAGCATGCTCCCGTACGAGCCGGGATGGTCGTTCGACACGGTCCCGCTGGCGAAGAGGTCGCCCGGTCGGGTGACCGCCCCGTTGCTCGTTGCGTGAGCCAGTTGCTGCGCCATCGTCCAGTACATGTCGCGGAACTCGGCCCGGGAGACGACGGTGCCATTGATCGCCACGTCGAGGTGGATGTCGACGCCGAGGGCACTCTCGTCTCGCAGGTACTGCAGCGGCTCCGGATCCTGGGCGGGCGGCGTGACCCGGTACGGGGCGAGCGCCTCGAGCGTGACGAGCCAAGGGGAGATCGTGGTCGCGAACGACTTGCCGAGGAAAGGCCCGAGGGGTCGGTACTCCCAGCTCTGGATGTCACGAGCCGACCAGTCGTTGACGAGCAGGAGGCCCGCGATGTGCCGCTCGGCGGCCACGATCGGGATTGGTGAGCCCGCCCGAGACCCCTGGCCGGTCACGAACCCGACCTCCACCTCGAAGTCGAGCCGGCGCGTCGGCCCGAACTCAGGATCGGATCCCCCGGACTGCACCTGGCCGTGCGGCCGAACGATGTCCATGCCGCTGGGGACGATCGTGGCGCTCCTCCCGTGGTATCCGATCGGGAGGTGCTTCCAGTTCGGCGGGAGAGGCTCGGCATCGGGGCGAAACATCCTTCCGACGTTCGTTGCGTGCTGCTCCGACGAATAGAAGTCGACGTAGTCACCCACCTCGACCGGCATGACCATCTCGACGTCGTCCATCGCGACGAGTCCTCGGTCCTCGAGCAGCGACAGCTCGTCGTTTCCCGCCGTGAGCAGCTCGGACACTCTTCGGCGCACGGGACCGAGCCCCATGGCGAGCAGCGAGTTGAGAGGGCCACGGGTCATCTCGGCCACAGGCAGCCGCATGACGCCCGAGTCTTGGACTGCGGCGAGATCCAAGACGTGCTCGCCGATCGCCACTCCGACTCGTGGCCCCGGGTCGCCCGCAGTGGTGAACACCCCGAACGGGAGGTTCTGGATTGGGAAGTCGCTTCCTTCCGGCACGGGCACCCACGTGCCGAGGCCGGGATCGGTGGTGGCGTTGGTCACCGGGCGATCATCCTCAGGTCGAGGAGGTCTTCGACGGGTTCGTCGAAGTTACAGCTCCCGAAGGCGACGAAGCCCTCGGCCCTGAGGCGCTTGAGGGCGGGGAGACCGACGGCTCGGCCACGCCACGAGAGCCGCGATGCGACCACCGAGAACGCCGAGTTCTCCGTCTCGGAGAGGATGGCGGCCACGGCGACCTCGTCCTCTCCCTCGCTCGCCAGTGCGGCCGCGAACAGCAGGTTCACGAATCCGTGCCGCATGGCACCGAGCGCTTCATCCACGTGACGGATCGGATGGTGCAGCCCGGCCGTCGCCTTGAAGGGAAGGTCGTTACGAGCACAGCCGACGAGGAACGCAGCCAGCTGGGCGCTCGTCGGGAAGTCGCTCTGATGGGCGCCGCCACAGCGAATCTTGGCCCCGATCGTCCGCAGCTCAGCGGCTCCGGCGACGGACAGCGCTGCCAGGGCGTTGCCGATCCCGTCCCGCCAGGCGTCGCCGACGGCCACCTCGAGATACGGCCGCACGGTGGGGCTCACGGAGAGCGCCGCGCTCACCGTACCCCTGAGCTCCGCCGCCGCAGAAGACGAGGGTCTGCCATCCGAAGCCTGGGGTGGCAATCGAGCTTCCACGATGTCGACGATGGCGGCCGGGCTCATCTCGGCCTCGAAGGCCCTCGCCAGAGTGGCTCCCTCCGCCGGGTTGCCGTCGAGCACCACGCTCAGCGCCCACGGGGCGTCTTCGTGGCGCATCGTCCTGGTGAGTGACTCGGCGAGCTCTTCGAGTCGCGAGGCGGGACAGATGAACCGCCCGAGGATCCACGCGTGTGGCCCGCGCCGTGCGCCCCTGTACTCGGCGACTGCGGCGTCCATCGCCAGCTGTGCGGGAGGGAACAGCCCGGCGTAGTCGACGAGGCCGTCGAAGAGCACCCGCTCCGCGGTCAACAACACGACACCCGCTCCGCGGTCGACGACATGGTGAGCCGAGGGTAGTTGACGCCGGAAGCGGGACTGGAGAGTGGGGTGACTAGTCCGTTTTGGGGCGACGAAAACCCTCCAACCGCCGGATTCGGGCCTGGCTAGATTTCCAGTGGGTCCATGGTGGGAGATCCACCAAGGACGCGGCGGGTAGGACACACCACCGGGCCCTTTGGGCGGGGTTCGGGGGATGGAAGGTTTGAACGTGTATCGGGTCTCGACACCATGACGGCGCGTGCGACGACCTCGCAGGTCGTCGTCCCCCTCCAGTCGCTGCTGGCCACGATGAGCGACGGGGTGCTCATCACGGACGAGCACGGCTTTCGAACGTACGCCAACCCGGCACTGGCGGACCTCGTCGGCGATGACCCGTGCCAGCCGGTCGGCGACCGCACCTCTCCGCAATGGATCGCCCCCGGACACGCTCCGAGATTCGAGGAGTACATCCGGCTCGCCCGCAACGGCAGCATCTCGCAGGAGATCATCTCCCTCGACTGGCGCGTCATCACGGCGAACGGCCGTGAGCTGCCCGCCCTCGTGAAGGTCATCCCGATGCAGGGGCTCGGCCGGGGTCCGATACCGCTCATGTGGCTGATCGTTCCCGACCGCGCCGTTACGAGTGACGGGCACGCTCCGAACCACGCCGACCTCGAGGAGAGCATGCGCCGGATCGCGGCAGAGGTCGACCGCGCCGGTTATGGGACGACCTCGGCGTCCCCGGGCTCCGGCACACCGCTCCCCGAGTTGAAGCGGCTGTCGCCGCGGGAGCGTGAGGTGCTCGAGCACCTGCTCAGAGGGCACAGGGTCTCCTCGATCGCCAGGGAGCTGGGCGTCAGCGAGCACACCGTGCGCAACCACCTCAAGTCGATGTTCCGCAAGCTGGCGGTGCATTCGCAGGCGGATCTGGTCCGCCTCGTGCGCACCGGCGAGCGCGACCGCTGAGACGGCTCCGGCCGCGATCGGCGACGCGACACCTCCCAGTCGGCACAGCTACGCTGCCGCGATCGACCGAACCTCCGGGGAGAACCGCGTGGCCACCCTCCGCCTCTTCGCCAATCTGCGAGAAACCGCAGGTGCATCGAGTGTCGAGCTCGACGGCACCACGGTGGGAGAGGTGCTCGACACGGCGACGGCGCGATACGGAGATTCGTTCGCAGCCGGCCTGGAGACTGCCCAGGTCTGGGTCAATGGCAACCAGGCAGACCGGTCTACAGGAGTGGACACCGGAGACGAGATCGCGGTGATCCCCCCGGTGTCGGGAGGCGCGACCGCGACACAGACCCGCCCGGACGTGGTCGGCACCTTGCTGGCACCGGCTCTCGGCGCCACGGTGGCGATCGCCAACGTCCTGAGCTTGCCGTGGCTGGCGGCTGCAGGAGTTGCCGTCGTGATGGTGTGGTTGTGGGATCTCTCCGAGATCGCAGAGTCACGCAGGCGGGGGTTCATGGTGGTGCCCTGCGTCGTAGCAGCGGCCCTCGCAAGCAACGGCGCCTACCGGTGGGGCCGGCCGGGGCTCGCCGGGGCGATCGCCGCGGGAGTCTTCGTCGTCCTCGTGTGGGCTGTGCTCGACCAGCGCCATCGCTCGGTTGACGGGGTGGCGACATCGCTCGTCGTGGCGCTCGTCGGAGCCCTCGCATCGGGCACCTTGGTACTGATGCGCATGGAGTCCGTCGTCGACGTCGCCATCCTCGCCACCGGGCTCGCCGGTGCCGTCGCCCTCACCTTCGCCACCCAGAAGCTCGGAAGCGCCGGCCTCGACCCGAACGTCGCCACACTCGTGGGAGCCGTCACGGCGGCAGGGGTCGCCGGCTGGCTGGCCCAAACCGTGGAGGTCGGTGACGCCGTGCTCGCCGGAGCGCTTGCCGGTGGAGGGATCATCGCAGGGCGCGCCCTGGGGTCGCTCATCAGGGCGGGAGAGGTCGTGCACACGACCCGGGCGCCCGGGGTGCTGACGGCCCTCGACGGCGCCTCGCTCGGTGTCGCCATGTTCTGGGTGGGAACGCTCATCTTCGGCTGACACAAACCTCCAGTCGGCCCCTCACGGTGCCGATTGGATTCCTCGTGGCGGCGTCCGGGTCTATGCTCACCAACTGCATGCGACGAACTCGCACCTCCCCCTGGGCCTTCCTTCTCGTCGTGGTCGCGCTTCTGGCGCTCACACCGGTAGCCGCGTCCGCACAATCGCAGGACGAGGTCGACCGCACCGAGGCGGCCAAGCAGGAGGCGTACGAAGCCCTCAAAGACGTGAACACCCGCCTCGAGGCGGCGCTCACCGAGTACCAGACGATCAACTCGGAGCTCGAGGCGTTGACGTGGAAGACGACCCAGCTGCGCAAGCGCGTGCAGAGCTACGAGGTCGACGTCAAGGATCTGCGCGATCGGGCCAGGGAGCTGATCGTGGAGGAGTACATGAGCGGCGGGGGCGACCTGATCGAGGTGGCGCTCGAGTCGGAGTCGATCCAGGAGATCCTCACCCGCAAGCTGCTGCTCGACCGGGCCGCCGACCAGGACTTCGTGTCGATCTCCCGCCTCGACAGTGTCCGTCGTGAGATGGATCGCCTCAAGGCACAGCTCGACGTCGACCTCGACCGGGTCGCCGAGTTGCGGGTGGCTGCCGAGGTGGCGGTGCAGAACCTCGACGCCGTCCAGCGCGAGGCGGCGGCCGTGTTCGCCAAGGCGAAAGCCGAGGCCGCAGACGCCCTCAAAGAGTTCCAAGAGGCCGAGCGGCTCCGCAAGCTGCGTGAGGAGGCCGAGAAGAACGGCGGTTCCGACGGCATCCCCGACGAGGTGACGCCCGGGTTCCAGTGCCCGGTGCCCGGGTCTCATTTCATCAACGACTGGGGCTTCCCGCGCCCCGGTGGTCGCCGGCACCAGGGTAACGACATGTTCGCTCCGCGCGGCTCGAAGAACGTCGCCGTGGCGGACGGCGTCGTGTCGCTCGGGACGAACACGCTCGGCGGGATCACGGTCTGGCTCCGTGCCGACCACGGCGTCAGCTACTACTACGCCCACCTCGAGGGCTACGCCAGCGGGCTCCGCTCCGGCCAGCGTGTCGAGGGCGGCCAGACGGTCGGGTACGTCGGCAACACGGGCAACGCAGTCGGACTGGCGACGCACACCCACTTCGAGATCCACCCGGGCGGCGGGCGGGCGGTGAACCCGTACTTCACGCTCGTGAAGCATTGTTAGCCTCTGGGCAGGCGGGGCGTCCCGAGTGGGATGCGCCCCGATCGT